>Ga0100392_1000034_pt1 | contig 153058 bp, 151 predicted proteins | sample CryGeymeta201516_FD_81548 | JGI IMG/M metagenome (GOLD analysis project Ga0100392, IMG submission 81548) | Groundwater microbial communities from Crystal Geyser aquifers in Utah, USA - Crystal Geyser metaG 2015-16 | ecosystem: Environmental > Aquatic > Deep subsurface > Groundwater | place... | reverse complement strand
ACGGTTGCCAATATTCCAATGATGGCTACTACTACGAGTAGTTCAATGAGAGTAAATCCTTTTGTTTTTGATGTTAGAGACATTGTGGTAGTGAAAAAGGTATCGGATAAGAGATATCGTCTGTGGTACTTAATGCCTTATCAGGTCCACGAGACCTGAATCCATCTACTCTACAAAGGTTTGTGGTAATTTCACCTTCGTTTTCATCAAGATAATATGGGCTACCCCAAACATCAGTATAGAATCGTGAACCATCTGTAGCGGTAGGATCAGCTTTAGTTACTATCCTATCAATTGAGGTATTCCAGGCATTACTACAATGAGTACACCCTGAACCTGTTACTCCCATTAATGTTGTACCTTCAAAAATGCGAGCAGTATCCATGAGGGTATATATTTCTCTCATTTCAGCTCTTGCTCGAGCTACCTGTGCCTTTTCCCGTGCACTTCCTAAGGATGCAAGTACTATGGTTGCCAATATTCCAATAATAGCTACTACCACCAATAATTCAATTAAGGTGAATCCTTTTGGTTTCATACAAGGAAGTATATCACAAGACAATCTATGAGATAATACTTCCTTCAAAAGGATTCCCGTCTAGATAGTTTTTTAAATTTTCTAATGATGAACCTAGTATAGCAACGGTCATTCCAAGCTCTTGTGCTTTACGAGAAGCAACTGGATCAAAAGGTGCTGAAAGATTTGCTTCCCACTTAGTTGGGATAAGAGTTAAGTATTTGTCCCAAGTTAATGTTTCAATAATTTTTGCATCTGGATACTTTACTGGATCCATATCATAGACATAAGATATATTTGAGAAATTAATAACCTTTTTTCCTCCGAATGACTCTGCCATTGTAACTGCGTTGTAATCACTTGAGTGACCTGGTTTCCAAGCCCCTACAATTACTAAAGATTCAGTAACTTTTGAAATATCTTCTCTTTTCAAAATAACCTCTGGATGAATATCAAGATCTCCATAACATCGTTTAATCAATTCTGCATTCAAATGTATACTTTTTATCCCAATCCAATCTAAATCTTCATTTGAAATATGTGAAAAAGAAGAGGCAACTTCACCATATCTACGTGAAGTTTTTCCTCCTCCAATGATAAGAGCAATTTGGTATCCATCATTGATAAAGAAACGAACCATATCCTTTAAGCGACTGATAAAATCAACATCCACCCGGTCTGGAACCAAAAGTGAACCACCTACTGATATAACAATTGTTTCTTTGTATGCTCTCATAGTATTGATAATTATAATCCTAGACGTTGAATAATTTCTTCCTGAATTTCTTTAATATCTTGTTCTCCATTAATATCAATAACCTCATAAGCAGGTTTCATGCGTAGATAGTTAATAGTAGGAATTACATTTTCGTTGTACCAAGTTATTCGTCGTTCAACCACTTCAGCAACAGCATCATCGGCACGTCCTCGAGAAACCATACGTCGTCGTACTTCATCCTCTGAAACATCAATATGAATTACTTTAATATTTTTTCTATCATAGTATTCCATAGCTGAATCAAGTGTCAGTGCCTGTGTTTGTGTACGAGGAAATCCATCAAGAATTAATGTTTGTCCACGTTTAAAATTCTTCACTAAGGCATCTACAAGTAACCAGCCAGTGATAAAGTCTGGTGCAAGTTTTCCTTCACCAATGATATTTCTCATTAGTTCACTGGTATAACCATCTGATTTAATGAAATTTCTAAAATGATCCCCAGATTCAAAATGAAAAACTGAAGATTCAGGAGTATGTTTTGCAAAATACTCTTTGAGTAGTTCTATTTGGGTTCCCTTTCCAGAACCAGAACGTCCAATAAAAATTATAGTTTGCTCACCCATGCGATTGGAAGTATATCAGAAAAAAAGCAATGCACAAAAGTGATTGCTATTCCCCTGCTTGCTCTTCTTCTTTTTGTGGTTCAACTATTTTTACATTCACTCGTTGACCTAACTTCATACCAACAACACGAACAAGTGATCGAATTGAGCTTGCTGTGTTTCCCTGACGTCCAATTACTTGCCCCATATCATCAGGATGCACGGTTAATGTTAGGAGAGTTCCAATATCATCAATACTGTGGTCAACCCTTACGTCATCAGGATGATTAACAATGTTTTTAATAATATAGGTTAAAAATTCTTGTGATTCTGTCATGTTCATATTGTATTAACTAATATACTTTAAAGTATACCAAAAAATAAGAACCCACCCAAGGTGAGTTCTTACCAAGCAAAGTGAGCAAAGGCTTTGTTTGCTTCTGCCATCTTGTGAACGTTTTCTTTCTTCTTTACTGCTTCTCCTTCATTGTTTGCAGCTAAGATAAGTTCTTGAGCAAGGAAATCTTTCATATCTCCTCCTTTTTTGCTTCGAGCTCCTGTGATAATCCATCGCATAGCTAAAGCTTGTTGTCGTTCTGGACGAACTTCAACAGGTACTTGATAGTTTGCTCCTCCTACTCTTCGTGATCGTACTTCGGTAACTGGACCTGCATTTTTCAATGCGGCTTCAAATACTTCAAGCGGTTCTCGATCAGATTCTTTTGCTTTAATGACATCAAGTGCTCCATACACGATTTTTCGTGCAGTTTCTTTCTTTCCATCTAACATAACGTAATTGATGAATCGAGAAAGCTTAATTGATCCATATACTGATTCAGCTTGTGGTGCTTTTCTGTTTTTTACTGGTCTTCGCATAATAATTATTTTTTAGGTTTCTTAGCTCCATATCGTGAACGAGAATTCTTTCGTCCATCTACTCCGGTTGCATCAAGTACTCCTCGAACGATAGTGTATCGAACTCCAATCAAGTCCTTTACTCTACCTCCTCGTAGAAGCACCACACTGTGTTCCTGAAGTTTGTGTCCCATTCCTGGGATGTATGCAGTAACTTCCATACCATTAGTAAGTCGTACTCGGGCAATCTTTCGAAGCGCTGAGTTCGGCTTTTTTGGTGTCATGGTAGTAACCTTTGTACAAACTCCACGTTTAAATGGTGAAGGATATCTCGTTGGTTGATTCTTCAAAGAGTTAAAACCTCTTCGTAGTGCAACCGCCTTTGGTTTCTTTTTTTGTTGTATGCGTCCTTTTCGAACGAGTTGGTTAATTTTTGCCATATGATAGTTAAAGTGTCTGCAATATAACAACCTCTTGCAGGGAGGTTTTGATAGGGTCGACTATACTAAAAGCACTAAAAAATGCAATACCCCTAAACAAGAAGTCGATAGAAATAGTTAATTACGGGTTCGATAAGTTGAAATCCAAAGAGAATAAAGACAAAGACGAGTGGCCAACTAATTGAACGTAGCTGTTGTTTAAACCCATTTAAAGATTCTGGTAGTAGTGCAAAAAGAATATGATGTCCATCTAATGGTGGAATAGGAACAAGGTTAAATACAGCAAGCACCACATTGGTGAGAATACCTAACTGAAGGATTTGAGAGATTAACGTTCCAGAATCAACAATAGATAAAAGAAGAGACATTAATACAGCAAGGGTAATATTTACCAAGGGTCCTGAAGCTGCGACCATTGCTGAACCCCAACGTTGATTCCTCAAGCGGTATGGATTAAAGGGTACTGGCTTTGCCCAACCAAATACAAAAGGTAAGCCGGTAATAATCATTAAAGCTGGTAATAATACAGAACCAAACCAGTCCAAATGAACCAAAGGATTAAAACTCAATCTTCCTTCCATACGTGGAGTTGGATCCCCTAATGCATCTGCTGTATATCCATGGGCTAACTCATGAAGTACTACAGAAATAAGGAGGATGATAATATATATAAGAGTTGATAGTGTCATGTACCTAGTATAATGAAACACCAAGTAAATTCAAATACATAGCTCTTGCACACATAATAATCTATGTTATCATCCGGTGCATTATAAGAAGGTCACTTGAGACCTATTTAAATGAAAAAATATTATGTCACGAATATGTCCAATAACTAAAAAAGGTTCTCAGGTAACGGGAGGATACAGTAACAGAATCCGAGCTACTGAGTTTAATCCAACAGGAAAAGTACGAAAATTCCCAAACCTTCAAAAGAAACGAATCTATGTTCCTGAAATTGATCAAACTTTTGTTATGAAAATCTCAACTGAAGCAATCAAGAACATTAAGAAAAACGGTGCTTACAAAACACTTAAAAACGCAGGGCTTATTAAATAACCACTTTGTGGTTATTTTCTTTTCCATTTTTTTCCATCAGAGGATAGAATAACTGTTCCCTGTTTACAGGTATCATATACCTCTCCATATTCATGAATTAGATTATGTACTCTTTCATGTGGATGTCCGTATCTATTTTCACAGCCATAAGAAAGAACTGATATATCTGGATCTACTTTTTGAATCCAATCTTTTGAAGTTGAAAAACCTGATCCATGATGTCCAACTTTTAATATGTCTGACATTAACGATCTTCCGTACATATCAAGAAGATGTGTTTCTGTTTCAAATCCAATATCTCCAGTGAGAAGTACACTAGTATCATGATACTCAAGTCGAAGAACCAGCGATCCTTCATTATCACTCAAATTAGTAATTCCCGAATGTGGCCAAAGTACTTCAATATGTATTCCGTCTTCAAGAACAATAATATACCCAGATTCTGGATGGAAAATATGTTCAGACAATATTTCCTTGAATAAGGAATATTCTTCTGACTCCTTATCTGAAAAAGTATCCATAGCATACAAAACATCATATTGTTCGATGACTGGTATTAAGCCTCCAATATGATCAAGATCAGGATGACTTAATGCGACAATGTCTATACTTCGGTCATAGAACGGATGTACTTTTGATATTTCATATAACACTTCTCTATTCTTCCCTCCATCGATAAGCATCGTTCTTCCTCTTGGAGTACGGATATAAATGGCATCTCCTTGCCCAACATCAAGAAAAGCAATAATCAATTCTGGCTTATTAAAGGAATGAGATAAAAGGACAACTGATGCAATGAAGGTAAAGAGGCTAATATATACAAATTTTTCATTAGTGTATTTCACCCTTTGAGTATCTATATCAATATGAGTGAAAAATAAAAACACCACCTATGTTATACAATATATTCTTCTACAATATTGATAACATTCAGTTGTGCCTCTTTCAATTTCCCTGTGTAATTAATAATTACCGAATCAAACTCATTTTCAAAAGAAAGTTCTTTTTCAAAACGCTCTACACGTACAGCAATATCATCTTCACTATCACTTCCTCTATCTTCAAGACGTTGTCTAAGAACCGATAATGATTCTGGTTTTACGAAAACAATGTGAGCCTCATCTCCATATTTCCTCTTGATATTCAATGCACCTAACACATCAATATCAAGTAAGGTAACTTTTCCAAGTTCACTGATTCTCGTAATTTCTGATTTCAGTGTTCCATAATATCTTCCAGCATATACTTCTTCCCATTCAATGAAAGCATCTTCTTTGATGTTTTTTTTAAATTCATCTTCTGAAAGGAAATAATAATCTATTCCATCTACTTCCAAACCCCTTTTTGGTCGAGTGGTCGCAGATACAGCAAAAGAAAAATTTTCTGGATATGTTTCTTGGACCATAGAACAGAGGGTTGATTTTCCAACCCCCGAAGGACCAGCAAATACCAATATCTTCTTTGAATTCATGAAAACATCATACCTTATCTGATTTCACATACAAAACAAAAAACAGGATAAGATATATTAGGATCAATACTGAAATATGAAATGGTGGAATATGTACCAGTGGATATCGAGAAAAATATGAAACTAATTTCACAATATATTCAAGAAATACAAATGTGATAAATATACATATTTCCAAAATGAAACCAGGAGAAAGGATTGAAGATATTGCTCCGAAAAGCATCGCAAAAGGAACCGCAAATAAAACAATGGTATTAACTACAATTGAGATTACCGAGAATTCTCCTATTTGATAAAAAATTAAAGGAAGGACAAAGATTTGTGCTGAAATAGTAGCAACTAAAGATGAACGAAACTCAAGAATATTTGGAACAATTTGAAAATATCTTTCAATTAACGGAGATACATAGATGAGACTAAAAGTTGCCAAGAAAGATAATTGAAAAGAAATATCGAATAGTAGAATATATGGATTTAGTGACACCATAATAACTCCAGCAAAGATAAGAGCTCTTATGACATCATATTCACGATGCACTAATCCTGAAAGCACTAAGAGACTTGCCATGATAGATGCTCTTACCACGGTTGGTCCTGCCCCTACAAGTAAAGCAAAGGTAATAATACCTAAAAAAGCTAATGTTGATCTTAATCGTATTGGTAAAAAACCTAATACAATCAAAAATAGTTGTATTACCAAGCTAACATTATATCCTGACAAAACAACAATATGCGTTAGACCAACAGCTCTAAACTGCTCATCAATCTCAGCATTCATACTTCCCTTTTTGCCATACAAAATACCAGCTAATAGGCCCGCATGGGGTTGAGGTAATCTCATATTTGCCCTTTCAATCAACAATTCCTTATTCTCATACAACCTTCGTATAAACCTATCTTTCAATGAAAGTTCTTTGGTTTGAATATCAAGAATACTTGTATAAGAAAGAAGATAAAAAATGTTATCCTTCTGAAGATACATTGGGTAATTAAATATCCTGTCTGAATCTGTTTCAAAAGATTCTGGAAGCATTAACTTTCCTGATAACAAAAGAGTGTCACCATATTCAACGTAAGCTAAACTGTTTGTCCTCACAAGTATCCTTTCGCTATCTCCAATATCAACAACAAACTGCTTGAAATTTACTTGATCTATATACTCAGAAACAACTTTTCCTTGAATCTGTACCTTCGTATCTACAACATCAGCTAAACTCAAAGTATCTGGAAGTTTTAAATGGAATAAATATATTCCAAAGAGAAAAAACAAAGCACAAAGAACACATCTTAAGATACTTTTGAAAGAAAATAATGAACATACCAATACAAGAAAAAATACAACGGCTATCACCTTTGTGTAGTCAATATCAAACCACAAAGAATGGGTAACAATACCTAATAGGTAACTTGTAATATAGTATTTCATCCACCAAGAGTACTTTAGGAACTTTACATAATGATAAAATGTATAGTATAGTGAAATTTCCAAAACTAAATAACTTATGAGAAAATCTGCAGCCAAAGCAACAAAAAAACTTACACCTCACGTGTTCGAAACAATTAAAGAAAATTCAATTAAGTTAATCGAGCTAATCGATGTCGACTTACTTGATCAGTATCTGAGAAAAATTAATTCAATTGATCAACTGTATAACAGAAGATCAAGGGAATCAAAAAAAATTGAAGGTACCTTTCATGAAAACAACAAATTACTCTTGAAGATCAGAAATGATATTTTTGAATTAGATTCGGAAATTGATTTAATTAAAAATAATCTCAAGAAAAATATGTTTGAAGTAGGGGTATTCTATGAAACTGAATTTCTCAAAAAAGAAAACTACAAAATCTGTAGCTTCAGATGTCCTGAACAACTCCTAGTGTTACATGCACTAAAAGATTTGTTTAGAAAAATCACCTTGTTTGACTTTGGAAATAATTCTTCCAAAGCTCTTGAATCATTAAAAGAATTCAAAGAGACAGTAAACAAATTAAAAGATGAATTTACATTCAGCAAAGCCGCTATTTAGCGGCTTTTTTTATGACCTTCATCACCATGCTATACTTCATACTATGAACATACACCCTCCTATTGATCCTCAGCATGAACTTGCTTTAACCTATACTCCTTTACTTGCTCAACTGTTAATGAATAGAGGGATACAATCAAAAGAAGATGCAGAGGTATTCCTAAATCCTGTTTGGGAAACAAACTATGATCCCTTTCTTCTGCATAATGTAGAAGAGATGGTTGTTAGATTAAAACAAGCTATCGATACCAACGAGAACATCACTATCTATGCTGATTATGATGCTGATGGTATTCCTGGAAGTGTTGTCCTTGCAACATTGTTGGATAAAATTGGATACACTAATTACAACATATATCTTCCCCACAGACATGATGAAGGATATGGAATCCATCTAGATGCTTTAGAAAAAATTAAAGCTTCAGGAACCACTCTAATCATTACTATAGATGTTGGAATTACCGGTCACAATGCTGCAACATGGTGTAAAGAACAAAACCTTGACCTTATCATCACCGATCATCACGAACCAATATGTGACGTTAATGGAAAACAAATACTTCCAGAAGCATTTCTTTTAATTAATCCCAAACAAGAACAATGCTCATACCCTGATGATATGCTTTGTGGTTGCGGAGTAATATTTAAATGTGTTCAAGCATTTATTAAAAAATATGGTGATAATTTGAATATTCAAGAGGGTTGGGATAAGTGGTTACTTGATATGGTAGGTCTTTCAACAATATCTGATATGGTTCCGTTGATTAATGAAAATAGAATTTTTGCTTACTTCGGAATGAAGGTAATCAAAAAAACCAAAAGACCAGGATTAAAGAAACTTATCTGGAGTGCTGGTTTAAACATAAATCACCTAACTGAAGAAGATCTCGCATTTTCTGTTACACCTAAACTCAATGCGGCATCACGTATGAGCCACCCTGAGGACGCTCTTCATACCCTTATCGCATCAAATGAGGTAAAGGCAGATGCTGCAGTAAAGCATTTAGATGCCCTGAATAATGAACGAAAGAAGTTAGTAGCTTCTACCATGAAATCAGTAACTGCTAGTATGGAAAATAGACCTGAAGCCTCAATCATAGTGATTGGTTCACCTAACTGGCAAGCTGGTATTTTAGGACTAGTTGCATCAAAAATTACTGAAAAATATAACAAGCCAGCATTTGTGTGGAGTGAAGAACAAGGAGTGATAAAAGGTTCTGCACGATCAGCTCATGGAGTTGATTTAGTAAAACTTATGTCTCTTGCTGAAGAATCAGCATTTATTCAATTCGGAGGACATGCAGAAGCAGGAGGATTTAGTACGCTAAAAAAAGAAATCCATTTCCTACAAGAACGCATGGAACAAGCATATATAGACTATGTACAGAAATATCCAGAAGTAGTTGAAAATGAAACATTCATTGATGCACATATATCTCTCAATGAAATCAATATGGATACCTACAAAAAGATTCGATCCCTTGCCCCTTTTGGTCAGGGAAATCCAAAACCATTGTTTCTCATATCAGGAGTTACCCCTATCGCAATTGAAAGCTTTGGAAAACAACAAAATCATCTCAAGATAAGTTTCAAGAAACCCGATGGTTCCATCATTTCAGCAATACAATTTTTCAAAACACCTAATGACTACCCTTCAGTTTCTTTAGAGAAACCAATAGATATTATTGTTGAAATTAACTATTCTGTATTCAGAGGAATCCATGAACTTAGATTGGGACTTGTGGAAATAAATTGACAATTGTTTTGATAATTGATTTAATATAATTGAACTTTTAAAACATAAACACAATGAAAAAATTTGAGAAAATATTCTTTGTTATCCCTTCGATAGGAGGAATCGTTGACCTTTCACTAATATCAATTGGAATCAATACAATGGCTATTCCATCAATATTAGCCTTTTCAATTTCAGCCTTTCTACTTCAGAAATGCTAACCAAAATTTATAAAAAACCCATAGTAAGCATATGGGTTTTTTGTTGCCAAAATAAAATCTTTCGATACAGTAGAGGTCATGTTAAGTTACAATGAAATTAAAGAAAGAAAATATATCGTAATTGAAAATGAACCATACGAGGTGGTATATTCACACGTAGCTCGAAAGCAACAGAATAAACCGGTGAATAAGACTAAGCTTAAATCACTTTTAAATGGGAGAGTAATAGAACACACCTTTCATGTTTCTGATACCGTTGATGAAGCGGATATTAATCGAAAGAATATTGTATATATCTATCGAAAAGGAAATGAATTCTGGTTCCACAGTGAAGGTAATAAATCAGATAGATTTGCACTTTCAAATGAAACCGTTGGTGATGCACAGAACTATATCCTTGAAGGAACGAGCGTAGAAGCACTTATCTATTCTGATGGTGATGAAGAAGATCAGATTATTGGTCTTAAACTCCCTATCAAAGTTGAACTTGAAGTTACCGAAGCTCCCCCTTCAATTAAAGGAAATACTGCAACAGGTGGTGACAAGTTAGTTACCGTATCAACTGGTGCTAAAATTACCGCTCCATTGTTTATCAATATTGGAGATATCATTGCAGTAAATACTGACACAGGAACCTATTCTGAAAGAGTTTCTAAGGCGTAATAAAAACCTAAGAATGTATATTCTTAGGTTTTATATTTCCATAAAAGAAATTGAACTTATCGTCAACCAAAAAGATACTATTTCCTGAGGAATTTCATTTTCTGTGAGAGTAACATCAGGGAAATACTGTGTAACGTCTACTCTTCTATTACCATCTTTTCGCATTGTTTCAAGTATCTCTGAAATTTCAGGGATATATAGCTGATTACCATCACTTGAATATTGGATTTTGTATTTATACCTTTTAAATAGTTCTATGATGTTAATAGCACTATCATATGCATAAGGAAGAAACACTCCTTTTGCAAAGGTAATTGTTCCAATTCCCTGAGCCTTTAAAAGAAAATGTACTTGCTGATATTCACTTATATCACGAGTGGAAACTACATCAAATCTTTTTTCTCGTAGAAAAACTTTGATTACCTTGCTGAGAATATTCTTTTTCATGCTTTGAGCCTTTTGTTTTTAAAGATTCCTAAAAAGGTTTTAACGTAAAACTCTTTGGTAAGCCATGGTGAATTTTTACTAAAAGTCCCATCTGGGAAAATATGAAGTAAATGATATCCTTGCTTTGCATAATAGTTTTTGTAATTGCTAAATCTACTTTTAGGTAATCTTGCTTTTAATGCAGCCTTGGCTACTTCTCTTGTACACCATGTTCTTTTACTTCTTTTAAGAAGACGTTCAATTGATTCATTAGTTATGTGAGGTTTTACTAATCTTAAAACACCTCTGAATTCCAATAATCGATTAACACCATCAAAGAAGGCAACAATGGTAAGAAATACCAATGGCCATCCAAATATATAACGAAAAGGTGCCTGGGTCATATCAAAAACAAGATAAGACAATAATATTCCGGTAAGTACCAGAATAATAGGTGGATGAATTGCTCGTACGTAATGGAAAATTTTTTTCATGATTATTCTTTTTTAGGTTTATATTGTTTCCAATAGCATACCCCAAAAGATGTAAAAGAAAAAACCACTCTTGTGGTTTTAGCTTCTAATATATGGAAGTAATCCCATAAATCGTGCTCGCTTGATAGCATTAGCTAATTGACGTTGTGATTTTGCTGAAGTTCCGGTTCGCTTTCGTCCCATGATTCGAGCATTTGGAGTAAGAAACTTTTTCATAAGTTCCACATCCTTGTAGTCAATGTGCTTAATGTTATTTTGCTTGAAGTAACAATGTTGTTTCATGCTTGATATAACTTAGTTCTTTTAATTTAGAAAGGAATATCTTCAGGGTTAATATCTTCGTCTGGATACTCAATAGTATCAACATCTGCTGAGCTTGGTGCATCAACTGGTTGTTCCTCTTGAGGTGCCATATTTCCTACACCCTGAGATCGTGTCCCAAATTGCACGCGGTCTGCAATAACTTCAGTACGATACATCTTCTTTCCAGAAGAAGTATCATCCCATGATCTGGTTTGAAGACGTCCTTCAACCATTACCTGTGACCCTTTAGCAAGAAACTGTGCTGATGTTTCAGCTTGTCGACCAAACACAACAATGTTGTGATAGTCTACTGCTTCTTGTTTCTGTCCTGCTTGATCTTTCCACACACGATTAGTTGCCACTGAAAAATTTGCAACTTTCATTCCTGAGGGAAGATTTTTCAATTCAGGGGTACTTGTAAGATTTCCAATAATTACTACTTTGTTTAAATACATAATATTAGTATACCACGTTCAATTAAGACTTGATAAATTACTCTTCTTCCTTTACTCCTCCTTTGAGTTCTGATTGAAGGTTTTTTAGTTCTTCAAATTTTCCATCTCTTGCTAGTTGAGCCTGTTGTGCCCATGTTGAGCTATCATGAACTCCTTTAACATCAGTGATAAGAGATTGGATTTTTTCATTCCCTAATCCTGCTAATGCTTCAAAAGTTTCAATTCCTGCGTCTGCTAACGTTTCAGCGATAACTGAACCAATTCCTTCGATCATTGTAAGATCATCAACTTCATCAATTTCAATATCTTCTTCTGAATCATTTGAAACATCACCTGATGTTTTAGCTAACTTATAAGGTTGCTCTGATGTAAGAGTATTTTCCTTTATTGTTTTAACTAAAATAAATCTAATAAGAGATTGTACAGCTTCAATTTCTTTAGTAAGTGCTTCAACACCTCGTGGTGATACATCGAACTTAATCCATCCAAAGTAAGCTTGATTGAAGATTGCTCGTTTGTTGTTAATTAATTTATCCATTTCATAAGCTAAATCAATTAATGCTGGTTGTCCTTCATCAATAACAATTCCTTCAAAACGTGTAATAAGTGCCACCAACGCATCGCGTTGTGTTCCAAGATCTCCCTCATCTACGCTTGGCATAATAAGATATCCCAATTCGTAAACACGTGGCTCTGATGATGTAACATCATTTGAGAAACCTTTTGTATTTTCGTTATTCATACTCAGCATATAGTACCTATTTTCTCTATTGTGTAAAGAAAAAGCTCTTCCCGAAAGAAGAGCCACTAAACTAACTAAACAATTAACTAAATAAAATGACAATTTTTCTAACCATTTCAATTTTATGTTAACAAGTAAAGTTTTTTTGCATTTTCAAGCGTGCGATCTGCAACATATGATTCAGTAGTATTCCATATTTCTGCAATTTTCTTTACTACCTCAATAACGTATTGAGGCTCGTTTCTTGATCCTCTATATGGAACAGGTGTTACATACGGAGCATCAGTTTCAGAAAGAATTCTGTCGTGTGGAATGTTCTTGATAATATCTTCGTACTCTTTTGCAAAAGTGATAACTCCTGTAAATGAAATATAAAAACCAAGATCAATAAATTCTTGAGCTATCTGAACATTACCTGCAAAAAAGTGAACCTGACCTCTGAGATTTGGATGCTTCATTTTATATTCCCTTAGAATCTCAAGAACATCATAGTAGGCATCATAACTTTTTGGGGAAGGTCGAACATGAATCATTACAGGTAGGTCAAGAGATATTGATAATTCAAGTTGCTTCCTAAAGGCTAACTCTTGTATATCTTTAGTTTCTTGAACATTTCGATAGTAATCAAGACCACATTCCCCTATCCCAACAACTTTAGGAGAACTAGTAACTAGATTGGTATATTTTTCAATATCAAACAATTCTCCTCGAGAAGTAAATTCACCACCCTCAGTCCCTAGCTCTTCTACATCATGAAAACTTGCTGTGGTGTGAATAGGGTGTAGCCCAACGATGGCAAAGATATGTTCATACTGTTTTGCAAGTTCAACAGCACGCAATGAAGTATCGTATTGTGTTCCAACAACAATTGCCATCGTCTTGCTTTCAATAAGTTTCTGGATAACCTGATCAATATCATCTGAATAGACAGCAAAATTTAAATGGCAGTGAGTATCTATATATTTCATATATGCATCATACATGAATAACCAAATAAATTAACAAACTATTTCTTTCCACCTTTTTTCCATGGAGCATGAAGAAAAAATGGTGCCTGGATATCCTCATTATATGGAACATGAAAATCTGATAATGGTTCTTGAATGTCAAAATTCACCTTATCAAATTCAGAAATAAGAGCGATGGGTGTTGATTCATTACCCTCCCCCATAGCTAGTACTGAAGCTGATGCCAAACTATCAACAACATTAGCACGTGAAATTTTCATTTTTCTTCCAAAGAGATCACTTGTCCCTCTATACTCATTGAGTGCTGAAAATCCATAGTAACCAACAGAAATACCAACCACACCTCTTCTAAATGCCATACTTCTAGAATCGGTGATAACAACACCAACAGAAGAAAGCGCGTATCGTTTCTTTAGCCATAAATATATTTCCTTGGCTGAGGAATATGAATCATTTGGAAGAAGTACATAATATTCTCCTGAATTTGAAGCATCAATACCAGCTGAGGACATCAATATACCATCTCGTATCGTATGCATTACATATGATCCAGGTGTATATGATCGTGGTAAATAATAATCGGATTCTTCAATAATCAAGTCATCTTTTTTTTGAACATCAGATATCTTTTTTACTCGACCTTCACACAGAGAAATTATCTTTGAACTAATGCAGACAATAGTTCCCTCTTCTAAAGTAGCAGGAAGTGATGAAGCCAATATATCAAAAAGAATATCACCAACAGAAACTCGTTTGGTAGGGATAGCAAGTATTTTCATATCAGCATAATACTACACAAAAAGACTAGTTTACCTAGTCTTTTCTTATAAACAAAGGAGTATCTGGAATCTTAACTTCAGTTAAACATTCTTGAATACGTGCTGCAGTTTCAGGCATCATAGGGTAAAGACTCACCGAGAGTCTTCCTAGCTCTTCTGCAAGATATTTCAGATCTCTATGTGCTTCTTCCACATTTTCTTTTATCTTTTTGAAAGGTTGTTCTGTTGCGATAAAGGTATCAAGGTCACCAATTAATCGCCACTGTTCATCCATTACCTTATTAACATCAAATGATTCAATATGCTTTTGATGATATGACATAACTGGGTCATGATCATTGAAATTTACATGAGAAATATCAACTTCATAGGTGGTAATCATTTTCATCACTCGTTGAACCAAATTTCCAATACCGTTTGCAAGATTAGCATTATACGCTTCCTTAAACTTTTCTAACGTCATATCACTATCTTCAAATGAATTAACATGTCTCAGAAGATAGTAACGAAGAGCATCAGCTCCATATTCATTAACTAAATCATATGGGCTGATTACATTACCTAATGATTTTGACATTTTTTGACCTCCTGAATTAATGAATCCATTAATTACAATTTGTTTTGAATGAGGAAGACCTGCGGCGAATAACATCGCTTGCCACATAGCTGACTGCTGTCTTAGATTATCCTTTCCAGCATACTGAATAGGGTTTCCCTGTACCCAAAAATCTTCAAACTTTTCAGTATCATCAGGCCAATTAAGACATGATATATAATTTACCAAAGCATCAAACCATACATACATGACATGTTGCTCATCACCAGGAACAGAAATACCCCAAGGCATTTTTTCTTTCAATCTTGAAATTGAAAAATCTTGTAATCCTCCTTCTACAAATTTTTTAATTTCGTTAAATCTAAAATCAGGGATAACAAATTGTGGATTCTTGTTATACAAATCAAGTAGAAATGATTCACATGCAGAGAATTTAAAGAAGTAATTTTCCTCATCGATTATTTCAAGTTCTGTATGTGGATGTATTTCACATAATCCATTAACTAACTCAGAATCTGTTTTTTCCATTTCGCAACCAATACAATATTTTGTTTGATAGTTCTTTTTATAGATATATCCATTTTGATCACAACGCTTCCAAAACTCAATTGCCGCTTGCGTATGGTGAGTATCAGTAGTACGAACGAAGTTAACATCCGGTGATATATTTAATAATTTGATAAGTCCCTTGAATGAAGCTGCGTATTCATTTACATAGTCTTGTACGGGTATTCCCCGTTCATTAGCTTTCTGAAAAATTTTTATTCCATGTTCATCTGTTCCTGTATTGAAAAATACCTTCTTTCCCATAAGAGAAAAGTATCGAGCCTGAACATCAGCACGAATAAGTTCCATTGCAAAACCTACGTGTGGGTCACTGTTCACATATGGAAGAGTGGTAGTTATATATTGAGTATCATGTCTATTCTTCATCATGTTGTATATCTATAATTGAATTAGTATTTTCAATATGCTCTAGCTCATCTAGAATTCGTTTCTTACTATGTTCCCTGTCATGAACCATTTCAAGGATAAATACAGCAACAGGTACGGCGATAATAACGCCCATAATACCAGCAAGACTTCCTGCAATAACAATAGAAAGAATAACTACGAGTGTTGGTAGCCCTGTTAATTTTTTAAGGATAAGAGGTTGTAAAACGTAATCAGTAATTTGCTGAATCACCCAATACATAATGAATACAATAAGTGCTAGCTTCCATCCACCATTAACAAAAGCAATAGCAACAGCAGGTACAAGAGCTAAAATTATTCCATAAGGGATCATTCCAAATACTCCTGCAAGCATTGCTAACAAAAGTGCATAAGGCGTACCAATGATGGTCAAACCAATATAAGTAAGAATGGTAAGAATTAAGGCTAATAACAACTGACCATTAAACCATGCCCCTATTTTCACACGTGTCCTTCGCCATAGATCAACTGCATAATCTTCATGCTTCAAAGGCACAATAATTCGTATAAATCGTTCGATTCCACCATCTTGAACTGAAAGATAAAATGAAACAACAAACAGAATAATGAAGTTAACAATACCTCCGACAAGAACTGAAACATTTCTAAAAAGATTTTGAATAAAGTTATTACCCCCTTCACTAACAACAGAACTTAGAGGAACTTCTTGAGTTGCGATTCCTTGAAGTAGACGAGCATCCTCTACATAGCTTGTGATTTCAGGATAAAGACCCTGTAGTGATCCTAATTCGGTAATCATAACTGGTACAAAAAAGAGTATTAATCCACCAAAGAGGATTACAATAAGTGTGTAAAATAAAACAACTGAAACAACACGAGGAAATGATACTTTTTTTCCTAAGGTTACAAAACTTTCTGCAAAAGTAGCGATTACCAAAGATACAGTTAAGGTTAAGATAAGATCACGTATATGATAAAACATGACCATCAATGCGATTATGGCTGCAACGGAGATAAGATTCCCTGTATCAAATTTAATACGAACATCATTCATATTTCTATCATATCACGTTCAGCACGTATCAGCATTATTCCTATTCATGGTAAACTATTCCCATGGAATTTATTCAATTATTAACACAATTAGTTGCTATTATTTTTGCCTCAAAGGTAATAGCGAAATTAACAGGAACCGTAGATATTCTTTGGTATATTCTTCTTGGATTAGTTGGTACTCAATATATTTTTAATATTGATCCAAGTTATCTAGAAAATTGGTCCTTATTAGGAGTTGTTTTCATCATGTTCTATGCTGGTTGGAGAGAAGACTTACTTACCTTTATCGCTGACGTTTGGAAAAATAAATGGGTTGCACTCACGGGTGCATTAGGACCATTTATCGGTGCCTATATCGCCTATTCACTATTGAACTTTTCTATGCAAGAAGCGATGGTTGCTGGATTCATTTTTACCTCAACAGCAATTCCATACACTATTGGAGTATTAAGAAGTTTAGGTTTAGATGATACTCCGGCAGCAAAAGCAGCAACTGCATCTGCTGTTGCTGATAACTTTATCAGCGTATTACTTGCTGTTGGTATTCTCCCTGCATATGCACTCTTAGTTGCAAGTGGAAATGGTGATACAAATTTTTCAGCAATATGGCTTGAATTGTTTAAGCAAATTGGACTTATTCTCACTGCCTTCGGACTCTTTGGGGCTCTTGGTTTATTGATTCTCCCTGATGCTCGAATGCACATGCGAATGAATATTCCTAATGCCTTTCAGCGTGACGGGATTATGGCTCGTATTACTTACTTCATCTACAAAATACGACAGGCTCCTGGTTTTTATGAAATATCAAAATTAATGGCAAATATGAGAATCGGTATTCCAATGACACTGCTTTTGATTTTTGGTCTTGCGTGGCTTGCACACCACTTAGGACTTCACCCATCAATTACTGCATATCTTGTTGGGCTTATGCTTCACGTTGAGATGTATCATGAAACTGAAGTCAGTGATGTAACCCATGAAGAAACACCTATTACACACAAGAATCTTGGAGTATTTTTCTACTTCGTTCAAGAATGGATTGGTCCGATTTTCTTTATTCACCTAGGATCACAGCTAGTTGCTGATCTTTCTCAAATTAATCTTGTTATCTTGTATGCAATACTTATTGGTATCACTATCTCCTTCTTCCAATTTTGGTCTGCGTATATAGCAGGAAGAAGGAAGTCAAAACTTCCGCGACACGAAGCCACACTTTTAGGGTTCGGAATGCTTCCCTATGATATTATCGCTTTCGTGGTTCTTGGAATAGCAAGTTCAACTGGACTTATCGAAGCAAATTCATTCTTTACTATCACGACTATTATCACGATACTAGTAATCAATGTTATCACTTCGGTAATGATATATTGGTACAAACCAAGGTATCTAAAAGCGGTTGCTGAAAGTTTGGCACTTTCTTCAGAAAAAAAAGAATCCTAAGATTCTTTTTTTTGTTGTTGGGCAACTGATATACCATGAAGATTAGTATGCCCCACATATATGAGCATTAAGAATACCCAAAAAACAGTAGTGAAGAGAAGAAATGGTTCATGATCAAGAGGTTGCGTAAAGGTATCAGAAATTTGATTAAGAATATCCACAGGTTTCAGGATCATATCCCATGAATTGAAACGAATATATCGACCAAGATATAATCCGATGGCGGTAAATAATGCCACAATTGGAACAAATAACTTTGATGAAAACTTGGTATACATCATCGCTGTAGTGTGAATCCACACAAGAATTCCTGACCATGCATATCCAAAGAGCATTAAACCGTCATACCAATGAATACTTCGAGGTCCAATATCTGCAATATGAATAAAATCAGTAATCATGTATGGAGCATTTGGTAAAAATAATATCCATGCTGTGAACCATAGTATTCTCGTGAATTTTCCTCCAATATTTCTTTGATATAGCCAAGCAAAGAACAAGGGAACGATTCCCAAGAAAAGATTCCAATTCATGTATACGTATGAATATGAATCAGATAGAAATGGACGTGCAAGAGACATAATCACCGAGCTCATCGCAATTAATGCTAACGAAGGTATTATGTTTCGTAATTGATATTTATACATATCATGTATTGTACCCATAGTTATGAAAAAATCACAAATACTTGTGATTATTTTTCTAGATGTTGTTTAAAAAATGCAGATAATTTATCAACAGCAACACGTTCTTGTTGTGCCGTATCACGGAATCTAATAGAAACAGTATTATCTTCAAGTGAATCATAATCAACAACGATACAGAATGGCGTCCCTATTTCGTCCTGCCTTCGATATCGTTTTCCTATATTTCCATTATCATCATAAACAACAGATTTAAATTCATATTTCAGAGCTCCAAACACTTCCTGAGCAAGAGTTACTATATCCTCCTTATTCTTCACTAACGGAGAAATAGCAATGGTATATGGTGCTAGATTTGGATCGAGTTTCAAATAAGTTCTTGAATTTCCGTCAATTTCATCTTCAACATATGAAGATACCAGAAGTGCCAACATCAATCGATCAACTCCAACAGAAGGTTCAATAACATGAGGGATATATACTTCTCCAGTATATGGATCAACGTACTGTAACTTTGTTTTTGAAGCTTCACTATGCTTTTTTAAATCATAGTCTCCTCGGTATGCTAAACCAAATAATTCTTTCTGCCCAAACGGATAGGTAAATTCAAAATCAATAGTTCGCTTAGAATAATGAGCCCTATCTTCAGGACCAATTTCAACTGCATGTAAACGACTAGCATCAATACCTAATTCGATAAGGAACTCTTGAACTTCATCTTTCCAGTATTCAAATTGTTCTTCCCATTGATCTGGATGAATAAAATATTCATACTCAAGTTGTTCTAATTCTCGTAGTCTAAAGATAAAGTTTCTAGGGGTAATTTCATTTCTGTATGCCTTGCCAATTTGACCAACTCCAAAAGGGATTTTTGGATGCATACTATCAGTAATATTTTTGTAATTTATAAAAATACCCTGTGCTGTTTCTGGTCTCAAATATGCTTTAGACTGGGAATCTTCATTTGCTCCTAACTTAGTCTCAAGCATAAGGTTAAATTGTTTAACCTCACTTAATTTATTTCCATCAGGAGATAAAATTTGCTCTTTTGAAATAAGTGCAGTCATTTCATCAAGTGAAAGACCAAGTGGACTATGTCCATGCTCTTCTAAAATATGATCAGCTCGATAACGTTTGTTCGTAACAAGGTCTGTGGTAAGAGGGTCAGAAAAACCACCTACGTGCCCTGATGCTGTTAAAGGTGCTTCACCCATAAGGATTGCAGAATCAAGAAGAAAAGAATCATTTCGATTCATTACAAATTTATCTGTCCATGCTTTTTTAATATTATTCTTAAGCAAGGTTCCAAGTGGTCCGTAGTCATAAATACCAGCCATTCCACCATATAGCTCTCCTGATTGAAAAATGAATCCTCTGTTTTTACAAAGGGTTTGAATTTTTTCCATACTTAAATCAATACTCATACATGTAGTGTATCTCACCATATTCCTTTGGCAATATAAAAAAGCTATTGCTAGCTTTTTTATTGAGAAATTCTTCCAGATGCTCCTTGCTCTTGTTGATTTGAGAGAATATTCTTTACCCCAACTTTTTTAAAGTTTAAACGAGTATCAGTAAAGGTATCGAATCCTGTCAAAATAATATCTGAAGTTATATTAATTGGGCTACCAACTTGTGAAAGCGAAGGAGATACTATTAATTGAAGTGAGAGGGTCTTTCCCTTTGTCTCATTAATACCAAGTCCAGCACGCAAGTCACCAATTTTCCAAGTAATTTCACGTGTTTGCGGATTATAACTTACCTTTGTACGTTCAAGTGAAGGTGCCATTACCTCTTTGTATTCAACGTAGCTTGGAAGGAAGAAAGAAAGTTCTGCATCACGTACCTCATTTGAAGAATTTTGAACTTCTAAGTTTAAGGTATAACTTGTTTCAGTATTCACTAAAGGTGGCATTGGTCCATAGTTTTGGAATGGACCAGTTCCATATTCAAGTGATGTATTAAATTGAATATCTGAATTTGCTAAAACCAAAACTTCAGTAATATTTTGTGCTTCCCTTCTCCTTCCATTAGATTCGCTACCAGCAACATCAACAGAAAGACTTAATGTTGGTTTAAGTAATGCACCAGTTCTTCCAATGAGTTCTTGTGTAGGTAAGGTGAAGGAAACACTTAATTGTTCTTTTGATTGAAGAGCTTCCAAATTACTCAATGTTCCCTTATCCCAGGTAATGGAATTGGTATTTGAATTAAAGAATCCATTTTGTGCTCGAACTCCTTGAGTGTTATATAGCTCACCATCAATACCTAAGGTAATAACAACATCACGAAGAACATCATCAAGTGTATTAGTAAATTGAAGTTCTCCAGAAATTTCTTCTCCTCCTTTAATTCTCAAGGTTGGAGTTCTTTCTCCATTTACCAAAAGATTTGCATTAATAAATGGAGTAATTATTTCAACCGTATGAACAAGTGCATTGTATACTGTTTCAATTTCAGATTGTTTTGCTTCATTTCTACTTCCAAAATTAAGTCTGAACGATTGGGCTTGCCCTTCAAAAGCTGAGAGTTTTCCAGTTACTGTGATGATTTCAGGTTCATCTTTTAGAAATGGAATAGCCCAAGTATTATTCAAGATATCTGGTTCTGGATTAGCACTAATAAATTCAAAACCACGAGGGTAATTTATGGTTACTAAACTGTCATTAATAACAGTATTAGCATTTGATGCTGCTGAAATATTAAAGGTGAATGGTTGGTTTCTCACCACTTCAGAAGGTGCACTTACCGTAAATACGGAAGGAGTTGATCGTATGATGACCTCATGGGTTGCTTCCTTAAGGAAGATAGCGGTTGAACCAGGTATTCGGTATTCAAGAGTTGCCTTAATCTCACGAACTTCTCCTTCTTGTCCAAACAAGGTTATATCAAATTCTTCAATACTTTGACCATCAAGAGGAATATCCTCAAGAGATCTTCTCATGAACGTAAGTTCTTCTTTATTACGTGAATCCTTTGGATATGAAATTAATAGATCAGGTATTTCAAGTGGCTGTTCATTATAATTTTGAATTCTAACTTGAACTTCAAGATTCTCTCCCCCGTCCATAAAAGGTCGGGCTAAAATCTCCATCGAAATTCTGTCACCTGAAACTGTCTTCTTTCCTTGATACACTGAAAGAAAGGCTACAACAACAGTAACGAGAAAGAAAAATAGAACACCAAAAAATACTTTTTTGTAGAAAGAGGCTGGTAACTTTTCCTCTTTATGCCGCTGTCTCCATTTTTCTAAATCATCTTCAGGAAAATCATGCTCGAGCTCTATATCTCTATTATGAATAACTCTTCGAGGTCTGTGACCAGACTCTTCTTTTGAGTAGTACAACTGTTCGTTTAATTCATCAATGGAAAGTTTTCTTTTATTTACCGGATCTTGCTTCATATCAATAGTATATCAAACAATACCGTGTCTCACAGCTGTGAATCATTTAATCCTTGATTTATCTTTACAACAAGTTCCTTTTTGTGCTCCTGTACCCACTGATACATACCTTCTGTATATGGATTTTCATCAAGGATAATTGGTTCGTTACTCGACCAATATCCCAAGTAGTACAATATTCTTGCGATAAGAATATACTCAATCGATTCATGATATTCATCATTTTCAATAAGCGTATAAAGATTTTCTAATTCATTCCAAACTTCCAAATGAGGCTCTTCGCCTGGAATCAAGCGAACAAGAAGTGATGCAAACTTTTCAAGAAGAGGAAACCAATTCTTTTGAACAAAAGATAAGGAAGATATTTGTTGATGAATTCCTGTTAATCTCCAAAGGTCTTTTCCTTTAACAACATCAATTTCAACCAAACTATACAGCAAGGTATGGTATTTCATCTTTGACTGAGCAGATCGAAGAGATTGGGCTGCTACATATACCAAACCAAAATCTCTTGTATACATAACAAGAAGCTTATTTGACTCTTGATAATTTCGAGTTTTCAATATCACGGCAGGTGTTTGATATATGGCATGTGACATGAATTGAGTATACCCAAAAATTGACAAATTACACTCCACTTATATATTTAGGTAAAATAATTTCCTAACTAAAACTTAAAAAATGGTAAACACCAAATTGAAATTAAGCGATCACGAATCAAAAGTTTTCCTTTGCAAAAAAGGAAAAGAATTAAGATTATCTGTTATTCAAAAAATAGGGGGTAAAAGAACTTTTGAAGTAATTTTTGTAAAATCTTCAAGTGAAGAAGAATTTATAGAAAAAATTAAAGAATCTTTACACTTAAAAAAGATTAAACCATTTCAAAAAATCCAAAGATTTTCTCGGTTTTCAAAAACTCAGAACTTAATTCTAAGTCATGACCAAGAAATGGAAAAAGTTGATGAAATGATTTGCGAAAAGGTAAAAAACATTTTATACCACCACACACAGGCACTAAGTGCATAGTAAAAACCACGAGATATTCTCGTGGTTTTTTTACATAATACTAAGCGTAAAACTAACATCTCTTACTTCAACAGTTGTTCCTTCGTTTTCCTGAAATACGATTTCATTTATAGAAGCTGTATTTTTAATCTCTTGTATATGAGATTCAATAATATTTCTTCCTTCATCTGAAGTAGATATACTTAGGGTAATAGTATCATGAGCATCAAGCCCCTGATCCTTTCTAAATATTTGTATGAAACGAAGTAACTCTCGAACGTCTCCCTCTAATTGAAGTTCGTTGGTTACTTCAGTATCAAGAACATACTTATCTCCAGAAACGAGTTTTTTTACATTTAGTTCGTCGGTGATAAGTAGGTGATATTCCTCATGAAGTCCTTCTAACGGAGCTTGTAATGAAGATAATGGTTGCCTAACTTTTATTCCAGAATCAGACCTCATTTGCAATCCTTCTGATACAATCTCACGAACACGCTTCATACTTTCCAAAGCGCTAATATGACCTTCGTTTAATTCTAAAGTTGGCCAAGAAGATAGGTGAACTGATTCTTCAAGTTCAGAATCATCTTCCCTGAGCATTTGCCATATTTCCTCTGAGAGGAATGGAACAAATGGTGCTGATATTTGTGCAAAAACTTTAAGCGACATTCTTGTGGTTGCAAGAGCATCGTGCATATCTTTTTCCTCCCCCATCTTATATCGGTCACGACTTCTACGTACGTACCATGTCGAAAAATCATCAACGAAATCAAATATTGGACGAGCTGCTTTATCTAATTGATATACTTCAAGACCTGATTGAACATCATGAAGAAGTTCAATTAATCTTGCCTGCATCCATATATCAAGAACATTCTGAGAATCAAATGAATAGGTATGGTCAACGTTAGCTTTGTAGGTGGTATAAAGGTTAACCACATTTCTCATACGACCCATTACCTTACTACTTACATCTCTTACTGACTTTTCAGAGAAAGCAAATTCTTCACCTCGTACTGCAGGCGATGCAATTAGATACAGTCTTATCGCATCAGCTCCAACTGAATTAAACATTTCATGTGGATCTGGATAGTTATTTAATGATTTAGACATTTTCTTTCCATCTTCTGCCAGTATCAAACCATTTACTATTACGTTTTCAAACGGAATAGTATCAAAAAGTGCTACTCCTAATACCGAAAGAACATAGAACCAACCTCGTGTCTGGTCAAGCCCTTCTGCAATGAATTGAGCTGGGAACCTCTGTTCTTCAAACAAATCTTTATTCTCAAAAGGATAGTGAACTTGGGCATATGGCATTGATCCAGAATCAAACCACACATCAAACACATCTCCTAAGAGCTTCATTTCTTCCCCGTTACTATCAATTAGTGTAACGGTATCTAGATATGGTCTATGTAAGTCAATTTCATATTCATCATTGTGAGGAAATTTTTTGAACGGAAGAGAAATCAATTCAGCATTTGAAGGAAGTGCTGTCTCATTAAAGAAAGCATGTGCCTTTGTATGATCACCATGATGCTTTAACCCAAACAAAATGGTTTTGAGTACCCCACCATGGGTAATGATAACAATATTTTTTCCGGCATAGGTTTCCTCAAGTTCAAACAGAAATGGCATTACCCGCTTATATATATCACCGATAGATTCAGCATTGTCTTCCAGTTTATAATTCCAAAAGTCCCCATCACGTTCACGTTCTTCTTGTGTATGTGCATCATGCCATTGTTTTCCTTCCCATGAATCTCCAGGATTACGCTCACGAAGTCGTTCATCAACGATGATTTGTGAGTCTGAAAGACCTAGTTGTTCTTTGATAATTGAAGCTGTTTCCATGGTTCGTTGAAATGGAGAAACAAAGAGATAATCAATAGCCATATCTTTTAGTTTCTGTGCTTCACTTTCAGCTTGTTTCCTACCTGTTTCAGTTAATGGATTATGTAATTCGCGTTTTGCATTAATTTCTCCAGTAGCATTTGAAACTGATTCTCCATGGCGAACTCCAATATATGTATTACCTGAAGATGGGATATGGGATAACAATTCCTCAATGGAACCAATTACCAAGGTCTCAGTAGCTGATGCATTTTGCCAAACAGGAAGAGGGGTACCCCAAAATCGTGATCTAGAAAGTGCCCAATCACGAGCTCCCTCTAACCATTTTCCAAATCTACCCTCTCCAACATGTTCTGGTACCCAATTAACCTTTGCATTAAGTTCCATTAATCGTTCTTTCATTGAAGGAACATCGATAAACCAAGATGAAGTTGCGTAATTCAAAAGCGGTGTATCGCATCTCCAACAATGAGGATAGCTATGAACTAATTTCTTCTTGCTAAATAGTTTTCCGTTGTGAGCAAGCCATTTAATAATTTCAATATCAGCAGTCATCCAATCTCCTTTTGCCTTTACTTTCATTCCCTTAAAACCTTCAGCAAATGAATCAATAAAAACACCATTCCTTCCAACGTGTTGAATAAATGGGAGTCTATGTATTTCCCCTAATTCCATGTCATCACTACCAAAGGCAGGAGCTATATGAACAATCCCTGTTCCCTCTTCAGTTGTCACGAAGTCAGCTTCATATACCTGCCATCCACGTTCACTATGTTCAATATTATTTTTCTTGAAGTAATCGAAAACTGGTTGATATTTCTTTCCTATCAAATCAGATCCTTTCATAGTATCTACTATTTCATATGTCCTTCCTTCAAATACTAAATCACATAATTTTTTTGCAACGATATAGTTAAGATCACCTTCTGAAACTTTTACATATTCAATATCTTTTCCAACAGCCAAAGCAACATTTCCTGGAAGCGTCCAAGGGGTTGTTGTCCAAGCAAGAAAATGTGTTTCTGGTTCATCCACTAATTGAAAAGAAACCGTTGCAGAAATATCAGTAACATCCATATACCCTTGATTTACCTCAAAGTTAGCAAGGGTGGTCTCACAACGAGGACATAGGTGCATTGGTTTAAATCCCTGTTTCGTTAGTTGTTTTTTGTGCAACTGACTAAAAATCCACCATACTGATTCCATATAGTTCGTGTGCATTGACATATATGGTTGGTCCATATTAATGAAGCGTCCTGAACGCGGAACATACTGTTTCCATTCTTGTTCATATCGCAGTACTGAGTCTCTAGCCTTTTGATTAAAAGTTGCTATTCCATACTCTTCGATATCTTTCTTACTTGAAAGACCAAGTTCTTTTTCAACAAGATTTTCAATAGGTAATCCATGGCAATCCCAACCCCAGGTACGAGAAACATGGTGTCCCTTCATGGTCATATATCGTGGAATGATATCTTTAATAGTACCAGCTAAGAGGTGTCCATAGTGTGGAAGACCTGTTGCAAAAGGAGGTCCGTCATAGAAAACAAAATCACCTTTTGTTTTTTCAAGAAGGCTTTTTTCAAAAATATTCTGATCCTTCCAAAAAGAGAGAATACGTTCTTCAGCATGTGCTGTTTCTGATTTTTTTAAACTATTGTTCATATTTGTTATGGTACCACGGAACGGTAATTGTAAATAAAATAGCACTCCGTATTCGGGAGTGCTCTTTATTCATCATTCAAGAACCCGAATACTTATGCGGTGTATTGAATAATTGAAATAATGATTGCTTTATGCATATACAAATCTTATCAGAATATTTGGGGGTGTAAATAAAAACCGTATAAATACGGTTTTTTATATCACTCCAAGATTTTTGAATAGTGTTTTTAGTATTGATATTTTCTTTTTAACATGAAAGTATCGATAATTTTTTTGAAGAATATCAGCTGTTTGAAAATTTCTATGTGATCTTCTTACAAAAATAACAGGTGCCTTTGAAAATTTTTTCTGAAGTTCTTGATAACTTTTTTTATCATTACGGAACCTTGAAGAGGTAATCACAAGAACCCAATATCCAGGAATTACTTCTTCTATTTTTGTAACAATCTTGTCAAAAATATTTTCTGAATATGTTGGTATGATGTCTATTTCATCAACCCCTAACCCCTGTAACAGAAAATTGATTTGCTGAAAATCTGGATTAGTAGAAAGATTGTCATCCATGTAATCATACAGGAAGATTTTGCACTGACCTGATGTATCAACCATGTCATTGTATTTAAGATTAAAGATGCTCATATATTATGTTTTTTGATTTATTTTACTTATATATTAAAAAAACCACGTGTCAACGTAGTTTACATTTTTTCAGGAGCATCGATTCCTAAAAGCCAAAGACTGTTTTTCAATATATGTGCCATTCCTCTTACCATCATAATTTTGTAAGAGGCCTCATTTGAATCATCAACAATTTTTGTATTTCCGTACCAAGTATTGAAGTGCTGTGCTAATTCAGTGATATAAGTAACGATATGATGTGGATGTCTTTGATTAACTGCAGTACCGATGACTTCTGGAAATCGATACATACAGCGTTCTAGATTTGTTAAGTCCATATCAATTGGACGCATATGAGAATTCTTTACATCAATACCAAAACTATCTGCTTTCTCGATAAGGGAAATACATCGAGCATAAGTATATTGTAAGTATGGACCGGAATCTCCTTCAAAAGAAAGTGAGGTATCAGGATCAAAATTAATATCTTTTCCAGCTTGTGTTCTTAAAATAGCATATTTCAATGCTCCAATTGAAATAACATCTGATTGCTGGTCACTCAACTCTCTATCACTTGCACGTTGCCTTACCTCTTCATTAACTTCATTTAAAATGTCGGTAACTAAAGGAGTATTTCCTAAACGAGAAGACATCTTCTGACCCTTAAACTGCATTCTCCCATGAGTTGCATGAATGGTTTTCTCCTTCCATTCTTTATTTATCTTCCCAGCAGCATCAAGTACCACCTTGTAATACTCTGCTTGCTGATTATCAGTAACCAACAAAGAAAGATCAGGTGCATATCTATCAAACTTAATCTTTAAAAGACCAGTATCTTTTGCTTCATATGTTGGATTACCTTCTTTGTTGATAAACACTCGAGTGTGGAGTCCATATTTTTCTCCTTCATATATAACAGCTCCATCAGATTCTGAATATATTAAGGGGGTGTTTTCAAGAACTATATCTTTTCCAATTTCTCCTGCCTCTGATTCATATATATATCCATCAAAGTGAGATCCCAAACGACTTGTTACCCCTTTAAAATATTCAAGATTAATGTCTTTTCCAAGAAGGTATGCCTGGTATGAATCTAAGTGGGTTCGTGATTGATATATATCTTGAGTGATCTCTCGAATTTCTTTTTCAAGAGTAGGATCATCATCATATGCCCTTGTTCCATTAACATAGCACTCGCCAAGAAAATGTATCTTATCCTCAATGCTTTTATGTTCTTCGAGCTTTTCAACACCATACTGTAATAGCTGCCATACTGCTTTTCCAATACCCAAAGAAACATCTGAAGGATATGAAATGGTTGTAACTGAAGCTCCTGCTTTGGTATACAAACGAGCAAGCGATTCACCAATCGTATTATTCATCAAATGACCAATATGAAATGCTTTAAAAAGGTTTGGAGAAGAATGTTCTACAAGAATGTTTTTGTCTTTATAAGTATCAAGACCTCCATAATTATCTCCTTGTTCTAAGATGGTATTTAATTCTTGATTGAAAAATGTTTTTTTAAGAAAAATATTAATAAATCCAGGACCAGCAACCTCAACCTTTTCAATATGAGGATGAACGGATTCATTCATATTACTCACAATCTGAAGAGCAATATCTTGTGGCTTTCTTTGTAGTCTTGGTGCAAGTACCATAGCAACATTTGTTGAATAGTCTCCATGTGATAGATCTCCTGGATGTTCTAGATGCACATCAAAATCAATATTAATTCCTAACGAATTAAGTGTTTGATGAATATATTCTTGTATCTGATGAGCAATATGCATGTATGTATACTACCCTTTTTTCCTTCCAAAGCAAAAAGACAATGCAAAGCATTGTCTTATATCTTACCTAATTTTTTTGCTAATTTTGTTGTTTGTTTTAACAGTTCACGTACCTGATTAATTCCTTCCATCCATTGCTTGTCGTTATTCACCTGTATTCCTAGAGATTTAAATATCATATCAGGTGATTTACTACTTCCTGTTTCATAGAATTCATTAATTTTCATAAGATATGAAGGATCATTGGTAAGTTGTTTTTTTGCATATTGCGAAACTAAAAGTGCCATTGCATAAGCAAATACGTAGAAAGAAGATCTGAAGTGACTCCAATATATCCACCCTCTTCCTGAATCTTCATCAAAACTAACAGCATCACCCATATACGACTTCATGTGTTTATTAAAGAGTTCTCCTATTTCTTTTCCAGGAAGATATCCTTTCTTTCTAAATTCTTCATGTAATTCTTTTTCAAAATTATATGCTGCTATTTGTCTAAATATTGTCGCAACCTTATCCTCTAATTGATTGATCATCATTACCAATTTCATTTCATCATCTGCATCAGTTAACAATTCATCAATTACAAAATCTTCACAGAAAGTTGATGCAACTTCAGCAGTACACATAGGAACATCATAGTTTAATGCATTTTCTTTTCTTGCTTTTGTTGCATGAATTCCATGACCAACTTCATGAGCAAGAGTAGTTACGTTACGAATACTTCCATCATGGTTAAGAAGAATATGAACATCTGAAGAGTATGAGGGCATACAAAACGCTCCACCACTTTTTCCCTTACTTGGATACACATCAATTTGATTATTATTCACAAAATCAATGAAAATATCTCTGAATTCTGGACTGATCTTCAACAAGGCACGCTCAACAATATTAACTGAATCTTCATAACTATATTTTTTTGTATGTTGTCCATATTCAACAATTCTATTAAAGTAACTAAATTTCTTTACTTTGAATAATTTTGCTTTGAAGGTATAGAAGTCTTGAGATATCTTAAAATTTTCAGTAACTGTCTTTACAAAGGTATCAACTGTTTTTGAAGCTATATCTTCAGCAATATGACGTGATGCGTCAGGACGTTTGAAACCTCTAAGCTGATCATTAATTTTCTTATTTTCAAGAAAACTATTTATCTCTTTTTCAGCTACCTTTTCATTATTCTTAAGAATACTTTTTATCCCCTCTATGGCCTGATCTGAAATGTTTCCTTCCGAAGAACGCATCAGGTTCATTAATTGTGAAAAGCTCACCTCCTCTTTTTTCTTTGCAATTGTTATTTCTCTTGTTTCTGATGAAAGAAATTCCTCAAGCATGTTCACCCAATTTCCAGCAGAAACTCCAGATTTCATTGAAAGGATTTTTTCCTCTTTCTCAGATAGGGTATATACAGCAGTGGTAAAGATATCACTTAAGTACTTCCTGTATTCAGAAAGAAGTGGATCTGAAAGGAATTTCTTTTGTGTTTGTATATCAATCTTTCCAATTGAAAGTTCAAAAAATCTAACATAGTCAGATAGGGTGTTAGAGAAATCAGAAAGTAGTTGTGAAGCTGCCTGAATCTCAGTGTCTTCAGTATTTAATGAAGAAGCAAGGAATAGGTACAAGCTTTCAATATTTTCATATGATGCTAATTTTTCATACGCATCGAGTGCTTCTTTCATTGAAGAACTATTAGTTAAATATGAAGAATCATTACTCCACTTTTTATGAAAAGATTTATATTGCTTGAGTATTTTTTTTCTTTTTAAAATAAATTTAGGATCAAAAGGTCCTGTTGCTAATTTATTAATATTCCATGTTGTTGGTAGTTTCATAGGTAAAATATATCACAAAAAAAAGCCCTTAGGGCTTCTTCATTAAAATCCTCCGATATTTGCAATCTCTCCCTTTATTCCTTTATGTGACACATAATTTTTAAGGGTAATGTCATCTAAGGTAAGATTATCAATATCATCAAGATCACTATTTATCTCCACTTCTGGAAATGGTAATGGTTCTCTTGTAAGTTGTTCTTCTACCTGACTGATATGATTTGAATAGATATGAACATCCCCAAAGGAATGTACAAATTCTCCTGCTGGTATTCCTACCAAGTGAGATACTATCTTCAGAAGTAATGCGTAACTTGCAATATTAAACGGAACTCCCAAGAATAGGTCTGCTGATCGTTGATATAAACCTAAGTTAAGTTTTCCATTAGCAACCTGGAATTGAAACATAGTATGACAGAAAGGTGGCACATGTGATTGTTGACCTTCTGATGCCATGGCGTATATGAAATCAGGATTCCACGCACTTACCACATATGACTTTCTATCTGGTTTATTTTTAAGTCCTTCGATAACCCATTTCAATTGATCAATTTCTCTTCCATCTTTTGCAGGCCATCGTCTCCACATACGACCATATATGGTAATGAGATCTCCCCATTTCTGAACAAAAGGATCATCTGCCGGTAGTTCTGAGATTTTTTGTATAAACGCCTCTTGTGTTAAATCCTCTTCAGGAGCATGTTCAATTGCCCACATATGATAATGTTTCCAAGCCCACTCATCCCATATGTGATTATCCATATCAACTAACGGTTTAATATTTGAACTTCCTGAAAGAAACCAAATCAATTCAGTGGTAACTCCTCTCCAAAAAGTTTTTTTAGTGGTTAGCAAAGGAAACCCTTCACTTAAATCAAAACGTATTTGTCTTCCAAATACTGATTTAATGTATGGTGGCTTTTCCCCTTTCTTTTTATATTCCTCTAAAACGACATCGTTAAAGAATAGTTCTTTTTCTGCACCATTTTCTAGAATGTCTCTACACAATTCTAGATATTGATATTCTGGATGTTTTGATTTCATACGTTGTTTGGACTAAAGTTTTTTGACCAATTATCTCCGTTATATTTCCCTGTTTGACGATAGTCTCTATTCATCTCAGAAGAAATCTGTGAGAAAGTAATTTGTGCTATCTGCATACCAGGACGTAGGATGATAGGGACTTTTCCTGCATTAAAAAGTTCAAAAGTAATATTTAGGAAATGTCCTGGATTTACAATTCCTGCAGTGTTATGTACTACTAACCCAAGGCGTGCAAGTGAACTTTTACCTGAAAGATGTATCAAATATTTATCTGAACCGAAATAATCTTTCGATGTTCCAAGAACTGTTTTTCCTGGATGTAGTACAAAAGCTTCTCCATCGAGAACTTCTTCTTGATACGTTTCAGGAAGAATTCCTCTTGCAGGATCAACTGCTGAAATTTTATGGCTCTTCACTATTTCAAATTTATTACCCAAAAGAATATCATAGCTCACTGGTTGAAGTCGATCTTCCTCAAAGTCTGAAATGACAATTGATTTATTTTCTACTTCTCTTTTTATATCTGAATCTGATAGGAACATATATTTATTCTATATTAAAAATATTATCAGTACCATAATATTCTCTCCAATTCTTGTTGTAGTAATCAAACATTCGTGAAAGTCGTTCTTGGTCTAATTCCTCTACTCCGAAAGATTCCATAGTTTCTTTGATTCTTTCTTGAGCATCTTGTACTTCTGATTCTTCAGAAACAACTAATTCAAATTCAGTAAGCCATCCATACCCAGCATTACGATCGAGAGTTATCGTAATATCGTCATAGGTATATGTTTCTCTTGTTCGTGACCATTTAGCTTGATATTGAAAATCAGCATCTAAAAGAAGCTTGTCTAATTCATCAATATTCAATGATACTTGCTCTTCAAATTCCATACGAGCAATTCCATTTTCACTAGTGTTATCTCCTGTTGTTGCTTTTACAACGATAAGTACTGTACCATCAGCATTCCGTACCCTAACAGAAAAGTGCTCTCCATGTGAAATAATATATTCTAGAGATTCTTGTTGTGCTTTCTCAAAATATGGGAAAAGTAGTTCCTTCATTTTCAAAAGATTTCCATTGATAAAATAGTGGTTGAGTTGTTTACCTGTTGATACAAACACTGCACCTTTTTCTTGAATCAATGATCTAAAATTGTCTGCACGGTCTTCTGAACCTAATAAAGATTTAATTTCTACTTCGTATGTTTTCATAGTTCATAGTATACACTACCTCATCATTTCTCTATCGATATAAACATATTCCCATGCTTCAGGAGATGGTCCTTGTTTTTCAACATCTTGAGGATAGCTTGGAATGAAACCAAACCTCTTTATCACCTCATAGTTGTTTTGACTCATCCAGGTATAGCAATCAGTATCTTTAAATTCAAATACGAGATAATCATCACCACAGGCAAAATCAAGAGTGTGTCCTTCATGATGTTTAGAGTATCCTGGAAGGGCAGTCACTGAGAGCACCCTATTTATCTCATCATCGTATATTCCAGTTGGGATAAGTTCTATATCAGCAACACTCAGTTGTGATATAAATAATTTTCTTTGATCTTCGAAAGTTCTAAAAGCTGAAACAAGGTGAATACTAATACCTTCTTCTGAAGCTTTATTTCTTAGATTAAGATATGCGTTTCTTACTTCAGGAAGGATAAGAAGATTATTATACTCAACCAATAATGAAGGATCTACACTCATTCTCTTTATGTATCCTCTTTCTTCCGCAATGTTTCTTAAATATTCATCAACAAAAAGGTTACCAGTTATCGATGTATTTTGATGTGCATGTTGATTTCTTGATGTAATAAAAGTTTCATACAGATTGATAAACTCATCTCCGGTATAGCAATAAAAAGTTCCGCATTTTTTTTGAAGGAGTTGTATTTGTTGATGTTGCTCTTCAGCACTATTAGTTAGTGATAAGGATCGATCATATATTGATTGATATGCGTTGGTATAAATTAAAAACACACCTATCATTACCCAGGTGAGTATAAGCAAACCAAATGCAAGTATGTGCCTTGTGTGTGTTTCTAATATTTTCATAGTTATGATGATATACCTGATGTAAGAATTGTATCAATAGTTGAAGCTAATTCTTTCATATCTTTTTTATTCATTCCTGCTGTAGTAACTGCTGCTGTCCCTATTCTAATTCCTGAAGGATTAAAAGGAGATCTTGTATCAAAAGGAATCGTATTCATATTTACAATAATTCCATTCTTCTCTAAAAGCTCAGAAGCTTTCTTTCCACTCAAACCTTTGCCATCTTTCCAAACATCTACAAGAAATACATGATTATCTGTTCCTCCTGAAGTAATACGCCATCCCTTAGCTGCAAGCTCAGATGAAAGCACCTTACTATTTTCAATAACTCCTTGGATGTATTTTTTAAATGATGAACTTGAAGCTTCTTTTAGTGCAACTGCAACTGCTGCAATTTGATTCATGTGAGGGCCACCCTGCATTCCTGGGAAAATTGCCTTATTAATTTTATCAAACAAAGAACGAGCATCTTTTCTTGCAAAGATCATTCCTCCACGTGGACCTCGTAATGTTTTGTGAGTAGTTGTGGTAACAATATCTGCATATTTAAAAGGCGAAGGGTGTTCTCCTGCAGCAACTAATCCTGCAATATGTGCCATATCTACCATAAAAAGGGCTCCGACCTCATCAGCAATTTCTCTAAATTTTTTGAAATTGATTTTTCGTGGATATGCACTATATCCCGCAATGATAAGGTCTGGTTTTTCCTTTTTTGCAAGAGCAAGGAGATCATCATAATTAAGTACCTCTGTTTTTTTATCTACCTCATATGGAATTTGCTTCCAAAACATTCCTGAAAATGATACCGGGTGTCCATGAGTAAGGTGACCCCCTGATGCTAATTTCATTCCCATAATCTTTCCACCCTTTGGTAGCAATGCTCCAAAAACAGCAAGATTTGCTGGTGAGCCTGAAAGTGCTTGAACATTAACTCCCCACTTCTTTTCAGATAGGCCAAAAAGTAACAATGCTCGTTCTTGTGCAAGTAGTTCAATTTCATCTATTATTTCATTTCCTCCATAGTATCGTGCTCCTGGGTATCCTTCAGCATACTTGTTAGTTGTTTCAGATCCTAAGGCTTTTAATACATCTTCTGAAACAGTATTTTCAGAAGCTATGAGGTTAATACATTTTTCTTGGCGAAGCTTTTCTTGATTAAGCAATTTACTAATTTTGATATCTTTCATGATTTTTAGTATAGCAAATGAAAGAGTATAATAGTAGGTATGTCTCGAGGAAAAAATATACTAAAGCATAAAACTACTCGTATTATTATCATAGCTGGAATCCAACAAGATAGAGGCATTGGATATCAAGGAAAGCTTCTCTTTGAAGTTAAAGAAGACATGAAGCATTTTACCGAGCAAACTACTAACCATACGGTAATTATGGGACGAAAGACATGGGAATCGATTCCAAAAGAACATCGTCCACTAAAAAACAGAACAAATATCGTTGTAACAAGAGATACAACATATATAGCTTTAGGCGCCCTTGTTGTTCCCAAATTTTATCAAGCTCTTGAGCAAGCACCATCTAATTCAGATATATATATCATTGGTGGAGGTGAAATCTACAAGCAGGCGCTCTCGTATGCACACGAACTTGATCTGACTATATTCTATTCAAATAAAAAAGCTGATACTTTCTTCCCCGAATATCTTCCATATTTCGTAGAAGAAGAATCTTCTGAAAAATATATTGATGATAAGAGTAATATTAGTTATCAGTTTAAAAAGTTTTTGAGGAAATAAAAAAGAATCATGTATCCATGATTCTTTTATCATTTATCCTAAAAATTTATGTACCCAAGTTCTTGGAATAAATCTTTCTGCTCTTTTTGTTTCCATATTCAAGCAAATTACTTTAATTTCATTTTCAATCCACTTTCCAACACTTATATACGAAGGGTCAGAATGAAATCGTTGATTTTTTGAGTCGTTAACTATTTCAAGAGTTTTTTCCATAGTTATTCTCGCAACATGAATATCTTCAAAGTTTTTTTCTGTGAAAGTGTTGTATGGATTTTTTCTGAAAAAAGCTTCTAAGAATAATACGCATTTTACAATCTTGAAGTATTCTTTCTTAAAATCTCCAAACAGATTCTCAGGTAACATTTTTAATGCTATTGATGTTTCACTTATAGCATTAGTAAAATTTTTTCTTGCACTCATATTTTTTTTATTTAGGTGTTTGTTTGAAGTGTAAAGGTATCTATAAAAAATTCAAGTAAAAAAATAACGCCTAGGGCGTTATTTATCCAACTACTTCAATTCCTGCTGATCGTGCAGAACCTTCAATAATTTTCATTGCTGCTTCTACATCGTGAGCATTTAAGTCAGGTAATTTTACTTCAGCAATTTCTCTTACCTGTGCTTTAGTAATTTTTCCTACATTCTTTGATCCTGCTTTTCCAGATCCAGATTTTACTCCAGCTGCTCGCAAAACCATTGATGATGCAGGAGGACTCTTAAGAACAAAAGAGAATGATCGGTCTTCGTATACATCAAGTACTACTGATACCTTTCCTCCCATTTGATCTCTAGTTTGTTCGTTAAATTGATTTACGAACTCTCCGATGTTTACTCCGGCTTGACCAAGTGCTGGTCCAAGTGGAGGAGCAGGATTTGCCTTCCCTGCTTCAATTTGAAGTTTAAGTTGTTTTTTTATTTTCTTAGACATAGTTAATATTATTAGATCTTTTTGATTTGTAGAAAATCAAGCTCAACAGGGGTCTCTCTCCCAAACATTGATACAAGGAGTTTAACTTTTCCTCTTTCTGTGTCAATACTGATAATCTTTCCTTCGAACTCAGAGAATGGTCCATCAGTAATGAGTACCGTTTCATCCACTTCATAATCTGTTTTTTGCTCAATGTGATTTGTCTTCATTCGTGCAAATATTGCATCAATTTCAGACTGGGCTAGAGGTACTGGATCAGTTCCTCCTGCACCGATAAATCCTGTAACTCGAGGCGTATTTCGAACGATGTACCATGACTCTTCTGTAACAACCATATCAACAAGTACATACCCAGGATAAATTTTTTCTTCTTCCTCTACTCGTTTACCCTTTTTAATCTTTACGGTTTTTTCAATAGGAACAAGGATATCGAAGATGAGATCTTGAACACCTAGTGATTCAATACGCTGACGTAGATTTCTTTCAACAGCATTTTCATATCCTGCATAGGTATGAATAGCATACCAAGCTCTTTCTTTTTTTATTGTTTGTTTTTGTTCTGACATATTACTTATAGATTATAAGATGCTCTTAAGACCATAGTTTTGGAACAAAAAGTCAAAGAGTCCTAGGTAATATGAAACAAAGAGTGATACTAGTACTACAATTAAACTATACGTTAATGTTTTAGATTGTGAAGGCCATACCACTTTCGACATTTCAGAATATACATTTTGGATAAATTTCATAATATTTTTAATCTCCTTGGTTATTAAGAGATTTAAAAACACCCCTTTAAGGGCTGTTTTTATATATACCTAATATAGTATAGATGTTTAGGACATCGGTCAATATCCCCTATCGAACGTAATAACTAATTGATACCGTAGAAGTAATCTCTGTTTCACCTTCTGGTAACTGAGGTTCGAAAGATGCCTCTTGGGCCATATCATTCATCATCGTCTTTGCGAGGTATGGCATTGGGTAGTATCCACCGTTATCTTCACTAAATGAAGCAAGATCGCTTAATTTAACATCCAAATCTCGAGCAAGTTGTTTTGCTTTTGTTTGTGCTTCAGTAATAGCTTTTTCTCGAGCTTCTTCTTGTAACTTTTCTGGATTTTCAATTTCAAAATTTGGTCCGTATAGATTCTCTACTTTGCTTGATGCAAGAAGGGTCAGTACTTCAGGAACCTGATTTAGATCCCGTAATGTTATATTTACTTGCTGACGTACATCATATCCTACAAGAACTTGTTGATTACCTCCAGGGAAATATATTTTTCCATCAAGTGATGTTTGTTGTCCTCTTGCAACAGTAGACCATTCATATTTTGGATTGATAGAATATGATTCTGTTTCAATATCTTTTGAACTCATTCCTAGTTCTTCTAATCCATCTAGAATTTTTGTAATCTTTTCTGATATTACTTCCTGAGCTTTTTCAGGGGTATCAGATACTTCTGAAACACTAAAGTTAAAGCTTGCAATGTCAGGTGTGGCTTTTACCTCTGCACTTCCAGATACGGTAATCATCGCTCGTTGTGATGATGATGGTCGTAATGAAGGAAGTATAACAATGGCTAGGATACTAAGAATTGAAAGGAATAACGTTCCTGCATATGCTAATAATTTTGTGGGTGATGTATTCATATAATAATTTAATTAAGGGTTATAACTAATATGACGAGTAGGAATGATAAATATTACATATTTTACCCTTCACTATTCATTCGTGTTTCTTCTTTGAGTACCCGCAAAGGATCAATAACAATTGGAGTTTCGCCAAATTTTCTAAAATCCATTTGAAGATAGAGAAGATTTTTTTCATAATCAACTAATCCTGATTGCCCTGCTTCTCCTAAAATATCATCTGATGAAACAGGAATAAGGGGGTAGCTTCCTAAGCTAATTTCTCTGAGCATTTTTTGATATGAGGTAAATGATATTGCTGGTTTTTTAAGGTGGCAGTACATCGTATGAAGAATATAACCATCTTCAGTTCGTATATCAGGATGAGAAAGCAAAACATAATAGCCGTTAATTGCTCCATATCCAGAATACTCTAATATTCCATCAAGTACTGGAGTAACCTTGGCTCCCTTAGGGATATCAAGTTGGATACCAATATGAAAATATTTTCTTGCAGGATTATTAGGATGAGGTCTAGGTCCATAAAATCCAATATCAGTATTAATATAATCAAAAACATCAGTATCAAGTGGTGACGAATACGAAAGACTATTCAAACGATGATATATCGTATTCCAAAAGGAAGCATACTCTCTCATATCAGGAATTAAATAGGGGGGTTCAAAATCATAACGTTCTGGTCGCGTGTGTGTATATTGAGATAACGAAGGAAGTATCATACTTAAAGTATATCAAAAAAGATAAGCAACGCTTATCTCACAATATTAATCTCTGGTTCCAGAATAATTCCAAATTCAGCATATACATCTGAAATGGCACCTTGATAGAAATGCTCAACTTCTTCTCCTGTTGCACCACCATAATTAACCACAACCATTGCATGCTTTTCATACATCCCTACATGTTTTTCCTTTTTTCCTTTGTAACCAAGATAATCAAGTAACCAAGCTGCAGATATTTTTACTCCTGCTTCTACTTGAAATTGTTTCATCTGCGGGTATTTTTCCAACATCTTCTGTGCATCCTCTTTTGATACAACTGGATTCTTGAAAAAACTTCCTACCGTTCCAAGGCTACCAATTCTTGGTAGTTTTGAATCACGTATAGAAACAATTGATTCAGCAATATTTTCAATGCTATGTTCCTTTGATCCAAGTACCTCTTCTACTCTGTCATAATGTACCTTTGGATTAGCTTTTTTAGAAAGTTTGAAATGTACGTGAGTGATAAAAAAATCACCAGGGTATTTTTTGAAAATTGAATCCCTATACCCAAACATACATTGTTCATTCTCAAAAAAACCATCACTTCCTGATTTAGTATCAATATATTCTATTCCAACAATGGTATCTGAAACTTCAGCTCCATATGCTCCAATATTTTGAACTGGAGCAGCACCAACGGTTCCGGGAATGAGAATAAGATTTTCTACTCCCCAATAATGTTGATCTATACAAAAAATCACAAAGTCATTCCATAATTCACCTCCTCCAACTCGAAGAATAACTTCTGAATCATTTTCCTCTAAGACTTCTAATCCTTTTATTTCATTTTTAATTAATAGCTTTTCAATTGTTCCGATGAACAAAGTATTGCTCCCTTCTCCTAAAAAGTAATGATCAACTTCTTGCCATTCTGAAGAATCTATTAATTCAGAAAAATCTTCTTTTTTTGTAATAGTGGCAAAATATAAGGCACGTGCTTGTACCATAAAGGTACTAAAAGTACTTAGTTCTACATCTCGTTGAATCAACATACTAATACTCTACACAAATCAAATATTCCTGTCACGAAAAAAACCCATAACGGGTTTTTATTCTTCTACTACTTCAACATCTAACATTCCAAAGAATTCATCGAAGCTTGATACTTCTCCATTTACCGTGAATGATGGTGTTCCACTGAATCCAAGAGCCTGAGCTTCTTCTGCATCACTATTAACTTTTTCTTTCACTTCTTCAGAATCTAAATCAAAATCGAATCGATCTGGATTCAAACCTAGTTCTACCGCATATTCGTTAAATACCTTTTTAGGATTTAGAGCTCGTGACCATTCTGATTGTTTTTCAAAAAGAAGATCATGCATTTCCCAGAATTTCCCCTGCATTCCAGCTGCTTCTGAAGCCTGTGCTGCAATCTGAGCATTTGGGTGAATTGAACGTAAAGGAAGGTGTTTGTATTCAAGTACAAATTGATCTCCAAATTGTTCATTTAGACTCTTAATGGCAACTGATGCTTGAGCACAAGCTGGACATTGAAAGTCAGAATATTTAGTAAGAACAATTTCTGATGCTTCGTTACCACGTAGTCTTGGTTCAATTGCTTGAACTTCAACATCTGCAAAAGTTGATGGATCAACGGTTTTACTTGATTGTGAAACAAAGAATGAAACTACTAATATGATAATGATAGCAGCGATACCAATGTTCGCTAACTTTTTATTTCTGTATTTTTTTGATGTATTTCCCATATGTATGAAGTATATGACTGCACTCTTATTTCTGCAAGTTATTACCTACAATTTGATACCAACGTTTCTTTCCTAATTGGATAATATCACCTGAAACTAATATATATTCTGTTGTAACTTTTTCACCATTTACCTTAACTGCTCCTTCATCAAATAGTCTTTTTATTTGTGAGCGGCTTTCGTTGCTTGCAGAAACTAAGGTATCAATGATCTCTCCTTGATCATCAATCTGTGGAATATCAAGAGGAACAGCATCTTGCTGAACATCATTAATCCAAATTTCTTTTGCACTTGAAGCTGATTCTTCTCCATGGAATCTAGCAACAATTGCAGAGGCTAGATCAAACTTTATATCTCGTGGATTTTCTTCTGAAGCAAGACGCTTACTTACACTATTTAAATCAACATCAGTTAATAGTTCAAAACCAAGAAGAATCATGTCATCTGACCATGTCATGATTTTCTTGAACATAAGTTCTGCTCCATCGAGAAAAGAAATCATGTTTCCAGTAGTCTTTCCCATTTTTTCTCCTTTTTCATCCACAAGAAGTTTCATTGGTATTACAAACTTTTCTTTGGGTGGTTCAATGTTTTTTAATAAATCTCTCCCTACGAGCATATTAAAAGTTTGATCATTTCCTCCGACCTCACCATCAACTTCCATGGCAACAGAATCATATCCTTGCATCAAAGGGTACATAAATTCATGAAGATAAATAGGAGATCCTTCTTCCATTCTTCTTCTAAACATATCCCTATCTAGCATTCTTTGTACGGTCATCTGAGAAGATAGCTTCAGAACATCTTGGAAATTCATAGCATCTAACCATTCTCCGTTGTATTTAAGTTCTGCTTTATTTTCACCTTCAAAATCTAAAAATCGTGATGCCTGTTTTTGATATAGCTTTGCATTCTCTAATACTTCTTGGTGACTAAGCTGCTTTCGTACACTATTCTTATCTGGATCACCAATACGAGCAGTAAAATCCCCGATAAGGAGAATGATCTTATGCCCTGCTTTTTGTAATTGGCTAAGTTTTATCAAAGGAATTACATGCCCCATATGTAAGGTTGGCCCCGTTGGATCAATTCCTAGATATATCTTTAGCTGTTCACCAGAAGATAGACGAGAACGAAGAAAATCCTCATTAGGAAAAACTCTTTCAACACCGCGGCTAACTATTGTTTCGATAAGTTGCTGATCATAATTCATAATAACAGTATACCTAAGCTACTCACTTAGTAAATTTATTAATGATGGTGATGATGCTCATGACGAGAACTATCCTTTTTTAGATATGAGAAGAATGGGTAACATGCACACCAAGTAGTGATAGGTACGGCAATGATAAGAGCTATTGCTCCCACGAAAGTTCTCACTATTTCAGCGGCAATAAATTCTTGAGAAATTAATATCATAAAAGGAGTATCAACTTCAGTTGCAAACATAATTAAGGGAAGCGCAGAACCAACATACGCGAACACAAGAGTGTTTACCAAAGAACTAATATGATCTTTTCCTACACGAAGGGCTCGAGCAAACATAACTGATCTTTTTTCATTTGATGAATGTGCAAGTTCACGAACAATTGAAACTTGAGTGATAGTAATATCATCAAGAACTCCTAAGGTACCAATAATAACAGCGGCACTAAAGAGACGTATGAAATTTATTTGAACATCAGAATATTGTGAGAGGAAAAAAGCACTGTGATCAGTAATACCACTAAAAGAACCAAAATTAGTTAGAGCAACAACGAGTAAGGTTGCAATTACAATTGAAAAACCAGATCCGATGAAAGAGATCGCACTTTGTCGAGTAAATCCATGAGTCACAAAAATGCTCAAAAAAAGAATTAAGGTACCAAATCCTAGTGAAATCAATAATGGGTCATAACCCTTAAGAAGTAATGGAATTAAACCAAAGATGAGAAGAAGAAAAGAACCTAACAAAGATACCAATGCACGAACACCTTTTTTTCCAGTAAACCACAAAACAAGAAGTATAAAGAGAAGTACCAAAGCAATAATAACTTCTGTTCTATCTGTAGTAACAAATACATACTCATCAGCATCAATAAAATGTTCTAGGTACACTTCTGAACCAATAGTAATATGATCCTCTACCGCTTCAAATTCAATAACCTCCCCTTTTCTATTTACCCCCTGATAATAAAAGAGATCTGAATAAGTATCAGTTTGCTCCTTTCCGGTAATTTCAATTTTTACATATTCGCTTTGAAATCCTTCAACATTCTGAGCGTGAATAAGGTTAGGTAGAAAAAAGTAAATTCCAATTATTAATGTTGTGAGCAATTTTTGCATAATCCAAAAAATTCTATGATATGGCTAGTAATGGTAAATGATGTGTGTTGTTTAAGTGATTGTATATCAGCAACAAAGCACAAGGGTACCTCTTCTTGTTGTTTACACGATGTGCAGGTTACATGGTGATGATGCGATGTTCCTTGATATTCATAGTATGACACACCTTCTCTGAAATCAGTTTGATATATAATACCAGCATCAACCATAGCCTTCAGACTACGGTACAAGGTTGAGGGGCTCACTTGCTGTTTCATAACATCTCGAATCATTTCTATAGTCATTGGAATATGTGCTTCCTTTAATGATTGAAGCATTTCAATCCGTGCTGATGTAGCTGAAAGCTTGTTTCTTTTTAATAATTCCTTCATATAGGGTAGTATATATTTTTGCAAAATATTTGCAAAAATATGTTTCTATCGTATATTAGATGCATGTCAGCATTACATTATATTATATTAAGTGCCCTTGTTATTGCATCAGCTTCAATGGCAGGGATTGCCGTTATAAAAAGTTCTAAGCGTTTAGCTAACTTCGTTAATAACAATTTACTATCACTTTCAGCTCTCAGTGGAGGAGTATTTATCGTAACGAGTGTACTTCTAATGTTCGAAACATTAAAACTACTTCCTCTTCAACAAGCCCTCATGGCTTTCGCCATAGGACTTCTCCTCTATCTTTTGATCCATGAAATATTTAATCACCATCGTCATGGAGATAATAGTGATCATCATCATGAGCATAAAAAGCAATCTGCTTGGAAAATATTAATTGGGGATACCCTTCATAATATTGCAGATGGGTTACTTCTCGTAAGTTCCTTTGGTTTTGGAATCGGTATCGGTATCTCAAATGCAATTTCAATTGCCTTACATGAGATTCCTCAAGAAATTTCTGAATTTATTGTTCTAAAAAAATCAGGATATACCAATACTGAAGCAGTATATAGAAATGTTGCTACAGCACTTTCTATATTCGTAGGAATTGGTTTAGGATTAGCATTAATAACAACTGAGTCTATTCAAGCATATATGCTTGGAGCGACATCAACTTTTTTCCTAGGAATCGTATTTACTGATCTATTCCCACTGAAAGAAGTTATCCAGTCAAAGAAGCGAGCTTCGATGTCTGCTGCCTTTGTTATAGGAATTCTCATTATGCTAACAATTAGCCAAAGCTTCGGACATGAACATGGAGGAGAAGGACATGACCATGCTCATGACGAGGTATATCATACCGAAGAAGAGCATGAACATGATTTTCATGAAGATCATGTTGAAGAAGATCACCATGACCACTAAATAAAAAACGATCCTAGGATCGTTTTTTATTCCACTCTTTTAAGAGGGTGAATCTGTGCTTCATTGAATTGAAAGTAATAAGGTAGAGAGCTTTCCAAATTAACCAAGCAAAGAAACCATATATTTTGATATTTCCAATTTCAACAATTGCATGATAGTGGCCTAAGGAAGCTAGACTTCCTCTATGAACATATTTAAAAGGAATAAGTGGTTTATTCAATATTTGACGTTCAATATTTTTAGCAGTATGTATCCCCTGTTGTTTTGCAACTTGTGCAAGCATTGGGAATCCCTTTTGATCTGAGGTAGGAGCTAAAGCAACATCTCCTAAAACAAACACCTTTTCATTATCAGGAAGGGTTAAACATTCATTTACCTGAAGTCGATGGTTTACATGTAAAATATCATGTTTGCTATCAACAACTTCTGGTTGAACTCCAGCAGCCCAAATGGTTAAGGAGCTTGGGAATGCATCACCTTCACTTGAGTAAATAGTATCTTCAGAAAGTTCAGTGATACGTATATTGTTAAAAACAAAAACACCTTTCTTCTTTAAAACTTCTTGTGCATATTGTTGAGATGTTTCACTAAAAGGACCTAATATTGATGGACCGCCGTTGTATACCTTAACTTCTAAAATAGAGTTTTTTTGATGTAGCCAGTCAGCGAGTTCACAGGCAAGCTCTATTCCTGTTGGTCCACCACCAATAACATTAATTACTCCTTTTCTTTGAGATGCGATAAGTTGAGTAACCTTTGCTTTTATATCCAAAGCATTTTGTACATTTTTTAGAACACTACTATGCTCTTCAGCTCCTTTTGTACTAAAGAAATTAGTTTTTGAACCGATAGCAAAAACAAGACAGTCATAGTTGATAGTTTCACCTTGTTCTAGGGTTACTAACTGATTTACATGATCAAAGGCAACTACCCTATCAACTAAAACAGTCGTAGATGAATCAACGAAACTATGGATATCCTGACAAACACTTTCTTTAGTGATTCCTCCTACAGCAACTTCATGGAGGAGAGGAGTGAATAGGAAATGATCATCATTATCAATGATAGTAATTGAATAGTGATTACGAACAGCTTTTGAAAGAGAAAGATAGGTAAATCTGCCAGCAAAACCAGCACCTACAATTACAAGTTTTTTTTTCATACATTGAGTTTACCAACAGAATAGAAAAAACCAAGTAAAACTATTTGTATTTTTTCCTGAAATCTGAAATAATTCCCTCAACCTAGTTTCTAGGTTATTAATCTTATTTATATTGAATTACGTAATACCATTATGACAATTACCATGATGAATATATTAGACATTAATCTTTGGGGGAATGCCTTCTTAACAATGCAGTACGATGAAGATGGATACCCTATTGAAGAAGAATATGACGAGGACATGGAGGATGAGTTTGATGATGATGAAGAAGAAGATAATGATCTAGAGGATTTTGATGACCTAGACGAAGACGAAGAAGACGAATGGGAATAAGAAAAGGAGCTCATGAGAGCTTCTTTTTATTTCCTATAAACAGCTATTAGGCTATGATGACCATATGAAAAATATACTTTCCTTTTTTAAGACAGAAAAATTAGCTCTCGGACTTGCTTTACTTGCAGCAAGTATAAATCAAATATTCTCCCTTCTAAATCCACAAGTTTTTGGAAAAATAATTGATGATTATGCTTCAAATATTTCCCAATTTACTGAAAGAGAATTTATCGTAGGAGTAAGTATATTACTAATTATATACATTGCATTTGCTTTAATTTCACGAATTGCAAAAGCTTTTCAAGATTATCTTGTAAGCGTAGTTTCAGAAAAAATTGGAACTTCTCTGTATGCAAACTATGTTAAGAAAGTTTTTGAATTACCCTACAAAGTATTTGAAGATGAACAATCAGGTTCACTTCTTCAAAAGATGCAAAAAGCACGTGATACTACAAAGAATTTCATTACTGATTTAATTAATATAGGTTTCTTTTCACTTATCGGAATTATCTTTGTACTTATCTATGCCGTTTCTGTTCATCCACTTATCGCTTTAGTATTTGTTCTTGCTATCCCTGTCATAAGTATAGTCATTTCATATGTAGGTAAGGGAGTAAAGAAAGCACAAGAAAATATTGTAAGAACATCCGCGGAGCTTGCAGCATCGACAACTGAGACTTTAAGTAATGTGGGATTAGTAAAATCACTTGGATTAGAAAATCAAGAAATAAATCGCTTAAATGAAGTTAATAAAAAAATACTTGATCTTGAAATCAAAAAAGTTGTTATTTTAAGAAGATTAAGTTTCATTCAAGGTACCTTAGTTAATACCATTAGCTCTCTTATCATTCTTGTATCGATGATTCTCATTGCACAAGCATCAATTAGCTTAGGAGAATTCCTTACCCTTTGGTTTTATGGCTTCTTTGTTTTTGGTCCGCTGTCTCAAATATCAATATTGGTTTCAAGTTACCAAGAATCTATGGCTTCAATTCAAGAAGTAACGAAGATACTCCAGAAGCAAGTACCTAATATTCAACTGAGAATTGGTGGTGGTATAAAAGCTGAAGGAATTAGTAATATTGCATTAGAAAATCTACATTTCAATTACGGCAATCATGAAACCTTAAGTGGTATTAATATGAATATCCAATCAGGAAAGACCATCGCTATCGTAGGAAGAAGTGGTGCTGGAAAATCAACTATTATTAAACTTATCTTAGGTCTGTATTCCCCTACTTCAGGTGAGGTACGTTTTAATAACATATCAACAGATGATCTTGATATGACATCAATTAGAGAAAATGTTGGTTATGTACCTCAAGATACACAAGTTTTTGCTGGAACTATCAGAGAGAATCTTCTTTTTGTATCACCTCACGCCAGTGATGAAGAATGTATTGATGCACTTACAAAAGCTCAAGCTCAAGACATTCTTAACAGAAGTGCTGATGGTTTAGATACGGTACTAGGAGAACACGGCATCAAATTATCTGGTGGTGAACGACAACGAATTGCAATTGCTCGTGCTTTGTTACGAAAACCAGATGTCCTTATCTTCGATGAAGCAAGTTCTAGTCTTGATGTAAAAACGGAAGCTGATATTACAGAAACAATACGACATATCAGAGAAGAATATCCTCACTTGATAATGATAATAATTGCTCACAGACTAACGACGGTTAAGCATGCAGATACTATCTATGTATTGAAACACGGTGTGATATCTGAATCAGGAAAGCACGATGAGCTTCTTGAAAAGAAGGGATTGTATTATTCCCTGTGGCAAGAATAAAACACCTGGATACAGGTGTTTTATTCTTTATATTTTCTTGGAACCCTGTAACTTATCTGACACATTAATTCATAGATACTCGTATTACTCCATCTAGCAATATCATAGAAACTAATACATTCATAACCTGAATTTCCAAGAAGTACTACTTCATCACCCTGATATGCTTCACCAGTTATTCCAATATCAACCATCATTTGATCCATACAAACCTTCCCTATTATAGGATATTTCTTTCCGTGAATAAGTACCTTTCCTTGTTCACCCATGGCACGTTGATACCCATCTGCATATCCAACTGGTAAGGTAACTATCCTTGTTGGTTTGTCGGTAACAGCTTTTTGACCATAACCAATGCCTACTCCTTGTTCCACATATTTGAAGTAAACTACTTCTGTTTTCCAACTCATAGCCGGGATAAGATGTATCTCCTTTGGCAATTCTTTTCCTTCAAATAAACCATACAAGGACATTCCCAATCGAACCATATCAAAATGAGATGAAGGATGAAATAGAATTCCACCTGAGTTTGCCATATGAATGATATCAAAACTATGTCCGTGTTTTTTAAACTGATTAATCACTTCATGAAAACGTTCAATTTGTAACATATTCATTTCATGATCTTCATCAGAACATGCGAAGTGTGAATACAGACCTTCAAGATGAATATATTCTGAATCAAGAAAAGGAAAGAATTTTTCTATTCGCGTATAATTGACTCCAATACGTGACATTCCTGTATCAACTTTTAGATGAATGCGAGCTTTTTTTCCAACAGATTCTGCATAGTTGATTACTCGTTTCAGTTTCATATCTGAAGGAATCGTAATACTTAAATTGTATTCCAAACATACTGGTATTTGCTGATCAACAATCCCTGAAAGTACAAGTATAGGTGTAGTTATACCAGCTTTCCTTAATTCAACTCCTTCCTCTGGGATTGCTACTCCAAGATAATCTACGTGTTCCCTTTCTAAGATTCGGGAAATCTCAATACTTCCATGACCATATGCATTTCCTTTTACAATGCAAAGTATTTTAGTATCTCCAATATATTTTCTTATCGTTTTCAGATTTTGAGAAATAGCACCTAAATCTATTTCTAAATATGTTGGTCGAGTAAGAAGGTGTTCATAGATAGAGGTCATATACGGCAACTTGTCATTAACGCTTCTTTATCAAAAGAACTCAACTCACCTGAAACATTTTCATCATGTAAAAGATAGTGCATAACTGATGCTTCATCTTCAATATGATCAATACCAAGAACATGACCAAATTCATGGGTAAGGAGGGTAACAAGTTCTTTAGTATTAGAAAAACTATATACATTTATTTCAGTTCCATCAGTGTTTCCAGCATCAAACGCAGTACCATCAAAAAGATTATTATACTCATCAGCATTTTGATTGAATTCCAATACCTTACTATTACTCTGTCTTGCTAAATCATTAATTCTCGTAATACTACTATTTAAAGATTCAGCCTCTTTTTGAAGTTCTTCAAAGTCTTTCTCAAGTTGGTTAAATACAGAAGAAGGCGCACCCCCTTGCTGATTCCAACGATCAACCTCTTTTTGATATCGTGCTAGTTTTCTTTCATAGTTTGATTTATCACGCTCATATTTTTCTACAGCATCTTCATACTGTTGTTTTGTTGAACTTAATGATCGTTCCTTTTCATCTAATCTATTCTCTAATTCATTACCTTTTTGAATTTTTTCTTGTTTGTCAGAGAAAATCAGATTAACCTTAAAATCAGCACCTTCTTCATACCGAAAGAGTTGTTTTTGGGCTACTTCTTCCCAAGGTATTTCAGCTAGTGCAATGTAGGTAAGGAAACTATCCCTTGTCATACCATACTCTTCATCAAATTGACCTATGTCATAGGTTATTACACTGTTACATGGTTTTTTGCTATCAACGTGATAGTACAGAAGTAGTGAAGCTACAAGAGAACCATAAAGAATTATATTTTTGAGTAATTTCATATCCCTAGTATAGCTAAAAAGTAAATAAGTATACAAATAGTCATAGCTAGTATATTCTGGATGTATCTATGGAATCTCTAAATAATAGTATCATCGAAATATTTCTCTCTGTTTCTCCTATATGGAGAAACATTATGATTTTCCTTCTAGCTTTTGGAGAAGGTTTACCAATCATTGGTTCGTTTCTTCCTGGGGGAACTATTGCTATCCTTATTGGTGGTCTATCTAAAGAAGGTGTTATCAATCCTTGGCTTGCTATACATATCATAGCGATTGGAAGTACCATTGGTGACTTTGTAGGATTCTTCTTTGGAAAAAAAATGCTTCACATTAAATGGGTACACGATATGGTTTATCATGAAAAACATGCTAAGAAGTGGGATCTTTTTGATAGGCATGCGGCTCTCGTTATCATTTTAGGAAAATTACTTCCAGTAATTAGATCAACTCCTTCCCTATTCGCAGGAGCTCGAAAAATGAATACATTAAAATATTTATCATATACTATTATTGCTTCATACCTCTGGGCTATTGGTGGAATCTGGGGTGGAAACTATCTATCATCACTATTTGGTGACAACTTGATACTTGTTGTTGTTGCTATTGTTATCATATCAATATCTGTATCCCTTCTTAGTTCTGTTAAGAAGAAAAAATAAACCTCAAGGCTTTCGCTTTGAGGTTTATTTTAATGTTTCCCTAAAAAACTTTTTTAATTTCTCATCGATAACATAGATGTATGTTCCTCTAATTCCACGAGTTAACAAAGTTTTATAAATATTAATGATATATCTTTGCAACTCTTCTTTATTCTCAATTGAACGTTTTCCATTTGCATCAAAATATTTACTCTTATCAACAACTATCTTTCGTTGTTCTTCATCAAATGAAATTTCTGATCCAATTATTACCCCCACATAATTAAGGTCATATCCTTGAACAGTGTGAATACATCCAATTTCATTAAGTGCATTTGCTGAATTGACCCAATCCCCTGTTGTACTATTCCATCGCATATTAAGGCCATCTATTTCAATATCATATGCATTCCTATCTTTCTTGGTTTTCCACGGCCATGCATACCCCGCAACCATTCGTGAAAGTCCATGTTCTTTATCTTTTTCTTTAATGGTTTGATACATTTCTGAAATATCATCAAACATTCGTATTTCATATTCATTAAAGTGATGTTGCCTTTTAGATTCAGGATCAAAGAGATCTTCAATGAACTGAATATAATCACCATCAGCTTGAACTCTCATTTGAGAATTTAATTCAATATTCTTTGCTGATAGTTCTTTAAAAGCTTGGTGCCCAATATCTGAAGGTCTGATACTTTGAAATTCATCATAGAAAAATATTTGATGTGACGAAGATCTCATAATCCAATCAAGTTCAGTACCGTCATTCCCTAAATTAAAATATTTATTCGTTAGATCAAACGATTGAAAATTCGTGATATTTTTTCTTTTCTTTAATCTATGTGCTTCATCTACCAACAAGACATCATATTTATTTCTTATTACATCACTTGGACCGATAATCATTGAGGATGATAATCCAGCTACATTTCTAAAAACTTTTTTTAAGGTTTTTCGTAGTCCTGTCATAGGAACAACAAGTGCTATAGATAGATTTTTTGTTTTCTTATGTTCCTTAAGAAATTTCATGAGATAAACAGCAACAATAGTTTTTCCTGTTCCTGGTCTACCGTGAACGATATAGGTATCTGAATTCTCATGAACCAAATCATGAAAAATATTATTCACAACAGACATTTGATCATCGGTAAGTGATTTGTATGGTGAATATTTAAAAAGGTCTGAATTCTTTATCTCATGTAAGCTCTTATGAGCCATATCAAGCTTCCGTAATTCCTCCCAAATTACCTCAAACTTTGCAAGGTATTTTTCACGTTCATAGTAATTGTGATTTTGTAAACCTGCATTACCATTTTGAATAAGATATTTTCCATCTGCTACAAAATTTTGAATAAGCAATGATTCAATATCACGTGCAGCTGATTTGTTATATTCCTCATCAGTTATGATATGTATATCATCTAATTTAGCCCGTTCTTCTCTCTCATAGTGTTGTTTACTTCTCAAAAAAGCATTAATTGTTTCTCCGACATATAATTCTTTTTTATTTGATAACAAATATACAACCGGCCAATTCTTTCCAAAACGATAAGATCTAATTTCGTTAAAATATTGCTTATCAAATTTAAATTTTTTTATATGAGACATACTATAAATCAGTGTACTTGGTACTTACCCCTTTTGATTTTTCAATTGGGTATTTTAATTCATTTTGCTTCATCTTTTCCTCAAGTGCCTCAAAAAGATTAATGTTATATTTCTCTGAAAGAAGAATAAGCCAATAAAAGACATCAGCTAGTTCTGAAGGAAGTTCACTTAATTTTTCAGGATTAATTTCGTTATCTTTTGTCCATTGGAATAATTCAAGTACTTCTGAAGATTCCAGCTGCAATGATAGTGCTAGATTTTTAGGGTCGTGGAACGAAGCCCAATCTCTGTTGTCACAAAATTCTTTAATCTGATCTCGTAATTCATCAAATGATTTCATACTTAAATTATACAAGATATGTCTTCATTACCCTATATAAAAAGCCATGCTTTTAGCATCGCTTTTTACTTCACCGTATGAGGAGCATCAATACCTAACTTTCCAACTCCCAGAATAAATACAGCGGAAAGAATTCCAAAGAGAGTTACATGGGAACTTACATCTTCACCAAAATAGAAGAAGGATAGTGAAAGGATAACTAAAGCTGCAACTGATGCAATTCTTGTTTTCCAACCGACAATCAACATTAACCCAACAAGAAGTTCAATAATTCCTGCTGAGAAAGTCCACATACCAGAAGAAACTGGAATAACTTCAATAAGTCCTGATCGTTCAACAACGAGTGATGCTAATTCTGGGGTAAGGATTTTTTCAACAAAGGCAAGATAACTCATTCCTATACCTACTCCAACCCTTAAAATCGTAGGGAGATATTCTCGTATCTTTTTTTCATGTAACCAATCTGGTATATCAAGAATATCATCAACTCCTGGTCTTCTACTATCTAAAGCGAAGAGGGATAAGATAAGGGCAAGAATATCAAATGATCCGATAAGGTATGGATCTTGGAAAAGTGCATAGGTGAACAAGAATAAAGCTACAACTGCTGATATTCCGGTAAGGAAGCCAGCCATTAAGAAGAATCCAGTGACAAGCTGAACCAATGAAATGAACGTCGATCCATTTTCAACTACTGGAGAAATAAGGAATGCATTGGTTGCACCACTGATAAGAAGAATACCCAATGACAATCTGGTAATCCAAGGGATGAACTGTTTGTATGATTCCCCTATCTTTGTCATATGGTCTGTCCACTTATGGATATACCTATTATGATCACAGTACCAATATACAAGGATGATAATAAATATTGTTGCTAAGATCATAACCACATATTTAGGATCCTGAAGTGGTGCAAAAAAGATATCAAAGTTTGATTGTCCATAGTTACGTTGTTCTAATTCACTTGAAAGATATCGAACATGGGCTAGTGCATTTTTAGGAAGAAGTGTAATTATTCCAAGAAGTAAGGTAAGTATTGTTTTCATAGTTTAAATAAGTGCTGGGTTCAAAGAAGTGTCGTAAATAATCTGAGGGGAGATAATAATAATTCCTTTTAGTATCCTGTTTGGATGCATTGTTTTTATTTCCTCTTGTATTTCCTGAAAGAGAAAACCGGATTCATGATAACTTGCTTCCCCCTTTATCTGAATACCTGATATTCCTGACCAACAACTGATACTCACATTTGGATTATCCAAAATATTTTTAGCTGTTTTGTTCATAAAATAGTCACACAGTACGATGTTTTCTTCTCGTATAAAAATTGATGATACAGGAACAACGTTGATTTCATCACCGTAGGTACCTAGTGCTTTTGCATCACAAGAAAGGATAAAGTTTTTTTGTTCGTTTGATAAATACATATATTCATTAATTAATAGGTTAATAACAATTGATATTTCCTATGATAATAAATGACTTCGTGCTAATTCAGTTTCAGATGGAGGCCTTGTTTTATATGGAACATAAGCTTCATCAAGAAAGAAGGGTTGTATAACAAGTTGGGTAATAGGTACGTACGCTGTATGAATAGTAGGTATGTGATAGCTATCGAAGGATGCATCAATTTCCTCTGGAATTTCATAGAGTACTCCTTCTACCTGAACAAAGGAACAAGGATTAGTGTGTGCTTTTTTAATGGTACAAGCTTCATCATTAACTGATGTATAGATAGAAAAGGTGGAGAAAAAATTACCAAGCAGAATAGTACTGAAAAAAATAAAGAGTATTCTTTTTCCATATATTCCTGCCATACCCATATTATATCCCTGCAATATAAAAAGAGCTAACGCTCTTTTTCATAGTTTTGTACCTTTTCATACATGAGTAGCTCTTCATCTACATCAACCACAAATATATTATCTGAAGGTATATTAAGTGGTGAAATTTTTTGCATCACTGATGATCTTAAATATTCATTTCCATACCCAATACCACCCGAGAAGGTAATAGCATCGACTTTTTGGAGCTCAGCATAAGCTGAAAATATTTCTCGCACTATTGCTGATACATACATATCAAATGAAAGTTTTGCTTCACTGTTACCCTCCTGTGCTTCAGAAAATATTTCAAGTGTATCAGTACTTCCTGTTAGGCCAAGAAATCCACTTTTGTAATTTAGTAATTCTGAAACTGATTGCATGTCAAGGTTTTCTTTTTGCGATATGATGCGTGGCATATCAGGATCAACATCTCCTGAGCGAGTTACCATCATCAACCCTGAAAGAGGTGTTAAACCCATACTGGTATATATAGATTTTCCTTCTAAAACCCCTGTTACCGATGAACCCCCTCCTAAGTGAACACAGATAATATGTTCAGGTAAACTATCATTATCTTCTTGTACTTGAGATAAAGCTGATTCAATTGCAATTCCATGGAAGCCATAGCGGTATAGTTTATGTTTCAAGGCTAACTCTTTTGGAATAGCGTAGCTTCTTATATGAAGTGGGATATTAGTATGAAATGAAGTATCAAAATATAGATAAATAGGAATATTGGTAAATTCTTTTTTCAAGAAATTAATCACCTCAAGAGATAATTTATTGTGTATAGGGGCAAAATCTAAAAACTCAGTTACGATCTTTTCATTTTCATCACTAAGAAGTTGAGGGGAGCTAAGGTTTCCACCATGAACAACTCTCACAACAATTTTGCTAATAGTCTCTGAATACTGATCAAAGGGATGTTCTTGATTTAAAGTGACAAGACTTATCTTTTTTGCGTCCAAAACCTGAGCATTTGCATCAAAGATTTTGTATTTAATTCCAGTTGATCCTGGATTGATTACAAGGGTATTCATACGTTCTTTAGTATATAACAAAAATCACCTTTCGGTGATTATGCTTTATCCCACTGTTGAATTGAATCTGGATCAACTGCATTTTCAACAATACATCGTTTTTCCCAACCTAATAGTTCTTCTGCGTAATCCACCATAAGGTTACATGTATTTTGAGATACATCACCAAACTTACAAGCAAGGGTAGAAACATCTGCAAGTAAATGGAATCGAGATAGATTATTTCGCGCCTTCATATCAAACGGTGAAGTTGTTGAGCCCTCTTCTTTATATCCGTTAATAATTATTCTTTCTGAAATTCCATAATTGAATAACAATTTTTTAATGGTAGAAGGATATCCATGGAAATTAAATACAATCCCTTTATCTGCAGTAAAAAATTTTTCAATCAATTCCTGGGTACTAAAACGTTCGTCAGTTTCTGAAAGTACATTGAGATCAAAGAGATTGATAAATCTTACCTTAACTTCTGGAATTTTTTCTTTGATAATTTTCATTCCTGCAATGGCTTCTTCGGTAACATAGTCACCAGCAGTTACCACAACTACATCTGGATTTTCATCAGAGTAACTATTCCATATCATAATTCCATCATCTGCTTGTTGTATTGTTTCTTCCTTTGTTAACCATGTTCTCGTCATCTTTTTCCCGCAAACAATAACATTCAATTTATTATACGAAGTCATTGTTTTTTCCATAGCACATTTCATAAGATTCTTATCTGCTGGGAAATAGATATGTCTAATATCTAAATCATAATCTGTATGGGAAGAAATAAGTGAGGGGCTTTGATGTGAAAATCCATTATGATCTTGTCGTTCCAATAATGAAGAAAGGATAATATTTACTGAAGGGACATGTTCTCTGAAAGGTACGTTACGAGCAATTTTAATGAACTTTACGTATTGATTTGCCATTGAACTAATAATTTGAGCAAAGGCCTCGTAACTAACAAAGTAACCACGTCTTCCTGTTAACGAATATCCCCACATCATTCCAAACAGAACATTTTCAGATAGCATTTCTATCACCCGACCAGATTTTGCCATATCCATATCAAAATCTTTTTGAGGAAGAAGCCATACTCGTTTTGTTGCTCCAAAAATATCTTCTAAACGATTTGAATACGTTTCGTCAGGGGAGAAAAGTCTGAAATCATTTCCGAGTTCGATAAGTGATTTCATATACTTCCCTGTTTCTTTCATAGCATTATCTCCATGCTCAAACACAGGTTCTTGATCGGTATATACCTCATCAAAAGATGGTACTTTTGCTTCTTTGGTAAATTTCCCATGAGCATAAGGAGAACAACCTAACGAACGTTCTTTTCTTGGAATAAGTTTTTGAATTGAATCACTTAATACTATTCCCCCATCTTCATTGAAGCTAATGAGTTCATGAAGTTGATATGAAGATAACCATCCTTCTAACAAAGAAAGATTACTTTCATTAGTTTGCAAATCATCAAACACTACCTGATGTGAGAAATGATTTCCTACGATTCTCTTTCCTGATACATCAGTTGGTGCAGTAAGCCCCTTTGGAGTTTTTAAAATGATAAGTGGCCATCGAGGAAAGGCTGTATCTATTTCCTTTCTATAATTTTCTTGAATAGAAACAATCATTTCATAGGCCATATCAAAAGCTGGTAATGCATGACTATGCATATCAGGAAAAGCATCTGCTTCGATAAATAGTGGTTCATACCCCAAAGAACTAAAATGACTGTAGAGATCTTCATTAGACATTCTTCCAAATATGGTAGGCCCTGATATTTTGTAACCATTGAGATGAAGTACTGGTAATACAGCTCCGTCAGTAAGTGGTGAGATAAATTTATTAATATGCCAAGAAGAAGCAAGGGTTCCTGTTTCTGCTTCACCATCACCCACGATACAGACAGTTATTAACTTCGGATTATCAAGTACTGATCCTGCAGAAACAGAAAGTGAATATCCAAGTTCTCCACCTTCTAAAATTACTCCCGGTGCTTCAGGGTTTAAGTGAGAAGGAAAACCATAAGGAATTGAGAATTTTTTAACCAACTCTTCCAAACCTTTTTTGGAATAGGGAATGTTCTCATTCATTTCAGAAACCGCCCCATCGACAAAGATACCTGCTTGATATGCAGGAAAACCATGACCAGGACCTACAACCAGTAAAAAATCCCTATCCTCATTTTTCACAATCAAACGATTGGTATGAGCATAGATAAGATTAATACCTGGGCAAGTTCCCCAGTGACCGAGTAAGTTTCTTTTTAAATCTTGAAAAGTTAGTGGATTTTCAAGATAAATATTATCACGCAAGAATATTTGTGCTGCTGATAAATAATTAGTAAGTCGTGTAAATTCCTGTAATGATCGTAATTGATCTTCTGTTGAGTTCATAAACACATTCTACTATGTTCAGACTTTCTCTACAAAAATTAGAAAGAAAGAATGTTTGGATTAAAGATTAGTATTGCACCTAAAATAAGCATAAGGATACCAGCAATACCTGTTGATATTTTTGAATACTTTTGACCAACTGCATAGAATTTTTTGTAACCCCAGATAGCCAAACCAAAAACGATAAGATCATCTACCATATAAAATACAGTATAAAGTAAGGTATATGCTTGATATTGTAGGAAAGATAAATTATTCAATTCAAGTACCTTGGTAAAGGCTTGAGGAATACCTACAGAACAAGCAAATTCAATAACATTAACAGAAAGAGCAAGCCCAATAATACCAGCAGCTACAACAAAACTCATAGGTCTTGAAATAAGATTTTTTATCTTACTTTGTGTTTTTTCTTGATGTTCCAAACTCGTTACATCACAAGTTAATGCTTCATTTCTACTCTTAATATATTTATACAGAAAGAAAATTCCTGACCCTAATGCCAAAGCACCTACAGCTGGTGTTACTACCCTATCTAATGCGATAAAATCCCATGTTTGATACCAAACATTGAGAATTAGATAATACATTACCGCTTCAGCAAGCATGAATAATCCAGCTACCTGTATCATCTTTTTTCTGTCACCTATTTGAGACAAAATAACGAGGAAGGTTAGAAGTACCCACATGGCACACGGATTAAATCCGTCAACAAAACCTAAAGCAATTGCTAGGAAAGAAAGTGATACATTTTGTGGGTTAATAGTTCCAACAACAGGAAGTACCATTTCTGTACTTTTTAGATCTTCCTCACAAACTTCAGATTCTTCAGTACATCCTACTCCAGGATGATAGGTATCGAGGTTCATGTATTCATAGTATGGAGTTTTTTCTACACTACCGTTTTGTGAACCATCAAGAAGAACCTTACCTAATACCTTTTCAGAAAAACCAACAAACACCTCTTTGTTCACTAAGGTAATTGGAGTAACCTTTCCGGTACTAAGCTTTGTTGTTGCATCATTGAAGAGTATTTCTCCATTTGGAGTTTGAATATCAATATAGTGAATAGCGAAATCTTCAGTTTCAATATCATGTTTCTCTATAAATTCTTTTAGGTCTATACAATGAGAACAATCATCTCTTACAAAGATGTAAGCATGAGCATCGGGAATTTCTTGATTTGGTATTTCTTGTGCATATGACAATACAGGAGAAAGAAGTGCGAATAAGGCAATAATTATTTTTTTCATCAGGTAGTAGTATATCAAAAAATACCTAAAAAAGAATTCTAGGTATTTTGATTACTTTAACTATTCGCATCTTTGGCTATGCTATATATTCCTGTAGTACCAGCATATCTAAATTTTCCACAAGATTGTTTATTAGTATCAGTATCACCTTTTTCTTCTGGATCGATATAATCATTGAGGGTATCAAAATCTGCTGCAGATAATGATACGAGGAATATGTTAACTCCGTAGCCTCTAACACCTTCTGTAAAGACACAATCTCCTACGATAGGAAGAACATCCCCATCATTATCATAATGAATGGTCCAACCAAAATTATATTTAGATAAGCTAATATTGCTACTTGTAGGAATTCCTCCACCAGAAGTTTCTGGCCACCATGATCCTGGATTTTGAATATGTAATTCAGTTTCCAATTGTTTCAATGAAGCAAGCACCTTCGTATATCTTGCCCTATCACGAGCACTACCTAATGACGCTAACACCACAGTTGCTAATATTCCAATGATGGCAACTACCACCAATAGTTCAATTAAGGTGAATCCTTTTGATTTGGATATATTCATAAATGCATTGTAACAATATACAAGCTCTTTTTCAATTAGAGATAATTGAAATTACATTATACAATCTAATTGTATAAGATTTCATTCTTCTCCACCATGATTAAAACCTTCCTTAAAATACTTATCACATCAATCCTATTTCTTTCAGCTCAACTAATTCATGCAGAAGAAATTAATACCTTTCATAGTGATCTAGTTATTAACTCAGATGCTTCAATTATCGTAACAGAAACGATTGAATATAATTTTGAAGATAATCAAAAAAGAGGAATCTTTAGAAACATTCCCTATACCTTCAATGTAATTGATATGAATAACAAAGATGCTGTCTATCAGATGGATATTGAACTTATTTCTGTTACTAGAAACGGCTTAGAAGAAAATTATCAATTAGAAAATAAGCCTGGGTATTTTTCAGTAAGAATTGGAAATGAAAATATATTTATTTCTGATTTACATACCTACGAAATTACCTACATGGTAACTGGTGCGCTCAGATATTTTGATGATTACGATGAACTATATTGGAATGTTACTGGAAACGAATGGGAAGTTCCTATCAATAAAGCTTCTGCATCAATTTCCACGTCAACCATACAATTCAAGAACAGTGCATGCTATGCAGGAGAATTTGGTTCGGTAAATACCTGTGAGCGTATAAAACAAGGTGATACTGAAATTATATTTTCTGAGAATAATTTATCTATAGGAGAAGGGCTCACGGTAGCATCAAGTTTTGATAAGGGTTTGGTGCCAATTGTTCAAAATAGAGGTGGTAATCAGTCTATGATGTTTATCTTTATTTTTCCTTTTATATTTGCATTTCTATTGAAAATAGGAATTGAAATTAAAAAAAGAAAACATTTCTATAATCAACCAGTAGTTACAGAATTTGAACCTTTAAAAAATCTAAATCCGATTTTTACCGGTTATTTGATGGATACCTCTTTTGATCCCCGTGATATTTCAGCTGGTATCATCTATATGGCACAGCAAGGATATTTAACAATCACTCATATACCCAAAGAGAATATGTTTTCAGCTGAAGATTTTCTTTTTGATTTGAATACTGATGTATATGAACAAAATGAACCTCTTCCTAAAGATATGGAGTTTATCATTTCAATCCTTTTTCAAGAAGATACTTCTTCTGCTGTAATTCCACACAGAAAGCTCAGTGACATTAGAAAAAAGCGTGGGAATAAAATCTATGAAAAAGAAGAAGCGAAGAAATATATAGTAAATGAATTAATGGAAAAGAATTTTCTTGAGAAAATAAGTTTCCTAGGATTCAGTACGCATCGGTTAACAAAAGAAGGTTGGAATATTCACTACTACCTAAAAGGATTCAGAAGATTTCTTTCTATGACTGAAAAAGAACGTTATGCATTCTTCAACAACCCAACGGAGATGAAGGGCGAAGAATTTATGGAATATCTTCCATATGCTATTGCCTTCGGGGTAGAAAAAAAATGGGCACTTCAGTTTAAACATATCACCATTGATGACACTAGTTGGTACAGAGGTTCGTCACACGAAAGTCTGTTACTTGCTAATTCTTTGAGAAATATAACACATACGGTTATGTCAAATACTAGTACTCAAAGCTCTGGTTCTGGTGGTGGAGGTTCATCAGGTGGTGGTTCAGGTGGAGGAGGAGGTGGATCGTGGTAACTATAAAAAACCAGTATCTCTACTGGTTTTTATCTTATGGAAGCAGTGTTCCTAATTTTGCTAACGGAGAACGTTCAATTTCTCGTAATGCAATATGCCCATATATTGAATGATTTTTTAAATTTTCCATTAAATAGGACAAGCCATTTAAGTTTTTACGTAAATACTTATCATCTACCTGATCTAAATCTCCGCAAAAAAGTATCTTAGTTCCCTCACCTGCTCTTGTGATAATAGTCTTTACAAGACTAGGGGTAAGATTTTGAGCTTCATCTATGATGATGAAAGAATTTGATAATGTTCTTCCTCGTAAATACATCATGGATAGTATCTCAAACGGGTATGTATTCTCTCCACTCATTTTCTTAAGGTTGTTAACATTAGATGCTTTTGCATTTTTAATAACCTTTAAGTTATCAATGAATGGTGCCATATAAGGGGCTGATTTTGCATTGGAATCACCAGGAAGAAAACCTTGCTCTTCTTGATCAGCTCCAATTTCACGTCTAGAAACTAATATATTTTCAAATACTTTTTTACTAAGTTTCTCAAAACCTGCCGCTAATCCAAGAAGTGTTTTACCTGTTCCCGCTGGGCCTGAAGCTGTTATTACAGAAATGCTGTCATCAAGAAGTAAATCAAGTAAAACTCTTTGCTCAATATTTCTTGAAGAAATACCATAGACACTTTTTTGAAATTCTTTTCTCTGGAATTTGTTATTTCCTTTATATGAGAATAATTCATTTCCTGAATAAAAATATTCATTTTGAGAAGGAGAAAGATTTTTCAACTAGATTTTCAGAAATAATTGTTTTTGAATCTGAACCAAAAAGTTTATCCAAAACTTCATTATCAGTTATTTCTTTGACCCCTGTATAATTCAAATTTTCTTCTGAGGTGCTATTAAATCTTGATCCACTAGCAATAATATCTAAGGTGCGGGCAATTAGCCGAACATTAAGATCTTCTGATATCAATTCAACATTTCTGCCTTCTTTTTGAAGGCAATATGCAATATTAATAATTTGATAATCATTTTTTTCAGATAGCTTATCTTTTAAGTCTGGATGGAGATCAAAGAATTTAACCGAAATTTTTCCACCTGTTTTTTTACCTTCATAAATTAAATCGACACCTCCATTAAACAATCTTTGGGAGTCATCTTTGTTACTGCTTAACTTATCTAAGAGGGTATGGAATTGTCTTACTTGGTAATTTATAGGTCTGCTTCCAGACTTATGATTATCAAGTTCTTTAAGTACTGGAAGTGGAATAACAATATCATTATTGTTTCCAAAATTAAAAATTACATGTGCATCATTCGTGATGACATTTCTGTCGAGAATAAAAACTTTTTTGTCGCTCATTTTTTATATATTTAGTTATTTTTTACATTTATACTATGTAAAATTAAAATAGCAAAAAATAGATAAGGAGGAAAAAATAAAAACCTGATTTTCAGATTTTAATTTACTTAAATAATTCCCTTCTGAATCCATTATCACTGCTTTAGCTTAAGTATTAGTGATAACCTGCCATTGCTTCAACGTATATCCATACTTTGTTCTTACCCCAAAAGAAATTAATTGTGTATTAATAATACTTATAAGGAAAAGTTTTATATTAGACGAAAGATTCAGGCATTATCTTGAAAGTAAATTTAATGAGGCAGATGTTTCCGGACCAACGATACCATCAATATATTTCAGTTTCATATAAGTTTGATATAAGGTAACTCCAATAAAAGTTAAAGGACCATATATTCCATCTTCAGGACCTGATGCATAACCTATTGAATTAAGACATGTTTGTACTTGTTTTACATCTGCTCCAGATATTCCTTTTCTAATCAACCGACTATAACTAATAGAACAATTAGGTTTCTTTTCGTCTTGAATTGTGTCGTCAGTAGCAGAATCTTTTGGTCCAAATATTTTTAGTATTTCATCAAAAGAAAGTTTTTTTGAACTTCTTCTTGTATTTGTTTTTACAACAAGGGGAGTTGATGTTGCTGGTCCTGATGGATCATTAATAATTCCATCAGCTGTAGCATCTTCATCTGTTCTAGGGTCTCCATCAGTAACCGTAAATGATATTGTGGTAACGGTATTTCCTGTTTCTGGTCCTGTAGTGTAGGTATGAGTTCCGAAAGTAACTAAATCAGTAATATCTGAATAAGCATTACCAGAGCTGTTGAATTTTTTGTATGACCAACCTGACGTATCATACTCTTGTGAGTAATAGATAACGATATCTGAACTTTGTCCTGGTACACCACATTCAACTTGAAAATCTACAAGGCCTAGTGGGTATTCAGAAGTAGAATCAGACACGATAAGTGACCCTTCTGCAATAAATTCATTTTCAGTAATGATTGAACAGTCACCAGTTGCTTCTAGAGTTGAATAATCTCCGGTAACAGAATTGAGTGTCGTTGAAACTTCTTGCTGTGCTGAATCAAGAATATTGTCTCCATTTCCATCACCTCCATTAAATCCAGAATTTTCAGCAGAATCTAAGATACCATCTCCGTCAGTATCATTCGATGATGTATCAATGGTAATACTATTATCATCTGATGTTGAAGCATTGTTTGTGTTACCCAGTGAATCAGCGATACCATCTGGAAGAACTGATGCAACAACAATTCCGTCTCCTGTTGTAGTAATTACAACTTCAAAGGTTGTGCCATCATTAGGTTCAATCTCAGTGATTGAAGAAATATCGATACCTGTAGCAGTAGACCCTACTGTGCTGATATCAGTTTTAGTAAACGTTCCTGCCAATACAGCATTATCAAAAACAACGGTAAATACAGCGTCTACGTTTGAAGGATCGTTTGTTCCTGATTTTTGATTAATAGTTACGTTTGAGGGAACACTATCAATAACATATGAGAACGTTGCTGTGGCAGAATTACCTTCATCATCACATGCTCTTACGTACAGTGTTTCAGAACTTGAAATTGAAATTACATCGTTATACAAAAGTCCATCATCACATGTATCAGGTAATGATGATGTAGAGTACTTAATATAATCACTATATGTAGAACTTAGATTTATGTTTTGGGTTGTATTGTATGTTCCACTAGGTGATGATGCCAAAGGAGTAGAAACTTCAGGTCGCTCCGTTAGATGAAGTACCCCCATTCGACCATTTGGAGCAATGTTAACTTGGATATCATTGCTTTCGCTAGGTTTAACTCTGTAAAAAATAACAGTGTTATTTGTATTTCCAAATATATTTAGTGATTGAATGTCACTCGCTTGATCACCCACTACAGAAAAATTAGATGTTCCAGGAAAACTATTAGATGCAAATAATTCAATATCATAGACCTTACCTTCCTCTAAATTACTTATTTTATAACTTGCTTGACTAGCTGAAGTAAATCCTCCAGCCTTAACAATATTGTCATCATATATTCCAGACCCTGATGGTTCTGGAGTTTTTCCGTTTGAAGCTATTCCAGCAAAAGGACTCACTGTATTGTACAAAAGTGAACTAGCAACCCCACTTGCTTCATTTAATGTCTTGTTAGTAACGACAGCGGAGGTATTCACTGAGTTCCAGATATCACCTCTTGAAAGAGTTGTACTCGTTCCAAAAGTTATATACCACTCACGAGCAAAGAGTTCGACATTGTCTAATCTTGTCCTTAAGCTTGTTTTTACATCACCAGGATCCATTGCACTAACATATGCATCTGCCTCGTTATAGTCATTTTGATTTTTTGTTTCTTCTACCAGCTCAACAAGCTCAATAGCATCTTCAACAAAAGCATCATTGTTAGAGAATCTGAAGTCTGCATTGATAAGTCCTGTTTCAGGATTAAAACTAATATTTGATCCAATATCAGATGAAGTAACGCTAACAATTTCTGCGTTAGAATCAATTAACAAACTAATTGACTGGAATTTAAATTGCTCTGGATAGTTCCCGAAATCTAAATCTAAAGTAAGTGTGTTCCCAACTATACTTTCACCAATTGTGAGATTTTCTTCAGCATATAAATATTCATAAACTTCTTGTGATGAAGCAATCCATCCGTTATCTGCTCCTGTGTGACCATATTCACTTTCAATATGCTCAATAAATTGTTTGAGTGATTGGTAACCCAAACCATTCTGACCTTCTGTTTCATAAAATCTATGCATGGTTAAGCGACCCCAATGATTAGCTCCATTAGTACTACTTTCACTGATACCATCTACATAATTAATTAAATCAGACACAGTATCTTCAAAAGGAATAAACACATATCCCAAAATAGTATATGAACTAAGATCAAGTATTTGATTAATATCTACACCAAAACTTGAATATCTCGTATTATTAAAACTCTTAAACTGTGCAAAAAGACCATGATCGGTAAAGATAAAAGGTTCGTAACCCGGATCAGCATCAGGTGCTCCAAAAATGATTGGTCTTACCCCCACGTTTAGTTCAATAGCATCTTGGTTTTGTGAAATTTCATAATCATAATCGATTGTGGATGGATTATGAGGAGCTGGATATGGAAAAATTCTATCGATAGGATCAGGAAATCCATTTTGTGACCATCCATGGTTTGTTATTCCCCACCCTTTTTCAGAAACTTCCGTTGCCTCAGCCCAATCAACGTAACCTGTATTTCCAATGTTTCTGATATTTACAAAAGTATCGGTGATGTTAGGACTCATTTCAGAAAGTTGAAAATCACCACGAAAAGGAATTTTATTTCCTGCTCCATCTGTAAAATATGCACCCTTCGAAAAAATATCACTGTCAGCAATACGACCTCCATTAAGTGCTTTGTAGAAGATAGTATATGAATCTTTAACTCCATCATCAGCATTCATACTGAAGGCAAATTCTTTATTATATTTTAAAGGGGCCTTACTAACAGAAAGGCTACTTGGATTTATATCAAAGGTTATTGAAATTGTTTTAGATGTATTTGCTTTTGCTACTGAAGCAGAAAGAAATATACCTGTTAGTATACACATACTAAGGACAACTAAAGTTGATATTTTAATATTAAACATACTATACATACTATCATATCTATATTGAGTTAGTGTTCATGGAATTTAAAGATTATTCATTTACATTGTATCCCTTCCGTGGTATTGTTCACCCAACGAAGTTACATGTACTCTCCTTGTAGGTATGGTCGCTTTGCGACATTACTACGATCATGATTGTTATCACGATCAATCTAAACACAATACATCTTTAACAAAACATCCATCAAACGGATAGTTTTATATATGTATTCCAAATACTATGAAACAACAAACAAAAGAAAATCCTGAAGCATCAGGTACATTTAATAATCTTGGGCTTTCAGCTGAAATACTAAAAGCTGTTACAGACAAAGGATTTACAACACCAAGCCCAATTCAAGTTGGGGTTATTCCCCTTCTTTTAAAAGGAAAGAAGGATATTATAGGCCAAGCACAAACAGGAACAGGTAAAACTGCAGCCTTTGCTCTTCCACTGCTAGACCTTATCAATCCAAAACAAAAAGAAATTCAGGCCATCATCATGACACCTACACGTGAACTTGCGATCCAAGTCGCTGAAGAAATTCAATCCTTTGCTCTTGAACATCCTGCAACCGTACAAGTTATTTACGGAGGAAATCCAATGCGAACTGAAATTCAAGGAATCAAAGAACGGCCAACAATTATCGTTGGGACACCTGGACGTATCCAACACCACATTCGAACTAATGTTCTGAAATTAGGAACGGTAAAATATTTTATCCTTGATGAAGCTGATGAGATGTTGAATTTTGGTTTCCGAAAAGAAATTGAAAGTATCCTAGAACTCACACCAAAACAGAGAAGAATTTTACTGTTTTCTGCTACGATGCCAAAAAGTATTATTGATATTGCACAAAAGCACATGAAAGAATATGACGTGGTGAAGGTTGCTTCAAATGAAATGACTAATGAAAGTATCACACAGAAATATTTCACTGTAGAAAAAAGTCAGCGTATTGATTCCCTTATGAGAATCATGTCAGTTGAAGAAGATTTTTACGCAATCGTATTCTGTCGAACTCGACATGAAACAAAAAAGGTTGCCAAAGAACTTGAACTTAAGGGTCTTTCAGTTGGTGCAATTCACGGAGACATTGATCAGAAAAAACGACAGCGAATTCTAGGAAGTTTCAAAGAAGGTTCATTAAGAATCCTTGTTGCAACTGATGTCGCAGCTCGTGGAATTGATGTATCTAATTTAAATTTTGTTGTGAATTTCACCATCCCAGAAACATTTGAAACGTATACACACCGTATCGGCCGAACAGGACGAGCTGGAAAAAAAGGTACAGCTATTACCTTTGTATCACGTGATGAAATAGGTAAATTACGCTTTTTTGAAAAAAATCTCAGAGTAACCATGGAACAAGGAACACTACCTGATGCTCAAAATATTTTACAAAGAAGACAAACTTCGATTATAGAACGTATTGAACATATTATTGATAATGAAGATCTTAGTCAGGTTCAAGATATTGCAAAGATGTTATTGGACGAAGGAGAAGCACATAATGTTGTTGCAGCTCTCCTGAAAGACGCATATCGCGGACAATTTGACCCTACGTTTATCAAAGAAAACATTAGTCACGAACCAACAGAAGAAACTCACCGCCGTAGACCTAAAGATAGTAGTAACCGTAGTTCAAAACCTAAAACTCAATCTCGTGGATCACAAGAGCGAACACCAAAAAAAGGAAGTGGGAATAGTAAGAACCTTAAGAGTAAAAAGAGGGGTAAGAATGCATATATCTCAAAGAATAAATAAGAGACGGTAAGAATTTTTGAATATCTAGTCTGTATTTGTTCTGATGTTAAAAGCACTACTTAAAGTAGTGCTTTTAACTTATGTATGTAAACTCAAGTTCATATACTTATGTTTACTATAAACTAAATAGAATGGCATGGTATTTATAGTATTTCAATTTCCAACATGAAAATTTTAAGGATACACCCTTTATCTAAACAAAAAGGATTGAGTCAACTTAGGGAGAGAATGCGAGACATATTAAAAAAACCTACATTAGTAGGTTTTTATCAAATTAGCATTCTATTCTGAAGGTGAAACTCCCTCTGGCAGAAAATCAAGATACGATTCTTTTTTGAATTTAATTGTATATATTGAGATATCAAATGACTCATAATAAACTATCATTATCGGAACTAGATTACTTCCACGAATATACCCAATTAGTATCCAAGTCTTTTTATTACAAAGATCTTGGAAATAATCAGTTATTCTTTCAAGACCTTTATTAATCATTGAATTCTTACTATCTCCAGTCACCTCAGTAACACTTTCAAAATGATGGCTATGTGGGCTTCTAACGGAGTTAATAACGATATTAATTCTAACTTTTGTGTTTTTGTGAATCTCAATCAAACCTGAACATGATAGTTCGTTGATTAGTTTGTGTTCAACCATTTTCCATTGGTCAGTACTAGATCTTAGTTCAATTTTTTGGGTAATCGGAATTTTTCCTGTCATTATTTATGTTTTAATTGTTAGTATATGTGAAAATTAATTCAATTTTTTATAATACTAACATATACTTGCTATTTGTAAATAGTATTGTGTAATATATCAAGGTTATTTTACCGAAAAGTATAGATAAAAATCCCCTTTTCGCTAAGGGGATTTTTATCTGGGTCAGTTTGTGATTAGGATACGGAACCAAATTTAAAGAAAGTATTTTTGAGCTGAAAATAGATATCTTTTTTACAAAAGTGGCATAGAGGTTAGTAACTAGAACCGTTCCCCGCATAAACAGCGTAGTTCTTTTCATTTGGGTAGTTTGGTCTTTTTAATGAATCTGGAACAACCCCTTCGACGGTTTGATAAATTAAAAACATATATGAATTTGGATCAGAAGATCTATACAAATAACATGCTCCGTTTGAGGGTTTAGGATCTAGTGGTAAAACTGAAATATAATTAGGAGCTAGGTTAGGAATATACCCAGTTGGACCTGTTACCCCACGAGACCCAAAAGTCGAGCAATTTCCCCACCAACCACCACCATTATTAGGATATGAACCGTTATCACCATAGTACATCTCTAATGCAATTTGAATTTGTTTTAAATCAGAAAGTCTTTTTGCATCTCTTGCTTTACTTCGTGCACCTTCTAATGATGCCAACACCACCGTAGCTAGTATTCCAATGATGGCTACTACTACGAGGAGTTCAATTAAGGTAAATCCTTTTGATTTATGAGTGTTGTTCATAATAATTACATTGTAATAGGTAATAGTTATAGAGGCAATGAGAATGGTTTTGATTATATTAAAAGCCTTATATGAATAAAGCTTTTAATAAGTAGTGTATCCTAACCCGCTAGGGTCAGTTCATGAATGGGATACGAAAATTACATATTTGAAATAAACACTATTTATGAAACATTAACAAAATTAAACCAATAATACGGTCTTTGTCAGCAGGGTCAGATTGGGCGATCAACAAAGTTAAGGTGGTTAGTGCATTTGGAGTAATTGTAATACTTGTATCAAGCCCTGATTTCTTCAAGAACCAAAGAAAAGTAAAAGCTCCCGTTCGCTTATTTCCATCATTAAATGGGTGATTTTTGATAATGAAATAGAGAAAGTGAGCTGCTTTTTCTTCGAGCGTTGGATAAACATCATTACCAAAAACCGATTGCATAATATTTCCAAAGATACCTTTCAATGAATCTGTCGTTTTTTCTTGTGCAAAGATATCAGTTGCTTCCCCTTTTTTCATAAGCTCAGACTTAAGGGTCTGTATATCTAGATATAATTCACTGCTTGAGAGAGTGAGGTCTTTTTTAGTAAATCCTGTACCCGGTATGGTTCCAGCATCATATGATTGTAAGCTAAACCAAGTTTCTGAAAATGATTTGATAAGGTTTATAATATCATCACTTGCAAGTAAGTCTCCCTGTGCATTAAGTATCTTTATATCATCAAGAACTTTAAGATAGAGATCTTTTTTCTGAGAGAGGAGTTTCTCGTTTATAGTGTATCCCTTGGTGATGTGTTGCTTGATCGTTTGGGTTGCCCATGTTCGGAAATTAGTAGCAACTTTTGAATTTACTCTGTATCCAATAGAAATAATCATATCAAGATTGTAGTGATTAATTTCTCTCTCTACCTCGCGATTACTTTCATTTCGAACTATTCGGAATTTCCTAATAGTTGAATCTTCTTGTAGTTCTTCTGTTCTATAGATATTTTTAATATGTTCGTTAATGGTAGGAATTGTTACATCAAAAACATCAGCAATTTGCTGTTGTGTAGCCCATATCGTTTCTGCATCAACATCACTACGAAACTCGATAGCTCCGTTTTCCGCTTGGTAAATAATAAGATTATTTTTTACGTTTCCATCCTTCATATTCCTACTATATCAGAAGAAATCATGTGCAGGTAGGAAGTTTTTATCGATATGAAGCTGGATATCCGTTATACAGAATATAAATAAACATTGTTATTTTGATTCAGTTTATAAATAGGACATATATCAAAATCGTATCATAATGATACGATTAGATGCAGTATTTGATACGATAGAGATGAAATAATACCTTTATAATCTCGAAATAAGAATTCAAGGTTCAATATGCATGAGGTTTTTAACACGCTAAGATCAGTTTATAAATAAGATACGAATTTTGAAATATAAATAACCCTTAACATATATGCTAAGGGTTATACTATTTTAAATTTTAATTCAGACTAAGAACTAACTTGTACTTTTGGAAAACTTCCAATAACAAAACCTGTTGTGTGAATTGTCTTCATAACTAAAAGTGTGTCACTTAATGTTAACGTTCCTTCTATTAATGATTTAGTATTGCGGTTACGATTAAAGAACATAGATTTTCGAGCCGCTTTATATTCCAAAAATGAATCAGGAGAAAGCTCAATGCTTTTTATTATAGGTGCAATATTATTTAAATACATTTCATAATATAAGGCATCTTGGCAATGTAAGGGCGCGAGATCTCCATCTTCATTTAATCTGAAATTAATTTTACCAGACAAATTAATGCTTAAATTAATTGAAGCAAAATAAGTTGCTGCTTCAGTTACTACACCAGATATATATTCCGTTGCCTCTTCTACCATAAAATTCTCGAGTACATGCAAGGTAAACTTCAAATCAGCAAGTTCTCCTTGAGAAAGATCAGCTGGACTACAATAACCCCATTCTCGATTTATGTTATACAGATATTTACGAATTGAAGGGATTGAATAAAATGAATTCAACCTTCCAAACTCATTGTCTGGAAAAACTTTTAATAGATTTTCTAAAAAGAAACATAAATTATCGAAGGTTTCTTCTGCTGATTGTACTTCTCCTGCGGAAAACCCTTCGATCGCTTTTAATTCTGATTTTGAATTTTTTTTTGTCATTTTTATATAATTTAATTGTTAAACATAATCTAAATATATTATGTATATAAATTTATAATATGTCAAATATAAACCCTATATTCTTCCAAAGAAAGTATACAAAAATCCGCTTTTAGTAAGGGGATTTTTTCTGGGTCAGTTTGTGGTTAGGATACGGAACTTTTTGTAAAGAAAAATCCACCTAAATAGATTTCTCTATAGGTGGAGGTATTAGTTCCAATCAACATAAATAAGATTCCCAATATGGAAATTAATCTGATACGGGCAAACTATGCTCATTACATATCTTTTCCATAAGGTATCCTTATCATAATTTTCATCGGATAATTTTTCAAATTCATTTTTATCCCAGAATCTAATAGAAGCAGATTCAGCTCCTTTTTCAAAATTAAGAATGATTCCCTTGGGATCAAGAATAGTTAGTTTTTTTCCTCCTGTTTTATTTCTTTTAATCCGAAATAACCTTTGATACCTTTTACTTTTACCTTCTTTTCTTTCGAAAGATAAGCAATAGTTACTGAAGTAATTTTTTTATCTTCAATAATCTTATTAAGGCTTAGTGCTTCATTCTTAGTATTAGTAAAAATTGGTACTTCTGGGGATACTACATTTAAGTTCATATTTTAGAATTTAGTTTATTAAATTGTTTTATTTATAATACACCATATTATGTTTATGTCAATATATATGTTTCGAAAGGGATATCATTTTCTAGGGAAAAAAGCCCTTATAAATAAGGACTTTTTATTCTAGGTCAGTTTGTGGTTAGGATATGGAACTTGGATTAATATATCAGTTTTTATACAAGACGCACTCGTAAGACTGTTTTGTTCCTGAATAACTATTCACATTCCCTGAATCACGCCAAGTATTAATACTTTCCATTTTATACTCCTTAATATCAACTATATTTAAATCTAGATATTTTTCTCTACAATAATCAAGAAGGTCGATACTCGCACCACTTGATCCGTCAGGATCTGATCTCCATTCCCTAAACTCCAAATCAACATACTGATTTACCTTACCTGACCAATACATAACACGAGGTGTGAGATCTTCTGTTTTTGTTCCTCTTAAATTTTCTATATTATTATTTTCGCTTTCAAGTATTTCATATATACCCATGGAAGGTGAATCGTTTATGATCTCTTTTTTATAAAAAGAATCATCAAGTAAAGACGTTGTTTTATCTATGTACTCATCGCGAATTTCAGAATTAGTATATGGTTCCCCAAGAGAAATATCTATATTCATTTCTTCAAATCGATATAAGTCATGGTAGCAAGAATTTTGAGCAGCATTATCTTTTACATCATTACATATATCACCGGTTGTAGAATAAAGAATGACTGAGATTGGAATACAAGTTGAGATTGAATAATTTTTTTGATTACTGTTGACCGTACACTCGTAAGGCGTAAGCACTTTTTCTCTTCCTAAAACATAGCATAAATGACTATCAAAATCTGAACAGACCTTACGAGTATCTTCAATGTTTTTTAGTATTTCTTCAAGTGGTCTAAGCTCACCGTCATCATTAAGATCTGAAAAAATATCTATAAAAACTTCGTTTGGTAAATACTCAAAGCAATCAAATCGAATATTATCATCAACAATATCATAGCAGTAGCTTAGATCTTTTTCTTCTGTTGCTCTCCTTCGATTTTCTTGGTCACTCTTCTTAATCTCTTCTTTATTAATTTCCTCAAGGACAATACTCTTTTTTCCTTGATATAAATTACCGCAACGTAGTGAATCACTACTGTATTCACAAAACTCATAATCAACAAAAAACACTGAACCCAAAGCCAGACAATCCTGTCTTTTTTGTTCACTCTCAAGACCAAGACATTTATCTATCAAAGCGACCTTATAAGACTCTTTTACATCATTTTGCAATGAATCTTCTATACCGATCAAATACTTACTTGCTGATGATAACAAAGAGTCAAAATTAACACTGGTTTCAATCTTTTCCACTTGGTACTCTTCACCCCTATAACTAAGCAACTTAGGGTTATTTAAATCTGGATGAACTTTTATCTGAAAAAATATCTTTTCGCTATTTGTAAGTAATGTTCCACTTGATAAATCGACTCCTGGTATATACGAGCAAGAAGCGGTTCTATTTGCTACGATTCTATTTATATCTCCATCTTGGAAATAATAAAATAAAGTAGTCTCTGTAGAAACGCTATCGTAACAATTTTTAAAAGAAACTTCTTTATGTAGAACTTCAATTTCATCAAATTGGATCAGAAGCTTATTTTTTTCTTTTTTCTCAAGACCTAAATAGATAATATTAATGACATGAAGGAGCATCATAATACTAAGTATCCATGCGATAACCTTTCCAACTCTCTTTTTAAAAAGTTTTTTCTTCTCTAGTCTCAAAGTTTTTTCTTCTTGTGTGAAGGTCACTGATTTACGATAGATAATCAAAGAAGCGAGAAGAATACCAATAGTTATAGCAGGAATAAAGCTAAGAATACTTGGGTACATTTCACTAACTAAATCATAAAATTTACCATTAAAAGGTGTCGCAGGCTGAGGGCAGGGAGCAGATATGCAAAAAGATTTTACTGAATCAAGTATCGATAAGAAGCTTAGAGCAAGAACAGTAAGAGTAGTAATTATGAAAAATAATACATTGTTTCCCCTTTTAAATCTTTTTACTTTATTCTTCTTTATAAATCTTATTAGAAATAAAGATGGGGTCATAAAGATAAGATTAATTAATAAATATTTTCCCAATAGTAGAAAATCAAAATCAAGAGGAACATCTTTATATTCATCAGACAATTCACTAATCGAAATAAGGTACTCAAAAAGACTTGAATCACGTTTTCTATTACGATAATCTATGCTGTAACCCTCTGGGCATTTTCTCTCAAGTAAATTTAAAGCATAACTTGTTTGATGTTCTTCCTCTACATTCAATTCACATCTTTTATATAAAAGGGTTTCTGGTAAAAAAATAGTAACCAAAACTGAAGTAAAGATAATAATTTTTAAAATGCTTTTCATGGAGTAATTATATCAAAAAGAATCACCTTCGTGATTCTTTTTGATATACAAGTTAAGAATTAGTTAAAAAAATTCATCTTCGCTTGGTTATAATTAATGTTGCCGCAGACATAGGTATCTGAACTATAACCTGAGCCACTAGCGTCTACATCGTAATGAAGACATGCCCTGTAATAAAATGATGTTTCGCGCTGAGCATGTGCCATCTCTTCAAATGAATCACCACTTTTAAAATCTGTTATTGATCCAACAACCCCAAGCCACTCGATGTCATTTTTCCTGTTACGATCAAAGAGTCTATCTGTATCTTCGAGAGATGATTTTTGATTTGCTATCACAAATGAAGCCAGTACTGTGTATCCAGGATAAGGAGCATCATTAGCAAAAGACCCTGTAAGTATTGGAGAATAAAGATTCAAACCAGTTTCGTTATAATAACTGTTCCCGGTTACTACATGAGGGAGATAATTTTTGTCTTTTGCATGGAGTGTTTCAAAAGTATTAATAGTTTGATCACAAATCAACAATCCTTGAGCATTTTTAATACATGCTACATAGTAGTACTTTCTACTACTCTCTAAATCAGTGAGTTTAGTATTTAAATAATTATCTTCATAAATTACATCAACAAATTTCAATGTTAAATCATTCCCCAAAGAATTGAGTTCATCAAGGCTTTTTGAAGATATAGCTTCTTTAATTTTTTCTTCATTTATGCTCAAAAGGAAGTATATATCTGCGCTTTTACTTTCATTTATTTTTACTTCTGCCCATACTATTGCGCTATTATCATAAACACTCTGCACGTGTTGAGTACTAACTACAGCCACATCTTCCACGACCTTATTATCTTGAATATCGGTATGGACACTATCAGAAATAGGTGAAACATATTCAGCGTTATACTCAAGGGCAAGATTTTTTAAAAATAGGTCCATTTCATCCAACCGGATTGAATCGGGTGATCCTTCAAATATTAAGTTGAACATGATTTTTTCCCCTAAATCAGTTTCAGAAATTGAGACTGTTATTTCTGGGTGTTTGTTAGTTATTCTCAAGATAAGTTCATTCATATCCCTTGCACTTACCTTAAAAGAACCCAATTCAATATTGTTTTTAGAAGATACTTGCTGCTGGCTGTTGTTAATAAAATGATTTTCCATTAGAGAATATATGCTTTCAGTTCTAGCAGATGAATTATTATAAGAGGAATAAGCAATGTAGTAAGAGCCTATCAATAACAGAATGACGAATATATACGAGAAAGTTTTTTCAATAGTTTCAATCATGTAGTAATTATACAATACATATAATATAATTAGCACTATGAAATTTACAAAAATATCAGATATAACAGCAATGATTTTTATTTTCTCAAATATGATCTTAGGATTGATATCTATTTTTTCAATTTGGGATTTTATTAGTGGTGACTCACTAATAAAATCAATGTGGACAGTTGGTTTTTTGCTGGTTGTAACAATAATTATTTTAATAGCTGAAAAATCAATGGCGAGCAAAAATGAAGAGAACTACATTAAAGATGATTCTGTTTTTGTTTTTCTTAGAAAAATAACTGGAACAGTTTTAATTATTGCACTTGTGATACTCGCTCTCGTTGGTGTACTTTCAATCTGGGAATTTCTTTCTGGTGATGCTATTAATAAAACACTTGGCTCTATTGCTGTTATTAGTTTTGTGTCATTGATTACTATTGGGGTTGCAAAGAGTAGAGAAAATATAAAGGCATAAGTAAATTAGTTTTAGTGACTCCATAAAAAAATCCTCATTTAACATGTGGATTTTATTTTAGGTCAGTTTGTAAATAGTATACGGAACCTTACCATTATACTAAGCTAGAAGTCAGCACCGTTTGAAATATGGTACCCACCATCTCCTGCAGTATTATTTGTATTATATCTAAACTTACCACAAGTGGCTGAGGCTGAACCATCAATATAAGTGTCAATATCAGATGCAAGATCAAAATCCCAGCCATACATAAGGATATTAATACCCGGTGCCCAACCACAAGTTGCGGTAGTTATTTCATCTCCGTCGTAGCGATAACTATCGGTGGTAAATGGATTATCTGGAACCGTTGCTAAATTATCTGAAAAGGTTGCCATGGCTCCTGAAGTTTTTGCATGAATAGCATCAAAAGTAGGATTGCCACCTAATCCAATTTCTGATTCTAGCCAGAAAGTAGTTCTTCCCTCATCAAGAAGAGTCATTACTAAGGCTTTTTCAATAGTTTTAAAGTCACTTGTTAATTTTGCTATTCTTGCTCTATCTCTTGCTGCTCCAAGCGAAGCCAACACAACCGTAGCTAGTATTCCAATGATGGCTACTACTACGAGGAGTTCTATGAGGGTGAATCCTTTTGATTTATGAGTGTTGTTCATAATAATTACATTGTAATAGGTAATGGTTATAGAGACAATAAGAATAGTTTTGACTATATTAAAAGCCTTATATGAATAAAGCTTTTAATAAGTAGTGTATCCTAACCCGTTAGGGTCAGTTTGTGGTTAGGATGCGGAACTTTTAATAATTATAGTTAATCGAAACTTAGTTGAGGTATATTTTCTTGTGGCATCGGAGGACCACCATAATTATAAAATGCACCTTTTATGGCACTGTTTATAAACGAATATAACAACACCGAGGTGATTCCCATAACAATATAAATAATTACTAATTTCTTATTTCCCTGCTTATTAAACAATGAATAAATAAGAGCAATTAACAAACCTAAATACAAACCCCATGCAATTGAATTCCCTAATGCAAAATTATTAGTTAAAAATACTGCCCAACCAAATGGTGCCAGCAGAGGGAATACTATTAAAGCAAATACAAGCCATCCATTTATTTTATAAATTTGTTTTCTTGAAAAAGCAAAAAAGGTAATTAAGCCAAATATTGGTAGTAAAATATAAGGGAGTATATTTTGATATTGTATATGTATATTTACATATCCATGATTGTGGTTAATACTTCTTTTTGATTTTATAAACGATAAAATATCAATACTTTCGCTTATACAGTACCTATGAGGTATATCTCTATATAAATCTTTCTTATCTTCATAGTGAAAACAGTTGCCATAACTTATTCCATTTTCTACGAAGAGTGTAGAAATGAATGATAGTAATACAACTAAAATAGTAATTATATACTTTATTTTTTTCATTAATTAAGTATATCAAAATATAAAAAGAATATAGATTTTGATGTTGTTTATAGCTATGGCTGTTAAAAATGATGTTTGAACCTCCATCAGTTTTAATTTAAATTTATTTTAAATAAATATTGAATAACTTATCTCAAACAAAATTTATCCTGTATATGCTACGAGATTATTTACGATAGATTCACCATGGTCAGGAGCATTCATAATTTGTTCATACACTTCTTTGTTTACAAAAAATACCTTTACTCCTTGTTTAACCATATCTTCCAATGCAGAAAGAATAACTATATACAAATACCCTGTTGAGTAAGCCATTTGGCTTTTTTGTCTTCGTTTAATGAATCTTGAACGGAGTATGTGCCTGAAATTTTTCTAATATCATTTAGTGCGTTTTTATATTCAATAACAAACGAGCAAGAAAAAGTTCTATTTTCTTTTTGATTCGTTTTATTAAAAATAAAACTAAAGCTTTTATTTTTAGGTATCAACGGAGTATCGATTAAAATATTATAAAGTGAGGTTGAAAATTTATACCATTTATCCCTATTGTTTAATAATGACTTATCTAAAGAATACTCTTGAAAAAAAATACACAACTCTGAACGGAGCATCCAGTGATCCTGTATTCTATTGGTTTTGCTAGCATTTTCTATTTCATCAATGATCTTATTAGGTAGATTCTCTATATTAGAATGTGAGATCCAATTACCATAAAAATGCAACAACTCATATTTATCTTTTTGAGAGTTATTTTCTATAATAATTCGAACTCTATTGAGCAAAAAAACGACATCTTCAATTTCTAGTAGATTTTTTTCCAAAATATAGTTTATATTATCTAATATTTTCATATATTAAGTATCACAAAAAGCACTCAAAATAGTGCTTTTTATTTGTGCTGAGACCAGAGAAAACGAACCTTCTCGTGCTAGCACTAAATAGGGTCAGTTTGTGGTTAGGATACGGAACTTTTTGTAAAAATAATTCCAATAAATAATCTTTAAAACACAGTAATTCTACTATATAATAAGTTCATGAAAAGCGGGATAAAAAATAAATGGTGGCATAGGCTATTTATGGTTATTTATGTATTAATTGTGCTAGTGGTCTTAACCTTAATAGGTTTCTTTTATTCTGAGAGAGTTCCATACATAAATGAATATGAAAGTACATACATAGTAGAATGTAATTCAAATAAATATACTTTTGGCTCATTCAGTGGATCAACTTTAAATTACGACAAGAAAGGATTCGAAGATGAGTACATAGAAAAAACGGTTAAATATTTTTGTGAAAATACAGACATACATAAATCTCATTATAATAGCAATAACAACACTGAGGCTAATGAGTTAGCTCAAAGATTACTTCTAAAAGACATCAACTTAACAATTGGCGGCGAGAATACTCCATCAAAAATAATTATCCCTAAAGATAAAAATTTCAGTCTTTCAATAGAAAACAAGGTTGTAGAAGGGTCGTGGATAAAATGGTCAACAAACTTACTGTTACATCTTCTTATAGTATCTATAATTCTGATTGGTATTCGATATATTTATTTCTTTATAATTACAGGAAAGCATAAGTTGATCGTTAATGAAAAATAATCTAAAAAACGACTAGAGCAATCAAGTCGTTTATTTATTGAATAGTTTCTTCACAAACATTCATTCCTGATTTCAATCTGCAGTTAAGTCCACATTCATAATCATAATCACCGCCTTCTTCATAAAACTCTGGATTCTCTAACATAGATACATCAACCTGATAATCAATCCAGTCCCTACACGATTCAATGCTATCAAATAATCTATCTGACTTGATCCACCCTGAAAGATCTTCAGCATTAGGATAAAAAAATCCTGTCCATTCTTCTTTTCTAAAATTATTTATATATAGATATCGCCCTACAAAAATGATAAGTATTAATATTATTAGTTTTTTCATATTAATATAACCAATCTTCTGTCTTTATATTCCACTGTGTTTGCAATTCTTTAATCTCTTTAATTAAATTGGATTCTGATTTATTAATCGCTTCCATCTTTTCATCAAGATATCCCTGCATTTCTAACTTTAAAGCTTCAAACTCTACTGGATAGGTAGATAAAAGCCATTGAGACCTTCGATTCAATTCAACTTGCATTTTACTGTTTGTAACTGAAGATGGTGCACCGTTACCGCCGCCCGAAAATCCAGGAACAAAACCTAAGGTTATGGATTGTTCGTAATCATCAAACATTTTGTTAATTTCAATAATCTCCTGTTTAACCTTCGCAATTTTTGAGTCATATTTTAAATCTAATGCATCTAATTCCTTACTAGATTCCTCATCTAGCTTGGCTACTTTAACATTGAAAAGCTCTAATTTATCTAGATAAGAAGCATCTATTAAAGTCTCTGTGGGTTTCGACTCAGGTTTAAAAATAGTTAAGGTATTAAGGTTTTCCTTTTTCACTTCTGCTGGTTTTATTTCAATAACTTTTTCTTTAGTCTCTTGTGATTTTGGCTCTAATTCCGCTTCTTGATCATTTCGGTTTTCAAACTCTTGGACTCTTTGACGTAATTCAATAAGCTCTTGTTGTACTTGTATATCAGGTGTTGGTGTTTCTATGACAGGAGCAGGATTAACCATTCCCAGAGCAATAAATACTGGAGTTAATAATTTTGTAAAAAAGTTCATCATAATATCTTAAGTTTATATTATTTATTGATTTTATTGAAGCAGAAACTTCGAATGATTTATATAAAGATATTGAGAAAGCATTTAATTTTAATGAATTATATGAAGAAGCTCTTGAAACAGGTGATGATACTGAAAAGCGTTTTCTTGTAAGGCAAATTGGGACCAAATACAGCATGAAAGATAAGGAGATAACTATTGAGCTAAAACCTACCTATAAAGAAGTTCGATTATTAGTAAATTCTATTAAATCTAAGTATCCTGTAATCGAACTAGAAAAAGCCCTTGATAAACAAGGACCTTTTCAAGGTTTGGAGGGTATATGTCCCTTAATGGGTCAATGGCTGGATGATTTCAGAACTCTAAATTGGAAAGAAATTAATTCTGAAATACCATTTTTATAATCTTAACTTAATATAAGAATACTCATTCTCTAGGTTTTAGTTTCTCTCAAACTGGTATTTGCGTTCACTAATTTATATAAAACCACGAAACAAAAAAACTTCTGTATAACAGAGGCTCCCGTCAACATTAAAATAAGTAATAATATTAACCAAAAAACTAGTGCGACTTTAATCGGTTTTTTCTTTGGATATTTTATTGGTCAATTCTCGATGAAATCTGAATCATTATGATTGCAACAATAATATTTAGTACTAAATCAATGAAACTTATACTAATAGATTGACTTAAGGTGTTATTGGCTACAAGTCCGTAAACATATAATCCTATAGATGTCACTAGCAAGAACCAACCATGAAACTGACCCCATATTGAGGCTTTATCATATATTTCTTCTTTTTTTGTTAGATATTTTTTCTCGTTTTCTTTTTGGTGAATAAACATATTTATCTTCATTCTTTAAATTCAAGATGTTTTATAATGGCTTCGGTTTCATTCTCAATATTTTTTAATGTCAGCTTTAAACCCTCATTGCTCGTTTTTGAAACTAACCTCATTTGCATTAAGCAAAATTGAATAGTGGCCATATGCGAACTAAGAGATTCTATTTCAAAATGAGTACATAGTTCCTCATAAGCTCTATTAATTTCATCACGGTGTTTATCGTATATATTTTGAAAGTTATTTAAAACCTCAATTTCCCCTAGTTCGCTCATCGTTACTTCAATATAATCAATTGTGTGTTTCTCTTGTGACAAAAAAGATTTAAGTGTAGGAACTGCTTCTCTCCTAAAAGCCTTAATTTTATTAATAAAAGTACGTTTAGCTATTTCTTTTTCCTTTTTAAAATAGAATTCAAGATCTACTTTTTTTTGCTTTTTATAAGTTTCAAATGCTATGTATCCTAATATTAAACCAGCAAAAAGACTTCCGAGGAAGGTATTATCAAAAATACTCAAAATAAATACTTGTAAATCTATATGGTTTAATATTGCCTCTCTTGTCATAAAAATATCTTATCTATCAAGCTAAATTCTTCTTTTGCTTTGGGCCTCTTTCAGGCTCTCTTATACCAAACTCTTTTTCTAAACTATTCATATTTTAGATATTATCAGAAATACCATAACTACCCCAATCAAAAATAGAAGCAGTTTTATTCAAAAAAAACCTTTGTCCGTAAAGCTTCACTATATTAAAATAAGTAGAGTCGAGACCATCTTTTTTATGATCACCTTCTTCATTAAAGTAACCGTCTAAATTTGAATAGTATACAATTTTTTAGAATGAAAATTAATAATAGTAGCAATAAACACTAATATCATAAAAACCAACAGCAGGAAACCAAATCTGCTCAATTCTCCTATATTTAGAATATTTGATTTCCAATTCTCTTGATTTAGGTTATTAATCTGATGCTTAACATCTCTTTCTTTTGAAGAAAAATATCTTCTTTAACTATATCTCTTTTCATATCTGAAATATTTTTTGGCTAGCACAGTCACTACACCTTCCTGTAATTAAAGAATCTGTAACACCTAAGGACCTGTAACAAGATGAGCATGTCCTTAGGGCATTTGTATTATTTTGTAGCAACAGGCTGTTATGAGCACTTAATCTATTATCAACACTGTTAAAATGATCTATGGAATTAAATTTAATTCTTGAGGTTATGCTATTCTTCTCGGCTTCCAATTTACTAATCGCTTTTGTTACCTCCTCTTTTGCCTCACCAGCTAATCCACTAATCTCTTCATTTTTCTGATCAATATAAGACTGTAGGGTCTGCTCTGCTTCATTTCCTATTTCTATGAGTTTCTTCTCTAATATTTCTTGGTGAGATTCGAGTGATTTTTTTAATGTATTTTTATAATCTACCCCTTGCCTGTAAATAATAAAAGTGGTTATTATAGCTAAAATAGCTACTAAAAGAGTGAGTACCATAACCATAACCCCGTAAGGGTTAGATAATAAATTTAATTGCTGATTAACTTTTTCTAAAAGCAAGACATATTCTTCAGTAGTAATATTTTCCATAGCTAAATTATATCAGTTTTTTACTATCCCTTAACAAGTTTTTATACTAAGCTTCTTCAAAAATTTTTTAATTTATTTAATGACATCTCGATAAGAAGTGTGAATAATATAAATTTTATTAAATTAAGCTATACTATCTACATGAAAAGCACCTTATACATTATCACCAACATATCTATGCCAAATATATGCAAGGTGGGAGTGACGAATGATATAGAGCAGAGACTTAAAAGTCTTAATAGGACATCACTACCTACCAGATTTCAAGTATATGAGAAATTTGACATGAAGAATGCTGAGGTTCTTGAACAAGAAATCTTTCAACATTTTGCAAAAAAGAGAGTAAATAGAAAACGAGAGTTCTTTGAAGAACACCCAGAAAGGATATGTGACTTTATCGAAGACAACAAAAAGATTAGAAAAGAAGAAGATAAAAAAATCCTTGGTAAGTTCACTAAATTAAATATCCAAAAAGGAGAGATTTTAAAATTTAAAGAAGGAGATGAAATATACTCTGATATCATCGCAACAGTAGGTAATGGAAATAGTATTATTTATAAAGGTAAAGAAACATCTTTATCAAAGTCGGCTAAAATAATCCTCAAGGAAAAATTCAAGAAAAACTGGAAAGCGGTTCAGGGTTCAATATTCTGGACCTACAAAGATAAGACTATTCGCGAACTCATGGATGAAAAAGATATTTAATTAGTCATATTAAAAGAGCCTTCTTGGGCTCTTTTACATTTGCTTGTATTCTTTTTCTGTAGTTACGGTATCGAATCCCCCAACATCTTCGCCTTCATGTCGATTAACACCAGTATACTCAAGACTGGAATCCTCGTAGCGTTTAAATTTATACACTGCATCATTCATTAGGGCATTATTAAAGATATTCAAGCTCATTAAAAGTTCAAAATCTTTCACCTCTAGTCCTGTTACTTTTTTGAATAACGACGGTTCAAGCTTTGTGATGACATCCTTTAGTGTGCGTTCACGATAATCAGTTAGGTACATGAATACGGGAATACGTGTTGCAAACTTGATCAGTTTTTCCTGAATCTCTTTCCTTTTACTCTTATATTCTTTTTCATCATCGCTAAGCTCTTTCTTTTCTTTTTTGGTTAACTCACGCTCACTTGCTTCCTGCTTTGTCTTTTTTACCGATTCAGATTTGTTGATGATCGTCTCAATGTCTTGGTTCAAAGAACGAAAGCCTTCAATACTCATTAAAACTCTCATCGCCTCATCACTTGACATAAGGCGTGCAAGAGTCTCATTATCTACATTTACCAATAATGCGCTCTCCCATCGACGTGCAAGCAAGGTAGCTGTGGTACCACTTAATGCAATATCCAGAACTCCACCTGCATCAATCTCTTTCATCGAGCTTCCATCATATGCAAGAATGGGAAGGAATTTTATAAACTCTGCAACTTTTTTCTCTGGATCTTTCTCGGTAACATTTAGATTTGAACTATAATCTGCAACTTGAGAAAGTGCACGATTGGGAGCAAAGTCAAAGATATAACATTGTTTTTTCAAAATCTCTTTTTTATTAGGCGATTTTCCATCTGGATTATCAATCACCCATGGACTTTGACCACGAAAAGCCGTCTGAAAATATGTTTCAGGGCTTTTCAAATTACGAAGCATCAAGACACCAGTCCAAGGCTTCACAGTAACTCCTGTTGTAAGTTTTCCCGTAGATAGTGTAATAGTTTTTGTTTTTAATGGATCGCCCATTGCTTTTTGTACTGGACCAAGAGCCTCTACTCCCATTCCAGCTTGATTTCCAGCAGCGACGATCAATTTATAATCTTGATAGAATGCATTTTGTCGCTCGTCAATAAGATTCTTCATGGCGTGACAAGAGGCCACTGAAGGCATAAACCAAAACGTATGCGTTAAGATACTCAACATTCGTGAATCAGAAAATGGGAAAGGCGGTTTCTGCTTACTTAGTTTCAAATCATCAACTGCCGTTGGCATGAAATTACCTCGCAATAAATCTAGCCACTTTTGAACATAATCTTTATACACGAATTCATACATGCCAGTATCATTCTTTTTTGCAGAGAAAAAAACATTCAAATCAAATTCATTAAATTCGCCCCCTTCCGCTATATGCTTGATAGAATCAGGCATTTGATAGGTCATCATAATCATTTTTGGCAATGATTCATATGGATTATTGGAACCCTTCCATTCTTCTTTTGCACGCTGTTCGTCAGAATACGTCCAATTAAATATCTGCTCTTCTATAAATTCACCCGTATTTATAGCACGAAATGGAGTACCTGAAAGATACAGATAATTATCCGTGGTTATAGGCATTATTGCCTCAGCGTTTTTCAAACCCTCAGCAAATGCTTCTTTGGCGATACTGTCGTTTTTTTTCTCTTCAGTATTCTGATCATCCTTATCGGTCTCATCAAAAAGATCTTTTGTTTTATCATTCCATGCACCAAAGTGGTATTCATCAAAAATAACTAAATCCCAATGGGTATCATGAACCCATTTGTTTCGAGCCTTGATTCCTCCTCCTGAACTTTTCCCTAGATAATCCTGCAATGATCCAAAACAAACGATTGGTTTATTCATGTCAAGATCTTCAAACTCTGCTGTACTTTTACGTGAATAGAATTGCCATCCTTCAAAATCTATATGCGTCAAAAGATCTTCCTCCCAAGCGGTCTCTACTGCTGGCTTGAAGGTTAATACCAGGACCTTTTTTGATTTCATTTTCTTTGCAAGTTGATACGAAGCAAATGTTTTACCAAAACGCATTTTTGCATTCCACAAAAAATGAGAAGTTTCATTCATGGATGTGAAATGGCTATATGCTTTATTCATAGCCATTTCTTGTTCTGGTCTCATTCTGAAATCAAGCGTACGATTTTCGGTATTTTCTTTTCGATTCTTTATAGAATAAATAGCTGCTTTTACATCATCCAAACCACACTCAAACCATTCACCGTCAGGGTTAGGATATTTCTTTTTGCGTAAATAATGGTGTACCTCATGATCGTCAAAGGTAGATCCATCACTGCGAATTGCACTTTCTTCCAAAAGGATATTATATCCAATCCCTGCGGTCCCAACTTGTTCCTTGATTCGGTCGCTGGCATTTCGAGTGGTGTAACCCACCTTCAAGAGACCCTTTCTGTCCTCTGCAGTTGGGAGTTCATATACATATATTATCGGCGATACATCTGGCCGTTGTGAAAAGTATTTGTCAGACATATTATTCCATTGGTCGAATCATTGATTCGATAAAATCAATTTCTTCTTTGGTTAGTTTGTATTTTTTATATAACTTTTCGTCTGTCCATTCTTCTGAAAAATCTTGTATTGGAACAAATTTATAAACCCTTTTTAAGGAATCCTGAGTGTTCTTTTGTAGCATAACAAGAAATCTAAAAAATTTGGTTTTTATATAAGAAATTGCATTTTCAGCTTCTTCTCTATTTTTATAAATACCTAATACAATGTATGTCTCCGAACAGCAAGTTCCTGGTTCAGCTAAGATTGGTTTATTTAAAATTTGATGTGGAAAAGATTCTCCAGCTCCATATCCTTTTGTATTCAAGATTTTATAACTATCAATTAAATCAATGTTTTTCTCAACAAGGTTGCGATCAATATAGTTAATGCCTTTTGTTACATAAATTTTAATTGAGTCTTTAAATGGTTTTGATTTTCCTCTAAAATTTGTTGGGAATCCAAATGGTTTTTGTGAAGAAACAAATTCATAAAATAATTTCTCTTTCTTATCTTTAACTTTTCTTAAGATTGATATTGCTTCATTGAATCTAATAAAAATATCACTTCCTTCTTCAACTAGAAATCTATCTGATTCTTTTTTTTGTCCATTTGTAATACTTAAAACATTACATAAACCACGGTCATCTCTATTCCAGAGAAAATAACAAATACCTCCCTTAATCGAAACACCAGGAAAACATTCTGATGAATCTGTGTAATCCACAAGCTTCCGTAAACGTTGATCATTCAACATGTCAGATCTAAAATCATTGAGACCCATTCCTCCACTGTACCACCGTGCGGGGATAATCATTGATAGAAATCTTGGATTTAGTTTTTTTGCTTGCTGAACGAACTTATCGTACAAAGGCGTTGCTTGAGCAGATGGACCACCAGTACCCATTTGGTATGGTGGATTTCCTATAATTACGTCAAATTTCATATCTTTTTTATTAAATAAACTGATAATTTCTTCTGGTTTTTTATGAATAAATTCATAGGCATGGGTTTCTAGCGATTCATGTCGATCATACTCACCTTCGCTCGCTCCACAGTCTTCACATTTTCCATTCTTCCAAGCATGTTCAATGCGCTCGAATCTAATGTTTCCATCTGGGTTTTCAAATTCTGTACATACCGAGTATTTTTCGTGATTTGCTATTTTTGAACAATAGAGACTCCTGCGGGCGAGTAACGAAGTCAGTTCTGTGATTCCAATGCCAAATAATTGTTTGGTATAGATATGATTAAGTCGTTCTTGTAGATCTGGAATTTCTTTTTCAAGTCCTTCAATCAAACGTTTTGCAATTTCTCGTAAAAATACTCCTGACTTTGTTGCTGGGTCTAAAAATGTTGCATTCTTATCATTCCAAAGTTCGCTAGGTAACATATCTAGGACTTCATTTACAAGTTTTGGTGGTGTAAAGACCTCATCGTTACTAAGGTTAGCAAGTGCATCAAGTACATCTGGATTGTAGTTAAGGTTAGTTTTCATATGATTCATGTAATTTCATAAAATTTACTGCTGGATAATCTATTGATGGTTGTGGCGAAAATACTACCTTACCCGTGTCTGACTCTTCACTGACAGAAAACAAGCTTGGGATAGCTGGGTCAAATTCAGCAAGGTCTACAAATTGGAAATCTCTGCGTTTTATTTTTGAACCATTTACAAGAGACCATTCTGCAAAAGTTATCGGTTCGCCATTTTTGTTTTTTAAACTCAAAGCATCACCTTGTAAGATATTTTTACTTAAAATGTATCTCATACTTTCTAATACCTCTTCGTGAACCTTATTTTTGAATAGTTTAATATATTCATTCGCACAGTATTCATGTAACCTATCACGTGCATCTTTGACGTTATCATCTAGTAAATCAACTCCGTATGTACTTCCCACAGCAATGAGCACCATTCTCTCATAATCAAATTGACTTTTCTTGTATCGTTTTTTTACAACCTCCATCTTTCGTTCAAGTACTTTGATCAAGAAATTTCCATCTCCACACGCGGGCTCAAGAAAGCGTGACTCTATACGCTCAGTTTCATTTTTCACCAAATCAAGCATATCTTCCACAATAAAATCAGGGGTGAAAACTTCACCATGGTCACGTATTCGTTTTTTTGATTTAGTAAGATTGTTCATAGTAATTTTAATCTGATGAGTCTTGGTATTCTTATGAGTTACCTTCAAGGAAACTCATAATGTCTTGTTTTCTGTAACGTCGTATACGCTTGGTCCCAATGCGAATAGCGGGAAGCGTTCCTATTTTATCCCATTGTCGTAAGGTGTTGGGATGTACCTTGAGTACGTCACAAGCCTCTTGCAAGGTCAGTAACTCAATGTTTTCATCGTTCTTTGATTGATTTTTCATAAAAATATCGTTGATTTATAACCTAACATTTGATACCATTACTATACATCATCAAAAGGTCGTTTGCAAAAGCAATCTCTGGATAAAACGCTTGGAAATAAAGAGAAAAGCGAGGCTTTCGCCTCACTTATTCTCAATTGGGGTGACTACAGGGAATCGAACCCTGATTGCAGGTACCACAAACCCGAGTAATAACCGTTATACCATAGTCACCATATATCTTTTATTCACCAACGGTAAACAAAATACCCATATAAGGGCATTTGTAGTATACATCTTTTTATTCCTCGAGCAATGATTTTTTGTAGATAAGTCTTTCAAAAACAAGAGCTAGTGCAACTGATGCGATAATCACACCAGTATAGATCCATAGTAAGAAAAGAGGTTCATATTCATGCCATGAAAAGTTTGAAAACAGTAGAAGCATGTACCATGAAACTACACCTACCATCACAAAGGAAAATGCAATTTTTCTCTGATAGTTATGTTCCACATCATCAAGTTTAGGTTTGTCACCAAAATGAATATCAATAAGTTGAGGGGCGATAATCATATTCTGGATAAATTCATATACGATGAGTACCCCAATGATAATACCCATAACCATGAACTCAGAATTTCCAGTAATCTCACGATATACATCAGTAAGGATTAATCCAGCTCCAGAAAGAAATGCAAATGCAATGGATACCCAAGCAGTCTGTGAATACATAATTAATCTTTTGTATTCACCTTTCGTAATTTTGAAATCTTTTAAGAAGATTATAAATCGTGAAGCATGGAGTGTTGTTGCAAGTGTACCGATAAGTGTTGATGCAACAAATAACCATTCAAGAAGATGTCGATAACTAAAAAGAAATTCAACGAAGGTTTCAGAATACCCTAGAAAAACAATTACAAAGAGAAATAGATTGATAAGAGCTGAGAATAAACACCAACTACACCACTTTTTAATTACTAATAATTGTACAAAGGTTAAGTAAAATGAAGTTAACAAAGCAAAACCAGAAATTAACAAAGCAATAAATGTAAGTTCTTGAGGCATTGGAAGAAATACATTTACCAAAAAGAAGGATGTCATACCAAGGTAAAAGAGTCTTCCAATATTAACAGTAGGGATACCAAAGAATGTTGAATGCTTTCCTCTAATAACCTCATCACATGAATAACCAATTGGACAAGTAATTGGTTCAGGTTTCTTCTTCATGAGAATAATTTTCTCTGCAATTAAAAATCCAGAGATACTAAGAATAAGGGTAATGATTGTATAAATAAGTTCCATATATATAGTATACCTTTATCCTTCTCTCAACTCAAAACTATTTTGCAACAAAATCAAAATCTTTAAGCCATCCTCGGTATACATGAGCCATCAGTGCAATGAGTAGAGCTACGATAGTAATCGTAAAAGTTACCCCCTCAGATAGATTCTTTTGTATTAATTCAATACTTACTCCTTCTTTAGGATTCAAAACATTAAGCACAACAACCACAAGAAAGAATAATTCTGTGATCATAAGGAAACGATTAAGATGTTTTTTTAATTCAATGTTTGATATATCTTTTGTCATATACCAACATTATACCAAAGAAAAAAAGAAGCTTAAGCTTCTTTTTCTTCTTCAGCTACTTCTTCAGTTGCTTCTTCAGTTGCTTCTTCAGTTGCTTCTTCCATCATATCTTCTTCTGAAATTTCTGTATCTTCTCCTTGAGTCATTGATTCAATTGGATCAAGATCTCCTGTTGAAGTTCCTAGATCAGTAATTCTTCGAAGTTTGTATCGTAGAGTCTTTGATACTACATCTCTTAGGAAGTATAGTTTAGACTGTCGAACCTTAGCTCGTCGTAGTACTTCGATTGAATCAATTGAAGGTGAATATAACGGGAAAATTCTTTCTACTCCAATTCCGTTTGAAACTTTTCTAACGGTAATAGTTCCTCCATTTTCTGCTCCATGCTTTCGCGCAAGAACAAGACCTTGGAAGGTTTGAATTCTAGTTTTACCTTTTTCTTGAATCTTTAGATTCACCTTTACGGTATCACCTGCACGTACATCAAAATCTTTTCGATTTTGTACGTCAGCAGGGAGAAATTGTGTTGCTGTTGTTGCCATAATGAACTTGAGATTAACACAGGACGTAAAAATATCAAGAAGATTAGACGGTTTTTTTCTTATCATGGTACGATATTGGTAATATGAAGAAAATTAGCCCATTATTACGTGTCATTGGATGGATAGGAACCTTCTGTATTATGACGGCATATGCATTAAATTCATTTGGAATAATTCCCTCTTTAGGTTTTTGGTATCCATTCATTAACCTAATTGGAGCCTTGTTATTAGGAATCAGAGTATATGCTGACAAAAATTGGGCGAACGTAACTCTTGAAGTTTTCTTTGGGGTTGTTGCTATTGTTTCACTATTACGTTTGTAATATAAAAGCTTATCATTAATTGATAAGCTTTTTTGCTCTAAAGAAGAGCGTCTCTATTGCATCAGTTGGAACATATATAAATTTATTCACACCAACGATGAATGTTTGAAAATATGCTTCTAATAACTCAACTGTTTCATGTTCTTTTTCAAGTGGAACAACTAATACCAAATGAGTTATCTGTTCATTACAGTCATCTTGAAAATATGTAGTTACTTGTGCACTTAAATCAACTAACGGAACTTCAACAATATTATGATACATCTCTTGTGAAATACATTCTCTATCAAAGAGATCGTGGATAAGCATAATATTACATTTATATATGGTATTGATTTCTTGTTGCATCATATCAAGAATACTACTGAAGTAGTTTTCATTTAGTTTCATGCAATTTGGCTCACTGAAATTAAATATCCGTGTAGATTTATTGTATCCATACAGATGAGGAAAGGTATTAAGTTTTTTCATGTCAGATTATTTTTTGTTTCTATTAGTATACAAAAAATCTCTACATTGTAGAGAGTCTTTGTATAGAATGTTGCATGTCCTGTGGAATATCACAGACAACATTAATTTCCATATTATCAAGATCAACAAAAGAAATGCTCATTGCGTGAAGAGCTGTGCGTTCCATACCCAAGACATTCTTTCTTTTACCCTTATACAGAGAATCAGAAACAATAGGGTGATGTATATATTTCATATGAACCCTAAGTTGGTGAGTTCTTCCTGTTTTAGGTGATAAAGAGACAAGAGTATATTTTGCTGTTTGCTTTTGTTTATCTATATCATGTATATCTTCAAATCTCTGTAGTACCTTGTACTCTGTATAAGCATCACGAAGTAAACCGCGAGCATCAGGGCCAGCTTGCATCAAACGAAATTCCTTTCTGCTTTTTCCAATAGGGGCATCTATAATTCCCTGATCTTTTGGTATCGCACCATATACCAAAGCTTGATATGTTTTTGATATTTTTCTGTCTTTGAAAAGCTGTTTGATATGTTGAAATGAATCTTCAGTTTTTGCGATGACCAAACAACCTGAAGTATCTCTATCTATACGATGAACAATTCCCGGTCTTTTAATACAAATGGTTTCTCCTTTGAAATCAAATTCCATATCTTCACCTACCCCATTGATTTCTGGGTATCTTTCAAGAACCCAATCTACGACAGTAGGTTCGGTTGTTTTCCCATCGGGATGGACCACTAAACCAGCAGGCTTATTAATGATGAGGACGTGTTTATTTTCAAAAAGAATGTCTATATTCATTTTTACATTATGTTATTGAGTAATGCTCGATGCAGTAATTTAAGACCGTCATACTTTTCTTGAAGTAATATTGGGTCTTGTTCTAATTCAAAATGACTTATTTTTTTCTCGTCTTTGAGATATTTGATATTTTTATAAATATCCTCATAAATACTTCCAAGTTCTGAATTTCCATGAACCTTACATAACTGTAAAAAAGTTTCTGCTTGCTCTTGAAGTTGGGTGAGCAATGAAAGCTGAACTTGGTGACTTGAAAGACCGTCTTTGTCTCTTGAGTATTCTTTTTTAAAGAGATCTTCTATGGTATTTCTTGAAAGAACAATAACACTTCTTGCGATGGTTACGGCACCTTTGTAATCATCAAAATCACTTTCAAAATATTTTACTTGAGCAGGTTTTCCATGTTTTCCTGTAATATCTCCAATTATCCTTTCCATCTTTCTGTTAAGATTTTCAATATCTGAAGAAAAAGTAACGTCAATTGATAATCCCAAGTGTTTTGATTGCTCTTTGTCTTTGTTAAAAACTTCTAGAACCAAATCAGCCCCATTACGTATGTCATCAAAATCTGAAGTTGGATGTGCAACCACAGTATATGGAGCGTCCTCTTTAAGAGAGTTAAACCACTCTCCTGATAATTGGTCTGTAAGAATTCCCTCAGTGATAAGAGCAATTTTTTTTTCTTTCTTAAAAAAATCTCCATCCTCTCTGTTATTTAATGATTCATCAAATTGTTTCAATTTTTCTTCAACATAAACCATATCTTTATCAACTTCATCAAAATAGATATCCCGAAAATCTTCAAGATCTGGCTTATAACTAGCAAGTTTTTTCTCTATTCTTTCATATAGAATATTTAGATGCTTTTCATTTTCTAATATTCCCCTTTTTTCAGGAATATTAATTTTTTCTGGATTAAAGTTCATATTATATATAATACATAGATACTCCATGATATACTAGTTATATGATTGGATATCTCTCAGGAAAAGCATTTGAATCAACAGAAGGAACCATTATCCTCGATGTACGAGATGTAGGGTATCAAATTCTTGTTACTGAAAATACCCTAGCTTGGGCATTAACCCAGAAAAATATTTCTCTTTGGATTCATACTTTGGTAAGAGAAAATGCTCTTGATCTATATGGTTTTGAAACACAAAATGAATTGTTCTTTTTCAAGAAATTAATTGATGTTTCTGGAATCGGACCAAAATCAGGATTAGCCATCATTGGTCTTGCTTCAACTGACACCCTATATCAAGCAATTCTTTCAAAGAATATTGATTTTCTTAGTTCAGTTCCAGGAATTGGAAAGAAAACAGCAGAACGTATGTGTATTGAACTACAGGATAAGCTTAAAAACTATGCAGGAAATACAGAAATTCATACAAATGAAGGTGATCGTGATGTGATTGATGCTTTAGTTGCTCTTGGCTATAGTCCTGCTCAAGCACTCAATGCTCTTGCAAAAATTGATACTAAAACAACCCAAATGAATGAGAAAATAAAAGAAGCCCTGAACATACTAAGTAATTCATAGGGCTTTTTTAATACCTTATATAAATTGACAAATTAAAATTAAATTATATTGTTAAAATAAATAACACTAACAATTAAATAATAAACATCATGAAAAAACTTTTATGCATCTTTTTCCTTTCACTTTTATCTTCATGTCAAAATGATGATGATATTATCGCAGAACCAACAAGAGTAACCTCATTTGAAGTTACCAAGACAAGTTCTCGAGAAATCGAAATTACATTTTCAATTAAGGCAGGAGAAAAAGAAACTACTCGTCTTGTAATACAAAGCGAGAATAATACTGAAATCACTACATATGAATATGTAGGCTCTATAGAAAATGGAATTGAAACTATCTCAGGGCTTGAGCCAGAAACTGAAATAGCAATTACTTTTTTAGAAACAAAAACGGGAGAAGTCCTATTTTCAAAAAAGGTAATGACCAACTTACCGGTTGAATTAATCATTTCAAGCTCAGAGAATTGCCCAATTTCATATACTCGATACGAGGTAGATGAAAATGATATCTCAGATTCTATTGAATCATATGTTTTTAGTCTTGAGGTGCCAGCTGAATCTGCAGATGTTCTTTTAGGTAAAATATCTTTTGAGGTAGATACTCATGGGAAATCTTTTAATTTAATTATTTCTGATATGTCTATATCAATTGATGGAAAAGATTTTAATGCATGGGATCATAGAAGTATTCAAGGAACCACAAAGGAACTTGTAATCTTCAATACTCAAAATATGCTTTTAAGTAATGGTGAAATATATGATGTACAAGTTTTTGTAACATATATGAAGCAGAACAATAATTATCAAGAGGGACAGGGAATTTCTTTTGAAGTATCAGAAAAAAGTCTTCAAGAAACTGTTGCATTCGATGAGGAGGCAAATACACTTTCAAGCTTAGATATTACTGGATCAGCAGATATGAGAAATTATTTCTTATTCTCAAAAGGCATCGATGTTGCTTTAATAAAAAGTGAAGCTATTACTTTCAACAACAAAGGAGTCTTTGAATATCAAGTAGAGATTGAAGCTTTTGAGGCACCTGCATATATTTCAAAGGTTGGTAAGAGCAGTATTATATTTTCGATTATTAACACTGGAACTCAACAAAAAATTTCTGTGTCTGATTCGGATATTTCAGTGTATATGGGTTCAAATGCTTTTGTGTATGCAAATGATTATATTATTGATCAAAACGGAACTGAAAATTTTCAAATTGGAATCGTTGCCCAACTTCCTAAGGGAAAATATAAATGTGTCATTGAAAAAATAAAATATAAAAATGGATCAGAAAGCTATGAAAGGTTACTTGATCCCGATATTTATATATCAAAAGAAATTGAAATATTTTAAACAAAAAACAGCTTCTGGCTCGACCATTAGCTGTTTTATTATGTATAAAATAACTTGACATATTCTAAATAAGTGATACTATGTTATCAAATAACTTAAAAAATAAATATCACATGCAAAAAATTTTATTACCATTGATTGTCTTATTGAGCTCTTTATTAATAAGCTCTTGCTCTGAAACATATGTTGAAGAATTAGAATCCTTGGAAGGATCGTATTTTAATAAGGTATACATGCAAAACATAGACCCAATTTTAGAAGAAGGGAAAAGAAATGTTGTTTACGAAATAGTCTTCGATATGACAAAAACATCAGTTCGAGAAATCGAGCAATACATTCATTTAGATAAAAATAGTTTAAATGTTGCTGATTACATCGAAAAAGTGGAATTGGTAAACGTGGAGGGTACCGTCAATGACTTCTTTCCTGATGATCTTGATTTTAATGGAGAAGATGTGAGCATTGAATTCAGTCCAATAGTTACACATTTTAAGCCAAAAAGATTTAGCAAATATCAACTAATTGTAACAACTAGAACGGAATTTCCTGAAGAGATAGATGCGTACTGCTTCACCCATTCAGACCTATACCAATATGAGAATGGATATTGGAATGGTATTGGACACCAAATTGAAAACGAATTAAAAAATATTCAATTTGTTAAAAAATAAAATTGAATCAAAAGACCAACCACTTAAGAACTTTTTCTTAAGTGGTTTTTTGTTATCTCATAAGCAACAACAGCAAAAGCGACTGATACGTTTAAAGATTCTTTCTCTCCCCTCATTGGTATTTCAATAATAGAGCTTACATCAACAAGAAGTTCTTTTTCAATTCCTTTAGTTTCCTCGCCCATCATCAAAATTAATTCATGTACCTCTTTTGGTGCTTCAAAGCTATCATATGGAATTGAACGTTCATCTTGTTCAACCGCAACTACATAATGTGAACGAAGAAACATTTCAATATCTTTCACTTCAGACCAAGAAACAATTTCTTGTGCTCCTAGTGCAACCTTATCAATATCTGCTCTTTTTCTTCCGAAACGGTCAATGGGAAGTGGGGTATATCCTGAAAGATATACATGAGAAAAACCAGCTGCATCAGCAGTTCTAAAAATAGAACCAACGTTGTGAGCGCTTCTAATATTATGTAAGAGAACTGAATATTGCATATTCATACTGTAGATATGTGTTGACCTTAAGTCAATGCTGTAATACTATCTACAACGTTCGGCAATGCCTTACATATCGACATCCTCCTGTAGCTCAGTCGGTAGAGCAGCAGCCTTTTAAGCTGACGGTCGAAGGTTCGAGCCCTTCCAGGGGGACATGAAAGAAACACCTTAGTGTTTCTTTTTATTTTACTCTGAGAAAAAAATGATATGATACCTCCATATGCAAATCATTATCTGGATAGGAATACTTATCGCTAGTTTATTCTTTTTAATTAAATCAGCTGACTACTTTACCGAGTACAGTGAGCGAATTGGATTACTCTTTGGAATGAGTTCTTTCATTATTGGGGCAACCATCGTTGCTGTTGGAACATCGCTTCCTGAATTGGTATCATCTTTATTCGCACTTAACGCAGGTGAAACAACCTTTGTTGTTGATAACATAGTGGGTTCTAATATTGCTAATGCGTTATTAATTTTAGGGATATCAGGAATTGCTGCTAAAACATTAAAAATAAATACATCCCTAATTGATGTTGATCTTCCCTTCTTCTTTATGTCGATGGCACTATTTGGATACTTTGCCCTTGATAAGGTAATTTCAACACCTGAAGGAATTGCTCTGTTAGTATTCTTTATTATTTTCATAATTTACAACATTCGACAAAAACCTGAATTAATAGATGTTGATGAAATGAAAGATCTTGTTGAAGAAAATACTGATCCATCAGCAAAAAAGAAGAGTATCTTAATCTATAGTGGAGCAATTGTTCTTAGTATTGGAATACTTTCAGTTTCAGCTAAGTACCTTATTGATAGTGTTCTTATGCTCTCACAACTGTTGAACATCACCTCTTCAATGCTCACCATAACCGTAGTTGCTCTCGGAACTTCATTACCTGAAATTCTTACTTCAGTTGCAGCGGTAAAAAGAGGAAATCACGGAATGGCTGTTGGAAATGTACTTGGTTCAAATACTTTTAACCTTCTTTTCATCGCAGGAATTCCAGCACTCATAACTCCTCTTGGAATTGCAGACACCACATTCATTATTGGCCTACCCTTTTTAGTTATTGCAACCTTTATCGCCATCTTTGTTACGTTTGATAATAAGGTACGACCATGGGAAGGAATAGCTATGCTATTCTTCTATGCAGTATTTATCGCAAAGATAGTTGGCGTATTATAAAAAGCACATTTTGTGCTTTTTATAATCCTAAAATAATTTCTTCTACTTGAACTTCAAGTGTGTGATGAATATCTCGTGAATGAAATGCTTTGGTTAGTGAAACTAATAATTCTCTAACCTCATGTTCAGAATAGTTTTTATTAAACCTCTGTGTTTTTGAAAATACAAAAGGTTTCATACTCGCTACCCCTGAAGGTTGTTGATATACCAGTATCATATTTTTTAACTGCCAATTGAGTATCCCAATGATCTCTTCAACGGAGCTTGAAGACAATGCCTGATGATATGCAATCCATAGATTTTTCTTATCCCTTGCTCCAAGTAAATCAGAAAGTACAAAAATATTATTACCTCCTTCTTTCTTTTCAACAATCTCTTTCTCAAAAGATTGTATGGTTGCATCTATTTTTTCAAAAGCTGAAATGATTGGTTTTGTTACACTTTCTTCTGAAAAGAATAAATAGTGAGGTGATTCTTTAAAGGTATTCAGAATATTTCTTATATCCAATGAACGAGTAAGGTCAGAGATAATATAGTATTCAATATCACCAAATAGTCCTACCTGCTTAACAACAAGATCACTAAAGGAACAGGTCTCATTGATATCTGTATCAGTAATGCGTACAGCTTTTGCAGGATCTCCTCCTGCTTCTTTTATCTGTTTATGAATATAAGACTTCCTATCTTCACTATTTCCTGACACTAAAAAAATCATATGTTTAGTATATCAAAATAAACAGCATTGCTGTTTATTTTAACTCACCCCAGTGTCTTCCTGTTGAATAGTGAACCACTAAAGGAATAGGTGGATGATACGAGAGATATGAAGAACTCAATATATTAACCATAATATCATTCACCTTAGTAGTAAATAATTCAATATCTGTATCTTTTACTTCGAAAATAATTTCATCATGAATCTGCAACACAAAATGTGCATCAATATCTGTTTCTTGTTTTAGATATTCATATACCTCAACCATTGCAAGCTTTATCATGTCTGCTGAAGTTCCTTGAATAGGTGCATTCAATGCCATTCTTTCTGCCATTGCTTTAATAAATGGAAGCTTTGAATTGATATTCTTAAACTGTCTTCTGCGTCCAAAAAGAGTTGTGGTGTATCCATGTGCTCTTGCATGCTCTTTCGTTGCTTCTAGGTATGCCGTAGCCTCTTTGAACTGTTCGAAAAATCCATCATGGAATTTTTGAGCTTCCAACCTATCGGTATCCATCTGCTTTCGCAGGCTACTAACTCCCATTCCATAGAGAATTCCAAAGTTAACAATCTTTGCTTTTCTTCTCATTTCCCTATCAACTTCATCTTCAGGAACATTTCCTATAAGAGAAGCAACAGCCGTATGAATATCTTTCCCTTCATTAAAAATATCAATGAGTTTCTGGTCTGATGAAAGCATAGCAAGACAGCGTAATTCAATTTGAGAATAGTCAAAAGAAACTAATTGATATCCTGTTTCGGCGATAAATCCTTCTCGTATCTTTCTTCCTAGGTCACTTCTTGTGGGAATATTTTGCATATTAGGATCCTTTGAGGAAAATCTTCCTGTGGTAGTTCCGTTCTGAATAAATTGTGCATGTAATCTTCCATCATCAGAAACCATGTCAGGGATAACATCAATGTACGTACCTACCAGCTTATCCAATTCCCTGTAATCAAGAATGTGTTGAATAATAGGGTGTTCTTCTAACAATTTTTCAAGCATCTGTGCATTGGTTGAATACACTCCTGACTTTCCTGATTTTTTAATACCCTTTGTTGAAAGACCCATATGTTCAAACAGAACCTCAGAGAGTTGTTTTGGTGATCTTAGGTTAAAATCCATACCAGCCATTTCTTGAATTTCTTTTTCTAATGCATCAAGTTTGTGATGGTATTCACGTGAAAGATTTTTAAAGAAATTTCCATCAACCTTAATACCTCGGTCTTGCATATGAGTGATTACAGACATCAATGGTATTTCAATATGCTGAAAGATTTTGTACGAAGGTTCATCATGCTTTAGCTGTTCTGTGATATATGCTGATGCTTCAAAAAAACTTTTTTTCTTTGAGAAAATCAACATATCTTCAAGACTCGCTTCCTTCATTTCAGAATCAAGTAGCCATAACGCTAATGCAGTTTTTGAAAAATCTTTTTGATCAATTACTTCTTCTGGTTTTTCTTCTATCTTTTCTTGAATACCCATTGAACTTCGTAACCGAGCAGGTAAGGCACGCAATTCATATGTATCAAAAAAGGTGGTTGCTTTTTCCATATCAAGAAGTTCTCCCCAAGCGTGTTTGGGTAATGAAAACTCAATAGGGGCATCATGTCGAATAGTAGCAAGTATCTTTGAGAATTCTGCATCTTCTTTTCCTTCTTTAATGAGTTGAACCATTCGTTTGCTTAACCCAGCATCAATTAATAATTGCTCATCTTTTTCTAAGGAAGAATATAAATTTTCAAGGGTTCCAAAATGCTGAATAGCTATCTCTGCGGTTTTTTCTCCAATACCCTTTATCCCAGGAATATTATCAGAAGCATCTCCTCTTAACCCTTTGTAGTCGATAAGTTGTGCTGGCTTGAAACCAAATCTATCAAATACTGCTTGCTCATCATATACCACAGTATCATTCAATCCTCTCTTTAGGGTATATACTTGCACTCTTTTTTTCTCAACTAACTGAAGAGTATCCATATCTCCTGAGGCAATGATAATATCAAAATCTTTTCCTTTTAATTGGGTGCAGATTGTTCCAAGCATGTCATCAGCTTCAAATCCAGGTGCATCATATATTGGAATACCAAAAATATCACAAAGCTCTCGTGTAGCTTCAAATTGCATCTTAAGAGCTGTATCTGTCTGAGAACGAGTTCCCTTGTATTCGGTATAACTTTCATGTCGAAAGGTTTTTCCAGGAAGATCAAAACAAGCAACAACATATGTTGGCTTGAAATCATCTATGATTTTAAGAACCATCGTAGCAAAACCATAAATAGCTCCAGTAGGTACACCACTTCTTGTAGCGAAGTCAGGTAGTGCATGATATGCCCTGTGAATAATGGCATGAGCATCAAGGAGTAAGATGATTGGTTTCTTCATATTTCTCAGTATATCATTTAAAGTTAAAAGTTCTTGAATGATCTTTGTTAATCTCAATACTCAAGGTGTATACATGTGGCATTGATATACCTTTAACCATACTTGGCCATTCAAGAAGAATAATATTTTGACGATCAGATAGTAATTGTTCCCAACCTAAATACTCTAGTTCTTCTTTTGATGAAAGTCGGTACGCATCAATGTGAATTAGCTTTTTGTATTGATCATGAGCTGTTTCATATTCTTTAAGGATAACAAAGGTAGGACTTGTTACCGTTTCTGATATTCCAAGATATTGAGCCCATGCTTTACTCAAGGTAGTCTTTCCTGCCCCTAAATCTCCTTCAAGACAAATTACTGTAGCAAAGGTATCTGATTGAGATATCATGTTCATAATACGGTCAACAAGTATAGGTAACTGCTCTTCGTTTTGAATATTCATTTCCATATACAAACTATATCAAAAAAACACCATATTGGTGTTTTTTTAATTAGTTTCTATTTGGTCGATATGGTTGATATCCATCATCGGTGTTTTCTGAAACTTCAGTACCAGGTAACGGTTGTTGCACTTGTTGGTATGGTGCTCGTAACGGTTGTACTGGTGGCTGTTGGTATCCTAGTGGTTGTGGAGGATAGTATGCTCTTGCATATGCATGAGCACGTAATTCTTCACGTTCTAGATATAACCATCGTGCAATAAGGAAGAGGATAAGTAATCCAAGAAGGATAGTTAGCCATCCTAAGAAGGTAATATTTGAAAGTCCAAATACTGAAGCTGTTCCGAAGTTTGTATTAAGAACAAACTCGTCAGCATCATAATCTGTAGCATTCTCCTTTGCTTGGTTGATAGGGTTATCATATGCAGCAGTTGCTTCTGCTGTTACTAAATCTCCTAATCTTCCATTTGATACAACAACGCTAATTTGCATATCTCCTTCGTCACCCTCATCAAGTTCATCGATGGTAAAGAAGAGAACATTTTCGTTAGCATCAAATCTTCCACGACTTACGCTGGTAACAGAAACTTCTTCTGGAAGAGTTACTTTTACATCAATAGTATCAAGATCAATCGTTGAAATATTTTCCCAACGAACATCATATACTACAACCTGATCTCGGTAGACTACATCCTGATTATTATCAATATCAAGACGGATGAGTGATAAACCTAAACCAAGTAAATCAAGATTAATTTCATCTTCATCAACGGTCTCTTCAATAACAACTGTATCTCTATTAATGATTACATCAGGTCCTCCTCCGGTATTAATAATACATGAGGTTCTAAATGAAAGAGTGTTTCCATAATCAATACCAGAACTGTTTTGACCTACTGCTCGGTAGAAATATTGAGTACAAGCCTGTAGACCAGTAAATGCATCAACAAAGTTCCCAGCAAGTGCTGATCGAGTAATAGTTCTCTTTTTGATTCCAAGGTTGGCGGTTGTTCCCCATTCAAACCAAAGTTCTGTTGGTTCATTTTCTGAACCTTGATATCGTCCATTTAAAATAGCTGTTGAAGTTGTAATATTTGAAGGCGATAAGGTATTCACCTCAATCTGTTCAGTATTTGTATCATCTCCTAAAGTGGTAAAGTATCGAATATTTCCACACACTTCATCATCAGTACATGCTCTAAAGGCATATCGAGTGTCTTGTTGAAGGTTATTTACCCGTACACAGAATCTTCCTTCTCCACGTTGTTCAAACTGTGAGTTATTCCATTGTCCACCAGTAGCCCTTCTAAATTCCATTCGAGTTCTAATGCTTCTGTCTCCACCATCATCTTCTAGATCTCCACAAATTCTAGCGAAGGTTCTTCCGACATCATCGAAAGAAAGTGTTTCAATTTCAACATCACCATTATCATTACTATCCCCATTGGTTTCAAAATCTCGAACACTACCACATGAAAGCTCTTCTCTTCCATTACGATCATATTCAACACAAATACGGAAGTAATATCGTTCATCTTCACGTAGGTTATCTATGTCATAACTAAAACTTTTATTTCCATCATGACTATAGTCAACAACATATTTTTCAAGATCATCTCCTCTTGTTTGAACATCAGAATATTGATCCTCATCAGATACATCTTCAACTCTATCTTCATCTTCTCCCCAAACGAAGAATACTAGCCCATCATTATAACTATTCATATCAACTGAACCTCGAAGTTCTGCTGAATCTTCTTGAACATCTCTTGCTGAGTTAGTGATAGCGATAGGAAGACCGGTTCCTGATCCACCGCCTGAACCTGTATAGAAAGAGCGTTCTACTCCTTCTGCATAATTAAGGTTTCTTTGTGCACAGGCAACATAGTAATAGGTGGTATTAGAAGAAAGTGAGGTAGCTACTGAAGAAAAACTTGGATTAGCACCTGAACCTATTTGGCCGAGTGCAGTATTAGCATTATATCGTTCTGTTCCTGTTCCAAAATCTCTACATCCTGGATTACGATTTTTAGATAACATAAACCAGTATTCTTGTGCAGGTCCTCCTGAGATAAGGTCACCATTTAAGGTTGCTTGGCTATCCGATACACTAGTTGCACTATCAGTTCTCACAACAAGGGTATTATTATCAGGTCCCCCATTTCCTAAACTAGTATTTGTTATTTGAAATTTAACAACAATATTTCCTTGAGAACACGCTCCTGTTTCACCATTTCGTAATGAAACAGATTTGGTATCTAGTGAACCAATACTTGTTCCAGATGAAGTGATAACGCTGTTAGCTGTTTCTCGGTATCCATAGGCCGTTCCACATTCAGGATCCCTATCATGCGTATTTTCCTTCCACGCATCAATCATTTTTATTTCCCATTCACTTGGTAGTCCTGTTAGCGTAGTACGGTCAGTCATTGAACTTCCGTTTCCTGCAGACAATCTACCGGTGAAAATTTGTGAACTTTCCGTTCCTTGTGCAGGATAGGTTAAAAATCCTCTTACGTTTTCAAGCGTATAGTCTTCGGCATTTTGATATGCCATAAAAACATAGAAGATTTCACTATCTCCTGGGGATGAAATATCAGCACGATAACTATCTAGCTGATACGCAGACGCGGTTGCATTTCCAATTGCAGTAAATCCTGTTCCAAAACGAGCAGGGTCTACTACGAAACTTGCATCAGCGGTTATTGCTCCTGCTCCAAAAAGAAGAGCAACAGCAAAAAGTTTTATGGTTTTGTTTATAAAAGTGTTCATGGTAATAATTATGTATGTGTTAAATTCTTTAATACTTGAAAATATTAGCATTATAAAACTAATTTGTCAATAGTTTAGATACTCATTAGTATTACTTAATAAGTATATCTAAGAAACAAAAAAACCATAACGTTTGTTATGGTTTTTATTTTAAAATTTTAAACATTAATTAATCACCTGTTGGCCCTCTGAAAGGAGATCCATTTCCTGAAACACCTGTGGTGCTTGAACCTCTTAGACCGTTGATAATTCCGTAAGTAATCAATCCTGCAGCTGCCGTATATAAAACAGGTCTAGCATCTTTCCAAAAAGTACTTTCATTAAAACACTTTTTAATCGAACGAAATTCATTTCTCCATTCGGCAAGATTTCTCTGCTGATAGTTTGCCTTTAGCTCATACTTAAATGCCTTAATGTCTCCCGTAGCCTTATATCTATCAAAGGCCTCTGGATACTGTTGTTCAAAGTAGCTATTACAGCTATTTATTTCAACAGGTTCAACAACTTCGATTTTTTCTTTTTCTTTAAAAGGGTTAGATATATCTTTTCTTAAGAAAAGATCGTCTTCCTTTTTAAAATTACTATACTCTTCTACCTTTTTTTTCAGAGGTACTCTATTTAGTACAAAAATCGCATCTGTTGATTGCACAGGGCATAGCTTAAAGATGGCTTTGAATGATGAAGTGTCAGATGTTGGATCCTGTAAGGATGCCAACATACTGTTTGACATTTGAATATATCGATGAGTCCCAGAATATGGATGCTCAATATATATCCAAGTTCCATTAGTACTCGGTACTGTTTTGAGCGTAGGATCATTAAATCCAACACTACGAGAAAACAGATGGAAATCTGCTTCAATATCTTGGGACATTAAATATGCCTTTGATAAATGTGCGAGGACTTTTACTCTTTCCTTTTCACCTCTAATCACAATGGTGTTTTCATTGTAACTATTTTGTGCACTTACTTTTGATATACAAAAGGTAAGTGCTAATACTATTAATGCGTTTCTCATTTTTTTTATATTTAGTTGTTATTGTTTTTCTAATATTAGAATAACATATATAAATAAGTTGTCAAGCTAAAAACACCTTTCGGTGTCTTTATTGCATTACCTCTTGAAGGTCTTCTCTTATTTGTTTTAGCTTAGGTGCAGTTTGCAAAGAAGTATTCATCATATGGTGATCTTTTAATTCAGCAATGTCTTTCATTACATTATTCATCCTTGATTGAACCTTCTGTGGCTTATTTGGGTTGAAGTGTTCAGGTCCCTTGTGTCTCATGATGGTAATGATGGTATGTTCAAGATCATGTATCTTTTCACTTACATCAACATCAGGATTAATAGCTTGTTGATTTTCTAATTGCTGTAGGTATTCCAAAAGAAAAGTAATTTCCATAGAATCTTCAGGAACAACCATTTTAGGAGAAGGTAAATTAGGTTCCTTTACGATTAAGTCTTGCTTGGGCTCAGATAGAGAAACTATTTTTTTAATTTCAAGATCTACTACTGATTGAACTTCTTCAAGTGTTGTTACCTTATTAAGTATCTTAATAACCCCATCTTCTGCCATATTTAATAGTCCTTGTTGTTCAGCTACCTTTCTTACTTCTTGTTCTGAAGGCTTTTTATTCAAAAGCTCTTCAATACGTTCATCAGTGATGATAGCTTCAAAGATTCCAATCCGTCCTTTATACCCAGTGTTGTTACAAGTCTCACAACCATTAGCCTTTGCAACTATCATTTTTTGATCTAAGGAAACACCATAATCAGAGATTTTCTTTCCGTTCTCAAGAGCTCTCTTAAGAACCTCTGTAATGGTATGTTTCTCTTGCTCGCTTGCTTCAACTTCAGTACTACAATTACTACATACCTTTCGCACGAGTCGCTGTGCTAGTGAAACGGATAGGGCTGCAGCTAAAATTTGTGGTGAAACACCAAGATCAATCAATCGTGGAATAACTCCAGCTGCTCCATTGGTGTGCAGGGTTGAAAGAACCAAGTGTCCGGTTAAAGAAGCATTTACAGCAATCGTTGCTGTTTCCTTATCACGAATTTCCCCAACCATTACAATGTCAGGATCTTGACGTAATGCTGCACGTAAACCTGATTGAAAATCATATCCTTTTTCTCTTTTTACTTGGGTTTGGCTAATTCCTTCAAGGTGATACTCAATTGGATCTTCGATAGTGAGTATCTTTACTTCAGGATTATATACCTTCCTTAAAAATGAATAGAGAGTGGTCGTCTTTCCAGATCCAGTAGGACCAGTGGTGAGGATCATTCCATTTGGCTTTTTTATTTCTCTTAACAAGATCTCGTATAACTTAGGTTCAATACCAAGTTTCTCAATACCCACCTTTATACCATCAGGGTTAAGAATACGCATTACAAAAGATTCACCATACGCACTTGGAATAACAGAAACACGGACTTCAATTTCTTTTTCATCAAAATCAATAGTAAATCGTCCATCTTGAGCATTACTATTCTGAGTAAGTTTCATTTCTGACAACAACTTTATTCGAGAAAGTAACTTTGCATATGATTCATGATCAATATTTGCAATATCTTGTAATACTCCATCTTGACGATATCGCAACCTTACTTGTTCATTCTGTGCTTCAATATGAATATCAGAAGCCTTCGTTGCAATTGCTCCTCCAAATATTACCTCCATTAATTCTGTTATCTTTTTAGTATGTTCATTTTGAAGTACCTCTTGTATCTTTATTGCAACTTCTTCATTGGTATGAACAGTAGCAGCGATTTCAGCAAGTTCCTCTTCTGAAATATCAAGCATTCCACCCTGAGTTAATTGAGCCTTTGAAACATCTTGATATCTATCCCAAGCCTTTTCTAGACTTCTGTCAGATACCATATGTATACCTAAGGCATATTTCTGATCTAAAGAATCTAAAACCTTCTTTGTTTCAGGAAGATTTGGTGATTTTACCGCTAGGTACAAGTCTGTTCCAATTCGTTTAAATGCTGCAATCTGAGCACGTCTTGCAGTTTCTTCATCAATTAAGATAAGAGCATCTGTTTCAATATTTACACCAGAAAGATCTATATACGGTAGTTTAAATTTTGCAGAAATTCGTTCAACAAAAGATTCCTCTTCTCTTCTTTTTATCTCATCAATTTTTTTATCTTGTTCAACATCATTGAATTGCGGCATATGTGTTCATTGTACACCAAGGAGTTATGCAATGAAACAAAAAAAGCCTCAAGGAGACTTTTATTTGTTTCAGTGGAATAACCTCTAAACAACAGAAAAACTTTAAAAATAAAGGATGACCAGGTTTCAAAGATGACATCAGTGTTGACCACTGCTAGGGTGGCTACCAACGAGTCTTATCCGCCTGACCAAATTCGCGAGATCTGATTGTTTAGAGATTACTCAACTGAAATTGGTTCACACAAGGTTAATAACCTTATGTAAAGATATACTAACATAATATGAAAAGTTGTCAAGTGCTTGTGGAAAACTTTAAACAAACACGGTGACAATGTAGAGTATAACAATACTCTTAAATTAGTACTACTTTGACTGTGTATAAAATGTTGATAAATAAACTTTCATGTATATATCAATAACTATGCCTGTATATGATACTATATGTATATGAATGAGTCACCAAAAGATATCAGTATTCTTGGAATAGTAGATCCACAGCTTAGACCAACTACCTGGGATGAATACATTGGACAACAAAGTATTAAAGATAATCTTCATATTCTACTAACTGCTGCAAAAAAAAGAAATCAGCAACCTGAACACCTTCTTTTTTATGGACCTCCCGGATTAGGAAAAACAACGCTTTCTCACCTTATTGCAAAAGAAACTGGAAGGAACATTAAAATAACATCGGGACCAGCGATTGAAAAAGTTGGTGATCTTGCAAGTATTCTTACCAACTTAAGTGAAGGAGATATTCTTTTTATCGATGAGATTCATCGACTTAACAAAAATATTGAAGAAGTTCTTTATCCTGCTATGGAATCAGGGGTATTGGATATAATCATTGGAAAAGGTCCTTCTGCAAGAACTATTCAATTAGACCTACCTTCCTTTACCCTTCTTGGTGCAACTACAAAGATTGCCATGATGTCATCACCCTTACGATCTCGATTTTCAGGAGGTGTGTTTAAATTAGAATTTTATACCAATACTGAAATAGCAAAGATTTTAAAACAATCAGCACACAAGCTATCAATTGAGATATCTGAAGATGCTTTAGAAGAAATAGCAAAAAGAAGTAGATACACGCCAAGAACAGCAAATTACTTTTTAAAGAGATGTAGAGATTTTGCTGATGTACACGAAATGAGTATTACCAAGGAAACTGTTTTAGATGCTCTTGCTTTAATCGGTGTAGATGACTTAGGTTTACGAGCCATTGATAGAGAGGTACTTTCTACTATCATCTACAAATTTAACGGTGGGCCTGTTGGACTAAAAACAATAGCAACAGCAACACACGAAGAAGAGTCATCAATTGAAACGGTTATCGAACCATATCTTATTCAAAAAGGATTACTTGAACTTACCTCACGAGGAAGAGTGGCTACACAGAAAGCTCGTGATCACGTAAGTACTTGATTACAAATGAAACCAGATATACACTTTTGCTATGTCAGGACACAACAAATGGTCAAAAATTAAACACAAAAAAGCAGCAACTGATGCGGTAAAGTCAAAAATATTTAGTAAATTGGTACGACTTATTCAAGTAGAGGCTAAAAAATCACAAGGTGACGTGCTTGCCCCTGGATTAGCAAGTGCAATTACTAAAGCATTGAAGGCAAATATGCCGAAGGATAATATTGAGAGAGCTATCAAAAAGGCTTCTGATGCTGGTGATTCGCATGAGGTAATGTATGAAGCATATGGACCTGGTGGTGTTGGTTTAATCATCACTGGACTTACTGATAATAGTAATAGAACAAGTGCTGAAATTAAACATATCCTTTCTAAAAATAATGCTTCACTAGGAGCTCCTGGTTCGGTATCTTGGAATTTCAAAAGAAACAGTGAACAAGAATGGGAATCTCAAAGTACTATTGAACTTTCAGAGGATGATGAGGAAAAATTAGAGAAACTTCTAGAAATCATTGAAGATCAAGATGATGTTCAAGATGTGTATCACAATGCTGCTTAATATAAAAAACACCTTAGGGTGTTTTTTATTCTTGTACAAAGAAAGTAAATGTTTCTGATTCTGAAATTCCATCTGTTGAATAGGCAACTATTTGCAAGCTATTTTGAGTATTAATATTATCAATACTTTGTAAATCTAGCATCATTTCAAAAGTGGTTTCACTATCTGTTCCTAACAATACTCCGTTTACATAAAAATCAACTTTTTCGATATCTTCTTCTTCGATATCTCTTGCTCTAACCCTAAGACTTATCTCATCATTTGATAAGAATACTTCTTGATTTTCTATACCACGCACAGAAAGAGTGAATGATGGTTCATTTTCTTCTGGATTTTGTGGAGTGATTTGTTCATTTAATTGACCAGAAAAATTTTGTGCAACATAGTTTCTTACTGAAGCTTCCCAGTTGCTATATTGTGGATCACTTCTTTGTTGATCAAGAACTCGTGGATTTTCTTTGTTAATGAAATGAAGAATAGTATGAGGGCCGAATCGTGAATCTGTAGTTTCAACATTAATTTGATTTCCGTTCTCATCTAGTGACTGTTCGGTTAAAGTACCTGGTCTTTCCCATTCTCCTCTAACCATAGCTGGATAGCTATCAATATCTTCTGGGAGTGAATATGAACTAAATTCTCTTCCCGTGTCATATTCCTTAATGATTTCATCCATAAAGGCTCTCCATGGTTTTCCGGTAATAGCAGAACCTCTCGTCATTGGTGTATTATCATTATTTCCTGTCCAAACTCCGAGAGCTACATCTGGAGTAAATCCGATAAGCCAAGCATCTCTATTATCATTAGTTGTTCCTGTTTTTCCTGCAACGTCCTTACCTCCAAAATAGAGAAAAGAATTTGATCCAAACAAAGGAGTTCTTGCCTGATTATCAGAAAGAATATCAGCTATCATTCGTGCAGTATTTGTTTCAATTGCTTGCACGTCGATTGCTTCAAATTCTTCTAATATTTCACCCTCTGAGTCTTCAATTAAGAGTATTCCTGTTGGTTTGTTAAATACTCCATCATTTGCAAAAACAGAATAAGCACCTGTCATTTCAAGAAGTGAAACTTCTCCACCTCCCAATACCAAACTCAAACCATAGAAACTTGGTTTACGATTAAGTGAAGTAATACCAAGGTTTCGAGCTAATTTCATAGTGTCTTCTAATCCTCCTAAATAGAGAGCTTTCACTGCCGGGATGTTTCTTGATTGAGCTAAAGCATTTTTCATGCTTAATGGACCCTTAAATTCACCATCATAATTTCTTGGGCTATAACAGTTATTTTCACTATTTAATCTTGTTGCATCACAACCCGCATTAAACTGAGTAGGTGTATCAAAAAGTATAGTTTGTGGAAGATATCCCTTTTCAAATGCATTTGCATAGGCAATTGGTTTAAATGAAGATCCTGGTTGTCTATTAGCCAAAGTAACATTGAAGTTACCATCGATATCTTCGTCAAAATAGTCTCGGGAACCTACCATGGTAAGTATTTGACCAGTATTAGCATCAAGTGCCACCAAAGCTGCATTAGAGGCATTGTGGAGGCTTTCTACCTCTTCTATGTGTTCCTTAATTATCTGTTCAGCTTTTTGCTGTAATTTATAATCTAACGTAGTTACAACCTTGAGACCACCATTTTCCACAATGTCTTTGCCATATTTTTCTTCAAGGTATGATCGTACGTATTGTACAAAATGCAGTGCCTTAAAGTTAGTTTCTTCCTCAAGAAGGAATTCTACTTTTTCTTCAAGAGCATCTCTATATTCTTGATCAGTAATGAAACCATGTCGTTTCATTTCCTGAAGAACGATTCTTTGTCGTATATCTAGCTTATCCTTATTCGGTCCATATGGTGAATAGAAGGTTGGTAGATTTGGAATAGCTGCAAGGTATGCTGATTGTCCAAGAGTTAAATCAGATGCTGGAATTCCAAAAAACATATTTGAAGCTTTTTCAATTCCATATAGAGTTCCTCCGTACGGAGCTTCATTTAAATAGATTTCAAGAATTTCATCTTTTGTTAATCTCTGTTCAATCTTATATGCAAGAATCCATTCTTTTACCTTTCGAGAAACTTGTCTTCTTGAATCAAGAAGAGTATTTTTTACTACCTGTTGGGTAAGGGTTGATCCTCCTGAGGTTCCTTCATTACTTAAACCAAGTCTTGATAGTATTGTTTGTAGTACTGCTCTTGCGGTTGATTTAATAACTACTCCATTATGTTCATAGAAGGTATGATCTTCAATCGCAACAATTGCATCTACTGCATACTTGTTGATTTCATCTAAATCAACAACAGTTCTTTGTATATTTTCATGAATATCATACAGAAGAATTTCTCCTGTTCTGTCATATATTTTTGTAGAGTTTGAAATTTTTCGTTGGCTAAAATTACTTACATCTGGTATTTCAAGTGAGATGAACCAAAGACTAACAGCAGAAAGGCCTATCATTATCAAAATAGCTAAAACAAAGAAAAAGTTTTTAACAATCCCTGCTTTCTTTTTTTCTTTTTTTCTTTTTGGTTTTGTATCAAAAATACTAATGAGATAATCAAGGATGTTTTTACTATCTTTTTTTTCTTTGACTTTAACTGAAGTCATTTTTTTCTTTGCGTTACTTCGCATTCTTTCTTGGGTACGAAGAAAAGCTTTCTCGTACCTATTTAACTTTCGTTCTGACATATCTCCATTATACATACTGCAAAACTTTGTACATTATTGTTTTGTTTTGTATGTTGCAAGAGAAGTAATAGCAATGGCAATAGCATCAATTTCATCATCAATATATTTCCTGTTCTCTAGATTAATTAATCTTTTAACCATAGTGTGAACTTCTGACTTAGAAGCAGATCCATATCCTGTTGTAGCCACTTTTATTTGATTAGGAGTATGTTCAGTTACTCTAATAGACTTATCTAATGCTTGAAAAATGATGATACCTCGAACATGAGCAACAGCCATTGCTGTTTTTGTGTTTTTACTAAAATAAATATCTTCAACCGCAACAATATCAGGATGATATTGTTCGATAACCTCTCTGATTCTTTTTCCAACGGCAAGAAATCGAATATTTAATTCTTGTGAAGACATTGTTTGAAAACATTCTGAATAAAGAATGTTTTCAGAATCTGTTTTTTCAATTACCGCTATACCTAAGCGATCATACCCAGGATCAATACCAAGAACTATCATGATTATATAATATCACGTATATACAAACCCTTCTCTTTCATCTTTTTTAGGAAAATACTCTTTTTCATTATAATAGCCATTTTCATAGAAGATCCAATATTTTTAAAAGTTAAAATACCTTTGTTAAATTCAAAATTACTTTTATTAAAATCATCAGACAGTTCCTTAAAAATAGAAATAATAATTTCTTCTTCTTTGGAATTAAATGATTTTTTTTCAATGATATCTTTTAGTGAAATAACCATAATTACAGTATATACAAAAAACACCTAACGGTGTTTTATCTATTCATTGGCATTATTAAGTAAAGGAAACTAGTATCACCAACACCTCTTACCACGAAAGGTTTATTCTTCTCTAAAAATGAAAAACTAATGCTGTCTGAAGAAATTGAACTAAATATATCTGATATATATCTATGATTTACAAAGGTTTCAACATCAGAACCAGAAATAGCAGCATCGATTTTTGATTTGTTCTCCCCAATATCTGTGTTTCTTGAAGAAATACTTAACTTTCCTTCTTTTGCAATAGTATTTAAAGAAACTTGGTTAAAAGTATTTGAAAATACATTAACTAATTTGAGGGTTTGGATAAGGTCTTCTTTCAAAAGAATAGCTTCTGTTTGAAATGATTGAGGAATAATTTGTTGATAATCAGGATAGTTTCCATCAACAATTCGTGATGTGAAGTAAGTATCTGAAGAAATAATTGTTAACTGGTTTTTTTCAATAATTAATTTAACTTCCTTGTTATCACCTGAAAATACCTTCACACATTCTTGAATATTTCTAATTGGAACAATTACTCCAGGAAAATCTTCTAAACCTTTCACTTCTATTTTTTTCTCTGCTAATCGAAATGAATCAGTTGAAACGAAGGTTAGATTTCCTTCTTGGTTATAAATATATACTGAAGATATTTCTGGTTTGATATCAGACTGTGAAGCACTGTACATCACTGATCGAATTCCATTAATAAAATCTTCGATGTTTATATTAAAAAATAATTCTTCTTTAGGATGAGGTAGGGTTGGAAAATCTTCATAAGAAAAAGTTTTTAACTCCATTTGTGAATAGTCAGTGATAATCGATAGGGTTTGATCCTCTAACATCAATTCAATATTTGTTTCATTTTTAATACTAGAAATGATATTTGCAAAGATAGAAAGATTTACCGCAACCGCACCCTCTTTTTTAACTTTCACAGGAACACTTACTTCCACTCCAACATGCAAATTAGTAGCTCTCATTATCAGATTATTTCCATCCGCGATAAGAAGGACATTTTCCAAAATAGGGAGACTCACATTCTTTGCAGATATTTTTTGAACCTTACTTACTGCATGTGAAATTTTTTCAATAGTTGATTGTACATTCATAGTATTAAAAGTAGTTAGTTATATATAAATTAATTATAGTTATTATTAGGGGTGTGGAAAGTGTTGATAGTGTAAAAAATATTATTTTATAAAGCTTTTATGTCTATTTTATAATTTTTTCACTGTGTGTATTTCTGTGACTAAATATGAGTTATCCTCAATCAATTATTTCCCCAGTTATTTTCCACAGAAGGTACTTCAGTTAATTAACACGAAATTCACATACTTATACATTTAGAATTGCTTCTAATTGTTCTAGTTCTTGAACTAAATTTGGATCATTTTCTTTCTTCTCTTTAATCTTTTCACAAGAGTGCATTACCGTTGTGTGGTCTCTACCTCCTATTTCTTTTCCAATTCCTGGATATGAAAGATTAAAATATTCTCGAAGAAGATACATAGTTACTTGTCTAATATATACAACTTCTTTCTTTCTTGTTTTTTCAATAATTAGTTGTGGATCAATGTTGTAGTATCCAGCAATAATCTTAACAATTTCTTCAACAGCAAGGTGTTTCTTTGGTTTTACATTATTTTTAATTAAGGACTTAACCTCCCCTATTGTTAACCTTCTGTTTCTAATATCTGTTTGAATGGTTACGGTATTTAGAATACCTTCCAATTCCCTTACGTTTCCTTCAATATTTGTAGCAAGAAAATCAATTACTTCCTCACTCATCTCAATACCTTTTTCAGCAGACTTGGTTTTAAGTAATGCAGCTCGTGATTCGTAATCAGGCTTATTCACATCTACAATCATTCCAGCTGAAAATCGGGAACGTAACCTATCTTCCAATCCAATAATATAGTTTGGATGTTTATCTGATGAAAAAATAATTTGTTTACCTCTGTCATACAGAATATTAAATAGGTGAAATAGTTCTTCCTGTAGTTTTTCTTTTCCAGAAAAGAATTGTATATCATCCATAATCAAAATATCATAATTTCTGTATCTATTTTTGAATTGGTTTATTTTGTTATTCTTTAAGGCATTAACATAGTCTTGAGAGAATTTTTCTGAACTCGTGTAGAAGATGGTAATGTTTGGAAACATTTCCTGTAATTTGTTACCTGTTGCTTGGATAAGGTGAGTCTTTCCTAATCCAGTTGATCCATAAATAAATAAAGGATTATATACCCCAGGTTTTTTGATAATCGCTTGGGATGCAGAATATGCAAGTTCATTAAAGGGCCCAACCACGAAGGAATTAAATGAATATCGTTCATTTAAATTGTTTTCTTTATTTACCTCTGCTTTTTTAAGAGGAAGTGATTCTATCTCAGATTGATGAACTCTTTGAGAAAGAACTTCTTTTTCAATTTTAGTCTTATCTTTCTGAACAACATACTCAACGTTTCTAATGTTTTGATCAAAATTTCTAAGAGTAGTGATAATCATCTTATTAAACTTTGTATATAACCATTCCTTATTAAATTCATTAGGTACACCGACGATAAAAGTAGAACCATCTTTGTTAATAGCAAAAGTGTTTTTAAACCACGTGTTGTAATTAGGTTTTGATATCTCAAGTTCTACTTGAGCAAGAACTCCCTCCCAAATTTTTTCTGGTGTATATTCCATAGGTTTTTTACTACAACTAATATAATACTAAAAAAGGAAAAAAGTAAGTTATCCAAATGGTGCATAACTCTGTGGAAAAGAATTAAAAAATAATAAAAATAAAGACTTGCTTATTTTCACAAGTATATTAATATCAACATTATCTTTATTTACTTAAGATAAATACTATCATGGCAGCTAAGTCACAAACATTAAGAAAAAGAAAAAATAGAAAGATGTTTAAGGTACATGGATTTCTTGCACGAATGAAAACTGCAGGAGGTAGAAAAATAATCCTTACTCGTCGACGAAAAGAACGAAAGCGTCTTACCGTTGCATAAAAACCCTTATTTTTAAGGGTTTTTATCTACCAGAACCATTCTTATGCTAAAAAAATCACAAAAATTAAATAGTAAGGAACATCTTCTGGTTCTTAAAAAAGGGCAACGTTTTTCGAATACATATTTTCAGATTCAAGTATTTGATTTAAAAGAAGAAATAACAAAATGTGCAGTTGTAATTCCAAAAAAGATTTATAAAAAAGCTTATCAAAGGAATAAAAATAAGAGAAAAATTGCCCAAATAATAGCAAATATCTATCCACAGCTATTGCCAGGAAAAAGTATTATTGTCTCGTTAAAAGAATCAATTGATCATGCTACTTTTGAAGAACTTTCTTCTTCATTAACAATATTATTGTTGTCTATTAAAAACTAGCTTGTTTTAGTTCATCTGCTACAATCTTCTGTATGGTTACTCTTTGGAATATTATTTTTTATAAACCACTGTACAATGCACTCTTTTTTATTATAGATACTCTCCCTAATAATTCATTGTTTCTTGCTGTTATAATACTTACCATTATTGTACGTTTACTTATCTCTCCGCTTTCATATAAGGCAATTAAGACTCAATTAAAGACAAAGCAACTGCAACCTATGCTTAAGGATATTAAGCTCATTAAGGATAAGCAGGAGCAAGCAAGGGCTACCTTAGCTTTATACAAGAAGCATGGAGTTAATCCCTTCTCAAGTTTCTTCTTAATTCTTGTTCAATTACCTATTATCCTCGCATTATATTGGGTATTCAAAGATGGAGGACTTGAAATTGATCCTACACTACTCTACTCATTTGTTCAGGAACCAGACCTCATTGTAAAAACTAGTTTTGGTTTAGACTTATCACAAAAAAGCATACTTCTCGCCTTCCTTACTGGATTTACTCAATACATTTATCTTGCTACTGCTTCTACCATGAAGAAAGATGACAGTGTGGAAAATCAAACTGAGCAAGAAAAGATGATGATGATGGTTCAGCAATCAATGAAATACATCATGCCGGTTATGATCACCGTATTTGCCTATGTTATCGGTGGAGCTGTTGCACTATATTGGATAACTTCAAATGTATTTATGATTATTCAAGAACAGTATCTACAGAAGAAAATAACAAAAGAAAACCTAAGCGAAGCATAGGTTTTTTCTTTTGGTATACTAGAGATATGAACAGTATCCTTGAAAAAGAACTTAGTAAATTTCTCTCATATTTTAGATTGAATATTAATATGGTTGAGTGTATCCATGAAAAGGAACTTGGTTTCTCTGTTGTGTCCTTCACTATTCCATCATCAGTATACAAAGGAGAGAATAAGAAGGAATTCCTTGATGCCTTTTCCTACATAGTGAAACATATTATCAATTCCCTTTCACTTGAAGAAGAATATCTTATCGATATTAATGGAGAAACATGTAAAGAAATTGAATATATAAAGGAGATAACAGCTATAGCCTCTAAAAGAGTTTTACAATTTGGTAAACCATACGAATTTGGAAGATTAAGCTCTTTTAAAAGAATGCTCGTTCACCACCTTACTGCTCAAATACCTGGAGTGAGTACTGTTTCAGAAGGACAAGGAATAGATAGACGTTTGAAAATGATTAAAGAATAAAAGCTTCTGATATACAGAAGCTTTTAATTTGCATAGCCTTGAGCATTTGCATCTCTCAAATCTTGTTTTGCCTTTTTAATTGAAAGTACTTGAGCAGGATCAGAGGTGATAATTTGATCTTCGGTGTATGATGCAATTATTTTAATAGCCACATGCTTCATACCTGCAAAGAATATTCCTTCACCTACTCCAGATTCCATAAGGAGATATTTCTCTTCATCAGTTAATCTGAATATCTCCTGAAGATTATCAATAGCACTGGGCGATTGCTTGAGAAGTAATTGCATTGAGCTGTTAGTGATAATAGGTACTCCATATCGTGATTTGATGAAGTCACCAACGTCTTGAGTTATCGTTGCAAGACCTAAGAAATATTTTCTTCCACGTTTTGCAATCATAAATAGGAATGAAGCAGTATCATCTGACTTCATCATCCACCAAGCCTCATCAACTACCAACAACCTTTTCTTGATGTTCTTTCTAACTGCATTCCAGATGAATTGGGTGATGATATACATAGCAGCTGGCTTAAGATCATCTTCCATATCTCTAATTGAGAATACAACCAGTTTCCTGTTAATATCAACATTTGATGGTTTGTTAATAAAACCAGACCATGTTCCATGAGTATATTTAGTAAGTCTTGCAAGAAGTGAATCACTTCCATCCATTGAAGAGAGAACCATCTCAAAATCTGACATAAGTGGAGGTTCAATTCCCTTGTAGTTACTTGAAACGCTAATGTCTTTAAGTGCATAGGTTTCAGTAATAGCTCTATCGATAATAGAATCTTCTTCAGGAGATAATCCTCCTAACATAATTCTAAAGAGACCAACTAAGTGAATAATATGTGTTCTTAACACATCTGATGGATCTTCATCATCAAGAGGTTCAGGAACATCAAAAGGGTTAATGTGATGTTCTGAAGAAAGAGAAATGTTAAAGTAACGTCCTCCAACAGCTTCTGCTAAGTATTCATACTCACGCTCAGGGTCAATAACAATAACTTCAGTATCAAACATCATAGTTCGAAGAATCTCTAACTTCGTTGCATATGACTTTCCTGCTCCTGAAGTAGCAAATATCACAGAGTTGTAGTTAGGTAATGAATACCTATCAAAAATAACTAATCCAGAATTATGTCTATTAATACCATAGAGAATTCCCTTGTTGTCAGTAAGTTCTGAGGAAATAAATGGAAAGAAGGATGATACAGGTCCTGTATTTAACTTTGTGTGAACTTCCAAACGATCATCCCCTAATGGTGCAACAGATAAGAAACCTTCTACTTGTTGAAACAATGCTGGTTTTAAATATACCAATTTTGATTCAAGTAGAGATCTAATTTCATTCTCTGTCTTATACAATTCATCATCACTTTCAGCATAGATAGTGATATATAAACCAACAGAGAATATTTTTTCTTGAGCTTGCTGTAGAGCATCTCGCAGTTGTTCAAGGTCTTGATATGCAGTATCTAAAATTGGATCACGAACCAAGCCTTTTGATTCCCTATCATTGATTTGTGATTGAACTTCAGCAACTTTTTTCTTAAATTCATTAAGTATTTTTTCTGTTGCAATAGGGTGAATATGAATTCCAACATCAAAAACCTTATCCAGATTAACAATAGGAGCAAGCCATCCATCAGTTAGAAAACGAGGATATGACATAACAAAAAAAGTACGTGATGTTTTTCCTGCAATTTTTATTGATTTAGGGCCAATTTCAAGTGCTGCTGGAGCTAAAACATCCTGAAGTTCTAGTGTTGCTGTTTTGTAGATATCACCAGGCATTACAGGAACAGCAGTTTGCTTTATTTGAACTCCCTTATTTTTATTTGTTTCAAGTAGATCTGAAATCAATGACATGCATATAGTATACTATGAATTTTATGTTTGTAACAAAATAAATACCACAAACGTGGTATTTATTATTCTTCTATACGATAACTCCAAAGAAATTCAGAATTCTTATCAATAAAGAACAGAAATTCATTTTTTCTATCAATATTAATTTTTTCAATATCAATGCTTAATGAATAATCACTAACCATGTCGCTTAGAACTTCTTCTTCAAGAGTTGTTGCGTCAATTCTCCATAGACTATCACTGTATGTTTCAAGTCCTTGATACCACGTATCAGGGTATACATCACCATATCCAAACGAATCAGGAACGCCACAGAAGAGATATTCACTAGTAGTTGACCATACACACTTATCTATAAAGGTTTGAATGGATAGAGGGAGAAATCTATTTAATTCTCTTTCATAGATAGATAGACTCGGTCTACCTTGTTCAGTATCAAATACTAATAATTTCTTATCATCAGGACTTGGTAATACCATAAGACCTTTTCGTTCTCTAAATGATTTTTTGTAATCACCATTATCAATATTCAAGTTATAACTATACCCTTCAACTCCATAACTTGGTTTGGTTACAAGTTCAACATTTCTACCAATATTCCAATAGCTTAACCATTCAGTGAATGGTGATGTAAATACGGTTTTCCGTTCTTGTGACATTAGATCGTATATATTCCCTAATATCCCTGAAGCACTCTTTTCTAAAAAGAAAAGTTTATTTTCAAGAGGGTGCATACTTAAACTTACTATTCCTTCTGGAAGAAAAGATCCAAAGATTTCATATTTAGTATCTGAATTTTCAAAACGTTCCTTAGCCTTTTGTTCTTCTTGAAGATTACATACTTCTATCATTTTTGAACGTGTCTGAGGACCTAATGAACCATCAACAGAAAGATTATGAACTGTCTGGAAGCGTGATATAGCATCGAAAGTGGACTGTGTTACTAAAGGAGATTCATTTCCTAAACTATTTATCCCTGAGCTTGCTAATTGTGTTTCTGGAACTAAGTTAAGGAAACGATGGAGATTGAGTGCAAACTCACTTTCTTCGCCAAGCACTAGAGTTCCTTCAAAACTATATCCACAAGGCTCAGCTTGGTATGAGAGAAGACTTATCGTTGCTAGATATGTTTCTATTTCTCTATCTCCCTCATCCCAATATTGAAAGGCTACATGGTTACCATTAGCTGAGAAAAATGAGTGTTCAGCATTTGGTATCACATTATCAATCACCTTTACTTCATTGAATGCATTTTCACCACCGAGAGCTGTTTCATATATCGTACCAGAATTAATATCACTATATCGAATGAGAGATTGCTCAATATCTGCAATAGATGATTGCTGACTTGTTGTTCCGTCAGGCAAGGTTGTTTCAGTGAGTACTTCTTCCTGTGTAATTCTTGTTAAGGCTACAAAACCACCTGTTGGTTTATTTGTGATAAGTTGAAGTTGAGGTCTTGTTGCATTAACAACATCTTCTTCTCCATCAACTTGTTGAACAGGATTACCATTTTCATCAAGAATGATGTTTTGACTATTTTCTTCATTCCTTGATCCAGAAAAGATTTCTCCGAATGGAAATAAATTTCTTAAACCACCTGAAGTTTCTTCACCTTGATTACCATTTTGAAAATATCCAAAAAGCCATACCCCTCCTAAAATGAGTGCGGTACTAATGATGATAAAGAGTATTACTTTTTTGATATTGATTTTCATATATTATCTTCCTGTTGTTGACCAGTGCCAATTTTCTGATTTGAGACCCTTCAGTCCATATTTAGATGCATTTTTCTTGATCCATTCATAGCATCCCCTTGTCCACTCCTTTTTAGTTCCATTTGTATTTCCTTCATGTACATTAACAGTTCCTTCTTTGTTTCCATCAACACAAATAAAATCTAAAGCTAATCCACTTTCATGCATAGATTGACCTGGGAGAGCTGTTGGAGGTTTACAAGTAGCTTTTGGATTATATACCTGAGCAGTACCCCCACAGTTTTTAACTCGTAATTCGATCTGTTTTTTTGTTTCTCTTGCCCCGTAAGCACTAAGAATAATACCATCGGCCTTTGCATCTTTCAGTAAATTATTAATCTTAGGTGCTATCGTGCTACATACACTGAATTTTTTAGCGCGAATAGCCCCCGGTTGGTTAATAGTAGTAAAGCTACTACACAAACTGTTTCCTGGAATATCAAAAGAAGGAAGATCAACTGGCTCAACCCCTCCATCTCCGATAACCAGTAGTTCTTGTACTGGTGGTGAAAAGTTAACTTCAAGAAGTTGTGGGTTAATTGTTGAAAGGATTAAATAGATACTTAATCCAACAATTAGACCACTTAATGCATTAGCAATTCTTGATTTCGCAGCAGATTTTCCAAACATACTTTCTTGAACCATGTACTCAACTCCTGCAATTATTATCATGATAATTGAAAGAACAATAAGTACTCCTAATGCAATCCTTACTAAAGTATTTATATAATCACCAATTTGTAATTGACCAATGTTTTTAACAAACTGACGTCCATCTTCTGTTACTTCAAAACCAGTACTTCTTGTTGATCCTGATCCATCAGTATATGTACTTGAGATTCCAGGAATGGGAGCAAGGAGTTCATAACAATCTCGGAGATATGCCTCTTCATCTCCAGATTTTCCATTGTGACAGGGGTGATTTCTATCAAATTTTTGTGTAATGGCAACTTCTTGTGCAGGAGATCCTGTTGCTGATGTTTCAACTCCATCTACTCCCTTTAGGGTCCAATCACTTTTTCCAGCTAAACAATTTGATACAAAATTAAATTGATTAGTGGGAGCAACATAAGCACAATCTCCAAGAAGGATTCCATCATCTAAGTATGAAGAATATGTTTCTGACTCAGCATATTTGTATATGTGACCGGTAAGAAGTTCCTCATTACTATAGACATTTCCATTGTATTGTATGTAAAGATATATCTGACAATCAGGATTACCTAAAATATTACACTCCTCATTCCCTGCTTCATATAAAAAAGTAACAACTTCATCTTTTGGGATAACATCAATCGTTGTCCTCGTAACGTCATCATTAATTTCAATATCTATGTAACCACTTCCTTCCATAAGGCTTACACTTAATTTAACACCAATACAGTCTTTAGTATTTATTTTTAGTACAGGAGAAGCATTTGTTATTACTCTATTCTTCATCCCGCTGAAAGAAACATCTTCGTCGGTTATTTTACATTTACTTTGAAGGGCATTTGAATCTCCAATTGAGCCATTTCCATCAAACGTCCCCCAAAAAATCCAGTTATGAGCACCTTTCTCATCTTGAGTACCGTATGCACAATCTAAGGTACAGTTTCCAAGTAGAATTCCTTGATTTCTCATCTCTACGATTGAATCTTTGGTATCTCGAATGTAGTCAGCATTGAATCCTGTTACATTTTTAGGTGAAAATATTACCTTATCTTTATGAGTTATTTCAATATATGTAACACAGTCATATCCCCAATTAAGGCCGCGAGTAGATTCATTATTGTATCCATAACAGGTATCTTCATAAAGCTTAAACTTGGCAATTATTTTCTTAGATATAGGACCAGGTACAAGTTTTGCTGGCATTTTATTAATAACAGCCGGCAAGTGTTTTCCTCTATCATCTACTTTTTTTAAGTTAATGCTTAATCCAGCAGAACAGTCACCTGAAGTACTAATGGTTAGGTTTGTAAAGTTTCCTTCAAACCGGTTGCTACTTGTCCACCCCGTAATTTCACTAAACGAAGCTGAAGTAACAGAACATTCTTCTTGAGCAATAGCTTCATTGTTATATTGAACACCAAAAGAGAAGATAATAGTAAGGAGTGAAAATAATAAAAACTTTTTCATGCTTACTATTATACGATATATCTATATTAAAATAAATTACTTTTGTTAAATATATATGTCTAGGTATAATATAAGTATAAATGAAAAGAAAACCTCTACTGACTATATCTCTAATCTTTTTTCTGATAATCAGTTTTTTTCTTGTTACCAAAGAAGTGAAGGCCCAAGGGGTATCACTTTATTCAGAAAACGATATTTTAGTTGAAACAATCCCCCTTATTCCTGGAGTTGATGAAGAAGTTCGAGTAATTCTTAATAGTTATAGCTTTAATCTTAATAACTATTATATTTCTTGGTTTGAAAATGGTGAGAGAAAAAGCGCAGATTATGGAGCAAAGGAATTTGTTTTTAGAACAGGCTCTTTAGGTAGTGTAACTAACCTTACTGCTGTTATTGAAATTGGTAATCAGGTTTTTAGAAAAGAACTTAGATTTTCACCTTCAGAAATAGATCTTCTTTGGGAAGTTGAAGATGGATATATCCCTCCTTTTTATAAAGGAAAGGTACTTCCCTTACCTCAATCAACGATAAAGATAACAGCAATTCCTCAAACTCAGTTAATTTCACCAACTGATGCTAAAAATTTAATTTACTATTGGGAAAATAATTACACTAATGATAGTAAGGCATCTGGTTTTGGAAGACAATCATATACGATAGAAGCAGGGGCGCTAAACTTTACTGAAAAGATTAGCGTGACGGCAAATGACAGAAGAGAAAACTCTTTTGCGCGTAACACTATTGATATTTCAACAAATACCTTCTTACCAAAAATCTTATTCTACGAAATTGATGAAAAGGAAAGAATTCTTACTCAAAGAGCATTAAATACTCGTTCAGAAATAAATGGATCTCAGGTAAAATTTTCTTTCCATCCTTTACACATGAGTACTATACAAAGAAATTTTACTGATCTTTTCGTACAGTGGTCTATCAATAATGAAAATCAAGCTCCTCAAGATTTTGGAAGACAGAATGAACTATTTATTTCATCAGGAGGACAATCTGGAAATGTTGATATTGGGGTAAATCTAGACAGTATAAATAATATTTTACAATCAGCTTCAGAAAATATTAGCATATCTTTTTCATCTTAAGATGACAGAAAAAAACTATAGAGATATACTAAAAGTATGAGATTTGAAGTTCCCCAATTTATTAATGTAGAGGATAAGCTATTTGGTCCCTTCACCTTCAAACAATCTATTTATTTAGTTGGTGGAGGTGGACTTATCTTCTTGATCTACCGACTTCTACCTACCTTTGTTGTGGTAATACTTGGTTTACCTATTGCAGCATTTACCCTAGCTTTAGTGTTTATCAAACCAAACGGACGACCTTTTATTAAAATGGTTGAATCCTACCTCATCTATGCTTTTTCAGAAAGATTCTACCTATGGAGAAGAAAAGAAGAAAAGAGCAATTCAGTTGAAATAAAAGAACTACCAGAAACTCCTCAGCTATTTACAGATACTCAACAGCGAATTCACCAACAGAGAGTTTCTGACCTTGCTTGGAGTTTAGATATTCTTGATTCAGAAGAATAAATCTCTCATTTGATGAGAGATTTTTTTAATAGTGGTATACTGGAGGTACTCATATGGCAAACGGACCAAGAACACAAGATTTTATACCTATCAAAGAAATTCGTGACGGTATTGTAGTACTTCAAGATGGAAGTTTAAGAGCAATATTACTTGCTTCGGCTATTAACATTGCCTTAAAATCAGAAGATGAACAGCAAGCTGTTATTATGCAATTCCAAGGATTCCTCAACTCACTTGATTTCCCTGTTCAAATTGCAGTTGGATCACGTAGATATGATATAAAGCCATATCTAATGACTCTTGAGCAAAGAATTGGACAACAAACAGAAGAGCTTCTTCGATTACAAACTAGAGAATATATTGAATTTATCAGATGGTTTACTGACTCAGTAAATATCATGTCTAAACGATTTTATGTAGTTGTTCCATATTCAGGAGCGGCATTCACTGCACAACAAAGCACCAGTAGTATATTTAAGGACTTACTTTCTACAAAGAAAAAGTCATTTCAAGAAGAGACTCAAAGATTCGAAGAACAGCGAAGTCAGCTTGAACAGCGTGTAGCTATCGTAAAGGGTGGGCTATCACGTTTTGGTGTACGTTCAGAACAGCTAAACACCCAACAAGCTATCGAAGTATTCTACAACATGTTTAACCCAGGTGAAGGACATCGAAATATTCCAGAGTTGAATACATAAAAAATAACGCTAAGCGTTATTTTTTATTACATCTAAATGACCATCATTAATATCCTTAACTATTAAACTATCTTCTTTTGAAATCCTAGTTTTTCCATGTAGTGATTCTTCAACATGAAAATCTTTTTTTTCAGGAATAGCTTCTGTTTTTATACGGTGCCCATAAATACCTATGAGATCATCTTCGGTAATTTCTTCTGAATACCCAGAAGGAGAAACTTGTTTTTCAACCTGTGTTTCTTCATCGAGATGATCAGAGACCTCATCAAAATCTACGGTCATATCTTCCTCATGATCGATAAGGTGAATTCCCTCGTCTTTCATGGAACTTACAATATCATCATCTACATCATCTTTGCTGTTAAACGCTAATCGTTGTAATTCTTTAAAGATGTGAGTGTTTGCTTCAAAAAGTAATGCTTCTGCAAGCTGAGAATTAATATTCAAAGCTTTCATTAAGTTTTTCTTATACTCAGAGGAAGGAGATATACCTACAACAACCTTCATTGTTTCTTCTTGAAATATCCATGCCTCATCTAATTGAATATTATACTTTGAGGCTATTGATGGAATAATTTTCTCCCAGTTAAAAATATTTACTGCATGTTGTATATTTTCTGGTAAATCAGCAAGAGCGTGTCTAATTTTTTGAGCATTAGTATTCATATTAAAAGTATATCAAATGAAATAATAAAAAGAACCTGATGGTTCTTTTTATTATTTCTTGTCTTTAGAATTATTACCTCCATTCTTAACGTATTCTGATGCTTGTTTCCGGACACGTTCTCTTCTTCTATCTCCTGACATCGTGAAGTTTGAATCCTGAGTATTATTTCTATTATAATTATCATCTATGAACATCTGTGCCTTAGCATTAGTTTCAGCTGTACTAATGACTTTTTCAAGTTGTTTGATAACTCCCTCAGTAGATGTCTGTTCAATTTGTTCAATTTTCTTCTTTTTATCGGCAATAGCCTGTTTCTTCGTTGCAATTTCAGCAGGGTTTGTTGACCCCTTAGATTCTTTTTGAAGAACCTGAATTTCTGCCTCGAGTATTGCTTTTGCATCATCTATATCCTTCTTCTCTCTTTTAACAGCTGCTTCATCCATCTCAGCACGTTTTTGTCTGTATTCTTCTAGTTTGTCTTGTACACGCGCGCCTTCTGGCATATAAGTAATTGTTCCAAAAGGATCTGTATTGATGGCAATTTTATTTCTTTCAGTTTTTGCATCGTCACTAGCCACCCTTGCTTGATTATCAGCTCTCCTTTGAGTATTAGCATTTCTACTATCCTGAACATTTTTTTCCCATTGAGCAACGCTCTCAGGAGTCCTTCCGGTATTAAAGTCACTAATACCTGATCTTACCTTGTTAGCTGCTCCTCTTACTCCAGTATCAATATCTGAATAGCTTGTACTTCCAATACCTTTAGCAACTTTTGATGCAAAGGTATTTTTTCCAAAAGTATTTTCAAAACCAGGAATTTTTGATGCATCAAATTTTGCAGTTTGACCCCACTTACCTGCTCCTTCTAGGAATTTACCTGCTCCTTCCATACCTATTTTTGAAGCACCTTTACCAAGAAGTCTTGCTGCACCACCAGTTGCTGCAATTCCCATAGTCGCAGCTCCAAGTCCAACGGCTGCAGCTCCAGTGAGTCCTTTTGAAGCATACTCACTAATTCTTCCTCCAAGATCACCAGCCATGTCTGTGGTAATTTTCTTAGCAGTTGTAAGAAGGATTGCAATCAAAGAGAAAGGAAGAATAACTCCAAGGATAATATTAATAACATTAGTACTTCCTGTACCTGTATTCCCTGCAATGTTAATAGAATTAAAGAGTGCATCGTTATTTGCAAATATTATTATCAAATATAAGAAGAATAGGTACACAGGTGCCATAAATGACAACGTAATGAGTTGCTTTAACCATGAATTAAAACCAATCCACTTTATATTACTCATATCACTTGTAGGTATTGCTAGGGTTACAAAAGCAAGAGGAGCAAGAATCACAGAAAGCATTAACCCTACCGTTCTTCCTAAGAAAAGGAGGATAATACTTAAGAAGATAGATATCATTAGAATATTGATTCCACCAGCACTAAATACTACTAAGAAACGTTGAGTTGTGTTCAAATCAGGTCCTGCTTTCGTAATGATGGCTTGTGGTTCAAACTTACTTACCAATGCTGCAGACGGTGATTTCATTGTCTGTGCTGAGAAAAAAGTATTGATGAATTCATTTGTCGTCCGTGATTGATTATCAATTTCTATTCGCTGATAGAAAATATTTGCCAAAATATTTGATGAGTCAATGATAACGTAACTCATGTACAAACTAAAATTAATTACCAAAGCAACTAATATAGTTTTGATTAACACCTTTTTTATCGATGATGATCCAGAGAGAACCATTTTAAAGGCGATAAATAGTAAAGAGAAAATGAAAACAATATTAGTTAGATTTCTGAGAATCTCCCAACCAGCTTCGATAAGTCCAGTTCGATATGTAGCACTGCTAATTGAGTGGAATAAAAGTACATCAAGGGTAAATCCTGCAATGAATGCTAGTACTTGGGTGGTTGAATACCAAACAAGGTGGAAAAAATAAAGTACACCGTTTGCAAAATAACATCCTAAATCAATTCCATCACATTCAACAGTAAGGAAACCCTCAGATACATCGTTACTTGTGGCTACTTCTTGTGCATAAGAATAATTAATATCCGTTATAATTGCTATTTGATCTTCCCCTTGAGAAAAAGAAAATGGTTGCATGAACATGCTTAGAGCAAATGCACACACAATAAGAAGATGTTTTAGTTTATTCATGTTTCTATTATAGCGAAGGAGGTTCAAAATGTCATGGAATATAAAAAACCCATAAGGGTTTTTTATATTCCGGCAAAAGCAACGTTGTAATCAAGATTACTTGTTGTATACCAATCAAGCAAACAAATTGATCTGTTATCAGCTCCTGCATCCCATACTCCTTTCACTCTACAGAATAACACACCACGAATTCCACGTGCTCTTCCATATGTTGAGATAAATCTATCTGCACGAAGCATCTCTTTTACACTCATTTGGTTGAAAGATATCGGATCTTTGAAATCATCAATAGGATAGTTTTCTTCAAAGTATTCTTCTTTATCTGATTCGTTAGCAAATCCTAGGATACTAGTTGGCAATGCTCCGGTGATTGTTGTTGTTTTGAACAACGAACTAACACCACGCAATTGCTTTTGATATTCATCATTGATGAATTCGCCAATCTCATCATCATCTCGTGCAGTATCTGTATTAATGAAAGTTAACTCTTGTTTGAAACCACGGTGAGAAATATTTTGATATGGTGCTAGTAGTTTATCAAAGTTGGCAATCAATTCATCTACGTTGTTACTACTATTTATCGTCTGCTGAATATTTGCCTGGCTAGCTCCAAGGCTGTATGCCCTGAAAACAAAACAATCTTGTAGTAGGCTTTCTGAAAATTCAGACTTACTTCCAATTTGGTTTTTCAAAACACGTGCTCGAGTTACGAATTCTTCATTAGATAATTTGTTTTGGATTACGAAGAAACTATATCGCAAATCATTCTTTTTAGTTTTCTCTGTATTTTCTCTCCAGATGTCCCATGATCTAGTTTTAACAATATCTCTAGCAAAGCTATTTCTTTCATTGATAATAGATGAAGCTGTTTCACCTGTCTTAAGTGAATAGTAGTTATCATTTATTGCAGAATTAAAAGCATTTGTTTGTCCAGGCACGCCTAGTTTTGACCATTGGTCATCAAACATCACTAAATTTTGAAAGCTACTATTTGAAGCAGCAAGAGTAGCTGCATCTGAAACTACTTGATCTTTAATAAACCGAAGAGTTGAAAGAGTTTCACGTACAGCAGAGATTCTTTGTGCGTTCTGAGCTTGATCTTGTTTTGTCTCAGAGATAACTCCATCAATTGATTGTCTAATATCTGAAGCTCCTGGAATATTTACCCATGGATCATTAACCATTTGTCTTGTTTCACTTAAAGCGATTGAATTCAAAAGACTATAGTCACTGGTTCCTGATGTTTGAAAAATATCAGAGAAACGTTCCTCCCAGCCATATTGAGGAGAAGGCAGACACTGATCAAGTGCTATGATTGTTTCTTTACTCCTATTTCTAATTGATTGAATTTCATCAAAGTATGATTGCTCTTCTTCAGCAAAACGGATGTTTTCTTCAATGACCTCGCTTAAATCAATAGTGATCTGAACACTGTTACCATCTTCTGGTCCACCGATAGAAGCTCCCCCACCTGTAGATCCATCAACTTGGAAATCATCATAAATCCTAGTTGAATTATCTTGAAAACTATCAACAGAATTTCCAAGGACATCAAATTCAGATCTTCCTAAACCTGAACTGTTAAATACAGAATTATTAATATTCCCTTGATTGTTACTTCCTCCGCTTAGTCTTCCACTAATTCCAGCAATACCTTTACTAATCAAATCATCAGTAACCTTTCCAATTGCTGATGAGATAAGCATACCAACAAGTCCCTCAGCACTACCTGCTACACGTTCATCTTTCAATATTGATTCGTTTACCTTCTCAGCAATTTGAGCTCCTGGAGTAAGAGTAACATTCCTCACACAAACCTGTTCTCCCGTAATGTCATCTACTTCATACTCAATACATCGCTTTTGATCTAGAAATCGTTGTGGAGTTTGAAGGTCACGTAAGAAATTCCCTCGAGAGGTCGTAACTTCTGCACTTAAACTACCCGTTACTACTCCTGATACTCCAACCTCTGTTCTTTCTGGGTTGATAATTTCTAAATAATTTCCCCAAAAATTTGATTGATTAAAATCTTCATTCTTAATTAATTTTTGATCACTTTTAATTACCCTATCTAAAGCATTACTGAAAAGTGATTTTGTAGCTACTTTTGAAATAGTTGAAGCAACACTTCTTTTTGAGTTTATCGATCCATCTTCCATGAGGCGATAATTTTGTTCAGCCTGCTCTGTTGGATTAAGTGAACAACCAGCCTGGTCTCTTGCACAAATACCACTTTCTGAAAGAGTTCGGTAGTAATAATTATTAGCACTATTAAATCTATTTGCTAAAGCAGCATAACCTGTTCCACGTAGTGCTTGATCCAAATCAGTAACCAGTAATTCCCCTCCAAGATTTAATGATTTGTTAACAACTTTTTCAAGCTCTCGTTCAATCATTCTTTCAACCGCTGGCAGAAGAATTTCCTGAGCTGCGGTATTCCAAATAGATTCAGCTGTGGTTGCAATGTTTGTAAATAGATTTGTTCCACTTTCAAAAACTACAAAAGCCTGAGCCTCTTTTGGTTGTACAGAAAAGCCCAAGGCTGAAATGATCACAAGGGATATAAAATATTTCTTCATATATATAGTATACACCAGCGCATTAATCCATAAAGTTTACCCTAGATTTTTTTGCTACTTTCCCTATACTAAGAAGCATATGAATTTATGGCATGATATTCCTCGGGGAGAAAATATTCCAAACGAGTTGAATTGTATTATTGAGATTCCAAAAGGATCTCCAAACAAATACGAGATTGATAAGGAGACAGGATTGATTGCTCTTGATAGAGCAAACTATAGTTCAGCACCATATCCTTTTGATTATGGATTTGTTCCACAGACATTATGGGATGATGGTGATGCTCTTGATATTATTGTTCCCTCAACCTTCCCTCTTGCAACTGGAATTCTTGTTCGTGTAAGACCAGTGGCAATTATGGAAATGATTGATGACGGTGAATCAGATTACAAAGTGATCGCGGTTCCTGTTGATGACAAGCGATGGGATGATGTTCAAGATCTTAAAGATCTTAATCAGCACAATGTAAAAGAATGGAAACATTTTTTTGAAACCTACAAAGAACTCAAAGGAAAAGAAGTGATTGTAGAAATCAGAGGAATCAAAGGAAAGGAAGATGCAATTGAAGCGGTAAAAAAATCAATTCAATTGTATGATCAGAAATTTAAAAAATAAAAAGCAGTTCCCTGCTTTTTATTTTTTACCTAATCTAAAAAATTTTACGACATTGTTTGCTATACTATATACATGAACATTAATGATGCACTTACTCGCTTTCTTGAGTACATCGAAATTGAAAAAGGAAGAAGTCTTAAGACTGTCGTAAATTATAAAAGGTATATCAAACGATTTATTAACTTTAGTAAGATTTCAACAACAAGTGAAATTAACTCAGAATGTATTCGAGAGTTTAGATTACACTTGAACCGTCAACCAGGAATAAAACAAAAAGGTCAGGCAGCAACTACGCTAAAGAAAAGAACCCAAAATTATCACCTCATTGCTCTTCGAGTATTTCTAAAATATTTAATGCAGCAAAATATTTCTTCGTATAGTCCTGACAAAATTGAACTGGCAAAAGTAGGAGAGAGGCATATTGATCATTTAGATGGAAATGAACTATTACGTATGATTGAAGTATCAAGTAGTCATCTACGTGATCATGCAATCATTAATCTTCTCTTTTCAACTGGTCTTCGAATTTCTGAACTCTGTTCTTTAAATAGGGATCTTGATTTATCCAAGGATGAATTCAGCATTAGAGGAAAAGGAGAAAAAATTAGAATTGTCTTTTTGTCTGAAGAGGCACGTGTTTCACTGAAGAAATACATGGCTTCAAGAGCAGATGTTGATGAGGCTCTATTTATTCAAGAAGGCCCAGGTCTCGTGAAACGTCTTGAGAACCAAGAGTCAATTAGATTAACTCCACGTTCTGTGGAACGAATTGTGAAACAGATTGCCATTAAGGCTGGGATCTCAAAAAGAGTTACGCCACACACTATTAGACATAGCTTCGCAACTGATTTACTGAGAAACGGTGCAGACATACGAAGTGTTCAAATTATGCTGGGGCACAGTAACATTGCCACAACACAGATATATACACACATAACTGACCGTCAACTGAGAGATGTTCATAAGAAGTTTCATAAGAAAGGGTAAATATGAAACAGAGAAACATTAAATAATTATTAAGGACATTTCTAAAGGACACATGTCCTTAATAATTATTTAATAAAAAACGCATGTAATTAAGGACATGCGTTTTTTTAAATAAAATTTTATGAAACTTTTTTTGCTTCTATAGACATAGTAGCGTGTGGTACCAAAAGAAGTCTTTCTTTAGGGATTTTTTTTCCTGTACCGCGACATATGCCGTAAGTATTGTTTTCAATTCTTGTGAGAGCATTTTTCAAATCTCTAATTAATTTTTCTTGCCTTGTTGCCAATTGCATGTTCATTTCTTTACTCGTTGCATTTGAACTTTCATCAAAGGATTTGGAAGATGGTGACGTATCGTCGGTACCATTATTTTGATTAATGCCACTGTAGAATTTTAAATCATTTTCTGCAGTTTCTAACTTTTTTAAAATAATTTCTTTGAAGATTAAAAGATCTTTTTTCGAATACTTTTCAATAATTTCCATAAGTTGTAAATTTTTAATTGTTTGTGTTTAATAAAATACTACTAATTTAAAATTGACTTGTCAAATATTGTATTTCAGCGATATACTCATTTTATGAAATATATTTCTTGGAATGTTAATGGTATTCGAGCATGGAAAGACAAGGAGGGTGTATTAGAATTTATTACCAAAGAGTCCCCTGATGTTTTCTGTCTGCAAGAAACAAAAATAGATGCACAAAAAACAGAAGAACTTTCTATTTCAAAAAAAGAGAATGCTGATCCTTTCTCACCGCAAACATTTTCAGACTATCCATTTGAGTATTGGAACAGTGCTCAAAAAAAAGGATATTCAGGGACTGCCATTTTTTCAAAAGTTGAACCCATCTCAGTTAGTTATGGTATTGGACATGAACTTGATAATGAAGGAAGAGTGATTACTCTTGAGTTTGAGGAACACTATCTTGTAACTGTTTATACCCCGAATAGTAAAAATGATTTATCACGTTTGATGCTTCGATATGAACAATGGGATATTAAGTTCTTAGAACATCTTCAAAAAATTGAAAAGAAAAAACCGGTGATTGTGTGTGGAGATTTTAATGTTGCTCATTCTGAAATTGATTTAAAAAATCATCAAGCCAACATGACTACTAAAACAAAACCAGGAGTCGCTGGATTCACTGATCAAGAACGTGAAAGATTTTCTGATTTTATCAATGCAGGATTTATCGACACTTTTAGATATTTAAATCCAGATGAAGAAAAATATTCTTGGTGGTCATATCGAGCTTTTGCCCGAGAAAGAAATGTAGGTTGGAGAATCGATTATTTTCTTGTATCAAAAATTCTTAAGGACAAAATTAAAGGAGCAGAAATATATGATCAGGTCTATGGTTCCGATCATTGTCCTATAGGTTTGGTAATATAAAAACCAACGACGTTCATCGTTGGTTATGCATTCATCATATTCCTGTATTCCCGTTTGAATACATTTCGTATGTGTGGCGATTGAAACCACGCTGTAGTGAATATGATGGTTCCAATAATATATGACCATGTGATGCAGTCTCCGAAAAGATAACATAAGTACATAAGAGCAATATAAGTTATAGAGATAGTAAGAGGTGAAGGAATTTTTTTGTCTACCCACTCATCAAACATCCATTCTTCAACTTTTACGGCAGAAGAGTAATATCCTAATTTGAATACAAGAATAATATACATTACAAAGAAAAGAATATCAGTGATGATTACGAACCAAGGGTAGTTGTTAATCAATTCTGTATCATTTTCCTTAAACATTTTCAGATATCCAATATAGATGCTAAATATTGTTTTCAATGCGAAAAAATATTTTAAAAATTTATAGATTAATTTTTTCAGTATCATGGCTATTTATTTTTAAAGTTCTTTTAAAGTATATATATAGAGGAATCTGATGCAAGAAAAAACACCATAGAATATGGTGTTTTTAAACATTATGCTTTTTATGAAGTTTCTTTATTTCTCTATGTTCTTCATCATCCTTCTTCTCCTTCCCCGCTTCACCTTTTTGTTGAAGTTCAATGTCGCTAAGCATTTCAAGTTCCCCAATCTTCTTTTCAAGATATTCACGATTGTTCTTAGTTGGATCATCAAGAACATCTTCAAGTAAGGCATGGAGTATCCAACCCATTCTCTTTCCAGGTTTCATGTTTAGCTCTTTAATCATAATATCTCCGTTAATCTTAAGCATTGAAACCGATATTGGGTCCCTGAGAACCTCCTCAATCATCGCGTGATATTTCCTAAGCCTGTATGGTTTTTCTGTGGGCCGTCCTGTACCAATACGATCACAGATACGAAGGTTCATAAGTTCCCAAATTAATTCAACTCCAACATTAGCTACCATTCTCCTTACCGCAGAAAGAGTAATACTGTCCGGATCAGAAAAAAACATGTGATATCGGACAAGTTTTTCAACCGGATCAGAAATTGTCTTAGGAAACTTAAGTCGTTGCATTATATCCCTTGAAATTTTAGCACCAACAACCTCATGACCATAGAATGTCCACTCTTTTGTTCCTCGACCGTTTGCTTTTCTTCTTGTTCTTGGTTTTCCTATATCGTGAAACAAAGCAGCAATTTTTACTTGAAGAGAATAATTTCTTTCAGTTGCATGCTCAAGAGACTTAAGAAGGTGTGTCCATACGTCAAATTTATGAATACCACCTTGGTGACAGGCAACCCCCTCTTCAAGCTCTGGAATTAAGTCCTTAAGAATTCCAAATTTCTGCATAGCAACAAAAGCATCTTTTGCATGAGGTGCATCAAATATTTTCAATAGTTCATCACGTTTCCTTTCAGCTGAAACATGTGAAAGTGTCTGTACCTGCTTTTTTATTCCTAAAATAGTTTCTTCTGTTAAAGAGAATCCTAGTTGCGCAGAAAATCTAAGTGCACGTAATATCCTCAAAGCATCCTCACTGAATCGCTCCTGTGCGTCGCCAACTGTTGCAATTACCCCTTTTTGAAGATCATCTCTTCCTCCGTATATATCGATAAGTAGGTCTTTGATAGGATCATATGCCATTGCATTAATGGTGAAGTCTCTTCGCGACAAGTCTTCCTCAATTGTCTCTGCAAACTCTACCTGATCAGGTCTTCTGTGATCAGAATACTTCCCTTCAGTCCTATAGGGCGTTATTTCAATTTCATACTCAGAACTGCTGAAATCCAAATCTTTATTAACTATCCCAACCGTACCAAAATTATTCTCATAAACCACTCTACGATCAGTTTTTTCAAATACTTCAATAATTTGGTCGGGAACTGCATTTGTGGTTATATCCCAGTCCTTTACATTTCTACCTAAGAAAATATCTCTAACTGATCCTCCTACAAGATATGCTTCGTAACCATTGGTATGTAGTTGTTGAATAGTCCAAAGAACTTCTTGAGGTACCTTATGCATACTATTAAGTGTACTTGCTGAAAAACAAAATACAAATGCTTAAGGTGATATACTATACACATGACATATCAAGAAGCAGAAATTCATCTCTCTAATATATTAGAAGGTGATGTTACAACAAATAAAGATGATTTAGAAAGCCATTCAACCGATTGGTCGTTATTCAAAATTACACCTCAGATGGTTGTGTATCCAAAGAATGAGGAAGATATCAAAAAACTCGTTCTTTTTGTTAATCAAGAAAACAGTAAGGGCTCAAATTTTAGCTTAACACCAAGAGCTGCTGGTTCAGGAATGACAGGAGGTTCATTGAATGACTCGATTATTTTGGATATTACTAGATACTTAAACAATTTCTACGAAATTACAAAAGGAGATTATGGAACACAGGAACATCATAAGGGGTTTCCATACAAAATAGAAGGACTAGCCGTTTCACAGCCTGGAATTTCATATATAGATTTTGAACGTGAAACTGTGAAACATAATTTGATAATGCCAGTATTTCCAGCATCAAGAAAGCTCTGCGCTATTGGAGGTATGGTTGCTAATAATGGTGCGGGTGAAAAGTCTCTAAAATATGGTCAGAACAGGGATTTTGTACATTCACTTGAGGTAATTCTTTCAGATGGGAATATGTATCACGTGAAACAAGTTAATTTCTCGCAATTAGAGGAAATAATGCTTGAAGACAGCGAATTTGGAAAGGTATCACGTGAAACATATGCTTTGATAAAGGAAAACTGGGAAATTATTCAAGAAAAAAGGCCAAAAACAGCTAAAAATGCTGCTGGATACCTGATTTGGGATGTAATATCAGCTGATTCTATTGAATCCTTTGAGGCTGGTAATGGATACTTTGATTTAACAAAGTTATTTGTTGGATCGCAGGGAACAACTGGAATTATTACGAAAATAGAGTATAAGCTTGTGAAACAGGAGGAAAAAGAGGCACTTATCGTTATGTTTGTTGATGATATTCAACAATTACCTCAAATTGTTACTGTTTTGAACAAGTATGATTTAGAAACTATTGAGCTCTATGATGATAATACCTTCAAAATAGGGATTAAATTCTTTAAGGACTTTATAAAGGACAAGGGTTTCTTCTCAGCAATGAAATATAGTATAAGATTTTTGCCAGAATTCTGGATGGCTCTTACTGGAGGAGTTCCAAAGTTTGTCGTTCTTGCTGAAAGTGTTGATTCAAGCGGATTTACTTTGGAAAAAGAAGTAAAAGCCGAACTTAATGATCTTAAACGAGAAATACCTGGGCTTAAGTCATTTATCGTAAAAGGCGAGAAAAATGCACAAAAATACTGGGATTTCAGACATGATAGCTTTAAACTATTAACTGAACATTCACTAAAGACAAGAAAAACGGGACAAGGGACACGTACTGCCCCATTTATCGACGACATAGCTGTGGACCCTAAGTATCTTCCTGAGTATATTCCTAAACTAGTTCAAATATTAGATGAATATAAGGATGAATTCATGTATACCATTGCTGGTCACCTTGGAAATGGTAATTTTCACATAATTCCATTGGTTGATATGAATAAAGAGGAAAACAAGGATAAAATTGTGGAAATTTCAGAGAAAGTATACGATTTGGCTCTAAGCCTCGGCGGTTCCATTACTGCAGAGCATAATGATGGTATTGTAAGAACCCCTTTTCTTCCACAAATGTTTGGAGAGGAAATGATGTTAGTTTTCAAAGAAATAAAGAATATCTTTGATCCTAATAATATATTCAATCCTGGAAAGAAGATTGGGCTAACAAAGGAGGACATCAGAAAGTACCTAGCATAAAAGACCTTGCAAAAGGTCTTTTATATATATGTCCACCCGCCAGGACTCGAACCTGGAATAACGGTTCCGAAGACCGTTGTGATATCCATTTCACCACAGGTGGATTTGAACCAACGATTTGATTGTAAATACTTTTATTAATTAATCAAGCTTTTCCATAGGACACAGGTCTTCTATTGGACAATTGTGGATAACTCAGTGGATTGTGGGAATAAAGGACATGCATTTGTCTTTTAAAATGTCCTTAATAATTATTTAATAAAAAGGTTTCATATGAAACCTTTTGTTGGTATATATAACTTTTTATTGTTTCATATGAAACAATATGGCTATGTTTACCTTGTTTCATGTGAAACAAACTGAGTATATTTATTTTGTTTCATGTGAAACAAGTAAAATAATAATGTTGTCGGGGAGCCGGGATTCGAACCCGGAGTCACTTGTACCCAAAACAAGCATGTTAGCCGTTACACCACACCCCGAATACGCAAGATATTAGCACAAAGATCTATTGATAACAACCAGGATTTAAATAATTGACAAAAAAAATAATTCATGTATATTATATTTGTGAGTGGCGGGTTACATAGGTAATTTTTTAGCCATGAACATCCTGCAAAATAACCATCTTTGATGGTTATTTTGTTTGCATAAAACAGTTCCTATGATAATATGCTTTTTATGTCACTTTGTGGCATGTGAATATGCGGGTGTAGTTTAGTGGTAGAATATCTGCCTTCCAAGCAGAGGACGAGAGTTCGATTCTCTCCACCCGCACAGTGAGAAAAGCATCTCTTTAAATTCTTCCAAGAGCCTTGTGAAACAAGGTTTTTTTGTTTGTTCGAATGAAAGGTTAGGTGAATTATGCAAGTATTTGCAGCTTAAGATTTTGAATTATTTCATTGGGTATAGTATATCTGTCTCAGCACTTTCCCATGTTGTGTGCATTACTTTTTGGTTCGTTTCATAATTATCTTTCCTTAATTAACCTAACAAGTATAGGATTTTAGAAGTCCATTTTTTCAAGAAATCAATACAATATGGTATTATCTAATTAGTAATATGTTGTCAGCTTTCTATAAAAGCATAGGAATGATATTCATCGTGATGATGCTTGTTGGTCATCATTCTTTTCAGGTGCATGCACAACATTCAAATAGACATCAAATTCCTGATAGTGTTTGTTCCGTTGATGAGTGCCATCATGAAAAGAAACTGGATATATGTGAAAAAATTGATGGCGAACAGCTTAAGGTTTCAGCAGAATACTTAAATATATCCGATGTTTCACGATCATCTTTGTTGCATGAGTGTGTATTAGAATCATTCTATGAAAATAACTTTAGCAGGGTAAGAGAAAGAATACCCCTTTCACATAAGCAATTGGCAAGATCTCAAATATAGATAATTGTAGGCTAATATTTTATTCGCTTATTTAAAACACTAATCTTTATATATATGAAAACAAATACAATACTTATCGCTATTATTACTCTTCTTGTTGGGGGAGGAATCGGATACTTTATTAACTCAAAGACATCATGCCCAATGAAAATGGATCATTCAAAAATGAATCATTCTATGAAAGGTATGGACATGGGAGGTATGATGATGGATATGACTGCTCGCATGGAAGGAAAGGAAGGAGATGAACTTGATATGATTTTTCTAGAAGACATGATTGTACATCATCAAGGAGCTGTTGATATGGCAGCGATATTAAAGGAAAAAACTCAAAGACCAGAATTGCAAGCATTTGCTCAAGAAATAATTGATGTTCAGGACAAGGAAATCAATATGATGAAAAATTGGTTAGAAAGTTGGTTCTAAATATTGGCATAATAAAAAACGACATAATGTCGTTTTTTATTATATATAGCTAACCTTTTAGGGTATCTTTTAGTTTCTTTCCTGCTTTGAATTTAGGTACTCGTTGAGCATCTACTTTTACCATTTCTCCAGTTCGAGGGTTTCGAGCAGTTCGTGCTTCACGCATTTTTCCTTCAAACTTTCCAAATCCAGCGATATCAACAGTTCCTCCTTTTGCCATTTCACCTGCAATAGCATCAAAAATTCCATTCACAATTTCATCAGCTTGAGTTTTAGTTCCTGAAGTGATGTCTGCTACCATGTTAATTAAATCTTGTTTTTTCATATATATAATATTGGTTACTATGTTCTGAGTAATTTCTGAAACCTAAAAAGCTTTCATATGCTTATAATACAACGATTATATTGATTTTGTTTATTGACAAAACTATATATTATTTTTTTAATTAAAAACAAAAAAAGAAAGATTTACTTTCTTTTTTTAATAATTCCATCAATGATTCCATATTTCTTTGCTTCTTCCGCTGACATCCAAAAATCTCTGTCCATGTCTTTCTCTACTTTTGCTTTCTTTTGTCCAGAAGAGTTTGCAATCATTTCTGCTAACTTATCCTTTATTTTGATAATTTCTTCTGCGGTGATCATGATGTCAGAAGCCTGACCTTCAACTCCAGTCATCGGTTGATGAATCATTACTCTACTGTTTGGAAGAGCATATCTCTTTCCGGGCTCTCCTTGAGAAAGAATCATTGCGCCCATAGATGCTGTCATACCAACACATACGGTTGATACCTTTGGTTTGATAAAGTTCATGGTGTCTATCATAGCCATTCCAGCATCAACTGATCCTCCAGGAGAATTGATATACATAGTAATATCCTTTTCAGCATCTTCTTGTTCTAGATGCAATAGCTGAGCAACTACACTATTTGCTAGGTCTGAACTAATGGTTCCACCAACGAAAACGATTCGTTCTTTGAGTAAACGTGAATAAATGTCATACGCTCGCTCTCCAGCATGCGTTTTTTCAATAACAGTTGGGATTAACATAGTGTTAGTATACCAATGAGTTTATATCCGGCAATATTAGTCATTAAATTCCTTCAATACAAGCCCACTTATTACTAACAACACAAGGCCGATTAAAAGAGTAAGAGGCTTTCCAATGAGCTCATGGAGCATTTTCTCTATAGTTCCACCGATAAGAATACCTGCTACCGTAAAGCTAAGAACTGAAAAGAGTGTATGTCTTCCAACAAAAACTTGTTTTAGTTGATCGTCAATATGTAATTCAAACTTATGCCCAAATTTCTTTGATTTCATGCAGATAGTATATCTCTTTTTAATATAAAAAAACAACAGTATGTTGTTTTTTTAAGAAATACTCTCTAAGTATTCAAATACTTTTTGATGTGAGAGTACAGATGAAACATATGAAGTGACATGAGTCTCATTAATCTGAGGATTATGCTTATATTGTTCCATGATTTTCTTAACTTCTTGTTGAATCTCTTCATCAGTTGGTTCAATTTTTTCAACTTCAGCAATGTGATTGAGCATAAGTTGTGTTTGCGCACGTTTCTTAGCTTGATCATTCCACTCTTTTTTATAATCTTCACGTGTCTTATTAATTGATTTGAGGTAATCATCAAAACTCATTCCTGTCATAGATATATTGTGTTCAAACTCATGAAGCATTTTATCCAGTTCATAATCAATCATCATTTGAGGAACTTCGATATCTGATTCTGCTAGGATTTCATCAACTAAAGCAATCCGTTTCTTATCAAGTGCTCTTACCTTCTTCTCTTCAAGGAGATTCTCTTTTATCTTAGTTACAAAATCTTCTACTGTTGTAAAAGGACCTATTTCTTTTACCCACTCATCAGTCATTTCAGGAAGGTTTTCTTCTGATATTTCGTTCCATGATGGAACATTTTCTCCTTCTTTTGCGTCTGATGATAATTGCTGTTGTGCTCTCATCTTTCTTAGGTTTAAGATAGCACCATCTACTTCTTCACCGCTCACTTCAGCATCAAGTTCTTGAGCATTAATCTTTTTAGCAATCTTTTTGAAATCAGCTACCTTGATTTCAGGTAAGACAGCTGTGGTAATGGTAAATTCGAGATCATTACCTTCTGCAATTTTAGTAATACTGATATTTGGATTACCAATTGCTTTAATATCATGTTCTTTAAGGATATCAATATACTTTTCAGAAATTGCACGATGAGCCATTTCTTCAAGAACTCTCATATTATTAATATGTTTCTTTGCGATATCCTCAGGAACCTTTCCTTTTCGAAATCCATCAATTTCCAGATTATCCTTAAATTTCTTCTCAACGTCTAAACGGTACCCTTCAAGATCCTTATTTGGAAGGGTAACGGTGATAACTACTTCTGACTGTTCTTTTTTTTCAATATTGGTTTTCATGTGGCCACTATATCAAATGGTTATCAAAAGACAAAGATATTCAAGCTGTAGTATTGCAAAAAACCATTGCTGTGGTATCTTCATTCCATATGTTAAGTAACCAAGCAAAACAAAACATCATTGATGACGTAAAGACACATGATACCGATACTGGTTCTCCTGCTGTTCAGATTGCACTTCTTTCTGGGCGTATTGATGAACTAACTGAGCACCTTAAAGTGCACAAGAAAGACGTTCATAGTCGACGCGGACTTATCAAGATGGTAGATACTCGAAGAAAGTTTCTTCGAAACTTTAAAAATAGTGATTTTGAAGCATATCAATCACTGGTAAAGAAACTAGGATTAAAGAAATAAGACAACCTTTTTGGTTGTTTTTTCTTGTTTGAATGTAAGCCACGCGATACAATACCAATATGAATACTCCCTTAAATGATAATCATGAACCTAGTACAAAGAATGATGTAGATGAATTAGAGAATCTTTTTAATGAATTTTCTCAATTGAATCAGAATTCTGATATTCCATTTCCTTCTGTACCATCAAAACATGTAGAGTCTGAACCTACTGATTCACTTCCCATTGATGCTGTGCAAGATTTACCAGTCAGTGAACAGACGGTTGCTTCTCTTGAAGCAGAAATTGCACGTGATTTAGGAGCTCAAGAAGAAATTCCAGAAGTAGATGTACAAGAACAGGTGGAGGAGCCAAAGAAAGATCTCGGTATTCAAACAACCTACTATCAAGACATGTCACGAGCTATGGGGGCTAATGATCCTAAGACCATGTCAGAGTTGATTCAAAAGGCTCGATTTGAAAAAGAACTTAAGAAAGCAAACTCACCTTTCACAAGTAGAAATGGAAAATATTTCATTGGAAGCATTATTCTCCTTGTTCTTTCTGTGGTCACTTGGCTCACCTTTTTCCAGCCAAAGGATGAAGTAACTTTCATCACGAATGAACGAGTTCGTTCTTTGGTGTATTCTGACCAAGATTTGGGTATTGATACCACTAGCATTGAAGCTTTTCAAGCTAATGAAGCAATTAGAACTCTTCTTAAAAGAGATCATGATACTGATTCAGTATCTCAGATTTACTATGTTCAGAAAGATGAAATGGGGAATTTAAGGAGAATGGGGATTAAAGAGATTTTTGATAAGACAGGGGCAAAAACACCTGAATTGTTGTACAACAATATTGAAAACAACTTTATGCATGGAGTGTACACCACTGATAAGAATTACCCCTTTGTTATCCTTAAAGCAATTTCATATGACAGAGCTTTCGTTGGTATGAAGCAATGGGAACCAACAATGATTGATGATCTTGCAAGTTATCTTGATCTACCAGATGAAGCTGCAAATCGATCACTAATTCAAGATGGTTTCTCAGATGATATTATTAAAAACAAGAATGTACGTGTTTCACGCTATGTTCCTCGAGAAAATGATCAAAAGGGACTTCTTGATTTTATTCGTTCAGACGGTTCTGAGTTTAATCAAGAACTACCTGAAGACTTTGAAAATCAAACAGAAGAATTTATCGATGCTGATGTTGATATCGAACCTAGTGAAACGATTTCACTATTAATATCTAATTTTCTTACTAAACCATTTATGGCAAAACGTGCTTTTGCACAGGTTGGTGGAACTTTTGTCACTGAGACTATAAACAACGATGCTGGACAAGTTATGTGTTACAAAGCGGTTAAGCGATGTATTGATGTCCTAACCGGAAATGAGTTACCAGGAACAGTAACCCCTTCAAGTACCGTAACTTGTTATGATGATTTACTTGATCCACAAACTGGGCTAATGAGTGAACCAAAAACACCACAAGAAGTTGGAAATGATTCTAGTTATGTTTGTAAACAAATGCTGACAGGAACCGATACTCTTATTTCAGTAAATAATTCTCTAGGGTTTAGTGATATTGCATACACTTCAGATATTTGTTTTGATCCAGTTAGTGGAGATAGAATAAATCCTGAAGATAGAGCTGTTGAACCTTATGATATTTGTTACAAGCCATATCAGTGTAATCGTATTGAATGTAGGCAAGGAAATAGAGTAGTTTCAAATGATCTTGAAGGTGAACCTGGGGTACAGTGTAATTTGGCAGAAGAGGTGAGTTTAGATTTTGAAGGAAGAAAGAGTTGTACACAGTATCTTGATCTGCTTCGATTACAAAACCTTTCTGGAAAGAATCTTTGTTTTGATCAGAATGGTTCTCAAGTGAATCAGGGACCTTCAAGTCTTGATGATTTCTACTTACAAGATAGACAGGTAAATATAGAAAATACAAGACAGATATCACGTCAGGGTGGTGGTGTACAATGCATCTCACCACTTACCAGAAACAAACGATATTGTATTGACAATAATAACAAGATCATTAACGGATATCGAGTGACCGCTGATGGTACAGAATTTCCAATTGAAAGTAGCGACCCTTCGGTAAAAGTATGTTTTGATGCTCTTGAGACTGAACAGTTGAACGATCAATTCAACCGTGGATTAAACGGTGAAATAAGGGAGGTTGCGGCACAAGCTGCAACGAGGTTAAGAATAATTTCAAGGATTGTAAGAGTTTTGGGTCAATCAGGATTAGCAAATAGTTTAGAAAAAGCAGCTGATGCATTTTTTCAAATCGCATATGCTGATGTACTTGCTGATGATACGCTGAGATTTGCTGCTGGGGCTCTTCAAGATCTAGAACAGATTATCAGGACACTCCCTCCACAGATCCAGCAATCAGAAATTATTCAAGAACTGGCTAATTTGATTGCTATTGTAAAAGATGCTTTAGGATTAAATAATAACGTTACTTGGGTAACCATTGGAAACAATTTACCTATTGGAAAGAATGTCTATCCAGGGGATAACGATGTAGAGGGAATTAAATCTGTTCAACAAGCACTTGTTGAAATGGGACTTCTTGATCCTCTTTCTGTAACTGGTGAATTGGATATTGTTACTCAACAAGCACTTCAGTCATTCATTGGAAACAACGGAGGAACACCTGGAACTCTAGATCAGACATTTATTTCAGCAGAGGATGTAGCCTTAATTCAACAAATGGTAGTAGGAGCTGGAAATCTATTTGGTGGAGAGGCTGCAACAATCAATGATTTCTTTACTCAACAAATGGGTCTTGGAACCTTCAATGAAGAGGTACGAAATCTTCAAATGGTGCTGTATAACGAAGGGTATGATATATCTGAATTTGATGGAATCTATGACAGAGAAGTTTGTAATGCACTTATCAAGTATCAAGAAGATCAAGGTCTTGAAATTGCTGAACCAAATGAATGTATCATTTCTCTTGATACCCTAGACCAATTAAATACTACAATTCGAGAGAATAATTATTTAGGATCGGGGTATACCGTAAATGCTAATGGTACACTTGAAGGAAACGGTGAATTCTTAGGTAGCCTTGGGCCTGGTTCTGTAAGTTTCGTAGTAAATACTGCAGAAGCAAATTCTCTAAGAGAAGGTGATGTTATTCTCCTATACACATTCTTAGATGAAAGTACTATTTTGATAACTCGTCATGAATCAGTGATAAATGAAATCATCGAACGAAGAGCTTTTGAGAATATTTTTAATTAAAACCACTAATGTGGTTTTTTTTATTATTACAAGGTATATAATGTACGTATGAATATTGAAGAACAAAAAAATGCATTACTTGCGAATAAAGAATCACTCATCGAAGAATTATCTTCCCTAGGAAGAGAAATTAGCGAAAGTGGTGATTGGATTGTCGTTCCTAAAAGAGAAGAAGGACACTATGCTGATCCTCTTGATGATGCAGAAGTTGCAGAAGAACTAGAAGAAGATATTGCAATTCTAGGAATACTTGAGTCACGATATGAGCAGGTTAATAAAGCTCTAGAAGCAATTGAAGAAGGAAATTATGGAATCTGTGAGGTATGCAAGGAGAATATTAAAGAAGAACGATTACTTGTTAATCCTTCATCAACAACTTGTATTGCATATACTAAATAAAAAAAGAAACATCGTAAGATGTTTCTTTTTTATTGAATATATTTTTCAGGGTTAAGCTTCTGACCATTTGATTTGATAATTTCAAAGTGTAAGTGAGGACCTGTTGATCGTCCAGTTGAACCAACTGCTGCAATCTTTTGTCCTTGCTTTACCACAGCTCCAGCTGATACATACAACACACTTGCATGAGCATACAGTGTTTGTGTTCCGTTATCATGGCTAATGATCAAACAATTTCCATATCCAGAACCACAGCTTGTTTTTAGTACAGTACCTGAGGCAGAAGCAACAATTGGAGTACCTGTTGGAGCAGCGTAGTCAATACCATAGTGATATCCCCGAGAACGAACACCAAATCGAGAACTAACACTACCTGTAGTTGGTCTAATGTAGTACCCTCCTTGAACTGATGAACTAGGTGATGATACTGGCGTACTTGTCTTTGCTTTAGGTGAAGGATTTTCTACTTGTTTTTTCACTCCGTTTGGAATGATAATTGTCCCTCCTACAACCAATCTTGATTCATCAATATCGTTGTAGACAGTGATATCTTCTTGCTCAACATCATATTGCTTTGCAATACTACTAATTGTATCTCCTTTCTTTACCGTATGTCTGATTCCTGTAACTGGTAGAATCTTTAGCTCCTGATCTGGTTTAATACTCTTTCCAATATTGTTTTCCCAGATAATAGTATTAATAGAAACACCAAAGAGTTCAGCAATTTCAGATAAGGTGTCACCTTTTTGAACAATATAGTAACTTGTTCCATCTTCGTCTTGCTCAACTTGGCTTGCGAGAGCTGAACTCATACCAATTTGTGGATGAAGAGTTCCATCTTCAATATGTGGAGCATCTGGACCTCCAATTGCCTTTGGTACTTCTATACTAAAGTTTGAGCTCAGAAGCGTCATACTTTGTGAGTTTTCGTTAGTTCGAATAACGTACTCAGTTTCCATAGCTTGGCTTAGGGTAAATACCACAGGAACCACAAATAATATGGCTAAAATAGTAGCAGATGAAAATAAAACCTTTGGTTTTATCATCTTATATGTCACCGGCTGATGGTCAGCAGGGTCTTGAGCATTAGGTTTAATAAGCCTCAATCGTATCAACAGTCCAAATAAAATAAATGTTCCCGTGATACTTACAAGTGTATTGCTACACGGTTAGTATGTCTAAATGATATCAAGTTCAGATATTCCGTCCATTGATATGATATTAATTATATTGTATAATATTTTTACATAATATCAGTACATTACTGATATACTAAGATACATACATATATGAATAATCAGGTTGATAAATTTAATAAAAGATACGGATATACAAGTAAGATAGAAGAAAATACTTTGAATCAAGGTGAATCATCTCCGTCTATTGAAGATGACAAAGGGTACGTAGAGGAACTAAAATCAAAAGTTAAGAAATACATAGAAAAGGCAAAGAATAAGATTCCTTTAGATGCTGATGAAAAAAATGATCTTAGTAAAATTCAAGAATACCTAGAGCAAAAGAAAAGTACTGAAGGACTTGATTCTTCTTTGGAAGAATCTTTCCAAGATGCAGATAAGAAAATACCTGAGCTTGATGAAGATATTTTGGAACATGAACCTGAGGCCATAGTTGAAAACAGTGAAGAAGAAAAAACTCCGTTCTTCCAAAAAAGCAAAGAATATGTAACAAGTAGGTTTAACTCTCTTCGAGAAAAATTTTCATTTGATATTCCTAAGATTAATATTCAGGCACTTGTTGATAAGGTTAGTTTTGATAAAGAATCTTTCGATCCTTTCCTTGAAAAGATAAAAGGTGCAGCAGATTCAATAAAAAATAGAGCTGAAAGTGATGAAGAATTTCAAGCAGAGGAACAGCAACAAGAGATTATTAAGAATCGAATAGCTAATTTTAATAAAAGAATCGAAGATGTTACCTCAAAGAAATCTGTAGAATCTAAAGATACTCTTACTATCCTCCAGGAGCGAGTAAGAATCTTAGAAAAAAGATCACATACTTTAAAAAACAGAATTGCTAATTACAAGGAGCGTAAAGATAGTTTAGGAAAACAATTATTATCTCGATCTAGTAGAAATTTTAAAACATTAGGAGACTGGTATGAAGAATCAGGAGGTACAAAAAAACTTTCAAGTCGAGTTCTTGTTTCTGTTGGAATTAGTGGACTTATGGGTGTTTTTGGTTTTGGAACAGGACTTGCTTCAGTAGTAGGTGGTGTACCTGGTGCATATTTTGGACAAGGTATTGGTCGTGGATTCTATGACAAATTCATCAGAAAAGATTTTAGAAGTGATTTGATAAAACTAAGGAAAGAAGGGCTTCAGAATCCTGAATCAATAACTTCAGAAGAAGAAAAAGATAACATTCTTCAGCATAGAAAAAATACGTATCTACATAGGTTAGATAATATTAACGACGCTTCATTAGCAAAAAATATTAGAAGTTCAGAACGATTTAAGAAAATATCAGGTGTTCTAGGAGGAATGCTTTTTTCTGGTATTACTCGGGAAACTGGAGCTGATATTCTAAGATCAATTGGTATTTCTGATGCTAACATTCTTGAACACATAGCACCTTTTACTAATGTTGATCAGGTAAATCAAATAGAACATTTGGAAATTGAAAAAGATGTTCCAGAATTAAAAGAAGAGATTGTTCAACTTGAAGAACATATTCCTTCATACAAGGATATAAAGATAGGGGAGGGGGAAGGAATAACCGATGCATTTAAAAGACAAATTGAAAATAGTCCTGAATTAAAGGAATATTTCAATCTTGGAGAAAATCCAACACAACGAGAACTTATTAATGCCTCAGCAAAGGCTGCAACTGAAACAGGATATATTTCTGATACACAAGAGGTGAGAGTCTATTTGGATAAAAATGCTGGTTACGAACTTTCAATTAAAGATGGAAAACTTGTATCACAAGAATATGAAGGTATTACCGAAAAAGATGGAATATATACAGGTGAGAAAAAGGAACTACATATAAGTGGTGAAGAGTTTGAAGGAGAAGATATTGAGAAACATCGAGAGTATTTAACTAACAAGGGTGCTTTTCAAACAATATATGATACTCCTGAAACAGATATTAATTTAAAGGAAGAATATATTTCAGAACCAATAGTTGAAACACGTATTGATCTTGAAGAAGTCTTTCCAGAATCTACTCTGAAAGAAGAGATACTATTGTCAGATGAAAAACTTTCATTACCTGAAAATTATTTCCAAAAAACAGTACGTTCTTTAGATTCTCTTCCTGGATATAAAAATATTGGTGGAAGTATTATTGGAAAATCTCTTGGACCAAAGTTTGAAAATCTTTTAGTTCCTGAATATATCATTACTCTTTTTGAAAATACTCAGTACCCTGAAAATTTCATGCAGATGAATGATCAATTAATGGAATTGATGGGTCTTGAGATAAATAAAGAACCTTTCAAATCAGCTTCTGAGACTTTTAGGATTAAGGGAACAGATAAATTAGTAGGATGGAAGTATATATACGAACACGTGGATCTAGAGCAATTAAAAAAATCATTAACTGAAGCACAGCGTTGATATCTAACTTAATGTGCGTCATACTAAACAACATATGGAACAAGAACAACAATTAACTATTGATCAGCTTATCGAAGCAGCATTTGATTTTTCTGACTATACCGAAGAACAAAAGAAAGAGCTGATCAATGAAACATCATCAATGATTATGGAAGCCTCATTGATACGTTCATTAACCGAAGCTGGCGAGGAAACACAAAATATTTTCCAAACATTTATTGTCTCTAATCCATCAGAAGATGATATGGCACAATTTATCGAACAACACCTTCCGTCATTTCAAAGCATTGTACTTGAGGAATTAGATATATTCTTAAACTCAGAAGATGCAGATGAAGTAGCCTCATTATAAAAAGCCCAGAAATGGGTTTTTTATCATGAAAGCACCTCAGTTAAATATGATATACTCCTTGCTATGTCACATCTGCACTCATTAAATGAACAACAATACCAAGCGGCAATACACACTCATGGACCTTTGTTGGTAATTGCAGGAGCTGGAACAGGAAAAACAAAAACTATCGTTCATCGAATCATTAACCTTATCGCACAAGGGGTAGATCCACGATCAATTTTAGCTATTACTTTTACAAATAAAGCAGCAACAGAAATGAGAGAACGAGTACATGCAGAGCTACAGGAAATTGATGGTCTTCCTTTGGTAAGTACGTTTCACTCTCTTGGTGTTCGTATCTTACGAGAGCATGCACCATTGCTTGGATTGAATAAATACTTCACCATACTTGATTCTCAAGATACCCATGCACTTATCAAACAGGCAATGAATGAATTGGATATTGATCCCAAAATATGGGAACCCAAAACTATTGGAAGTATTATCTCAAAATCAAAATCAGATAATGTTGATGTTGAGACTTTTGCAACCGGTTCAAATCCTCAATCAAGCATTGTTCATTCAATTTGGCGTCGATATGAAGAGATAAAAAGGGAATCAAAGTCTTTAGATTTTTCTGATTTGTTATCCAAGACATATGAATTACTTGCTCGTAATGAGGAAATTCTCAAACAATATCAAGAACGTTGGAAATATGTACATGTTGATGAATATCAAGACACTAATACTATTCAATATAAGTTAATAAGGTTACTTGTAGCAAAGCATAATAATATATGTGCTGTGGGTGATGGAGATCAAAACATCTATTCTTGGCGAGGGGCAGACATGCGAAATATCTTAAACTTTGAAAAAGATTTCCCAAACGCAACAATTGTTCTTTTAGAAAAAAACTATCGGTCAACTTCAAATATTCTTCAAGTTGCCCATGAGGTAATTTCAAAAAACACGAAACGTATTGAAAAGAAATTAGTGACTGACAATGAAGAAGGAGAAAAGGTTAGCTTATATCAAGCCTTTTCAGCGCATCAAGAAGCAGAGTATGTTGCTTCAGAAGCTCAGCGATATATAAGTGAAGGAGTAGAGCCAAGAGAAATTGCAGTACTTTTTAGAACCAACTTTCAATCACGAATATTGGAAGAAGCTTTCCTAAGGTATTCGTTACCATATCAGGTGGTAGGGGTAAAATTCTTTGCTCGTAAAGAAATTAAAGATGTTATGTCGTATTTAAGATCAGCGTTGAATCCTGATTCACTTGCTGATATAAAGCGAATAATAAATGAACCAAAAAGAGGCTTAGGAAAAGTAGCTATCGCAAAGATTTTTGCAGGACAGTCAGGAGAACTATCTGGAAAATCAAAAATTGCATATCAGCAATTTACTGAAGTACTTTCAAAAATATATCACTATGCACAATCAAACACACCTTCAGATACTATTCGTTTTGTAATCAAAGAATCAGGTCTTGAAAAAGCCCTACAAGAAGGAAGTGCAGATGACAGAGAAAGACTGGAAAACATGAAGGAATTAGTTACCTATGCTAACAAGTATGATGATGACGAGTATGCTCTTGAGAAGTTTCTTGAGGAAGTTGCCTTACTTTCAGATCAAGATAATTTAGGATCAAACACTAAAGACGGAAATACCGTAAAACTTATGACTATTCATGCGTCAAAAGGATTAGAGTTTGAACAAGTATTTGTTGTTGGTCTTGAACAAGGATTATTTCCCTCATCTCGTGACGAGGTGAAGAACAAGCATGAAGAAGAGGAAGAAAGAAGATTATGTTATGTTGCCTTCACTCGAGCTAAAAAACAACTTCATCTTTCCTATGCTCAAATGAGAACCATTTTTGGTCAACAACGCATAAATGAACCTTCAGAGTTTATCGTTGATATCCCTGAACATCTTCTTGTGGATGCTGATGGTGATAGCGGTATTCAAACCTCATACCTTGAGTTTTAAGCATGTTAAAAGACATGCTTTTTTGCTACAGTGTATCCATGAATCTTCGTGCAAAAAAATCACTAGGTCAAAACTTCTTAAATGCACCCCAAGTTGTTTCTTCGATGATTGAATCTTCTTCAATATCTTCAGAAGATATTGTTGTTGAAGTGGGTCCAGGAAAGGGAGTACTTACTGAAGCACTCCTTGAAAGAGGGTATACCGTTCATGCATATGAACTAGACATTCGAATGATTGAATATCTTTCGGAACGTCTTTCTTCATACATTGAATCAGGATTACTTATCTTAATCCACGCTGATATCATGGAAATAGATCTTGCAAAACGATATGCAGGAATATCCTATGTAGTTATTGCTAATGTTCCTTACTACATTACAAGCGCTATTATCAGATTATTTCTTTCCTCTGTGTGTCAGCCTAAAACAATGACCTTACTTATTCAGAAAGAAGTTGCTTCACGTATCGTTGATGTTCAAAAAAATAGTTTACTTGCACTTTCTGTTGCCGTATATGGAAAGGCAAAAATGGTAACGAAGGTTCCTCGAAGATATTTCTCTCCAAAACCAAAAGTTGATTCAGCTGTGATAACTATTAGCAATATATCTCGTAATGTGTTTTCTGATATCAATCAGGAGCAAGCATTCTTTAATATCATTAAGGCGGGTTTTGCTCACAAAAGAAAACAGCTTGCTTCTAATTTGGCACTATTATGGAAAGACAAAGAATATTGGCAACAAATACTTATCAATCGAGGGTATTCCAAGCAGGTTAGAGCTGAAGCGGTATCACTTCAAGATTTTCTTTTCCTTGCTTCATGTTTGTAAAATGTTGAAGGCCTTCGTATACTAATAGGTATGAACATGAATTTCCTTCCGAGCCTATGGGTTCGCCGTATTATCATCATCACACTCTCATTGATCATTGTTGGATTCAGCATATATACAATAATTGAACGTCAAAAGGAGCGCTCAGAACAAAAAAATAGAGGAATTGATATCGTATTTCTTGAAGACGAAGAAAGAAGTGATGTTGATACCGATATGGATGGTTTACCTGATTGGGAAGAGATCCTCTGGGGTCTTAATCCATATCTTGCTGATACTGACAGTGATGGGGTGGATGATGCTCAATATGTGAGAAATCGAAAAAATATTCAAGAACGAAGAGATGCTGGTTTTGAAAATTATGAAACCAACATGACAGAATCAGAAAGATTAGGAAGAAGCATCTATACCGCAATACTT
>Ga0100392_1000023_pt1 | contig 175479 bp, 223 predicted proteins | sample CryGeymeta201516_FD_81548 | JGI IMG/M metagenome (GOLD analysis project Ga0100392, IMG submission 81548) | Groundwater microbial communities from Crystal Geyser aquifers in Utah, USA - Crystal Geyser metaG 2015-16 | ecosystem: Environmental > Aquatic > Deep subsurface > Groundwater | place... | reverse complement strand
TTTTTCACTACCACAATGTCTCTAACATCAAAAACAAAAGGATTTACTCTCATTGAACTACTCGTAGTAGTAGCCATCATTGGAATATTGGCAACCGTGGTGTTGGCATCACTTGGAAGTGCATGGGAAAAGGCGCGAGAGGCAAGAAAGTTAACTGACTTGAATCAAATAAGGAATGCTTTTGAGTTATATTACCTAGATAATGGAAGCTACCCACTTGCAACTACAGGAGGCTGGTTTGCATATTGTATTGGTAAGAGTTCAAGTGAAACTTGTTGGAATAATGAACTAAATGGAAATGATGCTTTAAATGCTGCTTTAGAAGATTATCTACCTCTTGATTACTTCGCTTCTTTAAATGGAGCTGATGCTTCAGCCTTCGTGTTACACAGAGGTGGAACGAGTAATAATCTTGGTTGTGCTGGTGCAGTTAGATTTGGAAATCAAATTGTTTGGATGCCAAAGGATAACGGAACGGTACCAAATAATTCTTGCCCTGGCGAGAGTATTCGTACCGGTTGTGGGTCAGGAATATATCAACAGACGGTATATCATAATAATCACTGTGCATTGTTATTAGACTAAATATAAAAAACAACCTTGGTTGTTTTTTATATTTTGCTACTATCTAAATATCTATGGCCGTTACGATAAAAACAGAAGAACAAATTTCAGCATTACGTGAAGCAGGAAAAATCCATGCACGTATTTTAGATACGTTGGTGAACATGGTGAAACCTGGAGTTTCTGCAATGGATTTGAATTCTGAAGCAGAACGTTTGGTTCGTGAGGCAGGTGCTGAACCTTCTTTTCTCGGATATCAACCTGATAGGAGTTATCCTAAATATCCTGCAACACTATGTGTGTCTATTAATGAAGTTATCGTTCATGGAATTCCAACAAGCGATATGATTATCAAAGACGGTGATTTGGTTTCTGTTGACTTAGGTCTTAAATATAAAGGGGTATTTACTGATAGTGCAAGAACAATTGCTGTGGGGAATGTTTCAAAAGAAGCAAAAGCATTGCTTCACGATACTATTGAAGCACTTCATCGTGGAATTGAAGCTGCACGACCAGGAAATACTGTAGGGGATATTGGGTATGCAATTCAATCTTTCAATAACAAAAGATATGGAAATGTAAGAGAGCTTGCAGGTCATGGGGTTGGTTTAGCCGTACATGAAGATCCCTATGTTCCAAATTATGGAAAACCTAAACAGGGAATTGCATTAAAACCAGGTATGGTGTTGGCAATTGAACCTATGTTTAATTTAGGTGGTTCTGAAGTTGTCTTTCATGATGATAAGTATACGGTTACTACTCGTGATGGTTCTTTGTCTGTTCATGTTGAACATACTATTTTGATCACTCAAGATGGACCTGAAATCCTCACCTTATAGTTTATGATATACTTATCTCATATGAAAATCAAAGGATTCACTTTAATTGAATTACTGGTAGTAGTAGCTATTATCGGAATATTGGCAACGGTGGTGTTAGCCTCACTTGGTTCAGCTCGAAGTAGAGCTCGTGATGCAAAAAGGATTGCAGATATGACTAATATACGAACCGCTCTTGAACTTTATTTTCTTGATAATAATAGTTATCCAAGTACTGGTTCATTAAATACAGTATATATGGATACCACTTGTCTAGGTCCAGCAGCAACTTCACCAGACATAAAAAATTCAAATTGGATACCCAACTTAGTTTCAGGTGGGTATATGGGATCATTGCCACAGAATTTGGGCGAAGCAGGGTACGATTATGCAAGAAGTTTAGCATCTCGTAATACTTGTTATATGTATGCAAGTGATGGAAATTTTTATATCTTGTCAGCTTGGGGAGTTGTTGAAAATGGTCCCATAAGCACCACTCATTCGCTATATTCTAGAGTAGGTTTCAGAGAGGGAAATTATGGAGATCATCTTTATTACTGTAATCACCCTAATATTGGAAACACCATTAGTGGTGATTATTATCGATATTCATATACCCTGACGAACATAACAACCTGTACGTGGTAGTGTGTAAAATAAAACAAAGCTTAAGCTTTGTTTTATTTTTGTTATACTAACAATATGAAATTAAAAGGATTCACCTTAATTGAACTACTTGTAGTAGTAGCTATCATTGGAATATTGGCAACCGTGGTGTTAGCATCCTTAGGAAGTGCACGGGAAAAGGCAAAATTCACTAAGCTCGTTGCAAACATTAATCAGCTTGAAAAAGAATTGCATACTAATAATCCGGGGGTATGGTGGACTGAGCTACCAGGTAATATTATTCCAGCTAGTTCAAATGTTAATGTAACTAAATTTAATTTTGATGGATACACCTTTGCATACGATAATGATGCGGATATCAGGCCTAATGCTGATTGTATGGCTAGTGAAGCTGAAATGGTAAGAGGTGTTAGTATTATCGTACTTGGACTAACAAGTGCTGATTTTATTACTCTTAATGACTATATTGATCAAGGTGAAAAGAATTATACTACCACCAACAAGAACCTTTGCGGAAAGCTATTATGGTACAGCCCTTCAGCTTCAGTAATGTATAGAGTGGCTAATAATTCCTTTGAATAAACTACTAAAATAGTAGTTTTTTTGTTTGACTAAAAACAATTCATAAGTAGTATAAGCACTATCACAACTTGTGTTGTTGTGTTTTTTTATGGAAAACTCATTATTTTCCTGTAAACGACACTTGTTCTTCTGAACACTTGTCTAGCGCTAGATTATTAATACACAGATGGAGGTAACAGATGCAACACATACCCTTTTTGAGGTAGCCGTCGGTTGCCCTATCGCTTAACTAAAAACAAACTATGTCAGAAACTTTCGACAGAAGTAAAACCCATATCAACGTGGGAACTATTGGACACGTTGACCACGGGAAAACTACTCTTACTGCAGCTATTCTTCACTCATTGAACTTAGCTGGAAAAAAGGTAAAAATGAAGGACGTATCAGGAATTGACAACGCTCCTGAGGAACGAGAACGAGGAATTACTATCTCAATCTCACACAACGAGTATGAATCAGATAGTCGACACTACGCACACATTGATGCGCCAGGTCACGCTGATTACATCAAGAACATGATTACTGGTGCTGCTCAAATGGACGGTGCTGTAATCGTAGTTGCAGCTACTGATGGACCTATGCCTCAAACTCGAGAACACATTCTTCTTGCTAAGCAAGTGGGTGTTCCAAACATCATTGTATTCATCAACAAAGAAGATATGATGGCAGGAGAAGAGGAAATGATCGATCTTGTAGAAGAAGAAATGCGAGAACTACTTACTAAGTATGATTTCGATGGAGCAAACGCACCTGTTATCAGAGGATCTGCACTTAAGGCACTTGAATCTGATTCAGTTGATAATCCATGGGTACAAAAGGTTATTTCTTTGGTTGACGCTATGGATACCTTCTTCCCAGACCCAATTCGAGAACTAGATAAACCATTCCTAATGCCTGTTGAAGATATTTTCTCAATCGAAGGACGAGGAACAGTTGTTACTGGAAAAATCGAACAAGGAAAGGTAAAAGTTGGAGAAACTATTCAAATTGTTGGAATCAAGGATACTGTTTCAACAACAGTTACTGGAGTTGAAATGTTTAACAAACAACTTCAAGAAGGTCTTGCTGGAGACAACGCTGGAATTCTTCTACGTGGTCTAAAGAAAGATGAAATTACTCGAGGACAAGTGCTTGCAGCACCTGGATCAATTACTCCTCATACTGAATTCGAAGCAGAAATTTATGTTTTGAAGAAAGAAGAAGGAGGACGACACACTCCATTCTTTAAAGGTTACAAACCTCAGTTCTACATCCGTACAACTGACGTAACTGGAGAAATCGAACTTCCAGAAGGAACAGAAATGGTAATGCCTGGAGATACTATTACTCTTAAGGTAAAACTACAAGTTCCAGTAGCTATCAACGGAAACATGCGATTTGCAGTTCGTGAAGGAGGACGAACCGTTGGAGCTGGAGTAGTTACTAAGATTGTCGCGTAAGCGTCCTTAGTATTATTTAGCATGGCAACAAAAGAACAGTCAGGGTCAACCCTGAGAATTCGTGTTCGTGCTTACGAGAGTAAAATCCTCGATACCTCAGTAAAGCAAATAATGGATACTGCTGCTTCATTTGAAGCAGAAACACGCGGTCCTATTCCATTGCCTACTGAAATTAAAAAGTACACGGTAAACCGTGCTTCATTCGTATACAAAGATGCTCGAGAGCAATTTGAAACACGAATCCACAAGCGATTGATTGATATTATCAATCCAACTCCTAAAGTGGTTGAAGCACTTACCAACATGAACTTACCATCTGGAGTCGACATCGACGTAAAGATGATCTAAGAAGAGGATATTCCTCACATTATTCAAAACTAACTCACGTTATGACGTTGGTTTTGGCGACATGATGATCCTTGTAATCATTATGTCGTTGAAACAAAACACATAACCACTGAGACTATGGGTGTACCTTCGAAAGAAGCACTGCATCCTGATATCACTATGAAATATATTTTAGGTACAAAAGAGCAGATGACACAAATCTTCAATGAAGATGGAATGGTTATTCCTGCAACAATTATTTCTGTTCCAAATGCAACTATTACGCAAGTAAAGACATCTGAAAAAGATGGATATACTGCAGTACAAATTGCTTCAGGAGAAAGAAAAGAAAAGAATATTAACAAAGCTCAACTAGGACACTTTGCTGAATTGGGAAATTTCCGACATGTTTGTGAATTTCGTATGAAAGACGTACAGGGTCTAGAAAAAGGAGCTACTATTACGGTAGATACTTTTGAAGTAGGAGATACCGTTACCGTAAGTGGAGTATCAAAAGGAAAGGGGTTCCAAGGAGTTGTAAAAAGACATAATTTCCAAGGAGCACCTACTTCACACGGACACCGACATGATACTCGACGTCCAGGTTCTATCGGAGCTGGAGGTCCACAACGAGTTTTCAAAGGAACTCGAATGGCAGGACGAATGGGTTCTGATCGAGTAAGTGTAAAGAATTTGACCGTGGTAGCAGTCGATACCGCATCACAAAAATTACTCGTTAAAGGTGCAGTTCCAGGAAAACGTGGAACTATGCTTGAAATTGTTTCACAATAATCGTATGAAAACAGATATTTACAATCACACAGGTGACGTGAGTGGATCAATTGAACTTCCAACTGATGTTTTTGGTCTTGAATGGAATGCTGACTTGGTTCACCAAGTAGTAGTTGGTATGCAATCAAATGCACGAGCTAACACAGCACATACAAAGGATAGATCAGAAGTAAGTGGAGGAGGGCGTAAACCTTGGCGACAAAAAGGAACTGGACAAGCACGACACGGATCAAAGAGATCTCCAATTTGGAGAGGTGGAGGTATTACTTTTGGACCACGAGCTGAGCGAAACTACGATAAGAAAATTAACAAAAAAATGAGAGCTAAGGCTTTACTTGTTGCTTTGTCACAAAAGCTACGAGATGGACACGTTCTCTTTGTTGATGATCTTTCAACTGAAGCTGGAAAAACATCAGCAATGAAAAACATTTTTGAATCATTTGCAAAAGTTAAAGGTTTTGAAACCTTAAACACAAAGAAGCATAACAATGTATTTCTTACTGCTGTTGAACCAAAAGATGAGCTAAAGAGATCAGTTAAAAACTTACACCATGTGAGTTTAGCAGATGTTACTAACCTCAACGTAGTTGATGTGTTAAATCATCGTTACCTACTTATTAGCAATCCAAAAGAAAGTGTCGACTTCTTATCATCAAAGTTAACAACTAAGTAATATGGCACTATTCAAAAAAGAAGCAGAAACTGAAGTAAAAGAAATTATTTCATCAGAAGATTTTTCTTGGGTACTAAAAAAACCAAGAGTGACTGAAAAGTCAGCATATATTTCTTCTGACAATGCATACACCTTTGATGTATCAGTAGATGCTAACAAGATTCAAATTAAGAAGGCAATTCAAGAGACATACAAGGTAACTCCTCTTAAGGTAAATGTGATTAATCGAAAAGCGCACAAGGAAACAAAGCGTGGACGAAAGATTCATGTATCTGGTACCAAAAAAGCAATGGTGTATCTAAAGAAAGGGGACACTATTGAATTGGTATAACACTAATCATTAACTAAAGTTTTCAGTAGCTGATAATTACTGACATGAAGATATGAAACAATATAAACCAACAACACCTTCACGAAGAAATATGACAACCTTGTCATACCGTGACATCCTTACCGCAAAAACTCCTTTCAAGGCATTGACCAAGGGAGGAAAGCGATCAGTAGGGCGAAACAATCAAGGAAAGATTACTACTCGACATAAAGGAGGGGGTAACAAGCGAAAGTATAGAGATATTGACTTCCTATACAGCAAGCATGATATTCCTGCAAAAATTGAAACAGTAGAATATGATCCAAACCGATCAGCTTTCATTTCATTGGTATGTTACAGCGATGGAGAACGTCGATATGTAGTAATGCCAAAAGGAGTACAAGTAGGTGATACTTTCTTGGTATCAGAGAAAGCACCACTTACTCCTGGAAACAGACTTCCACTTCAAAAAATTCCTGTTGGAACTTTTGTATACAACATTGAATTAAAGAAAAATGGAGGAGCGAAATTTGTTCGATCAGCTGGAGCATTTGCTCAGGTAACAGCTCATACTGATACCTTCACAAATATCAAACTTCCATCTGGAGAAATTCGAAAGGTTCCTAACTCATGTTGGGCATCAATTGGAGAAGTTTCTAACTCTGATTACAAGTTGATTAATAAAGGGAAGGCTGGAAGATCTCGATGGTTAGGAATTCGTCCTACTGTTCGAGGTTCAGCTATGAACCCTGTTGATCACCCACACGGAGGAGGAGAAGGAAGACAGGGTATTGGATTACGAAGAGGTCCAAAGACTCGTGAAGGAAAACAAGCTTACGGAGTTAAAACACGACGAGCTAAGAAATATTCAAACCAAGCTATCATTACTCGAAGAAAGAGTAAGAGACAGAAATAATATAAAAACATCCATGTCATTTGGATGTTTTTATATTATAATCTAATTCATGTTTGAATCTTTTATCTTAGGTGCAGTTCAAGGAATTGCAGAGTGGTTGCCTGTGTCTTCAGAGGCAATGATAGTTTTGGTGAAGAGTAATTTCTTTCCAGATAACGGTGATATTACTAGCTACATACAACTTGCCATCTTTCTTCATATAGGGACATTACTTGCTGCTTTAGTATATTTTCGTAAGAAAATTTGGAAGTTACTCCAACAATTTTTTTCATATTCATCACAGACAAAAGATGTACAGGATTATCTATCATTCATTGTTATTGCAACGTTAGTTTCAGGGATAATTGGATATATACTCCTTGAGGTGGTAAAAAAGTACCAAGCATTTTTTGAACAGGAATCATTACTTAATGCTATTGTTGCTATTTTCTTATTCATCACAGCACTCCTTTTATATATATCTGAAAATAGAAAGAATAAAGAAAAGGTGGCTGTTTCTAAATATTCTTCATATATCGTTGGAATATTTCAAGGTTGTTCAGCAATTCCTGGGATTTCTCGTTCTGGTTCAACGATAGCTGCAATGGGGTTACTTGGATATGAGAAGGTGTGGGCTCTTGAAATGTCATTCATTCTTTCAATTCCATTGGTATTTTTTGCAAATATTATTTTAAACTATGAGATGTTTATGAATATTACTACCAACCACCTTATTGCAATTGCTTCTTCTTTTCTTTTTGGAATCCTTACCATTTCAATTCTCCTAAATGTGGTAAAACGTATCAGATTTAGCTACTTTGTTGGATTTTTTGCGTTATTGGTACTTACTTCTTCTTTCTTCATCTAACTTGATTTTTATATAGCTTAGGGTACAGTTAATATGTATTTGAAACTATTATGAAAGGAATGTGACTATTCCTCCAAATACTCACATGCGTGTATGTTTAAACACGTTAACCTAACGTCACCATCAGGTGACACAAAATATGACATTTAAAGATTTTAATTTTAAACCGGATTTATTCCGGGCCATTGAACGTGCTGGTTTTCAAGAACCATCACCGATTCAAGAAAAAGCTATCCCATTGATTCTTCAAGGAATTGATATTGTAGGGCAAGCACATACAGGAACAGGGAAGACTGCAGCTTTTGCACTTCCAGTTCTTGAAAAGATGACAGGAAATGCAGGAGTAGAAACTGTAGTAATCGTACCTACTCGTGAACTTGCTGTACAAGTTGCTGATGAATTTTTTAAGTTTTCAAGAAACTTAAATATTCGTACTGCTACCGTATATGGAGGAACTTCATACAAGCGTCAAATTGACCATGCTGCAAATGCAGGGGTAATTGTTGCTACACCAGGAAGATTCTTAGACTTACTTTCACGAAAAAAGATAACACTTAATCCAAGATTCTTAATCTTAGATGAGGCGGATGAGATGTTGAATATGGGATTCTTAGAAGATATTCGAAGAATTCTTCAGTTCTTTCCAAAACGAGAACAAACTCTTCTTTTCTCAGCGACGATGGCAGAGGAGATCAAAAAGCTTGCATCTACCATTCAGAATAATCCTGAGTTTATTAGAACTGAACAAGATACCGTTACAAAAAATTCTATTGAACAGTTTTACTACGTTGTTGATGAACATGAACGAGATGATGCTATCATCCGACTTATCGACCATGCGGACCCAAAGAAAGCAATTGTTTTCTGTAGGACAAAAAGAGAAACTGCACGTTTATCAGATTTCCTATCATCATTAGGATACAAAACTGAAGCACTGCATGGTGATGTTGAACAATGGGATCGTCAACGGGTGATGAAGGCCTTTCGAAATAATCAATTTGAAATATTAGTTGCAACAGATGTTGCTGCTCGTGGTTTAGATGTAAATGGGGTAACTCATGTATTTAACTATCACATTCCTTTCGAATCAGAATCATATGTTCACCGTATTGGAAGAACAGGAAGAGCTAACAAAGAGGGGGTAGCTATGATGTTGGTAACACCACATGAGTTAAGAGAACTCAAGGCTATTCAAAAAGATGTTGGTTCAGAATTAACCTTAAAATCAGTACCTGCAAAGAAGATTGATCCACAGGAACATATTCAAACTTTGATCCAAATGGTCGCTGAACAAAAAGTAGAAAAAGATGCAAAGGTTATGTTGAAGAAAATTTCACAAGGATTTAGTTCAGAAGTAGTAGCTGAAAAACTACTAACCATTGTTGCGCAAAGTCTTGGATCACATGATCAAATTGGAAAGACTGTTGATGAAGTTGGAAAGATGATTAGTAGTTTAAGTGATATGGGAAGTTCATCTCCTCGATCACGAAACCAAAGAGGATCTTCACGAGGATTCCAAAAACGTTCATCTTCTTCTCGAAAACCTCAAAGTGAAGGTGTAAAAAGGGGAACAGGACGTGGAGAAATTCCTATTCCAGAAATTTCAACAACTGCTTCAGGAGCACGTATTATCGCTCACAAGCTATATTAAAACACACGTACGTGTGTTTTTTTATATAAAAAGTAAAGCTAGATGAATTTCATTGTATGGAATTTTTTCATTGAGAAATTCATATATTGCTTTTTTCTTTATTGATCCTGTTTCTGTATGTGCATCTTTTACTTTTGAAAGTTCCTTCACTGCTTTTTCTACTTCTTCGATAACTTTATATGAAGGTTGAAGATAGCTAATATCTATTTCAGTATCTCGTTCCGTAATATCAGTAATATGCTTTATTATCGTTGCAATACTTAGATCTCTTTCATCTGCAATTTCTTCTAAACTTTTTTGATGTAATAAAAGTTTCTTTGTTTCTTCAAGAGTTGAGGAATTTCCTCCTTCAGATGACTTCCCTCCACCTGTTGCGTTAAGGAATTGTTGCACTCGTGTTTCATGCGTTTCTTGAGAAATACCAGACTCTTGTTCATCAAGTGTTTTTGATATTTCCCTCATAGTAATATCAGTTTCACGTACTTGTGGATCCACCTTTAATGCTTGGTTATTAATACCAAAAAGAGTAAGGCTAGAAATTGATTTAATCCTTGAAAGAGCAACATATCCTTGTCCTGGTTCAAATGCACCTGAAAGATCAATCTCAGCGGCATCTAAGGTCATTCCCTGTGATTTGTGAACGGTAATAGCCCAAGCAAGACGAAGGGGAACTTGCTTTACTTCTGCTTTGACTACTCCTTGTTGATCGGTGTAGGTAAAGCTTACACGTTTTGCGGTGATATTTCTTCCATCAAAGGTTTCAACAATTGGATTGTTGAAGGTATCAAAATCGATAATCTTACCTAGAGTTCCATTGATATATTTTTCTTCATAATTGTTTTTGATAAAAAAGACAAGAGCACCTTTTTTAAGTGAAATCCTAGGAAGAACTAAAGAGCTTGAAAAAATACGTTCAACCCATTTTTGTGCACCTGTATGATGGGCATCAAAGTGAAAGAAAGAACCTTCCAAGTCCTCCAATGCTTTTTTGTTGATAGCATCAACATTGATATTGTGTGTGTATAGTTTTGTGATATCCGAACTCATTTCTTGAGAGCTCTTTTGTATGGTTCTTGATTGAAGTTCAAGCATACTTGTTTTTGAAACTTCACCATCTCTTATCTCGTTTAGTAAACAAAGTAATGCATCATCTTCATGTCTATATGATCCTTCAAGATAGCAAATTGCTAAATCTAATTCATTCCACAGAGGTGTTTGAAAAATGAAACGAGTATCTTTATTCTTAGACACCGGAGGAAGTTGGAAAAAGTCACCTGTGAGTATAAGTTGAACTCCACCAAATGATTCCTGACTATTCTTGAAAGCCCTTAGAATCTGATCAATGGTATTAAAGGTTTCAGGATGAAGCATTGATACTTCATCGATAATGAGTACTTGTAAATCATTCATCTTTTCAAAAAGATACTTTTTTTCTAGAAGACTTTCAATTTCATATTCATTGAGAGACTCCTTTATTCCCAGTCCAAAAAAACTGTGGATGGTAACACCATTAATGTGACTTGCTGCAATTCCTGTTGGTGCGGTAATCGCAACTTTTATACTGTGATCATTGAGGAATGATATGTATTTGTTGAGGGTATATGTTTTTCCAGAACCTGGTCCACCAGTGAGGAATACACTGTTTCCACGTTTCATGATATTCAAAGCCGTTTCTTGGGTCATAGTCACATCATACCATGTGACAGCTTAAGAAATTTGATATACTAATTTAATGGAAGAACAACAACCAAGTATTCAAGAACAGCTTGAGATGCAACAGCAAGCACTCTCAAAAATTTATAAGTCTGTTGAAAAGACAAGAAAGTATTTTCTCTATTCAATGATAGGGACCTTAGTAGCTTTTGTATTACCATTAATTATTGCTGCCTTAATTATCCCTCAAGTGATAAGTTCATTTAATGATAGCTATGGTGGATTATTCTAAAAAAAATATGAAATATCTATCAATTTTATTTGCTATCATTACTCTTGCTGTTACGCAGGTAGCCCATGCAGCAGCTCCTGTTGGTCCTGGTTTTCTTTTCGGACCAATTTCTCCAGTTGAAGATTTAAATGCAGATATCATTGGATTTTGTGGTACTGATGCTGCAAATGGTGCAGTTAGTGTTACTACAAATCCAGCTAATGGATTTTCAACTAATTACAATACTCCTGTTGCTCTTGATGCACAGGGAAGATTTACTATTATCGATCCGGATTGGGATGCAGGAAGATATGAGGTATATCTTTCATGTACAAACAGTGCTCTTGAAGGACCAACTCAGTTGGGACCTTTTGGAATCATAGTTGATCAGTATGTAAACAATACTGGTGATGAAATAACTGGAAGCTTGATTCTTAATAAAACTGGAAGTGCAGTAACTAACGCCTTAAAAGCGGTACTTCATATAACTCAGGATCCAGCAGTAACAGGAACAACTGTAGCCCAATGGATTGAAAACATCAGAAATACTACAGCATCAGCAGCAGAAAGTATGTTTGGTTCTGTTGTTCGCTCAAATTACACAGGAGCTAATAACATTTCTCAAATTACTGGTACGAACAGTATTGGTCGCCATAACGGAACAGGGTATGTAGGGGCAACTGTTGAAGGTACTAGAATTCAAGCAGAAAATCTTTCAACGGGAGGAGCAAATTTTGTGGTTGGTGCAACTATTAATACTTTCTCATCAGGAAGTAGTGACGTTAACTATATACGAGGAATTTCATCTCAAACGGCAGCAAAGAATGCAAATGCTAACTATGAATACATTCAAGGAGTTCACAATACAGTTGAACTCACAGGTGGAACAATGATTGGTGCTCATGTGAGCTATCTTGATTTGGATTTTAATCCAGCAAACCAAGCAAATGTAAACATTACAGGGGACCTTGCCTTTATCGCAGCGGGAAATGAAATTCTACCTGATGTCGGAGGAACCGCTTACTTTATCAAATCGGAAGTACAAGCACCTTCTCTTTTTTCAGGTGATGTTACCGCACCTAATTTTATTGGAGAATGGAATGGTCTTGCTTCAGATGAGGTGGTCCAAATTCAAAAGACCGTAAATCCTGAAGAAGCACCAAGGGCTCTTGAGTTTAATAATGACATTTTAATTGATAATGCTGGAGGAGGAATACAAATTCTTGATGAAAATGGAACTGATCGATGGAAGCTATCAATATCAGATGGAGTGTTGCAGATGCAGAAGGTAACAACGAATCCTAGAAATACCAGCATTAGCGACCTTACTTCAAGTGGACCTTCACAGGTACAAGTACGATTTGTATGTAAGGATGAAAGGGCTTCTAATTATGATCGATTTGGAACCCATCTTCCTACCTTATGTGAATACAAAACACCAGTATCTTCAGTTTCAACCGTACTTAATGGATCTACATGCGCTGAAAAGCTTACTCAAAATATGAGAAGGGGTGATGTAAACGGAGTGTATAGTAGTTACCAAAAAGGAATTATCACGGAAGTGTCATTACTCCAAGAACATATTAATAGGATATTAGGAAGTGAATATGCTTTAGCTGCTGGCCCAGTTGATAAGTGGTTTGGGGCACAAACTGAGCTTGGAGTTAAAAGATTACAGGCGAAACTTAATGAGATAAATGGAACAAATCTTTCAGTTGATGGAGTTGTTGGATTATCAACTAGGCAAGCAATTAATAATAGTTGCTAATAAAAAGAACAACGTTGCGTTGTTCTTTTTATTATATTGAGACATTAAACTTTTTTAGAAATTGTCAGTTCTGGATATTTTTTAAGCATGTATTCATTGTTTAGTTTTCTAGTAAGTTGAATATTTGCAAATTCTTTATGTGAATCATAATTTAGATACTTTGCGTTGCTAATTTGTTCAATATGAATTTCGAGATTCAGTATAATTTCCTCAATCTCTGCTATTATTTCAATGAGTTCATAGAGTTCATTGGTCTTGAGTATTTCGCTATTAGGTTGTCTACGGTACATTTCGATAGCTGTATCCCTATTCATTCCTAAATCAAGATGTTCTTGTATAAGATCATGAATACTATTTTCTATAGTTTCTTTATCTTGTTTGATTTTCCTATGCAAATTTGTGTATTTTGAAAAATATTCTTGATATTTTTTCAAAGCATTCTCTCTTTCTTCTAAAAAATCAATTTTTAATAATTCCTTCTTATTATGAGAGAGCTCCTCTCTTAACTTATTTAAAGTGTTTTGAATCAGGGAAACTTCCTGAAAAACTTTCCGAAAGCCTTCTTGGTCAAATGGTGCGTCTGAATTCTGTGTATCATTAAGACCTTCTTTAAACTGCATGTTAATAAGCGCAATAGTTTCTTGGTTGTTGTGCTCCTCTTTAATATACGGACTATTGGCTACAGTACCGTTTACAAGATAATCGACTAATAGTTTTTGGTCTTGAGAAACAAACTCTTGATCATCCTGAGAACATTTATAATGAGCTAATTCCATCACAAAACTAACTTCTTCTTGACGGATTCTTTCATATTCATCAAAGAGCTCTTGATTCTCTGATTGTATAATCTCTATTCTCTCTTTAATATTTTTAATTTTTTCTACAATTGCATCTCTTGAATTAAGATTTTTTTCAAAAGCATTATTCTGTGAAATTGAAATTTTTTCCATAAATTTATTCTAACTTATTTGAAATAAAAAAGTACAAGAGTTAAGGTAATTAAAAATAATAGAGGGAGTTTGATATAATATTTCTATGAAAACCATTTTAATCACGGGGGTAAACCGAGGAATAGGAAATGCGATTGCGCAGGAGTTTCTGAATAATAATTGGCATGTTATTGGAACTGTCCAAGATGGTAATAAAGAAATAAACTTAGATAGTTTTGAAAATTTTCAAAAGGAAACACTCGATGTTTCTGACTTTCAATCAATGGATCGGCTGGTTGAAAAAATATTCAATCAATCAATTGATGTTCTTTTAAATAATGCAGGAGTTATAGATGCTTCTTCATTAAACGAGAGTATTTATGACAATGAGCATTCATTAATGAATGTTTATTTGGTTAATACGATTTCTCCATACATTTTTGCAGAAAAATTATCACCTCAAATCCTGAGAGGTTCTGATAAATTGGTGGTCTCTGTTTCTAGTCTACTGAGTAAGATTGAGCACATGTTACCTCAACACTGGGTGTATGGTTCCAGTAAAACTTCTTTAAATTACGCAATGAAAGCTTTTGCAAGAAATTATCCAAAGATAAAAGTAGCATTAGTTAGACCAGGGTGGGTACGGACTGATATGGGTGGAGAGAATGCACCTCTAGGGATGAAGGAAGCAGCACAAATTATTTATAATAACATTGAGCATTATAACGAAAGATTACCTGCAAATGCGATGGTTGGTCCAGAAAATGATATAACTTTTTTTTTAAAACAAAACCCTATGCAAGTTGCATAGGTTTTTTTTACCCCATAAATTATGGAGTCTTTGTAGAATCGGGTTAAGTACCCACAGATATAGAAGCCGTAAGGCTCACTGAGGGCTTTTCAGATATCAGAAATGAGGAACGTGGGTAAGACAAGAGTAAAAAAAATAATTTAGAAAATACCACACGAAGGCGGTCTTTTTATATATCATGCAAGAAAAAAGCATCGAGTTGTACCGATACTTAATTTTTCTGCGGGCCACTCGTAAGCACCCATAGATGTAGAACCTGTAAGTCTTTGTAGGGAATACTCTAGTATATAAATTTAGTCACGTGGGTTTATATCTACTTTTTCGAATAAAAATAGTTATAAGTGACTAAATCAATCTTAGTACAATCTACAAGAACTTTTGTTGATAGATCATAGAAACAATTTTCATAAACATTTTCTGGTACGGATAATTCAAAAAAGTTTTTCTGATATAGATAAATTTGACCCTTTAAGAATGGTCCCGGATAGCACGGCAGTATCCATTTTTCACGACCTTGTACATACTCATTTGGTAATACAATTTGTTTTTTTGTAATCAAATAAGTTAACAGAAACTCTTCTAAAAAGAAATCGAGTTGCTCCTTTGAAATTTCTCGGTTACAAAAATGAGCATCATCCTGAACAAGTTGTTGGAAGTATTTGTCTTGGTTATAAATATCTTTTAATTTTTTGAAGGTATCCGTAAAATTTGCTCCTTTATAATTCAAATACAATTGATTCCAAACTTGGAATGAAAAAGCTTGTTGAATTTGAAACTTTTCCCAATTTTTTGTAACAAGGTTTTGAAATGCATTCTTATGATTTAAAACTATGTTCATGAACTTTTCTTTAAGCAAACTGGCTTGTTCTGAGGAATTCATGTAAAGGTAATCACCATAAATAATATTTAAACCAACTTTTGGTTCAGAGATTTTTTTAGGAGAAAAGTGCCCAATATACTTTAGACACTCTTCTGCTGATTGCCCTGTTTTGGCATGTGTTCGAGAAATAGAAATAGGAAAAACCAAGATTCCATAATCCTTCGGAAATTTATTGATATCGTGAAATATGTTCTCCATATTCTAATATTAGCTTAATTACTAGTTTTTAGGTACTCGGATCACCTTGATACTACTGAGTTTTTGCGGAAGTGATGGGATTCGAACCCATGATACGCTTTCACGTATGACGGTTTTCAAGACCGTTGCCTTCAACCACTCAGCCACACTTCCGAGGTCGATAATATCATACCTAATAGAAATGTGAAGGTTCTTGTTATTCATTCAATTCATAGATACACTAAATACATGAAACATTTAGGTATCGATTACGGTACAAAAAAAATTGGTATAGCTATTTCTGATAGAGGTGGTTCACTTGCATTTCCAAAAATGATAATTCCATCTAATAAACAATCTATTGAAACGATTATTAACTATATTCAAACTGAAGAGATACAGAAGGTGGTCGTTGGATACTCACGAGCATATGACGGAAGTGATAATTTGTTACAAAAAGACATTGATCTTTTTGTAGGTGTGCTATCTAAAAGAATACCTGAAACACCCATTGTATTTCAAGATGAACGGGGAAGTAGTATAGCTGCACGTTCGCATCTATATTCTAAAGGAAATATTGCAAATGAACGTTGGAGTTCAAAGGATAATGAAAAGAAGCGATCAGCTATTGATGCACAAGCTGCAGCTGTTATCTTGCAGAGGTATCTTGATACGTCTATACTCTAACTCATGAACTACGTATCGTATGATGATTTTAAAAAAATGGATATGCGTCTTGGACATATTCGATTTGTTGAACCAATAGAGGGAACTGACAAGTTGCTTCGTTTTGAAATTGACTTTGGAGAAAACAAGGATCAAGAAAGTTTACCATTTGGAAAAGAAGAATACGTAAATAGAGATGTGCGTCAGATTGTTTCAGGGGTACGTGAATTTTTTCCAGAATATGAACAATTAGTTGGAACATATGGACTATATATCTTGAATCTAGAGCCAAGAGAAATACGAGGGGTGATGAGCCACGGTATGTTAATGGCGGTTGACGGTATTGACGGAAAGCCAGTATTTTTAGGTCCACAATCTGAAGTTGAACCTGGTGCAAAAGTGAGATAATGAGAGATCGGCTCATACAATGGTTTACAAGAATTACAGACAAGCCATATGTTATTCCTCTTTTGGGATTCATTGCTTTCTTGGAATCAATCATCTTTCCCATACCTATTGATATTTTTACCTTTACCTTAGCGTCAGCTCATCCTAAGCGATGGTTTCGTTATGCTTTTGTTGCAACTTTTTGGTCGGTTGCAGGAGCCATTGTTGCCTATTACTTAGGTGCATATCTTTTTGATGAGTTTGGAGCATCTATGATTGCTTTTTACAATTATGAGGAAGAATTTTCTCAGGTTATTAAACTTTTCAATCAAAATACCTTTGTTGTTATTTTTACTGCAGCTTTTACTCCGATACCATACAAGGTATTTACCATTGCAGGAGGTGCCTTACAGGTAGATCTTTTTTCATTTATCACTGCATCGGTGTTAGGAAGAGGTTTACGTTTTTTTGCTGAAAGTTGGTTGCCCTATCGATATGGAAAAAAGGCACGAAGTATTCTTTCAAAGCATATGAAAACTATCTCTTGGACTTTAGTTGCTTTAGTTAGCATATACCTGCTTACTCGCTTATTGTTTGATACAATGTAGTTATGAAAAAAAAGTACCATATCTCAATTTCAATTTCTGATACCGCGTTTCGATACGTGGTTGTTGATCGTGATCAGAATGGTTTTTTTGTACCTGCTTATGGAGAAACTTTTCTTGAAGAGGGGATTGTAGTAAAAGGTGAAATTATCAAAGCAAGTGCTCTTTTGGATGTCATTACATCATTCAAGAAAAATCTTCCAGATTCTTCGGTATCCATCTATTCACTAGTATTACCACATCAGTATTTCATTCATGATTCTTTCTTAGTTGCAGGAGTATCTAGTCAGAAACAAAAAAATTCTGCTATTCAACAATATCTGGGTGATAACATACAACAATATCCATGGGCAGAGAATCATAGCTGTCTATATCAAACAGATGAACATGATATGGTCTATGTTGAAGCTCTTCCTCATGAACGGTATCAGAGTTATATAACCCTACTTTCTTCTTGTGGAATTGATAACGTAGAAGTACATAGTGATATATCAGCCGTTTCAGTTATGGTAAAAGATTCTCCTTCTGTCGTTATCAAAATTGATAACGAAAAGAGTTATGTATTTGAAATTAATAATGGTTTTGTAGAAAGCAAAAAGACCTTTGAACTTTCATATCAAAGTTTGGTTAGTGATGTAGTTAAATTCTTAGGTGTTGATTTAGATTTTGCACGAAAGGTAGTGCGAAAATATGGAGTCTCAAGAGCCCATCAGGAACCTAAGGTATATCAAAGAATTGTAAGGTCTGTATCACCTTTACTTGATTATCTTAAAGTGAATAAATCGACAAGAAAGAAGAAAATATATTTGTGGTTTTCACATGAACCACTTGTTGGAATGAAGGATGTATTGACCAAACAGATGCATACTGAAATTAATGTTATCTCTCCTGTGCATAACGAAATAGTTTTGTACCATGAGGTGTTAGATATTCATATGGATGATACCTATCGCTATTCTGCATTGTTGCTTACCGCTTCACTATCAATGAATGGAAAACTGTAATATTCATTGACCACAATTCTCTATATGTTATATTTTCATGTGTCCAAGAAAGAGGAACTCCCCTTATAGTTCAATGGATAGAACGAGGGACTTCTAATCCCTAAATCTAGGTTCGATTCCTAGTGGGGGGACAATGAAAATATACAGGGGCGATTAGCTCAGTTGGTAGAGCAGTTCGTTTACACCGAAAAGGTCAGGGGTTCGAGTCCCTTATCGCCCACGAGAAGTGTTACTCACACTAGAACTAACATCTGTTGATTCAGATGTTTTTTCTATAGTTGGGTTAATTAGATGCTCTTGGCTAGAGATTTCTGCAAGAATATCTTGAGGAAGCTTAAGTCGCATAGATAATCTAAAAGGCACTTCTTGACCATCTTTTTTTGGTCCAGCAATAATATCAGTATTCTTTTTATCTCTTGAATAAATGACAATTTCATCAACAAGCATATGAATAACCTCCTCTACTAATTCCTTGTTTCCAGATACTTTCTTTAAAACGTTTTGATATTTCTCACTAAAAAGTTCAAGAGTTTTCAGGTATCCATCAGATATATTATTCTGTGCAATTTTTTCATATATATCTCTTAGCTCGTTTCGGTAAAGAAGTTCTGAATTATTTATTTCTTGAGTTCTTTCTTTGAGTTCTTTGGGTGATATCAATCCATGTTCATGTTGAATTGATAGTTGTCTTTTACGATTTGGAATCCCAGAGATAAGCCCATTTATTTTTTCCTGTTGATTATGGAGTTTTTTAATTTCTGTCTTAGAGGAGGAAAGTGTTTGTTGGTGTTTATACACAGCTAAAGGGTTACTAATCAATTTTAAGCAATTTTCTATAACAAAATCCTCAATTTCCTTTGCTGGAAGAGGTAGCGTCTTGCACTTAGTATTATATTTACTATGACTCTTTCTACTACATACATAGTAATAAGCATATTTATTATTTCCTTTCATTAATTTTGGAACACCATTCCAATTATTACGGTGACCATTATTTCCTTTTAAATGAAAACAAGCATCACAGGTTAAAAGCCCACTTAAATAATATGGTTCTGGACGCTTGCGTGAGCTAATATTAATGGTTTTTGATTTCTCTAGTATTTTCTGTGCTTTTTCAAAAGTTAGTAGATCTATAATTATAGGCATGGAATAATCAGATTTTTTCCATTCTTCTTTCGGGAGTTTTTTACCTTTTTTACTTTTAGCATAATAATAAATTCCAGTATAAAGCTCATTTTTTAAAATTCTTCTCACGGAAAGATCATTCCAGTGGAAAGGAGAGTTTTGCTTTTTTGATGTACCCTCCCTCTTTTTATTCTTTATAGTAGAGGATTCAGGTGATAATAATTTATGATCTTGCAAATATTTTGCTATTTTGCCTATTCCGTATTTCTTGTTTACATATAAATCAAAAATAGTTTTAACTCCTTCAGCTTCTTCTCTAATTATAGATAGCTTCTTATCTTCTCTTTTTTTGTAACCATAGACAGGTGCATTACCCATATAAGTTCCACTATGTGCAGATACCTCTCTACCTGCTTGTGTTCTTTGTTTAATGGTTTCAATTTCCAATTCAGCAATAACACCAATTATACTTAGAATAGCTCTACCAAATGGTGTAGTAGTGTCAATGTTTTCAGTAACTGAAACGAACTTTATTTCACTCTCTTCAAAGAAATCTATAATTTCATGAAGTACTTTTAATTTTCTAGCAAATCTATCTATTCTATACACAATCACCACATCAAAGGGTCTATTCTCTGGGTTTGAGAAAGTGATCTCTTCTTTGAGTCGAGCTAGAGCGGGTCTCTCGTCAGGGGGAATAGTTCCACTTATTCCATTATCAAAATACACATATTCTTCACCAGCAAATATAAATGGTTCATCTGTATATTTACGGGATTCTATGAGATTCAAAATAGCCTCCTTTTGGATCTTTGGACCATACTTTTCAACTTGATCATCAGTAGAAACTCTAAGGTAAATTGCTACTTTTTTTGGTCCTCTCTTTGCTTTTAATGTATTCATAGTATTAAGGGAAGTGTTACATAGAACTATATGTAATTATATTTAGTTTAACAGAAAAAGGTGAAATTTTTAAAGAAATGTATGGTATAATACTAATATGGCTAGGAAAATTACTCAAAAACAGAAAGTATTTGCTGATATCTATATTGAGTCAGGAAATGCAACGCAAGCTGTTAAAAAGGCGTATAAGTCTTCTAGTGACGCTTCTGCACGCAGTATAGGAAGCCAGAACTTAACAAAACTTAACATTCAAGAGTATTTGAAAAATCAGGCTCAACCAGTACTAATAAATATGGTCCATTTGGCCCTCAATGCTGACAGGCAATCTGATCAAATAAGAGCTGGGAAAATTATCCTAGACAGAACTATTGAGGAGAGGCTTAACCCAATTTCTCTTAGTTTTGTAGAGAATCGGAAAGAAAAGGAAACAGCTATTAGAGACTATTTAGAGTCATTATGAGAATATTATTTTTTATATTTAAGGTACAATTATACTAATTGAATATTATTAACAGGCCCAACCATTGTTAGAATGAGTGGTTCAATATCCAAACAAAATGAAAAAACAACTTCTTATAGTAATTACATTAATGATATTAGGTTCAATTTTTCCCGTTATTCATGCTTACGGACAAGTGAATAATGTCGATTTTAAACATTATAGTCTAACTCTTCCAGCAGATTGGGAAGAATTACCTTATTCACCATACATTGAAGATATAAATATAGAATTAAAATATTCATCTTCAGAGTATATTAAGGATTATAAGATTGGATACTTTAAAAATAGTAAATATTATCCTCCAAACTCTCTCTCTGAGATCTTGCAGGGCCGTGATATTCCAAAAGAATTTTTAGAAACAAATAGAAGTCTGGAAAAAATTGAATCGGCTTATTTCTTAATTCAACAATTCCATATATCTGATATTTATATAGAAGATGTATACAAGGATCTTAGAAGAAATAAAGACAACATTTACGGCTTAAAATTTCTTAGGAATGAATCTATTAGTTTATATAGGGATGATAATAGTATAATTGTGGACACGTATGGCGTTGATCAGCCTACATACACGGCACTATTTCTTGGTAAGGATTTAGTAACCCAATTAGATTATTATTCTGTTGGTATGGAAAATATCAAAGAAGATGAAAAAGATTTTTATAAAATTGTAGAGTCCTTTTCTTATGATAATAATTATAGATATGATAAGTCAGAAAAATCCCTATTTGATTTTCATTCTTATTTACCAATGATTAGATTCTTTCTAATAATCACCTTTATTATGTTGATCGGATGGAGAACTATCAATTATTTTAAGAAGAGAAGAGCTTCTAATAGTGGGAAAATAATTTCAAAAAAAATAGAGAATGAAAAGACTTCTCCTAGAGAAAAAAAAGAGAAAGTTAAAGAACCCCTTTGGCGATTTGCATTACTCTCAATAATAACCTTAGGTATATATGAGTTAATTTGGATGTACAAAAATTGGAGAATTTTGAAAAGAGAATTAAATCTAGATGTTGAGCCTTTATTCAGAGCATTATTCTCACCAGTTTATATTTATAGGTTTAGTCTGAGAGTAGAGGACCTTTGTAAAAAGGAAGGAATAAAAACAAATAAATATAGTGAAGCACTAGTAGTTTCTAGTATTTACATATTCTTTTCTTTTTCAGTTAATTTCCCAGGATATACTCCATTGTTGGTACTTTTTACATTTCTTCCTTTATTACCTCTAGTAAAATTAATGAATCAATATTGGTCCAAGAAGGATAGTAATAAAAAGCCACTTAGTTAAAGTGGTTTTTTGGTTTCTTGTAACAGTTTATGTAATAGTTCCTTATCTGGAGATTCAGTAGAAATCATTTCAACTTCCATTCCTTGTGGTAACCCATCATTTTTTAAGTTATTTGTGTAATAAAAATCTACTCCATTTTCGGAATCTCCTATAGTGACTTCAATACCTGTGCCGTCATCAAGATTTCTTATGGCTTGTAGCATTTTCTCATTTTCATTCATTAATTAATTATATCATTGTGTGATGTATAATTCATTGACTACTTATGACAAAGGAATTCAAAACGGTAAAGCAGGACCCATGTTTTTGTGGGTCCCTTGATAAATACGGCAAGCCTAAACTATATAAAAATTGCTGTAGAAAAAAAGTTCCTGAGATAACTAATCAATTGCTAGAAAAATTTAGGGATAGACCTAGAGAACCTTTTGAAAAAGGAGGGTTTTTAACGGGACGTCCTTTTATTTCCGAAACTTTCCAAGAGAGAAGAGTAAGAGCTGTAAAGAATATAGTTTATCTACGTCCATTAGATGAGACATTTCATACATTTATTCTTGCAAGATTTTCAGAAATTCTGACTATGGAATAGATAGAAAAGCAAGAAGAAAAGGATCAACCACACATTATTGTTAAATGGTTTGGAGAATTTGATGCAGTAATTTCAAAGTCAGGGGAAAAAGGGGAAGACAAAATAAAGGGTATAAAATTAACTGGTAATATGCGAGCCCTTCTATCTCTAGATTATGATTTCTATTCTCTACAGCACTGTGGGGCTGAGGTATTATCAAAACTTTTAAATCGATTACGAAACGAACAGCAATTTCAAGGAGCTAGATACGAAATAGCTGTTGCAGCCTTATCTTGTAGAGCTGGGTTTGAAATTAAATGGATTCATACTTCATTAGGTATGAGTCCCGTACAGTTTGCAAACAAAAACAGCATTTAGTATGCTGTTTTTATGTAGAAAAGGTGTCTGAATTTTGGGGTACCTTCCATGTATATGTTTTATAAATTGATTAATAAGAAAGAACTTAATAATGAGGTAAAAAATATAAATGTTTTCCTTAAAAAATTAGAGAGAAGCTATAAGAAATCACCCTCCTTATATTTTTTAAGATGTTTAACTTATTTTCTTGAGATACTTATTTTTCCATACTTTCTTGAAAAAATATTCAGTGAATATCTTTCGAGCAATGTTATAGGATATATCATCGGGTTTGTTATTACGTTGGGTATTTATAAATTTTCAAAAGTACTTAATTTTACTGTTTTTAAGGGTTTTTCAATTTTTTATCTTGCAAGAAAGAAGATTATTCGTTCTTTCCTTCAATCTTTGGGCATATTATCTATATTGTTATTTATTAATATTTTGTTAAAGTACAATCCATCAAAGCATTATGTCAAATAGAAATAAAACTAAAAAGAAATCATTTCCTCCATTCTTGTTCGCACTGGCATTTGCGACAGTTGTCAGTTTTCTTGTGATGATTGATAAAAGTATCTTTAAGGAATCACCATCAAAAGAACAACAAGTCATTATTAAAGAAATTGCACAGCAGGTGAGTCCTTATCAAGACAAGGAAAACCTGAAAAAAATTGTCTTAGTGCAAAACTTTAAAAATTCTGCTAGGAATGGGAAACAAACAGATACTATAGAGGTTCCTTTCACAAAAGCTGGTATTGTAAGTGGCGGATACTTGTATATTAAAGCCTCAGCTGATGACAAAAAACTTGGGGACTACTCAACAATTTATACTAAGTTAATACATTCAAACAATTTAGAAGGAGATGGTGGTCACTTACAGAAGAATAGGAGCTTAGAAACACCTGATGAAAATAAGGGCTACACTGAACTTTTATACAGATTATCTGATATTCCATTTCAAACTAAACTAGGGTCAAATTCTGTCATCTCAAAAAATTGGCTTCAGATTATAAACGAAAATGAAAATCCTCTATCTAACCTTTCTTTTTCCTCAACAGAGAAGGATGGAGAAATTATTGAACTATCGATATATTATGAATGCTTAGAAAATACTGATTGCTCCCTAGAAGAATAATCAAAATGTAAGTCATCAATCTAATAATTTATCCTTTGAGTTCAACATCAATATCCTTATATGTAAGTATCAACGGATATTTGTCATAATAGTTCCAGTTCAATTTACACTTCTCACATTAAAAAACCACATTACGTGGTTTTTGTTTTTATTGACAGAAAATAAATTGATGTTAATGTAATCTCTGGAAACAAAAATTCCATAACAAATAGCAGAAGATAAATCTTAACTTTGGGGGAAGTTAAAACCTTCTGCTATCCAAAACCTCGTAATATACGAGGTTTTTACTTTGACCAAACATATCTTTAGAGTACGATGGTATAAAGTATTGTTTCACCTTTTAAAAAAGAAAATATGATCCATGTTAATCGTTGTTATTGTTTATCTCTTCTAAAGACATATAGAAAAGAGATTGGTATGTTACTCGTACTCGTGTTAATGGGATTCATGTTAGTGATGGCTATCCCGTTCATTGAGAATTGCAAACATTCAATATTCTCTGGAAATTGGTTTCCATTTTAAGATATAGGCTGATTACTAGTATATCAGTCTATTTTTATTACTTGAGTGCTTGCAATTTTAACAACTCTTGTTATTATCCCTTATATTCTTATGCCAATTATTAAAGCACAAAAAAAATCAGTACGTCAGTCTGAAAAAAGACGAGTATTTAATGATCGACGACGTCGAGCAATGCGTCAATATGTGAAAGAAGTTAAAGAACTTGTTGCACAGAAAGACCATAAAAAAGCTATGGAACTTCTTCCGGTAACCTATCAAGCAATTGATAAGGCAGTAAAAAGAGGAGTGATTAAAGCTAACACTGCAGCACGTAAAAAATCACAAATTTCACGAATTATTAAAGAAATCGCATAGTGCGATTTTTTACTTGCTTCAACGATACAGATGCGTATACTTTTTGGTATGCTCTCATAGTTTAATGGATAGAACATCGGTTTGCGGTACCGACGATCCAAGTTCGATTCTTGGTGAGAGCACAAACAAAGTTAGAATTGTTTTTTAAAGAGAATATTTAGATTAGTTCTTCTTTTGTTTTCAATGATATAATCTAACTACTTATGGGAATAGAAACCTTTGTTAATAATCAGATAAGAAATCGAGAAAATCGACTTAATTCTCCTGGATTCCAAGCCGAAATGCTACGTGAAAAAATGGAGTTTAAAGATCAACTTAAAATGACTGGAGACAGTGCTCTTGATTTTGTATACGATGGATTAGGTAAAAAGGTTATGGGTGGAGCTATCAATTCAGCAGCAAAAGTTGCTTTTAATGACAAGTATGGATTTAGTAATCTTTTAAAGGATGCAACCAAAAATGTATTTGGTGCTACTAAAATGGGCTTGAAAACCATGTGGGAAATAGCTAAAACTACAGGTAAAGCAGCGAAAATAGGTATTAGACAATTAATCGCAAGATAATATATGTTAGAAACAGTTGAACAAATTGAAAATGCTATTGCTGACTTAATGATTAAACATCAGCAAGAATTATCTACGATTCATGATCGAGTTGATTTTATAACCAAACAAGCAGAAGATCTTCTTGATAAGAAGGAACAAGAACTTAATGAAAAATATAAGAATCGTACTGATATAGAACAAGCAGAAAGGGAATACCTCAAAGAATATCAATTAATTAAATCAATGATTTTAGAAGTTGTTGAAAAAACACTAAAAAAGGATTTAGAAGAATTTCTTGAAAAGATTTCATAATTTGTTTATTCAGGAAATATATTAGAATCAACATAAAGTCTCTTGTCAGCTTAATGTTATTGCATAAAATAACTAGCAAAAAAGATATCTTTGCGGATATAGTTAAGTGGTAGAATACGTCCTTGCCAAGGATGAGATGGGAGTTCGATTCTCCCTATCCGCACAAAATAAGCTTTCACTTATATACTCCTTTCTCGTGCTTGATGGTTAATACTGTCAGAATAATGATCAAATCCTATATATATTTATCATTAAACGATATAATATATATATGTTTAATTTTGAAAAAATATTTAATAAAAAGGAGAAGGAAGCTCACGTTGTTGATGCAGTTGAACTCAAACAAGAACCAGTTAGTGAAAAAAAGACTCTTGAATATTACGAAGAGAAAAAGGAAGAACTTAAAAATTTATATCAAAAACGTTCAGAGGAAGCGGTACAATATCAGAATACAAAAGATCGTATTGATGCATTAGGTCCAAATGACACCTTAAAAAACAGCCTACTAGAGGAAGCACATGCTTCTACCTTAGGAAAAGTAAATAAAGAAATACAATCAATTTCAGAAGAGGGTATTGGGTTGAATAGTAAAGAACACTATCAAGCAAGAGAACAAATGCTACAAGATGAATTAACTCGGGTTAACGAAAAGATAGAAGCCTTCAGACAAGAAGTAATATATCCTGAAAATGAAAATGCACAGAAACTTCTTTCTTTGAAAGAAAGAATCGAAGAATCTTGGAATGAAAATATTCCCCAAGAAGAGGGGTATAAAATACTCGTTGATATTTTTGGAGAAAACAACGTATATGAGCGCACATATACTAAAATTCCTGAAATATCTCAAGAAGAATTAATTAAAGCTATTGATGACAGGTTATCAAAAATCGCAGATACCTTTACTGGTTCTGGGGAATTGAATACTGAAGAATATAAATTGATGGTTCATCGAAAAGAAAAACTTAATGAACTTCTTGCAAATTGGTATTTTCAGAATAGAAAATAATACCTACCTATATATTTTTTGAAGCAAACGAGGAACAAAAAAACAGATGATATTACTCATCTGTTTTTTACTTAGTTATATTATTCAACTACTACTACCTCCATCTCTCCCATCATATCCATAGCATCCATTCCTGAATCCATTGGCATCATTGATCCCAATGATACTCCGAGGAGTAAACTAAGTCCAATAGCGATTGCTAGAAGGACAAGGGATGCATAAATGTAATTCTTTTTTGTTTGTGATGTTTTGCTACTTGTTAGAAAGTAAATAATCGCAATGATGTTTACTACCGGAAGAGCAAGAAGAATAATCGTTCCTAACCAATTTCCTACGCTGATAATATTATTATTAATTATATTGTTTTCTTTATCCATATAATAAATTATATCAGACAAAATAAAATATTGTATACTATGAACTAATGAAAACTATTATTTCCTCATTAATTATTTTTTTATTAGTCATCGTAGGGGCAGGTTACCTTCTTCGTGATCATTATATTCCTTTTCTTTCTTCACTTGGAAGAGATATTGATACCCGTCTTTTTGGCACAGTCTACGAATCTTTTGATATTCCTGAGAGTACTATTCCTGCATCAGGTAGTATCACTGAAGAAAGTCAGGCGATAAAAAAGGAAAGTACTAGTTCGATTCTTAGTCTTCCTCGTTTTACTGAACTTCCAAGTTATCAACTCGCAGATACCTTCGATGAAAAGCTTCCGGAAGATGCTCAATGTACTTACAGCTTGAATAAAGATTATATTGTTTGTACTAGTTTATCTGAGCTTATGGATTATGTTCGACCAGTTGCCATTGATGAGCGAGAGCTCGAATATAAATCGGAGTCTAGTATTCGATACTACCCACTTCCAGATTTTATTACTAATCAAAGCTTAGAAAGATATGGAGAGGGAAGCACTCGATTTTCAAAATCAAGTGGTGGATCAGGTTATGAAGAATACAACATTTCACTTGTCGATGATCAGGTAGGGCTCTTTGACATCAATATCGAAGAAGAAAGAGACCTTTCTTCTTTTGTAGTCGCTGAACAACAAATAATACAAGAATATGAAGAATCGCAAGAATTTTTGAAACTCCTTGAAAGTACTTTTGATGTAAATATTTCTGATTTGGGAACTGAAGACACTGAAATGAATTTGAATGAAACAACTTATACTAAGCTTGTAAGTATTGTGGATGAATTTAGTATGGAAAATGTTTTTGCATTAATGTTTTCACCATATCGTATTCCAGAAGATCTATTGAAAAGAATCGACATTATTCTCGACAATGCACCTGCATATATTGAAGCATATCAAAAAATAAATCTTACCGAAGAAGAACGAGCTCTGTTACCGACAATGTGTGGTGATGGAAAAAAGGATATCTTTGGACAAGATTTTGTTGATAGTTTAAATAATTGTATTTCATATACTTGTGAATTTAACCACCCTCTACTTCCTGGAATGATGACAAGGACTGTTGAACCTGTTTCAGGTACTTGTGTATATACCGAACAGATGCCGAATAATAGCGCAATGACCTGTAGCTTCTCACCTGAAGAACAAAAACAGGCAGCGAATTATTATCAAAGTTTTGTTGACGAATCTGATAATAAAGATAATTCTATTTTAAGTGGATTTTTGAATAACGGGACATGCGTTATCTCAAATGAAAGTTTTGATAGTTAGTAGTTATTTGTTACAGTACCTAATATGAATGAAAAAGTAGCAAAAAAAGTAGGAGAAGCATATGCCTTTGCTTCAGTATTAGAAGAAACCTTTACTCGTAATGAATCAGTAATGAGAAGTTTGTTTGATTCATATGCTGATCTCATGAAAGAAACCGTACAAAGTCAGCAGGATGAATTAAGAAGTATTGCAGAAGAATTTGGTATGTCAGAAGTAGTATTACCTAAAGCAGAACGAACCTCTGTAAAAATTCAGAATATGGCTGATATGTATGTTGGTGATGAATGGGATAATCCAGTTGAAGTACTTGAATGGATGAGTTTCTTTGTTGGAGGAGCCGTAATACATTGGCAACTTATCGCAGGAAGTGCAGAAGCAATGGGACATGAATCATTTCTTGGGGTTGCTCAAGAGGGTACAGATTACTACCATTCTCTGTTAGATGAATTAAAAGAATACGCTATTTCAATTGGAAAAGAACGAGCGGTATAACAAAAAAAAACACCAAATAATTGGTGTTTTTTTTGTTAATTAAAATCCAATAGTATTTATTAACTTATCAGTATATGACTCCCGTAGTTCTTGTTCATCAATATATTTAAGAAGAAATTCTCGTAATTCAAGTGGATTGATGTTTGAAGGAATGGCAATTGATTGAAGGGCCGTCATCCTTTGTGATGTCATAAGGATAAGGACGTGATTTCCATCTTCTCTTTTCTTAATCCAGAATGATTGGATGGTAGGGTATTCATGCATTATGTGATGAATCTTAATTCCGTGATTTGAAATTTCCACATCCATGGTAATAGGTGCTTTATTTGCTTGGGTAAACATAAGAACCGTTCCGATGAGGATAAGAAATGTAAGAAGAAAATTTGTCATCAAAACTGAAATTATCATCAGAATTACTGAGCCTAATCCAACAAGCCAAAACCAATTCTTCTTTTTTTCTTTGAATTCAAATTCAGAAATCTCCCAAATATATTCAATAGTATTGTCATGTAACATACCTTCATTATCGCATAGTTTATGCTCTTGGCTAGGGACTTGCAGAAAAATATGAAGCGTGTATACTCGCCTCTGTCAGTTCATTAACAATTGAAGAGAACAAAATACCTATATGTACGATTACATATAGGTAGGTGAAAGAACATTTTCTTTTACCGATTTGTGTACAACAAGAACAGAAATAACATTACGTTTTAATTTCGAGGTTTAACAATAGTTAAATCTAAAAATAACAATCGTCAGCAGAATACATGAAATATTTATGTGTTCTGTTATAGAGAATATAGCAGGTAGGTTTTACCTAACCATATATTTTTTAGTAGAGTTTGATCCTAGCTCAGGATGAACGCTGGCGGCGTGGATAAGGCATGCAAGTCGAACGATCCTTGTATTTATATAAGGGTAGTGGCAAACGGGGTAGTAACAGGTAGGAACATACCCATGAGTCGTGAATAACTGCGAGAAATCGTAGCTAATACACGATATCCCTACGGGGGAAAGATTTATCGCTCATGGAATGGCCTGCTTCGTATCAGCTAGTTGGTAAGGTAAAGGCTTACCAAGGCTATGACGCGTAGGGGAGGTGAGAGCCTGACCCCCACCATTGGAACTGCGACACGGTCCAAACTCCTACGGGAGGCTGCAGTCGAGAATCTTCCGCAATGCACGAAAGTGTGACGGAGCGACGCCGCGTGATGGATGAAGTATTTCGGTATGTAAACATCTTTTATAAGTGAGGAAGTATATTGACGTTAACTTATGAATAAGGGGTTCCTAAACTCGTGCCAGCAGGAGCGGTAATACGAGTACCCCAAGCGTTATCCGGAATTATTGGGCGTAAAGGGTCCGTAGGTGGCCATATTAGTCTTTTGTCAAAGACCCGTGCTCAACACGGGGGAGGCAAAAGAAACGGTATGGCTTGAGTCTGTGAGGGGTGTGCGGAACTCATGGTGTAGGGGTGAAATCCGTTGATATCATGGGGAACACCAAAAGCGAAGGCAGCACACTGGCACATGACTGACACTAAGGGACGAAACCCTGGGTAGCGAATGGGATTAGATACCCCAGTAGTCCAGGGCCTAAACGATCTTGATTAGCTTTCGGGAGTATCGACCCTCTCGGAGGCGTAGCTAACGCGTTAAATCAAGCGCCTGGGAAGTACGAGCGCAAGCTTAAAACTCAAAGGAATAGACGGGGACTTGCACAAGCGGTGGATCATGTGGTTTAATTCGACACTAAACGAAAAACCTCACCAAGGCTAGACACTCTATTCAGGCTGCGCAGTGGAAACACATGGTAGATATTGTGGTAGAGCAGGTGTTGCATGGCCGTCGTCAGTTCGTGGTTTGAATTGTTCCCTTAAGTGGGGTAACGAACGAAACCCTCATCGTGTGTTTTATATGTCACGCGAGACTGCCCCCTTTCTGAACAGGAACATACTTAAATATGTTTTGGTTCGTGTCCAGAAAGGGGGGAGGAAGGAGAGGATGACGCCAGGTCAGCATGACCCTAGATGCCTTGGGCTACACACGTGATACAATGGGAGGGACAACGGGCTGCGATCCAGTAATGGTAAGCCAATCCTTCAAACCCTTCCTCAGTTCGGATTGAGGGCTGAAACTCGCCCTCATGAAGTCGGAATCGCTAGTAATCGCGGGTCAGCTATACCGCGGTGAATACGTTCTCAAGTCTTGTACTCACCGCCCGTCAAGTCAAGGGAGCCGGGGGTGCCCGAAGTCTGTGCATTGCATGGCCTAAGGTAAACTTGGTGACAGGGACTAAGTCGTAACAAGGCACGGCTAGCGGAAGCTGGTCGTGGATCAATTCAAAGATATAAAGGCCGATGTCTACTATCGAGCCCGAATTGGTTGATATGTAACTACTTAACAGTACATTAGTCATGGTAGTTGGCACTATGAAGCCCTACTCGCATACTTTCAAAGCGTTACGAAAAGTTAAAGTCCTGATAGGATACATCAATTGAGTATCGTATGGGCCTCTATGACAGAACACATAAGTGTTTCATTCTGACTTGTTCTCTTTAATTGGAAATGAACTGATAAAAACCGCTTGCAATAGCGGTTTTTTCTTTTTCCATATATCCTAGTTACATGAACCAAAAAAAGCTTTGGAAAATTGAATCACTGTGGGATCAAAAGACAGATCCTGATTTCTCTTATACTTTTGATTTTTCTGAAAGTACAGAATATGTTTTTTCTGATGATTATGGAGAATACAAGGGGCTAAAGTTTCCTGTTCAGATGATTGAAAAGAATGGAAAGAATATTTATTTATTTGATAATCATAATATGATGCTTGAGGTACTTTTCACTGAATATTCTAAAAAACAGTCGCCACTGCATATTGTTCATATTGATGCTCATAATGATGACGCATTATTTCCTGTTGAAAAACCAACAAGCTTCACATATGAAGATCTTCAATATTTGATATCAACAACAAGAATATCTGATTTTTTTGATGCACTTTCTGAAACCAAAGTTATTCATTCAATATCAAGAATTACTACGTCTTCATCTTTCAAAGAATATGAAGATCGTAACTATGATGTTCTAAGTCTTGATATTGATATCTTTGGAGAAGAGGGTGAATTCATTGATCTTGAAGCAAAAGTTGAGGTGATTAAAAAAGCTTGGAAATCATCACAGGTGATTGCTATTGCTATGAGTCCTGGATTTATCAACCAATCATATGCAAAGGAAATTATCCAAATTATGATACGCTAAAAATATGAAGATTACGGTATTAACAATAGGGGAAGTACAACTTTCCTTTGCAAAGGAAGGAATACAAGAATATTTAAAGCGTATTAACCGTTTTGTTTCACTTGAGTTGGTGAGTGTAAAGGAGGGAAAGAAAATGGAAGGACAAATACAAAAACATATTGAAAAGAAGTACCTAATCCTTCTTGATGAAGCAGGGAGGGAATATACCTCTCTTGAACTGAGTACCTTTCTTGATATGAAGATGAATATAGGGAAAGATCTGTGTTTTGTAATTGGTGGACCAGATGGCCATCTTGATTCCCTTAGAAATGAAGCAGATGCCTTTATTTCCTTATCAAAACTTACCTTTCCTCATGATATTGCAAGTATGTTACTACTTGAAACCCTGTATCGCTCTTTTAGTATATTAGAAAACCACCCATACCATAGAGTGTAGGGTGGTTTTTTATGCACAAGTTCTCGTTGAAATGGTTGCACTTGAGAATCCAGTATTGATCTCTGTTTTTCCGTTTGAATCTATACAATACCAAGTTCCGTCAGAAAGCCTGCTTTCAATGATATAGAAGCTACCATTTACGTCTGGGGTAACAACTCCTGTGGTAATCGCTGTTTCTGGTTGAGAAAATGAAAAATAGTGATGACTATTGGCATCTCCACAAATATGATATCCATTAGCTCCAGCGTTGACATCTGGTTGTATAGCTCTCCAAGCTCTACCTACCTGTGAAGTTGAATCACAAACTGTGTTGTAGCTACCAGTTTCAAGATAAATTAGTTCAGCAGCAGTGCGCATTTGATTGATTGATGCTTTTACTTTTGCATCTTTTGCTTTTGTACGTGCACTCCCAAGTGATGCTAATACCACCGTTGCAAGTATTCCGATGATAGCTACTACTACGAGTAGTTCAATTAAGGTAAATCCTTTAGTTTTCATATGGCAGAATTATATCATGTTGGTAGGTAAAAATATATTGTTTAGGTATTAAAAAAACTCACAAACAGTGAATTTAGTAATCTAACATGTTCTATCAGTAGCTGTTGGTAATGGTGATGTTCCTTGGCTACCCCCTGCAATCAATTTACTATTTCCAAGATTATCAACACAATACCATTCATTACTAAATAGATATATCACAGCAGCCCACGCACTACCATTAGCATCTCCAACCCCTGTCCCTGTAGTTAATGCGTTTGAGTTTGCACTTGGGGTAAAGTAATTGTTATTTTGATCATGGCATGCGACTAAAAGGGATCTATTTGAATCAGGCAAGATTCTTCTAAACATTTCACCACTTACTGTCCCAGCATCACATACATCATTATAATCGCCATCATACTGAAGTTCAGCTTGCACTTGAAACTGTTTCATTCCTGCTATCGTTTTAGCATCACGAGCTCTACTTCGTGCACTTCCTAATGATGCTAATACCACCGTTGCAAGTATTCCGATGATGGCAACTACTACGAGTAGTTCAATTAAGGTAAATCCTTTTGATTTCATAACTAAAATTATTCCAGAATACATAACATTCACAAGGTATTCCTTGACCAATTCCCATAAAAAAGTAGTATCAACAGTACAGATTCTGGAAATTCCAGGGTTTTTGTTTGGTGTTTACACTAAATATTTTATTCAATTTTAATTACCAACGGCACAGTGTCCGTTGCGTACCCTTAAAAAAATACTTACCCATATTTATATAGTAAGTATTTACACACATATTTATGACACGATCATTAAAAAAGGGTCCATACGTTGATGCAAAACTTCTTAAGAAGATCGACGGAAAAGACCCATTGAACACCCCACCTGTTAAAACGTGGGCGCGTGCATCGCAGATTTCCCCAGAAATGGTTGGATTTACCTTCGCGGTTCACAATGGACGAAAACATATCAACGTTCTGGTTTCAGAAGACATGATTGGACACCGACTTGGTGAATTTTCTCCAACAAAAACCTTCCACCGTCACGGAGGAAAAATGCAGAAGGAACTTGATCAGAAGAAGCGAGAAAGCGAAATCGCTGCTGCTAAATCTGCGAGAGCTGTATAACCTAAAATACTCGTATGAAATCTAGTTTAAAAAATTACAGACAGTCACCTCGAAAGGTACGTTTGGTTGCTGACACTGTTCGTGGAAAAAAAGTTAATCAAGTTTTACTTGAATTACAATTTCTTCCTAAGCGAGCATCACAGGCAATTGCAAAGTTAGTATCTTCAGCAGCATCAAATGCTGAGAATAACTTTAAAGTAAGTAAAGACGATTTAATCGTAAAAGAAATTTCGGTCGACCAAGGGGTAACCCTTAAACGTTACCGCCCACGAGCTCGTGGAGTGGCAAAGCGTATCAACAAGAGAACCAGTAATATCACCTTATCTCTTGGGGTGAAAGAAGAAAAATAATTCTATGTCACAAACAGTACACCCATATGCATACCGATTGGTAACTCTTCGAGACTGGAAGTCACGATGGTTCGCACGTGGAAAGAAATATACTCAATTTCTTAAGAATGATGTTCTTATCCGTGAGTATCTTGAAAAAGAACTTAAAGGAAAATACTTTTCATCAATTGAGTTTGAGCGTAATCAAAAAACAACAAAGTTGATTATTAAAACATCACGACCTGGATTTATCATTGGAAAGCAAGGAGAAGGAATTACTGAACTTAAAAAGAAAGTAGTTCGAGAAATGAAACGAAATAATATTGTTGTTTCAGATGACTTTTCAATCGATGTAGTTGAAGTAAAAAATCCTGATGCTGATGCAATGATTGTTTCACAACAAATTGCAGAAGGTCTAGAGCGACGTCTTCCATTCCGACGAGTAGCAAAGCAAATGCTTGATAAGGTAATGGCATCACGTGAAGTAAAAGGAGCTCGAATTGTTCTTTCAGGACGATTAGGAGGAAATGAAATGGCTCGAAAAGAAGAAGTTAAACGAGGAGGAATTCCTCTACAATTTATCCGAGGAGATGTTGACTATGCAGAGTATAGAGCAAATCTTCCTTACGGAGTTATTGGAATTAAGGTGTGGATTTACAAGGGAGATACGCTAATTAAGAGCGGTAAATAATAAAAGTATTATGTTATTTCCAAAAAAAGTAAAACACCGAAAGTGGCAGACGGCGAGAAAAAACCCAAACAGTATGGGAATCGCAAGTCGAGGAACCAGAATCCAAAATGGTACCCATGCGTTAAAAGCAATGAGCGACGCTCGTATCACTTCTAATCAAATTGAAGCAGCTCGTAAAGTACTTACTCGAGAAACAGGAAAATTTGGAAAATACTGGATTCGAATTTTTCCAGATCGTCCAATTACCCGAAAAGCAGCTGAAGTAGGTATGGGAAAGGGAAAGGGAGATCCTCAAGGATTTTGTGTTGAAGTACTACCAGGTCGACTTATGTTCGAAGTTGGTGGTGTTTCAGACAAGATTGCGCGAGAAGCACTCCGAAAGGCAGGTACTAAATTACCCGTTAAGGTAAAAATTGTAAGTGCCGAAGACATCTATTAATCACATCGCTATATATATGACAACAACCCAAAACAATTCAAAAACATTACGCGGGACCGTCGTTTCAGATGCGATGGATAAGACCGTCGTGGTAAAAGTTGAACGATTTGTACAACATCCAAAGTATAAAAAGTTTTTCAAGAAATCTAAAAGGTACCACGCACACGACGAAAATAACCAATGTAAAATTGGTGATGTCGTTGAGATCGTTGAAACTCGACCTCTTTCAAAGAAGAAAAGTTTTAGCGTCGTTTATCAATAGTCACACCCTTTGGTGTTAAATTACAAGAAACATGATCCAAGTAGGAACAAATGTAAAAATTACCGACAACACAGGAGCAAAGACTGGACGAGTATTTAAAATTCTCGGAGGGTCAAAGCGACGGTATGCTCGGTTAGGAGACCTTGTGGTGCTTTCTATTAAGACAGCTGAACCAAGAAAACTCCTTAAGAAAAAAGATGTCGTTCGTGGTGTGGTCGTACGCCAAACAAAAGAATTTCGTCGAAAAGATGGTTCATACATTCGATTTGATGATAACGCAGTTGTTATCGTTGACGCAAAAAAGGAACCAAAGGGAGCTCGTATTTTTGGACCTATCCCTCGAGAACTTCAAGAACGTGGTTATCAGAAAATAATTTCCCTCGCACCTGAGGTACTGTAATATGAAAATCAAACAAAATGATACGGTTATCGTAACTACAGGTTCACGAAGTGATCGTAAGAAAACAGGGAAAGTATTATCAATCATCAAGGGAACAGACCTAATCATTGTTGAAGGAGTAAATATCAAAAAGAAAATTACTCGTGATACTAATGGAGGGAAAACCATGGTTGATACTGAATACCCTATTCACGTTTCAAACGTACAATTTTATGACGAGAAAGTAAAAGCTCCATCTCGTTTAGGGCACGAAGGAACAGGAAAAGAAAAAGCTCGTATTACTAAGAAGAGTAAGACTATACTCAAATAATCACTGATTGTATATGAAAACACTTCAAGAAAAACAAGCAAAGGTATTTGAAACAATTGGTTCTGATTTAGGAATCGTAAACATCATGCAGGTACCAACTATTGAAAAAATAGTGGTAAACGTAGGAACTGGTTCACGATCTAAAAAAGACCGATTTGCTAATGATTTTATCGCAGGGGAACTTGCTAAAATCACTGGTCAAAAACCTTCAGCACGAAGCGCAAAAAAATCTATTGCTAGTTTCAAAATCCGACAAGGAGATAATGTTGGACAAGCAGTAACCTTACGAGGAGAGAAAATGCGTTCATTCTTTGATAAGCTGGTAAACATTGCATTCCCACGTACTAAAGACTTTAGAGGAATTAGTAACAAGGGAGTTGATGCAATGGGAAACCTAACTATTGGAATTAAAGAACACACTATCTTCCCTGAAACAGGAGATGAAGAGCTTAGTAAAGTATTTGGACTTTCAATAACTATTGTTACGACTGCTCCAGATAGAGCAAGTGCCCTTAAGTATTTTGAATACTTAGGAGTACCTTTCAAAAAATAAAACCCATTTTAGGGTTTTTTTGTGATATAATTTTTATATGAAATCTAAAGGATTCACTCTAATTGAATTGCTTGTTGTAGTAGCCATTATTGGAATACTTGCAACGGTAGTATTGGCCTCACTTGGAAATGCACGAAGTAGAGCAAAAGATGCAACCCGTATGTCTGATTTAAAGACCCTACAAACTGCCTATGAAATGTACTTGAATGATGGTCGTGGGTCCGGTAATACAATCCCTGCTACAGCTTGGGCATGTAGCACAACAAGTACAGTTTTAATGCAACAGCTCCGAACATATAATTATGTTCCTGATATTATTCATGATCCTGATGCACCAAGCATAAATAATTGTAATCTCTTATTATCTGGGACCTCTGGACCGACTGGTACTTATGCTGCATACATGTTTGTGAACTATGGAAACGGTGAATACTGTCTCAATGCACGTCTTGAGAACACTCCAACAAACCCTTGTGTTTCAGGGCAAGGCTATTGTGGGTCATATGGAATGAACTATGCTGTTTGTTCAGGTAGATAAAAGAACCTAAATGGTTCTTTTTGATATACTTTAAACATGAAAGAAATTAAGTACCAGGGAAAATATATAAGCGTTACAGAGGAAGATATTAATAATCATGTATATGAACGAGTAGAAGTAAAGGAAGGTGTTCAAGTATTTCCATATAAAGAAGGAAAAATTTTACTAATCAAAGAATTGAGAACTCATGAGAAGCAAGCTCGTTGGAAATTTGTTTCTGGTATGTGTGACAAAGAAGGAAAAACTCCTCTTGAGCATGCTCAAGAGGAACTCGCAGAAGAGGCTTCGATGATTGCCGAATCTTGGGAAGAAATATATTCTTCTTCTGTCCCTTTCGCCACCATTAATCCAAATGTACATTTTTTTGTTTGTACTGATGTACGTGAATTATCTGTATCAATCGAAAACCCTGATACTAGTATTGTTATTGAAAAAAGATGGTTTACTTTTGAAGAATTATTTCAACTTATGGATACCAAAGAAATTTGGTTAGATGATGTACTTATGGTTGCTGTTTGGTATCTCTATACCAACAGGGTATAATTTGAATATGAAATCAAAAGGATTCACCCTAATTGAACTATTGGTAGTAGTTGCCATCATTGGAATATTGGCAACGGTGGTATTAGCATCACTTGGAAGTGCACGAACGAAAGCTCGTTTTGCTGCAAAACAAGCTGAAATTAATCAACTTCGTAATGCACTTGAATTATATTATTTTGATAATAATGCATATCCAAGCTCTGGTTGTTTAGGAAAGGGAGTAGGAGAAACTTGTTTTACACAAAATGGAGTTGGTACCGTATCAGGTTTTTCAGGTTCAGCAACACTTCAATCTATTGAAAACTATATCAAACTGGAAGAGTTTTCAAGTACTACAGGTAATAAATGGGATGATTATGTGTATCTAAATGGAACTTTTGCTAATCAGTGCAATGGAGGACTTCCTATCCTATCAGGACGATTTATCCTTTGGTCGCCTGATGGTAACGCAAATCCTCTTTCAGGAGATTGTGGAACAGCTGAAAGAGGATGTTGTTCAAGTGCTGGAGGATGTCCAATGGGTAACTTTTGTGCCACTCGTATTGAATAATCAAAAAAGAACCATTTAGGTTCTTTTTTGATAGAGATATAACACGATAAGGCAGGTAAATAATGTAAGAGACATCACTGGTATAGTTATATATCCATATGCTTGTATTAGGATATCACTGCAATTTGAGGCTGCAGGAATAAGGCTACAAATACTTGATTGAGCAAGAGTAGGGCTGAATTGAATCAATACTTGGTATAGAGCTACAATAAATCCAATACCTGAAAGCCAAATACTATATGCCCATACTTTATGATCTCGTATTGATAAGGCAATAGCAAAGAGAATTAGCTGAGGATAGTGGAAGATTCTTTGTATCCAACATAACTTACAAGGACTATACAAAAAACCTTCTGAAAATCCGAGACTACCTACAAAAGCTGCAATAGCAACTATGAGACCATACGTCATAGCATTTTTTTTGAAATGACGTGCAATGGCCATGTCTTTTTTACATAAAAAAAGTAACAGTAGAATGATAAGTACTGCATGGAGTACTAATATTGGAGTAGCAATGATGTATTGGTACAGATATGCGTTCATATATGCCTATTATATACATCCCTTCAATTACTTCAATATAAATATGATATAATTTGAATATGAAATCAAAAGGATTCACCTTAATTGAATTACTGGTAGTGGTTGCCATTATTGGAATATTGGCAACCGTAGTGTTGGCATCACTTGGAAGTGCACGTGATCGATCGAAAGCTGCTGCAATTGCTTCTCAATTCACTCAATTTGAAAAAGCGTTTCAAATGACTATGCTTGAAGAAGGAAGAACCAGTTGGTGGACTGAAGGAGAATTAGGAATTGGTTTGAATCCTTCAATTTCTGCTATTGCCGGTATTAGCTCTGGAAATGCTGCAAGCTTTTCAAATTATTTTTCTAATCCAGGTATTACTAATCCGTTTACAGGTTATGTATATTCATATGATAATGATAACGATGATGGGGGTCCATGTACCTCATGGGTTGCTGGAGTAAGAGTATTTAGTGTTGGTTTTACAGTAGAACAGAAACAACTCATAGATAATTATATTGATGGTGATTTTTCTCCCTCATGTGGAAAAATTCGTTATATTAATGATACTACTGATAGCAGTGTTTCATATATGTTGTCTTCACAATCAAGTGTAGTAGATTTATAAAATGATTATTTTCTGATATGCATAAATATATGAAAAAAGGATTCACTCTAATTGAACTACTCGTAGTAGTTGCCATCATTGGAATATTGGCAACCGTAGTATTAGCATCACTTGGAAGTGCAAGAGAGAAGGCTAGTTCTGCTGCAAAACAACAAGAACTTTTACAAGTAAGAAACGCGCTTGAACTTTATCACCTTGATAATAATGGATACCCGGGTAATGGTTGTATAGGAAAAACATCAGGTACCTGTTTTGGAAACAGATATTCGGGTTCAGCTGCACTGGGTGGAGTTTCAAATTATCTAAAACTTGATGTTTTTTCAAGTACTAGCCAATTAAAACAAGACGCTTTTGTCTTGATGAAAGGGACAACATCTGATGGATGTTCTGGGAGTAACCAAAGAACAGGTACTTTTATCCTTTGGAATCCAGATGGTAAAGAAGAACCAGTAGCTACTGACTGTGTTGCTGGTTCATTTCTGTTCTGCTGTCCTACAGGAGGGTGCTTATCAACAGGTAGATACTGTGCGTATCAAGTAGAATAAAACCTCTTTAAAGAGGTTTTATTCTACTTCGTTCCTAAATATTAGCTTATGGTATATAATTTGAATATGAAATCAAAAGGATTCACTCTAATTGAATTGCTTGTTGTAGTTGCCATCATTGGAATATTAGCAACCGTAGTGTTGGCATCACTTGGAAGTGCACGAAGTAGAGCAAGAGATGCAAGTATAAAGAGTGCTATGAATCAAATGAAAGCCCAAGCTGAACTATTTAATCTTAGATGGGGATCATATCATAGCCTTACCATTATGGGTTTTGCAGATGATGATATAAATGCTTGTTCAATGAATAATCCGACTGATGCAACCTATACTCTGTTTGACCCTGCAAGAGAACACAATCTCACTCCTCTTGTTCAATCAGTGTATTCTAACTCACAAAATGCTGGATTGAGAGTATTTTGTGCTGTTGCTGCATCAACGGCAGAAGATTCATGGGCATTTGCAGCTCCTTTATATAACCCACAGACAGGAACAACTGGTTGGTGTGTTGATAGTTCAGGGAACTCAAAGGTAATAAACCTTAATTTTTCTAATGGTGGAACTCCATTAGGTGGAAGAAATCTGAAGGCAATTTGCCCATAGTAATATAGAGAAAATCTCATATTACATGGGATTTTCTCTTGCTTAAAACAAATATATCAGTAGTATACATATCAGTTCATAACTCCGTGTTGATCCATATATAGCTTTTTGATAAGGCTTTATGTGTATACATACGCGAAAGTGTGAACCATTATTAAGTAATACAACACTAAACCAAGCTGTTATTCAGCTTTATTGGTATTTAACTATGGCAAAAAAATCAGTAATTGCACGAGCAAACAAGAAGCCAAAGTTTTCGACTCGAAGTGTGAATCGATGTTTCAAATGTGGTCGTAAAAACGGTTACATGCGAGATTTTGACCTTTGTAGAATTTGCTTCCGAGAATTAGCAAACGAAGGAAAGATTCCAGGTGTTCGAAAATCTTCTTGGTAAGATTAGTCACTAATTTACAAAAATATTATGGATAAAATCGCAGATATGCTCGTTACTATCAACAACGGAGGTAAGGCTGGAAAACAGACTGTTACCGTTCCGTATTCAGGGTATAAGGCAAACATTGCACGAGCACTCTTTCAAGAGGGATACATCAAAGCTTATACTCAAAAAAACTCAAAGAAGGGATCAGTTCTAGAAATTGACCTTATCTACTCAAAGCAAAACAAACCAAAAATTTCAATGGTAAAGAGAATCTCAAAACCATCTCGACGTTTGTATACTCACGCGAAGAACATTTCTTCAGTAAAGCAAGGGTATGGAAAAGTATTTCTTTCAACACCTAAAGGTATTCTTACCGGAGAACAGGCACGAAAAGAAATGGTGGGAGGAGAATTACTTTTTGAAATTGCTTAATTATTATTAACACACATTATTTATGTCACGACTTGCAAAACAACCGATCGCTATTCCAAAAGGAGTAGAAATCAAACAAGATGGTGGTTTTATCACCATGAAAGGCCCAAAAGGAGAATTGTCACGCAACTTCAACCTTGACGTTATCAACGTAGAGGTTTCAGCTGAGAATGTTTCTTTTGAAAAGAAAGAAGAATCAGTTTTTTCTCGAGCACTTATTGGAACATATGCATCGCATATTACTAATATGATCACAGGAGTTACTGAAGGATTTACAAAGAAACTTATCGTTGAAGGAGTTGGATTCCGTTCTGAAGTAAAAGGATCTAGCCTTGAAATGACTTTAGGATTTTCACACCCAGTGGTAATGGAAATTCCTGAGGGACTAACAGCAACTGCAGAAAAAAACCTTATCACCGTATCTGGTATTGATAAGGAAAAGACAATGCAATTTGCTGCTCAAATTAGAGCAAAGAAGAAACCTGAACCATACAAGGGGAAGGGAATTCGTTACGAAGGAGAAATTATTCGCCGTAAACAAGGTAAACGTGCCGTTTAAGTATTATGAATAACTCAGCATACAAAACAATTAAAAGAAAGCGTCGACACGCTAAGGTACGTTCAAAAATCTCAGGAACTGAAACACGACCACGACTTTCTGTATACCGATCAAACAAAGGAATGTATGTTCAATTGATTGATGATACTAAGGGGGTAACATTAGCTCAGGCTAACGATATGGGAATTAATTCAGGAACTGGAATTGAGAAAGCACAACAAGTAGGAAAAGCTATTGCACAAGCAGCAAAAGCATTGAATATTGAAGCTGTAGTGTTTGATCGAGGAGGAAACCTTTATGCCGGACGTATTAAAGCTCTTGCAGAAAAAGCTCGAGAAGAAGGACTAAACTTTTAATTACATTAACTATTATCTATGGATACAGAAAATAAAGAACAAGAGGTACATACTGATGTAGTACCTACAGGAGCAGATACCTCATCTGAAACTACTCAACGACGTAGTTTTAATCAAGGTGGAGCTCGCCGAACAGGAGGAAAACCTCCATTTCGGAAAAGTTCTCGTTTTGACTCACGACCAAAACCTGAATTTGAACAAAAAATTATCAACATCTCACGAGTTACTCGTGTGGTAAAAGGAGGACGAAGATTGTCATTCCGAGTTGATATGGTTATTGGAGACAAAAAGGGACGTATTGGACTAGGAACTGGAAAAGCAACTGATACATCACTTGCTATTCAAAAGGCCTTTAATCAAGCTCGAAAGAATCTTTTGTACTTGAAACTTACAAAAAATAACTCAATTCCTTATGAAGTTAGTTCAAAGGTAACCGCATCAACTGTTCATATGATGCCAAACAAAGAACGAGGACTAGTAGTTGGATCTACTATGAGAAATGTTCTTGAACTAGCAGGAATTACTGATATTACTGGACGAGTAATGTCACGAAGTAAGAACAAGCTCAATATTGCAAAAGCAGCTATTGAAGCACTTCGTGAATTTGATCTCCCTATCGCTGATCGACCAAAGCCAAAAGCTCCTCAATCAGATGAAAAGAGAAGTTTTAGAGGTGGAAATAATCGAGACCGTCGACCTCGAGCTCCACAACAAGCACGTAACTAAATCGTATTATGATGAATAATCTAAAGCGAACTCACCCAAACAAGAAGTCTAAGCGAGTTGGACGTGGTGGGTTACGAGGTAAGACCTCAGGACGTGGGCACAAAGGACAAAAGCAACATGGAGGACATGGAATTCGTGTAGAACTTCGAGATCAAATCAAGAAGATTCCTAAGTTGCGAGGACGAGGAGTTAATTCAAACAAATCAATCCACCTTAAACCAGCTGCTGTTAACTTAAGTACTCTTGAGCAATATTTTGCTACGGGAGAAACAGTAAACGTTATTACTCTTCAAGAGAAAGGAGTAATTTCAAATCTTCAAGCTCGAAAGCATGGAGTAAAGATTCTTGGAAATGGAAAACTTACCCTAAGTCTTACTGTTGAGGGATGTGCTGTTTCAAAGAAGGCAGTTGAATCAATTACCAAAGCAGGAGGGAAGGTAGTATAATACGTGGTATGAGTAGCTTTCAAAGAAAACTCAATATCATGCTTGGTGATCAGAAAATTCGAAATCGAATGTTGTTCACCTTATCTGCACTTATCATTTTCCGGTTTCTAGGATCTATTCCTGTTCCAGGAGTTGATGCTGCAGTATTGCAACAGTTTTTAACTGAGAATCAATTCTTCTCATTTCTGAATCTCTTTTCAGGAGGAGGGTTATCTCAATTATCAATCATCGTATTAGGAGTTGGTCCATATATTACCGCTTCCATTATTATGCAGTTGTCTACAACGATAGCTCCAAAACTCAAGGCAATGTTCCATGAGGAAGGATCTATTGGAAGAAAGAAATTCAATCTTTATTCTAGACTACTTACTGTACCTATTGCTCTTATTCAAGGATTTGGAATTCTTACCTTGCTTTCACGGCAAGGAGCAATTCCACAACTTGGACTTTGGGACATGGCAGTAAATATTTTGGCAGTAACCGCAGGAGCAATGCTCGTTATGTGGATTGGGGAATTAATTACTGAATTTGGAGTAGGAAATGGAGTATCACTTCTTATCTTTGCTGGTATCGTTGCTTCAGTTCCTTCACTACTTAATCAAATGGCAATTGCCTATACTCCATCTGAACTATTTAATTATGTTCTGTATGTGATTATGGTCTTAATTGTTATTATCGGTGTTGTGTTAGTGAATGAAGCTGAACGTCAGGTACCTATTACCTATGCAAAGCAAGGGCGTGGAATGCAAACCTATGGTGGCTCATCTACTTATGTACCACTTCGAGTGAATCAAGCAGGAGTAATGCCAATCATTTTTGCACTTTCTATTCTTCTATTCCCTCAGATGATTGCTGGACTATTTATCGAATCTGATATTAGCTGGATTGCAACAGCCTCAGCATTCGTAACTAATATTCTTCAACATCAAGTATGGTATCCAGTTATTTACTTCTCAATGGTATTTGGATTTACTTACTTCTACACAGCAATTACTTTTGATCCAGAATCAATGGCAGAGAATTTGCATAAATCAGGAGCATTCGTTCCTGGAATAAGGCCAGGAGCTTCAACAGAAGAATACTTTGCTACTACAGCATCACGTATTACCTTCTTTACAGCACTTTTCTTGGGACTTATTGCAGTACTTCCAATTGTGTTGCTTTCAGCAACAGGAAACCCTGCAGTTGCTATCGGAGGAACAGGAATCCTTATTACTGTCTCAGTAGTACTTGATCTCATCAAAAAGCTTGATGCTCAAGTTGCAATGCGAGAGTACTAATATTAAAAATACAACCAAGGTTGTATTTTTTTTTGTGATATAATTATTAAATGAAAAAAAGAGGTTTCACTCTAATTGAATTGCTTGTTGTTGTTGCCATCATTGGAATATTGGCAACCGTAGTTTTGGCATCCTTAGGGACAGCACGAATTCGCGCACGTAATGCTAATGCTCAGGCTGAACTTCAGCAACTACGTACCATCATTACTGGAGCTCAGATTGCTGTGAATCGTACGGTTGCAGAAATGACAAATCCTGGAAATGCTAATGGTACTTACAATAGTTGTATTTCTCCGAATACTATGGCCTCAGCTGCTTGTGCTACAGATTGGAGAAATGCTATTGATACCATTTCTGGTTTTTTTGGTTCAGCTCCTAATACTGGTTTTTATACCGATGCATGGGGAAATCCATATTTGTTAAATGAAGGAGAGGGTATGAATGTTACAACACCTTGTGTTGTTGATACCTTGCACTCTGCTGGGAATGATATGATTCCATTTACTGCTGATGATATTGATATCGTTATTCCTTTTGAATCTTGCTAAGGGGTATATAATATATATATGAGTAATAAAGAGGCACAATTATTAAAACTACTTGGAGTTATTGCTTTCATGTCAGCAGTAATTCTATATTTCGTTTTACAACCACAGGAAATAAAAACTATCCAGGGAGCTGGAGCACCTAAGGCTGAACAGAAAGAAGAATCAGGAGGAACAACATCTTCCCCAACTCGATCAGGTGGCGGTGGTGGTGGAAGTAGATCTGCATCCTCTTCAGGAAGTTCTGATACTGGTGGAATTGGTACTTTAAGTATTAGTTCCTTTGAAGCAAATAACAGAGAAAATAGTTGTTGGGTTCTTATTGATGGTGTGGTGTATGATATAACAGCATATCTTGATACCTTATCTTCAACAGAAGATGTTGTTTCATATTGTGGAACTTTTGGTTTTGAAGCAGGGTATATTGATAACTCAATTCCACTTAAAGATGCGGTTATTGAACTTTCTACAAGAAAAGGGGTTCTGGGGTAAAATAATGATTGCAAATCAAGTAAGATATAGTAGTATGAAGACCATAAATAAGGCAAATATGGTCTTTTTTTATTCATTATCTAACTAAATTTAACCCATGAATCGAGATTACCCACTTGAAAAAACAAGAAATTTTGGAATTGTAGCCCACGTTGATGCTGGGAAGACAACTACCACAGAACGTATTTTGTATTACACAGGACGTTCACATAAGATTGGAGAGGTGCACGATGGTGCAGCTACTATGGACTGGATGGCACAAGAGCAAGAGCGAGGAATTACTATTACTTCAGCTGCTACTACCTGTTTCTGGACACCCACTCGTTATGGAATAAACAAAGAATATGAACATCGATTTAATATCATCGATACTCCAGGTCACGTTGACTTCACTGCTGAAGTAGAACGTTCTTTAAAGGTATTGGATGGCGCTGTTGTTGTATTTGATGGAAATGCAGGAGTTGAACCACAATCAGAAACTGTATGGCGACAAGCTGATAAGTATAAGGTTCCACGTGTTTGTTTCATTAATAAGTTAGACAAGATTGGAGCTGATTTTGACAAAGCATTTAAATCAATTGTTGATCGACTTACTCCTCATGCAGTAATGGCTCAACTTCCTATTGGATTTGAATCATCACTTTCAGGTTTAATTGATCTTCTTGAAATGAAGGCTTACAAGTTCGAAGGAGATATGGGTAATCAAATCATTGCAATGGATATTCCTGAAGACATGATGGAAAAAGTTGCTGAAAAAAGAAACCTTCTTATCGAAAAGATTGTTGAGAATAACGAAGAAATGATGAATCAGTACTTTGAAGGAGAAGAACTTTCAATTGATGATTTGAAGAAAGAAATGAGAAAACAAGTTATTGCTAACCGTATGGTTCCTGTATATGGAGGTTCTTCTTTCAAGAATATCGGAGTGCAGTTGGTACTTGATGCTGTAGTTGACTATATGCCAGCCCCAGTTGATATTCCTCCAGTACAAGGAGTTGATCCTAAAACTGATGCGGTTATCGAACGAGAAGCATCTGACACCGCTCCTTTTTCTGCACTAGCTTTCAAGTTGGCAGTTGATCCTTTCGTAGGACAAATTACTTTCTTTAGAGTGTACTCAGGTACTTTAGAAGCAGGTTCATATATTTTAAATACTCGAACAGGGAATAAAGAACGTATAGGTCGTGTATTGAGAATGCATGCAAACGATCGAGAAGAAGTTAAAAAGGTATTCGCAGGAGAAATTGCAGCTGCAGTAGGATTGAAAGATGTTCGAACATCAGATACCTTATGTTCACTTGAATCACCTATCATCTTAGATGAAATTATCTTCCCAGAACCAGTAGTATCATTGAAAATTGAACCTAAAACAAAAGCTGACCAAGAAAAAATGGGTATTGCTCTTTCTCGACTTTCAGCAGAGGATCCTACTTTTAAAGTATCAAGTGACCCTGAAACTTTGGATACAGTAATCTCAGGAATGGGAGAACTTCACCTTGATATTATCGTTGACCGAATGAAACGAGAATTCGGAGTTGAAGCTAATGTTGGTGCTCCTAAGGTTGCATACCGAGAAACTATTCAAGGTACATCTGAAGCTGAAGAAAAATACATTAAGCAATCAGGAGGACGTGGACAATATGGACACGTAAAAATTCGAATTAGACCACTTGTTACTCTAAAAGAAGGGGAAGTGCTTGCAAAGAATGTAAAGCGTGATGATGAAGGATTTGAATTCGTTAACAGTATTAAAGGAGGAGTTATTCCAAATGAATATATTCCTGCCTGTGAAAAAGGATTTAAAGAATCTATGGCACGTGGAGTACTTGCAGGATATCCAATCGTGAATGTTTCTGTTGAGCTATATGATGGTTCATACCATGATGTTGACTCATCTGAAATCGCATTCAAGATTGCATCTTCTAAAGCATTTGCTGATGGAGTAAGACTTGCTCAACCAGTAATTCTAGAACCTATGATGAAAGTTGAAGTAGTTGTTCCTGAAGAATTTATCGGGGATGTTACTGGAGATATTTCATCAAAGCGTGGAATTGTTGAAGGAGTAGAAGAAAAGGGTATGGTACAAGCAGTACGAGCTACTGTTCCTCTATCTGAAATGTTTGGATATATCAACACCTTACGATCAATGACATCAGGACGTGGAAACTTCACCATGGAGTTCTCACGATATGATATTGTTCCTCGAAACGTTGCTGATGATATTATCAAAGCAAGAACATAACAAAAATAGCGAAAGCTATTTTTTTATTTTCTAGCCCAACGTTGTATACTGTTGGTATGAATCAAACCTTCCAAGAGACGTTAAAGAATACTCCTGAGTTTAACAATCCACAGCAAGAGATTGATTTTCTTCGTTCGGAATTAAAAAAGCAAGAATCAATCTATGGTTCTCATGAACAGTTTTCTAATGTTCAAGAAAAGAAATCTATTGATATGGTTCAGATGTATCGTGATACTCCTAAGCAGGAAATAATCAACGAGCACATGCATATGGATCAAGAGGAACGGGAGGCAATTTCATTAAAACTTGCTCCTGAAAAGCACGATACTGTTATCAATGAGCTATTCTCTTTAATGCTTGAAAGAGGGATAAAGAATACCTTAGATACTATTGCACATATGAATAATCCTCATATTGAAGATGATTTTCATCGATTCTTGATTCAGTATCTAGCTGAACATCATGAGGTACCTGGATTAAAACCAAAAACAGAATTAGCAAAATCTCTCGGTCTTCGTATGTTTGAGATTCTTCTACCTATCAAAAAAAATGATGATGGATCACATCTTAAAGAGATATCATCGCAAATGGAACAATTTATGGCAGGAATGCAATCAATTGCTTCTGATTATAGAAATGTTGAAAAACATTACTATACCCTTGAACTTGCTCTTTCAGAAGATTCTGATGACATGTCATTGTTTGTAACCGTACCTGAATTCAGAGCTGATTTATTTGAAAAACAAATACTTGGTCTTTTTGAGGATGTACGGGTAACTGAGGTTTATGATGATTACAATATCTTTAGTTATAGTGGAATTAGTTCTGCTTCCTATGCTGTTCCTACTGATCATGAGGTATTACAGATAAAGACATATGAGGATTTTGATCATGACCCGATGAAAGTTTTGGTTAATACCTTTTCAAAACTCAGTGCGTCAGGTGAAGGTGCTTCTGTACAAATTGTTGTCGTACCAGCAGGGGATACTCATATCAAGGAATATGGAGAAGTTCTTGACAGGTTAAAGAAGGGAGAAAAATTTAAGGACGTTGTGTCGCGATCGATAATGAAAGATGTAGCAAATATGTTTTTTGATCCTAAGAAGCAGGAAACTCATGAAAGAGAAATCGATGAACATGCTATTGAATCAGTAGGAAAAAAACTTACCAGTAGTATTGTACAAACCAATATTCGAATTGTAGCCTCAGCGGCAACAAAGCAACGTTCTGATGCAATATTGCATGACTTAGAATCAGCTTTTCAGCAATTTAATAGTACGCAAGGAAATGGGATATCTTTTGTACGTCAGAAAGATTCAAAATTACAAGAATTAGTTCATAATTTTATCTTTAGACTTTTTGATAAACAACAAACTTTCAAATTGAATTTGAAGGAGCTAGCAACAATATATCATTTTCCTTTAGATGTTTCTGGATCATCTCAGCTAAAACAAAGCGGGGCTAAATATGCACCAGCTCCATCTGATACCCCTACTTCAGGGGTAAGTTTAGGGATAAATACATATCGTCATAAGAAGAAGTTAATTAATATGGCACCTGAAGATAGACTAAGACACTTTTATGTTATTGGACAAACAGGTACCGGAAAAACACATCTTCTTAAATCGATGATTATTCAAGATATTCAAAATGGGGAAGGTGTTTGTTTCATAGACCCTCATGGTTCTGATGTTGAAGACATTCTTAACCATATTCCACATGACCGTATTAAGGATGTAATATATTTTGATCCAGCTTACACTCAACGACCAATGGGATTAAATATGCTTCAGTATGATGAACGATTTCCAGAACAAAAATCATTTGTGATTAATGAACTGATGTCGATTTTCAACAAGCTTTTTGATATGAAAGTTGGGGGTGGAGCAATGTTTGAACAGTATTTCAGAAATGCAGCCGGGTTGGTAATGGATCATCCAGCTTCTGGAAACACTTTGTTAGAAATTGGACGTGTTTTGGGAGACAAAGCATTTCGTGACATGAAATTACGACATTGTACGAACCCTATTATCAAACAGTTTTGGATTAATGCTGAGAAGACAACAGGGGAACAGGGTCTTGAGAATTTCATCCCGTACATTACCTCAAAGTTCGACGTATTTATTTCAAATGAAATTATGAGACCTGTTGTTGCTCAACAACATTCTTCATTTAATTTTAGAGAAATAATGGATCAGAAGAAAATTCTCTTAGTGAACCTTTCAAAGGGTAGACTTGGAGAAATTAATGCTAACTTAATTGGTTTGGTACTTGTTGGAAAAATATTGATGGCAGCACTCTCTCGTGTAGATGCAATGGGAACAAAGCTTCCACCTTTTTATCTCTACATTGATGAGTTTCAGAATGTTACTACTGATTCAATTTCACAAATTCTCTCAGAGGCTCGAAAGTATGGTTTAGGCCTTCATATTGCACATCAGTTTATCGCTCAGCTTGATGAGGGAATTAAAAACGCCGTATTTGGAAACGTTGGTTCCATGGCAACGTTTAGAATTTCTTTTGAGGATGCACAATATCTTGAAAAGAAATTCCTTCCTACTTTTAGTGCTGATGATATTATGAAAATTGAAAACAGAAATGCTTATATTCAGATGCTTGCTTTAGGGAAACCGCTTACACCATTTAACATTGAAACACTACCATTAGGAGAGGGTAACCCTCCTTCTGTTGCACAGAAGATAAAACAGTTATCATTCTTGAAGTATGGGAAGCCACGAGAAGAGGTTGAAAGAGATATTATACAAAGGTATCAATAATTCCTTTCATTAATTATATATTTTGATACTATTTACCCTATATGAAAGAAGAAAAAATATTAGTTATTATAAAACCAGATGCAATCGTACGAGGTTTAATCGGTGAAGTATTTACTCGATTTGAACGAAAAGGATTTAAAGTAATTGGAACTAAAATGACTCAACTAGGAGATATCATTTTAGATGAACATTACGCTCACTTAAAGGACAAGCCATTCTTTGCTGGTATTAAGAAGTTCATGACTTCAGCACCAGTAATGCTTATTGCTCTTTCAGGAGAAAACGCATCCGCTGCAGCACGACTTGTTGCAGGTCAAACAGCAAGCCATGAAGCTGATGCTGGAACTATCAGAGGAGATCTTGCTATGTCTATCCAATCAAACCTAGTCCATGTTTCAGATACTACTGAAAATGGGGAAATTGAAGTTGCTCGTTTCTTCACTCCTGAAGAATTGATGTCATACAAACGAGCAGATGAAATTGTTATTTATTCAGATACTCACAGAGAATTTTAAAAACCATTTTGGTTTTTTTTATTTTCTTGGTATACTACTAGTGTAGTCGTTTGATGAAAGACTTTGAAACGTTATAGAACAAGGGGATCTTGATAGGGATGCATCTTGGTGTATGTCTTCTGAACCCCACCTGACCTCAAGTCAATGTTCTTGATTTCAAATGGCTACCTTAAAAAAGACAACACCTAGGTGTTGTCTTTTTTACTATGGTATACTTTTCTATATGAAAACGCATGAAATTAAAGTTGGCTTCTATGGTGGAGCAGGCTGGGTAACGGGTGCCAATTTTCTTCTTGAAAATGTAGCTCAAAGCAGGGAAGAAACAGTAAAGATATTGATAGATTGTGGAATGTATCAAGGAGATGATAATACGGATGAAATGAATTATGCTCATTTTAGCTATGACCCTAAAGATATTGATATTCTTTTTGTGACGCATGCACATGCAGATCATATTGGAAGAATTCCAAGACTTGTTCGAGATGGATTCAGAGGAAAAATCTATTCGACGAAGGCAAGTTTTGATATTGCACGTATCATGCTTGATGATAGTTTGAAGATTATTCAATACGAAGCAAAGAAAAAGGAAATTGAACCAATGTACGAAGAGAAAGATGTAGAAGAAGCATTGAAGCTTTGGAAAACAGTTTCTTTCCACGATCCAATCTCACTTCCACAAGGATTTACAGCAACCTTATATCAAGCTGGACATATTCTAGGTTCAGCGATGATAAAGTTCAACTACGGATCAAAAAATATTCTCTTTACTGGAGATCTAGGGAATAGTCCTGATCCTCTTTTACGTGATCCTGAAATTATTAATGATGCAGATTACATGATTATTGAATCAGTGTATGGTGACAGAAACCATGAAGACAGAGAGCTTCGAGTTGAAAAACTTACTGAAGCAGTACTTAGTACTATTGCAAAAAATGGAATTCTCATGATCCCATCATTTGCATTAGAACGAACACAGAATATTATTTATATTCTCAATAACTTGGTGGAAGAGGGAGTTATTCCAAAAATTCCAGTATTCCTTGATTCTCCACTGGCTATTGACCTCACTCATACTTTCAAAAAGTATCCTGAACTCTTCAATGATGAAGTTCAACAACGGTTGAAAGAAGATCCAGATATTTTTTCTTTCCCTGGGTTTATGGAAACAAAAACTATTGAAGAATCAAAGGCAATTATGAGAATTCCAAATCCTAAGATTATTATTTCTTCAGCTGGAATGTCACATGCAGGACGTATCATTCATCATGAAAAACAGTATCTTGATGATCCAGAGAATATGCTCTTATTCATTGGATACCAAGCTGTTGGAACACCAGGAAGAATGATTCAAGATGGTGCAAAGAAAATGAATCTTCTTGGAAAAGAAGTTCAAATACGAGCTAGAGTAGAAACCATATCAGGATACTCTGCTCATATGGACTCTGACCACCTTCTTGAATTTGTTTCACATTCGGCTGATCGATTGAAACACGTGTTTGTTGCTATGGGTGAACCAAAAGCTTCATTATTCTTAGTACAAAGAATTAGAGATTATTTGGGTATTCAGGCAACAGCACCTGAACAAGATGAATCAGTTATCTTAGATATGTCATAACAAAAAAAGCAGTTACTCTGCTTTTTTTGTTATATGAGGAAACTTATTCTCAATGATATTAATTACTTCAGTATGAACCATATCAATATCTTTTTCTTTGATATTGATAACATGTGTTTCAAAGATTGATGATTCAGCATGAGAAATAAACCTATCAATTATCTGCTGAATATTAGATAGATCTTCTTTGCTGTATGCTGATTCACCATCATCACGTTCTGATATATTTTCAACATCATCGATAAAGATTATTCCGATAATTATGTCTTTTTCTGATGAATATTTTTCTTCAATATCAAGAATAGTTTGCAATTCATGGGCTTCTCTGAAAATGCTATACGCATATTCAGTATAGTGTCCTCTGTCTGCAATGTATGGAATACCTTGTTGGGCACCAAGAACCATTGTTTTTAATTGATTATCAATACTGATTAATCCATAGTTCTTTTTCTCTTCAGTTCCTTCACCTACTGGTTTATCAAGATTAGTGATAACAAAAGGGATATTGGTAAAGTATTTACGCAATAGTGCTAGCTGTGTACCTTTTCCAACGTTATCAGGACCATCTAAGATGATGATAGGGTGTTTTTTCATATGAGTTCATTTTAGCATATGATATACTTGATACTAACTATGAATACAGGTGCTAAAACAAAAATTTCAGTATATGGAGCAACTCATACTGATTATCATAAGTCATTCGATGCGCTTCAAAAAGCACAGGAACTTGGTTCAATTTTGGCTCAACATGATTGCATCACCATTGTTCCTGCAGGAGCTGGTTTCCCATACTGGGTAGCAAAGGGAGCTCATACAAATAAGGGAAATGTTCTTTCGTTCTCTCCAGCATCAAATGAACAAGAGCATGTTGAAATATATAACTTACCAACAAAATATACCGATGCGATAATTTATTCTGGATTTGGTTATGCTGGATCTGATCTCCTTATCTCACGAACTGCTGATGCTGTAATTTTTGGATACGGTGGGGTAGAGACAATCCATGAATTCTGGGTAGCTTTTCAAGAAGAAAAGCCAATTGGTATTTTAAGGGGTGCTTGGAGTACCGATGAAGTACTCCACGATCTTTTAAAGAATAACCCTGAATTTGATCATGATCGTATCATCTTTGATGATGATCCTAAGAGATTAGTTGAACAATTAATTAAAAAAGCAAATAGTCACAGAATGAAAGAATATCATTTGTAAAATAAAAACACCAAATGGTGTTTTTATTTTACAAATTCAACAACTCGTTTAAATGATTCCTTGTTGTTTTCAGCTAAATCAGCAAGCATTTTTCTATTGATTCCAACTTGCTTTTTATTCAAAGCATCAATCAATCTGCTGTATGAGATACCATAATTACGCACTTCTGCGTTAATCTTTACATTCCAAAGACGTCGGAAATCTGATTTCTTGTCACGTCGGTGAGCGAATGCATTTGCTCCTGCGTGAGCAATAGCTTCAGTTGCCTGGCTCTTTTTAGTGCTTCGTCCAAAACGGTACCCTTTAACTTGTGCTAGGGTATTTTTTCGACTCTTATTCTTGATTATTCCTCTTTTTACTCTTGGCATAGTACTGTTATATTACGTCTGTTAGTTATGTGGCAACTGACGTGAAAGTTGCTTTGCTGATATTTTAAAATCAGATCCGGTCCCTCTCTTTGATCGAGTGGTGTTACCGCTTTCTTTTGCGTTAAAGTGATTTTGTCCTTTTGGACGAGCTTTAACTTTACCATTTTTGGTAACTTTTAATCTTTTTAAATATGATTTGTTTGTTTTCATGATACTTACTGATTAGTTTCTTGATCTTTTTTCTTTTGGGCTTGTTTGTCTGGTTCGATAAGAATGGTAATACCTTTTGAGCTCTTCTTGTAGTCTTCTACAATCTTATACTCTTGGGTGATCAATGACAAAACTTTGCCAAGTCTATCATGCAAAAATTCTTTGTCCATGTGTTTTGCACGTCCTTTGAGATATAGCTCAGCTTTTACTCGCTGACCATCCATAAGCCATTCTGAAGCCTTCTGAGCCTTTAATTGTAAGTCTGCATCACCAGTACCTACTTTAACTTGAATGCTTTTTACTTCAACGACATGTTGTTTAGCTTTGATCTCTTTTTGTTTCTTTTTCTGATCATATACAAATTTTCCGTAGTCAGTAATTTGAGCAACTGGAGGATTTGCTTTTGCTGAAATTTCAATAAGATCTAATCCTTGTGATTCTGCTATTGAAAGGGCTTCCTCTCGTGTCATAACACGTGATTCTTGTCCTTCTTGAATAACTCGAAGTTCAGGAGCTTTTATTCCTTCATTGATTTGTAATCTTTCGTTGTTTTTTTGAGTGGTCAAGGTTTTTTTGATCGTTTCTCTTAGGTGAGAAATCGTTAATAAAAAAGGCTTTTTTTGCCTTTATCATATCTTTAGAGTACTAAAATATAGCATAACGTCAATAGGATTCTTGCTGTTGATCCGTATTTTTTGTATTATTACTATATGAAAAAGAAACAATCACTATATTCTCGTTGCGAATCTTGGTATCATCAAAAGTGGTTTAGAATAGTTCTTGTCTTTATCGCTATTGATATGTTTATCCTTGGATTTAGTTTTGCAATAGGGGTTAATGTTCTTGTCTTTTTTGCAGGTATTGTTGGAACCATAACTCGAGCTATCATCGGTATACTTTATGTTATGGTTGCAGGATATATATTGAATCACACACTGCACTACAAACGACATATCAAAGAACATCATTTGGTGTGTGATTGCTATACTAAAGAATCTTAATTCATGGCCATTATCAATTTTGAAAAAAAGTACACAGAGACGCTCAATGAAATGCTTGAGCGTTTTCGTTTTGAACATCCTAAGTATCGTAATGCTAAATTAAGTTATGCAGGAAGACTCGATCCCTTAGCACAAGGAGCTATGATTATTCTCTCAGACGATGATGTTCATTTGAAAGAACAGTATCTAAAGAAAAGTAAAACCTACGTTGTTGACCTTATCATAGGGGTAGAAACTGATACCTACGATATTATGGGAATACCAACCACATCATCAGCTGATTTACCAACTCGTGATGCGGTAGAGGGAGCACTAGCTCATATTGCTCTATTAAAAAAACTACCATATCCGGTGTATTCCTCTCGTACTGTGTTAGGTATTCCACTTTTTAAGTATGCAAGAGAACAGAAGCTTGAAACTATTTCAATTCCTGATTTTGAAGTGGTGATACATAGCTATCAATTAGATAATGTCGGTGAGATAACAAAACTAGGTGAGTACATTAATATTTTCACCGAGAGTATTGCATCAGTAACAGGTGATTTTAGGCAGGATATGATAATTAATTCATGGAGAAATATGAATTCTGATAGTCCAGTAAGGACTATCAGAATTACATTTTCAGTTGGTTCTGGAGTATACATTAGATCCTTAGTACATGAGTTAGGAAAGATGTTGGGAACTGGGGCTTGCTGTGTGCGAATAGAAAGGATAAGTATTGACTAATATTATATTTTATGCTATCATATATTTATATGAAACAATCACTATTTATCATATTCGTAATATTTTTCGGAGTATTTTCAACAAGCCATGCAGAAGAGGTGGTATATTTTTCTGATAACGGAAATACTTTCATGCCGGCTCCTGCGGTAGGGAGAGGTGTAGAGAATCCAGGAACAGTTAGAGATTACTATGCAACTGTTTTTGCTTTTGACGTACTTCAAGAACAATATCGTAAGGAAACAGGGTCTACTCCTTCAAATCCACTTGCCTTCGGTAATTATACAAGAACTTCACGTGATGATAGCGAAACATCATCTAATACTTCTAAGGTTATTGTACAAAATATTCCTGATCGTGATGAAGAAATTGTTGATTACAATGACAATAGTGCACTTGCTTCTAATGAACAGGGGGAAATTGTGCGATATGGATCTTCTAATGTATATACTGCATCAGTTTTCAATAGCTCAGCAGGAGTAGTTAATTCAGGAACTCTATTTTTATTTTTCCTTACTCTCTTAATCTTTATTATTGTTCTTCGATTTACTTACAAAAAAAGAAAAATACAAAAAGCACGTATTACTTCATATGCTGATCCTTTTCATGATCAGACTAGATATCATCCAAGAGCGTGGTAAAAAACCGTTTTATCGGTTTTTTATTTGCTATAATCTAATGATGAACCAAAAGAATAACAGCAACGCTACACGTACTCTTATTCCAGAAAGTAAGGAATTTTTCGATATATTTCTTGCTGAACTTGCTTTAGCTAAAAAGTCCATCTATATCGCAAACTATCTTTTTGAGAAAAGTATCATCATTGATGAGCTTGTAAATATTTTAATCGATAAATCAAAAGAAGGAGTAAAAGTAATACTCATTCTTGATACTATTGGTTCTTTTTCTGCTTTTAAAAAGCATCAAGAAGAATTATTAGTATCTTCTGGGGTACAAGTACATTATTTTCATAGAATATATCGATTTTGGGATATTAATGAACGTAGTCATATTCGATTGTTTTCAATTGATTCGAATATCGGTTATTTGGGAGGTGTTGGTTTTAATGATGACTGGAGAAAAGGGAATATCTTTGATCATATGTTTCGATTCGAAGAAGAAGGTGCACAACAAATTGAGTCTCTTTTTATTCAACTACAAGAATATTGTATACATGGAAGGATAAACATGTTGCCATTACCTAAATCAGATGAAGGGGAGATACTCACTACAACACTTCAGTCTGGCAGAATTCTGCAGAAGTTTATTATGGATATGATTTCCCGCGCTAAAGAAACATTAGTTATCATCTCACCTTATTGCATCCCTCCTAAGAAAATGATCAGAGCAATAGAAAGAATATCAAAAAAAGGTATAAAGGTTTCGATTTATACCAATTCACTTAAATACACTGATCATTGGTATATAAATAAGGCATCTTATGTTGTCTATGCTCGGCTTATAAAGAGAGGGGTAAGCGTGTATACCTATAACACGAGATATATGCATAACAAGTTAATATTGATTGACGATATGGTATTTGGTGGAAGCGTGAACTTTGACTATCGATCACTCCTTATTAATCAAGAGGTATATTTCTTAACTAAAAAAGAACCTATACGCTCAACAGCATTTCAACTTCTTGAAACGGTACACATGAATTCATCTGAAATAACTCTAGCATCCATAAAAAAACTCTCTTGGTATCAATGGATTCTAAATTATTTCTTTTACTTCTTTAGACGAATAATGTAAATAATTTATATAAAAAGCCTGATTTCTTATCAGGCTTTTTGAATTAAAAAACTATCGATTTGAGTAGTCTTTTTGGAAAATAAATGATTCGATCATTTAAAATTACGCTGAAAACTTTTCTCAGCTGAAACATGTCGTTACTGAGAAATATTTCGAAATCATTTTTTTTAACTTTAGATATATCAAACTTCAATGCTAATATTTCTTTAGTTACTTGTTCGTGCAAGAATTTTGGAGAATATATCTCAAGATTCTGATTATCACCACCTTCTGGATGATGGAGAATAACTTTCACTATTTTCTCATCTATGAATGGGAAGATATTATCCCAGTGTAAAAATTTGTTGCGGTCGATAATAGTAATTTCTGTTTCTTCTTGCTCTCTGATGATTAATTCAAAACCCTTAGGTATACGGTATACGGTTTGAGTACTTTTTTCCATGTATTTATTTTTTAATATGTCGACAATACTATGTACTAATTTAAAACAATTGTCAATTTTTCTTTGATAAAAGAAAAACACCAAATATGGTGTTTTTATTGGCTTATACTTTAGAAACTCGTACAGCTGAAGGACCTTTTGGTCGATCTTCTGTTTCGAATTCTACAGTATCACCTTCTCGTAAGTCATTGAAGTCAACGTTTTGAAGTTCTTCCATGTGGAAGAATAGATCTTTATCTTGTCCTTCAACAGTGATGAATCCAAAACCCTTGTCCATAACTTTTTTAATAGTTCCGGTTTGCATTTTCTTGGAAAATTAGTTGTTAATAAATTCAAACATACTTTAATTGCGAACTAAACATTCCCTTTGAAATACCTTTGACTTTCTAATCATAAGTTGTTTCTAAATAAAGTCAATGAATGGGATACTGATTAACTGATGAGCTATTTAAAAAGAACCTATCAATATGATAAGTTCTTTGCTTTTTCAAAATTATTTCGTAGGAAGCAATTTTCGTAAAAGAATTCTTCCTTTTTTTGTTGCATTCAATTCTTTGATTTTGACAAACATGGGAAATAATTTTTCAGATTCTTTAATTTTTTTCCCACTTCTGTTGTAGGCTTGAAGACCAAGCCTCTTTGTTTTCAATTCACTTCCTTGAAATTCTTCCACATCAATGTTAGTTAAGAATACCTCATCTTCTTTTCTTTCAGGGTGATTCTTGTTATCAACATAAATTCTATCTTTTTTGTTCAATACGAAAATAAGGAAAGAAAGGGTGATCGATGTAAAAATGAAGTAGTGAAAAGGGGTAAGAGTAATTTTTAAACCATGATCAGTTTGAATGAAAAAGATAATTGGAATGAGAAACATGGTCCCCATGATTAACATTACCGCTGTTTTGGATAGTGCTTGGTGATTCATTGTATTTGGTTTTAAGGTGTTATTTTAATTATTATTAGTATAATATACTAATATGTCAAATATTTTTCAGATAAAGAAAACCCACAATGATTATATTCAGTGTGGGTTTTTTTGTTATTCCTAACTCAAAGGAATAAATGATTGAATTACCGTAAATGTTTTTCTGAATATAGTTTTCATAGCAAATAGATACATGTATCCAATAATAAGGGCAATAGCTAGGTTGTGCAATCCGTTTTGGATAAATAATTGATTTGCAATTAATCCATAGATGAATCCACCAGGTATGATAGATACTGCAATTGCCATAACTTTTAGGATTTTGCGACTGTTACCTTGGTAATGTTCACTTGTACTTACAAACCAAAGGTAGGGAATGAAGAGGAACACTACACTTGCAGCATATCCGAAAAAAAGAATAAAGAAGTACGGTGCAACTACATTCATCCACGTATCTTCATAAGCATTGCTCATCCAAAATACAGGAGCACTTAAGATTAAACCGATAATCAAACTAATGAACATTAATTTTGATAGGGTAAGAAATATTTTCTCTCCGTTTTTGGTAGCCATAAAAAATTTAAGTAATTGTTTCATTTTTTGTATATATTTAATTGTTAGACTTAATATATATAATATCATATATATATAGAAAGTCAATAAATGATACCTAGGATATATGAATCATTCTTTCAGCAGTCGTATCTAGTTTTTTGTAACTTCCGTTAATGCTTAATAATAAGTATACTGAGTATATTCATGAAAAAAATAATTATTCTAATTTTTTTTGCTCTGCTGATCGTAATAGCCCCTTCATATACAACCACATTGATACCAAAGGATTTTATTATCGAAACGATTGTTACTCAACCACCACAGCCAACGGTTACTACCCTTGGTTTTGTTGGAGATATTATGATGCATGGAGCTCAAATTAAATCAGGTTATGATATTAAGAGAGATATTTATTCATTTGATGATTATTTTCAGTATCTAGAAAATCGATTTCGTAACTATGATTACCTTGTAGGTAACCTTGAAACACCAACCGATGGATCTCAGTCGTTTGGTGCATATCCTCTATTTAATTCACCACCTGCTATACTTGATGCGCTACAGAACGCCTCATTTGATGCTCTACAATTTGCAAATAATCATACCTTCGATGCTGGTGTATCAGGTATGCGTGCAACACTAACAGCAATGTTAGAACGTAACATTGTACCTATTGGTATATCATCGATACCCGATCCTTATGCTCCTACGTTGGTAGATGTTAATGGTATTACGCTTGGTTTTGTATCAGCAACTTATGGTTTTAATATAGGTAGTAATACCAGCGATATTCCGGAAGTGGTACACACTATTGATAGTGGTAAAATTGAAGAAATGATTCGTACAGCACGTGAGCGTGGATCAGATATTGTTATCGTGATGCCTCACTGGGGTAATGAATATCAGCGTACTTATTCAGAAGAACAGTCAGAACTTGCTTGGTCATGGATTAAAGCAGGTGCTGATATTGTGGTAGGAACACATCCTCATGTTGTACAACCTGTACAAGTCATAACTCTTGAAACTGGGCGTACAGGTATTGTTGCATACTCATTGGGAAACTTCGTATCTAATCAACAAGATAGATACACTGATCTGGGTGGCTTGCTTGAAATAACTATTACTGATCAGCCAGGTACGGATACACCTCCTGTAATAACTGACTATCACTTTGAATATCTTTACACCCACAAACATAAATTAGCTAATGGGCTAACACAATATCGTACCTTGTTACTTTCTGATGCTCACTACCTAACAGAGATCACTGAAGAACAGAAGTCACGGATTATTGAGTATCAGATGGTACCGAGTGTTTTTGAATATTCTCTTGTTAATAATTGATATAAACTACGGTAAACATCAGACCTTATCACCTAACTATGCTAAGCTGTGATCACATGCGGGGTAATAAAACAACAGCTTTAAAATCAGTACAATATATTAATAAGTTGTTAGCAAAACATAATATCACCAATACGAGTTACGGAATCATTGTATTTGTAAAAAATCGTCGTGATCATCGAACTACGATAAAACTCAGTTCTGAATCAGGAGCTCATCTGTTGACGGTAACAGGGAAGTTATACAAGCAAGAGTTTAGAATCTATGATGAGGTATCTGCTGAAGTTCTTCTCGCTATTTTTAAGAAGAATTTAGGAGAACAATTTAGGATTTTATAAAAACTCTTACCTACAATTTTTGCTAATCCTAGTGTCTTTGAAATCATTGTTGATGGTAATGATTGAACGAGTTGGTAAAACAAGTCGAGATATTTTTGATCTTCATTACTTTGCAAAAAACCAGTGGCCAATTAACAAGAAAATTGTTGAAGAACGATCAGGGATTTCATTTAAACAAACCTTAGCAAGGGCGATTGACCAACTAGAACATCTGGATAATAAACATATATTAGATGGCTTAGGTGAATTATTAGCTGATTCACAGAAAGATTCTGCTCGTGCAAAATTAAAAACCGATACCATTTTTTTATTAAAGGTAATGCATCAAGATGAGAAATAATTATTTTCTAAACATCATATGTTGTTGAAATGAAATACCTATTTTGATACGATTCCTCAGTAAGAATTTATTGGAAAGATAGTTATTTCTTTATCAAAGAATATCGTTTCAGTTATCTCAGCTCCATTTAGAAAATGTATTGCCATTTGATCTAATGGAAGGGTAAGTGATTTCATATTTTAATTATTTTGTCTAATTTATTATTGTACACCAAAATTGTTGTGTCAATTATTCATTTAATCAATCAAATTTAGCAGTTTGGTAAAAGAGACTATATTATTTAGTAAAAATGGATTATTGTAGTATCTCCTTTAAAACGATATACTTAGAAATATGAAAAAAGGATTTACTCTTATTGAGTTACTCGTTGTCGTAGCTATTATTGGAATACTTGCAACTCTTGTGACTGTTAGATTATCTGATGCTCGTTCAAGCGCAAGAGATACACGAAGACTCTCGGACATAAAAACGATTCAGAACGAATTAGAAATATATAATCTCGAAAAGGGTCACTATCCAAAAACTGGTCTTATGAATTCAAGTTCATGGAGTAGTCTTGAGTCCGAATTAGGTATTACTCTCCCTGTGGATCCAGTAAATTCTGGGGGAATTGTTAACTATGTACCAGATAGAGAGTCATTAGTATATACCTATCTTGCTGATGAGGATCCTGGGCTTTGTAATGGTTCTGCATATTTGCTAGCGTTTAATCTAGAAAATAAATCACCCGCATCAGAACAAAGTTTTGAATTTTGCGGAACAACCCTAAATTTTCCAACCAGACCTCTTCTTTCTGGTGTTGATTCAAATGGTAATTTTATTAGTACACCTGATTTAATTGATAAGCCTGAGTTCTGTTCAGATGATTTTTCTGTTGCTCCTGGGTGTAGTATTGTTGAGGGTCCAGATTATGATCCTGTTACGAACTGTGGACTCATGGTTGATTGTTCCTCACCATCATGGGAATGGTTTTAACCACTTAGTTTAATGATAAACTTAGACATCATTGAATAAGATATCATTAGAAAGATGTTCGAAAAAGTCGCATATGAAAGATGGTCAGGTCGCAAACTCTATAATTGACTTAAGTTTGAAATAAACTACAAAACAGCAACAAGTAACAAAAACCTTTCCCTCAGTAGTGTATATATGATACTGCAAAACACTTTTTACTATGGTGTTTTTGAATATACAAAAAATAGTGGTAACTGGTACATAGGAAAGCATATTAATAAGTTATTAAAAAAGCACGGAATTACGAATACGAGCTATGGAATTATTATTTTCATAAAAGATCGTCGTGACCACCAAACTACAATAAAATGTAAATCTGAATCAGGAAGTCATTTGTTAACCGTAACAGGGAAGATGCATAAACAAGAGTTTAGAATTTATGATGATGTATCTCATGAGCTTATTCTGAATATTCTTAAGCAGAATCTAGGAGAACAATTCAGAATATTACAAAGAGGCTATGAGAAAAATAGTGTCTTTAGCTATGCCGACTTAGAGTGCACTTGAATAATTGCTATTTTTCTAAAAAGAAGTAGTATTTTTTTATTAAGTTATTTTGACTTATGTTAACCAAAAAAAATTTAATAAAAAATGGATCCATTAATTATCCTATTAGGAGTATCGTTTGTAACGATAAAGTTAAAGAACTCCTGGGGTACAGGTTGGTAACAGTACTCCCAAAATTTAAACAATTAACCTCTTTTTAAGAGGTTAATTTTATTTTACATTCAAATAATGATTATCTAGGGTAAATATAACTTAGATAAGTACAGTACAAATACCGCAATAGAAAGATTAGATTTGGAAGTAGTATTCCAACACAAAAAGTATGTATAATTATTCACGATTAGAGTCTAGATTTAATTGAAAAATACCTAATAAATAAGGTGTTTTTATATGCTCGATTGGAGGGACAGTTTTCGAACTTTCGATTGGGCTGGATTATATAGCGATCTACGTTTTCATTTAGAGGGTACAAGTAGACTTTTAGCCTTGTCTAAGTAACTCAAATTACTTAATCAGTGAAATATCTCCCTTTAATACAATCGGTTTTCGAACCATAGATTGGACTACTGAATATCCATATCCTACAATAAGCTTAAATGAGATTAAATCCCTAGTTAATTAACTATTCAAAAAATTATTTATTACACAATGAAAATATTGTTTTGAAATTTTCTTTTATTGTTTCATCTGGGATAGAACCTAATATACTATCTAAAAAATCGTCATTGATAATATATTTTAAATCTTGACCGTGTTTTTTACGGAATTCTTCTTTACAATAATCTCTAAAACCTTGAAAATCTGGTTTAAATTCAGAAATATCTTTAATTTCATACCCCGATAATTTTAACAGGATGAATTCAGAATTATATTTAATGAATTGAATTAAATCACCTCCTTCGCTAATTTTTTTACCTATTTCTGGACTATGATAAAGATCCTCATCAAGAAAAAATAAAAAGGTTAAATCTTTGTATTCATTATTATTCTTTATTTTTAGGTATTTTTCTTCAAAATCTTTAAGAGATTTAACGCCTTTAATTTTACCATTAGAAAAAACTTCACTATCAGTAAGTTCTCTAAATTTTATATTACTATCCTCAAAAAGCTTTTTAAATCTATTTTTTAAATGAGCAAAGAGTATAAATTCAGCGTGTCCTTCATAAGCTAAGAAATAATATGTTTTAAAGGGCTTTTTCATATTCTATAAAAGATTATTAACAAGCCTTTTAAAATCAATGGTATCAGGGACACCACCCAAAGATCCAAGTCTATATTTTCTTTTAATGTTATCTCTTTCTTGAACATCGAAATCAGAAGCCCTATTAACAACGATAATATCTCTATCTTTTTCCACTATATATGCTTGATTTATATGGAGAAGATCAAAAGTTTCTGGATTATGTGAAGAGAAGAATATTTGAGCATTATTTTTGTTAACATCCTTATCTTTAAAAAGACTTAAAATTGATATTTCCATATCTGGGTGATAGTACTTACTTGTTTCATCATAGACAACAACACCTCCATTTTTTAGAATTTTAAAAAGATCATTTATATAGGAAATTAATTCTCTAGTACCAGCAGATGCTTCCATTAGAGGCAACAACTTACTTGAATTTTGATACTTGAAACCCGCCTCAATTTCTTGACCGTTAAGTGTTTTTGCTTTCAAATTTATAACAACACGTTCTAATGTTGGTTCAAAAAAATTTGACATAACGTTTATATTTTTTAAAAAACGTTTTTTATCAATATTTGGATCGTTTAAATAAGCAACTATCACATTTAAAACCCCAGTAATATTATTTTGCTGATAATTTACTGTTCTTTTGTCTGTAATAATACAAATTTTTTGACCTATACTCTTTATATCTAAAATAATATCCTCAATTACTTTTGGGGAGAGTCCGCTATTTATTAACTGAGCAACAAAAGAAGTTCGGGGTGAGATAGTATAATTTTCAAATATACTACTTAAATCTTTATATTTTTTTTCAAAATCTATTTTATTATCTTTTCTATTAAAAACGACATTTCCATCTTTAGATAGAAACTCACTTATAATATTCTTTCCATTAGTGATTAGTATTTTATATTGATATTCACTTTCATTAATTACAAAACCCATTTCAAGCACAGTAGGTTTATCTTCCATATCTGCACCATAATTTTGGTAACAAATAATATTTTCCTGTTTTAATCCATTAGGAGTGAAAGAAAATTCTGGAACAATTTTAAACATTATTTCAATTACTTTATCAATAACACTTAAAATAGTAGTTTTACCAGATGCATTTGCACCATAAAAACCGTTAACAAGAGACACTCTCTCGTCTTTATAATTTAGGTATCCGTCTTTCTCTATTTTACCTCCTTCGGAAAAATCAATCTCAATCGGATCTTTAATACCAGAAAAATTAGAAGCCTTGATATTTTTTATAAACATAAATAATTTATCATAATTTTGTAATAATAGACCCATATTATTCTATTTATATTAAAAAGTCAAGTACTTTTAACAAAAAAATGTCATTTTATCCAACAAAGACCCCGGAAACACACTTTGTGATGCTATTTCATCTAAAAAACCTTGGTACAAAAGGAAAAGAGAGCACTTTCGTACCCTCTCATCCTATAGTGCTCCCTCTGTTAGACGAGTTCAGAACTCTCAATTGGGCTCAGATTAAAAGAGATATCGAGTTTTCTAAGATTTTTGAGATGCTTCCAATAAAGATAGTTTGGAATTTATAAAAAATAGGGTTTGTCATTACAGACAAACCCTATTACAAATTAACTAAATCTTTTTTTATAGATTAATCTTTCTTAAGAAGAATTCTCGCAAGGTTTCTTTTTTAAGCAGTGGGTCACTTGAATAATAGATAGCCGGAGATAAAAGTTTTACAGGATGTGATTGTTCATAGAAATTCCAAGTATTATCATCAGTTTCAAAGTGTAAAAAAATAGCTGAAATACCTCCGCCAGAGTATCTTTGAATATAAGGAGATACCATGAACTGTAGATTTTTAGGAAAAATTTCTATATTGGCATAATTTTTTTCAAAAAAAGCCAAAAATTTAGCGACACTTTCCTTAGCTTTCTTTCTTTCATTTTTTGAAGACAAACAAAAAAACTGAAAATTACTTATTCCTGTAGTCGGAATATATGTTATAAATGGTGCATAATCACTCTGTTTTGTTTGATGCTTAAAAAAAGTTGTATTTGCTTTTATATTTACTGTAGAACTATCTACAGTAAGCCTAGCTATAATATCTAAAGCTCCTGAACTAAACCACACATTATCAGTAAATGGTTCAAAGGTTACTCCAAGCACTCTTTGAATAAAATCACAAATATTGATATTTGTGTTGAGATTAGAGAATAAAATTAAATTACTTTTTTCCATTTTTATATATTTAATTGGTGACCGCAAACCCCCTCGAAAGTCTCTGGTCACCAATCAAATACAAATTAAAAAGAACTGTATTGAGTTATACAATACAGTTCTTTTTATAAAAGTCAAATGCTCCCCGGGTAGGATTCGAACCTACGACCAATCGGTTAACAGCCGAGTGCTCTACCGCTGAGCTACCGGGGAATGTTTTGTACCTAAGTACAAAAACGATAATATCACATCACTTTCAGATAGCAACTTTCAAATTTATTAAATATATATAAAAAGATAAATTCTTAGATTGAATATTCATGGTAAGATAAAAACATGGTATCTGAGATTAAAAAATATATTCAAAGTTCATATCTTAGTAATTTAAATATCCAACAAGATTACAAGGTATATAGGGTAAAAGATTTACCAAAAGATCAACGACCTCATGAAAAGTTACAAGAATATGGACCTTCTGAGTTATCAAACAGAGAACTTTTAGCTTCAGTACTGTATACCGGTACGAAGAAAGAAGGAGTACTTGAAATGGCGTCACGTGTCATTGATGAATATGGTGATAACTATGTAATGAACGAAACTGATCCTAAACGATTGGCATCTTTCTTAGATATACCTCTTTCAAAAGCAACCCAGATTGTGGCTTGTTTTAGTTTAGGTAAAAGGCTCTTCGAACTAAAAAAACAGCGAGGAGTGACTATTAGGAATTCAAAAGAAGCTTTTAAATATTTAAAGGACATGTCAGATCTTCCTAAGGAACACTTACGAGGATTGTATCTTAATAGTAGATACAAATTGATTCACGAAGAAACGATTTCAGTAGGTACCATTACTGAAAGTTTAGTACATCCACGAGAAGTATTTAGACCTGCAATAGAGTACGGAGCGGTTGCCGTAATTCTTGCTCATAACCATCCATCAGGAAATAGCGATCCTAGTGATGCTGATATCTATATGACACAAGTCATTGTTGATGCTGGAAAATTACTTGGTATTGAAGTAATTGACCACCTTGTTATCGCAAACGATTCATATCAAAGTATTGAGGTATAGTATGGTGAAAGAATATCAACTATCAATCTACTTTCATGAATGGATTCTAAATGATTTAGACAAAGAACAGCGTGCAATGTTAGAGCATCATGTAGCCTCTCAAGATTATTTTGGAACGCTTGCAACAATACTTCATTTAATAAATCAGGAACAACATATTGATAATGTGGTATTTGATGAAATGGTTGAAGAGCTAAATCATCTCCAAGATCATTATGCTATTAGACCTAAAAAATAAATACCCGTTTGGGTATTTATTTTGCTTGAATCACAAAGATAGTATTTGTTGATCCTGGGGTACCAAATGCTGAACCCATTGTAACTACAATGTGTTCACCAGAAGAAGCGAGTTTATGTTGTTTCACTAATTTTTGAATAGCTGAACTTAAACTTTTAATATCACCTTTCATATGTGAGAGTACGGGGATACATCCATAGCTTAATTGCAGTTGATTCACCGTTAGTTGGTTAGGTGTAATTGCAATGATAGGGTGGTACGGATTAAATCGTGAAATCATTCGAGGGGTTAATCCTGATTCAGTTAAGGTGACAATCAATCGTGCACGAACGTTGTTTGCTATACGTGCAACAGAAATAGACATGGTATCTACAATATTTCTTGAATCATTAATATATTCAAGATGCATATTCGTCACATGTGGTTCGGTCCTCTTTGCAATAGCTGTCATTGTTTCAATTGATTCAACTGGGTAGAGACCAACTGCTGATTCAGATGAAAGCATAATAGCATCACTTCCATCTAAGATTGCATTAGCGACATCCGATACTTCTGCTCTTGTTGGGGTAGGTGATTTTTCCATTGAATCAAGCATCTGGGTAGCTGTGATAACTGGTTTTCCTAATACATTACATTTTTGAATAATTTGTTTTTGGATAAGGGGAACATGTTCAACACCAACTTCTACTGCCATATCACCACGTGCAACCATAGCACCATCTGAGGCTTGTAGAATAGCATCAAGATTTTCAAGTGCAGCGGTGGTTTCAATTTTCGCAATGATCATTGCTTTACTTCCATGTTTGTTAAGAATAGTTCTTAGGTCATGAATATCTTTTGCTGTTTGAACAAATGATAGGGCTACAAAATCCACTTCATGTTGTATTCCAAAAAGAACATCTTGCTTGTCTTTAGCGGTAAGTGAAGAAATGCTTAGAGTAGTATGAGGAAGATTAAGACCTTTATTTGATCGAATGATTCCTCCCACAAGTACCTTACAACTAATCTCAGTATCAGTTATGTGAGTTACCTCAAGACTTATTTTTCCATCATCTATTTTAATAACAGAACCTACTGAAACTTCTTTCGGGAGTTTTTTATATGAAACACTTACTTTTTCTTGGTTACCAAGACATGGCTTGGTAGTTAAGATAAAGATATCTCCTTTATTAATCTGAACATTTTCCTCAACTTTTCCAATGCGAATTTTAGGGCCACAAAGATCTTGAAGAATGGCAATTGGTTGTTTTGTTTTTTTAGTAACTGATCGAATGATATGTATTGTATCAAGATGATCTTCATGAGATCCATGACTAAAGTTCATTCGAACTACATTTAAACCTGCATGTACCATTCTTTCTAAGGTTTCTTTATTTCGAGATGCTGGTCCGATAGTCGCAACGATTTTAGTCTTTTTTTGTTTCGTATTAATCATACAGATATCATATCATCTTTTACCAAATAATTTCTTGTTTATTATTCTTTTTTAGGTATTCATTTGTTTTTGAAAAAGGCTTGCTACCGAAGAAACCTCTATATGCTGAAAGAGGAGAGGGATGAACAGTTTTAATTATCAAATGACGAGAACTATCAATTAGTGAAGATTTTTTTTGAGCATGAGAACCCCAGAGAATAAATACACAATGCCTTTTATCATCTGAAATTTTTTTGATGATATAGTCGGTACATAACTCCCATCCAATATCTTTATGACTTTCTGGTTTTCCTTCTTCTACGGTAAGGATACTGTTAAGTAATAAGACACCTTGTTTTGCCCAATGCATAAGAGAATTCACTGTTGATGATTCTCCTATATCATCTTGCAGTTCCTTCAGAATATTTTTCAATGATGGTGGGGTTTTTGTATCATGAGAAACAGAAAATGATAGTCCATGGGCTTGCCCCTCTTTGTGATATGGATCTTGGCCAATGATAATTACCTTAACGGCATCGTGAGGACACAAATTTAGAGCATTAAAGATGTCTTTTTGTGGAGGAAAGACAATACTTTTTTCATAGGCAAGAAGAACGTTGTTCTCTAATAGCTTGTATTCAGGAGATGTTAGAAATGAAGAAAGATATTTTTTCCATGGTTCTGTAAGAGCTAATTTCATAACTTCACTATATCATGTTCTCTTTAGGATATATGACCTATCTGGTATACTATGAGTATATTATGGCAAAAAACGAAAAAGGATATAACGCATCAGATATTGCGGTACTAGAAGGTCTAGAACCAGTACGAAAAAGGCCTGGAATGTACATTGGATCAACAGGTCCTGACGGTCTTCATCACCTTATCCGTGAGATTTTTGATAACTCACGTGATGAGGCAATGGGTGGGCATGCAGATAGGATTGAAATTGCATTACTCCCAGGAAACATGGTCCGTGTCGCTGATAACGGGCGTGGAATTCCAGTTGATACTCATCCTAAAACAGGACAAAGTGCCCTTGAAGTTATTATGACCACTCTCCATGCAGGAGGTAAATTTGATAATGAGTCATATAAATTTTCAGGAGGATTGCATGGAGTTGGAGCTTCAGTAGTTAATGCTCTTTCAACATATACAAGAGCTGAAGTTCATCGAGATGGACATCGTTACGTACAAGAATATGAGATAGGGAATAAGAAGGCACCGGTAAAGAAAATTGGAAAATCAGATAAGCGAGGTACCATCATCAGTTTTATCCCTGATGAAACTATCTTCAGCGAAGTAGAATTTAGTTGGCAACGAATCCTTAAGCACTATCGTGAACAATCATACCTAGTTCGCAATCTACGAGTTACCCTTATTGATGCTCGTGAATACAAGGGAACTATTGATCTTGATACTTACTATCTTGAGGATTTAAATCTGTATGCACCATCACAAAGTTACTATTTTGAAGGAGGAATTGTTTCGATGGTTAAATATTTAAACAAAGAACAAAAGAAGGTACATAAAAATATCTTTTACATGGAACATGAAACCGAAGACGGTATTCAAGTTGAAGTAGCATTACGCTATGTTGATGATATTTCATCTCGAGTTATTGGTTTTGCTAATAATATTTCAACTCCAGGAGGAGGAATGCATATTACTGGATTTAAAACAGCACTTACTCGGTTGTTGAATGTATATAACAAGAATAATAAGATTTTAACTGAGAAGGATGGACCCTTAACTGGTGACGATGTTCTTGAAGGAATTACTGTAGTTGTATCAGTAAAGATGCAAGAAATTCAGTTTGAAGGACAAACAAAGGATAAATTAGGGTCACCTGAAGCAAGAAGTGCAGTAGAATCTTCTTTTGGAGACGGTTTCAGTTCATTCCTTGAGGAAAATCCTGAAGATGCAAAAGCTATTTTAAGAAAGGCAGCACTTGCTCTTAAGGCACGAAAAGCAGCTAAAGCAGTTAAGGAATCAATTCTTAGAAAAGGTGCGTTGGAAGGATTTACCTTACCTGGAAAATTGACTGACTGTCAGACGAAAAATGCTGATGAAGCAGAAATCTTTATCGTTGAGGGAGATTCAGCGGGAGGTACTGCAAAGCAGGGAAGAGACAGAAAGACACAGGCTATTTTGCCTTTGAGAGGAAAACCATTGAACGTTGAACGTGTTCGTCTAGATCGAATGCTTACTAATAATGAAATAAAATCAATGGTAATTGCTTTTGGAACTTCAATTGGTGAGACTTTTGATATTGAAAAAATTCGTTACAAAAAAATTGTCATTGCAACTGACGCGGACGTTGATGGAGCACATATTAGAATTCTCCTCATGACCTTTTTCTTTAGGTATTTTAGAGAATTCATTGATCAAGGCTTTCTGTATGTTGCTCAACCTCCTTTGTATAAAATTAAAAAAGGAAAACAGCTTGAATATGCATATAGTGATGATCAGCGAGACGTGATTCTCAAAAAATTTGGAGTGGAACCTCAAGAGGTTAATAAAGATGATGATGAAGAAGGAGAAGGAGAGGAAATTGAGCTAAAACGAAATGCAAAAATTCATGTACAACGGTACAAAGGACTTGGAGAAATGAATGCTGAAGAGCTTTGGGAAACAACTATGGATCCACAAACAAGAACTCTTAAGCAAGTGACCGTTGATGATGCAATGGCAGCAGATAATATTTTTGACACCTTGATGGGAAGTGAGGTTGCACCAAGAAAACTTTTCATTCAAAACAATGCAAAACTAGCTGAGATTGATGTATAAAAACCTGAAAAGGTTTTTATTTTTTCTTAAGATTTGTTTTTCATAATTCTAATAAATCAAAAAATAATATTATGGATATAATCGAAATTAAAAAAATAGAAAAAAAAATGGATACAAAGAACATCTATTTATTAAATGAATCAAAATTTAATATGAAAAAATACCTAGAAAGAGTTTCTAGAAATATAGGATGGATATCAAAAGAAGAACAAATCATGTTAAGAAATACTACTGTTGGAATTGCTGGCTGTGGAGGAATGGGTGGTTTGATAGCCGTAACCCTTTTAAGGCTTGGTGTCGGAACAATTAAAATAGCAGACAATGATTCTTACGAGATATCAAACATAAACAGACAAAGTGGAGCAAATGCTAAAACCATAGGAAAATCTAAGTCTATAGAAACAGCATCTCAACTAAGAAAAATTTCTACAGATTTGAATATTCACATATACCCAATGGGTATTACAAAAGAAAGTGTAGAAAAATTTGTTTTAGGTTGTGATTTCATTTTTGACGAAATTGAATTCTGGGCAATTGGATCACGAATTTTATTACACGATGTTTGTCATAAATATAAGGTAGATTTTCTGAACTGTAATACTGTTGGGTTTCAGTCTAACCTTTTTTATTTTAATTCTCTTTCAGAAAAATTATCAAGCTACATAAATTTAAGCCAAGCAGATGCTTTTATATTCGAAGAAAATTTTAAACAACTGAAAATCGATTTAGCAGAAAAGAAAAAAATGTTAGAACTTATCACTAAGGCTTTTGTACCTAATATACCTACATATGGAAAGTTTAATGACGGAACGCCCATTGAGAGTTTTGTAATTGAAAAAATACTACTAACAAATAATGCTTCGATTTTATCTACAAATCCAGTATTTTCATGTGGTTTAGTTTGTAACTTTTTCATCACTATTATTTTAAGGTATAGTGGTACTAATAGAAAAGTTAAATATCCCCCTCTTTTCCCAAGTTATATTACAATTGATTCAACTAAATTATTTTCAAAAATAATTAAAAGATAAAGAGGGTAACACCCTCTTTTTATGATAATTCTACTCTATTCAAAAATTATAATAGCATTCCTAATCTTATTTATTTTAAAACTCCAAAGAGAAATGAAAATTTATTTGGTGTTTCTACTTGGAATTTTAGCTTGGTCAATTTCTTTAAATTTATTAAAAGAGACTGCTAATTTTTACTTAAATAATTTGGTTTTAATAGGAGGACTAATGTCAGCTTTTAGTATAAGTGCTTTTTTGAACAGAAAAATTTTTAATATAAAAAATCTTCTTTTAATTTTATTTTTATCACTGTTTTCTATTTTGAATCTCATAATCCAAGACATATCGATCGTAGATAAGGTAATAGTTCCAGTCAGAGGGCCTGCATATCCTCTATATGCTCTTACCATACTTTTCTTCATTATCCATTCGATAAAGGATACCTACAATCTTTTTAAAAGAGCAGATCCTGTTCAAAGAAACAAACTTTTCTATTTTGTATTAGGCATTTCGATAATGATATTCGTATCATTGTTTTCGAATTTGATTTTGCCATGGCTAGGTATAAATAAATTTCAATTATTAGGACCTATTTCAGTTATAATATTTTTGATATTTTCATGCTATGCAATTCTTGTTAAAAAACTTGTTGACGTAAAAATTGTTCTACAAAGATCAATTATTTATATAATTATTTTTGGATTAGTCACCACTTCATATCTTCTAATTCTTAATGTTATTTTTGGACATATAACTAATTCAAAACCACATCTCTTAGCTTCAATATTCGTTATTTTTGTTTCTATAAAAACAATTCCGTTAATCGATAAATGGTTAAGAAAGAAAACAGACCCATGGCTATTTGGAGAAAAAGTTGATGGACATGTTTTGTTGAAAAGGATAAGTAAGTCAATAATTGATATACAAAATCTTGAAGAGCTTATTACTCTTCTATCAAAAGAATTAAAGTTTTACTTCAGAGTTAAGGAGGTAAGTCTAAATATAGCTGATAAATACATATCTCCAATTCCTTTTGAATACGTCTTCACTCAAAACAATAAAAAGATGTACATTCCAATTCTTGATAGAAATAATTTACTTTCCACTATTCATTTGGGTTACAAAAAGTCAGGTGAAAGTTTTTCTTATCAAGATGTCTGTTTGTTATCATTACTCTCATATCAAGTTTCAGCTAAACTAAAACAAGTTCAATTAATTTCTGAACTTAAATTACACTCAAAGTATTTAAAAGAATCCTTGGATGAATCTGAAGAAGAGAAAGAGAAAATGTCTAAAAATCAGAATAGAATGATTACTGACATTGCTCATAATCTACAAACACCCCTTACCATCTTAAAGGGGGAGCTCGATAATCTAGAAAAAATGAATAATCTATTTGAAAATAAGGATTTAAGGAATTTCAATAAAAGTGTGGATAGATTATCTCAATTTATTACAAGGTTATTGCAAGCAGCTGATATTAGGGAAGATACTTTATCTCTCAAAAAAATAAATATATCAGATTATTTATCTGAAATGTGTGAGTATTTTGAAGTGATTGCAGATTCTCAAAAAGTATCTTTCGATGTACATATTGAAGATGACATACATGCAAACATTGATGTTAAGTATTTAAGAGATGCAATTGCAAATATTGTAAGTAATGCTTTTAAATATAAAAAGAGTAGTAAGCATAAGGTTAGTTTTTCTCTAACCAGGAAACAAACCTCTTTATCTATTTGTATCTCCGATAACGGTATAGGAATTGAAAAAGAACAACTTCCACATGTCTTTACTCGCTGGTATCAGGCTGATAATAATAAAAAGGGAAGTGGTTTAGGTTTAGCAATTGCTTCTAATATCATTCAGAAACATTCAGGATCAATAGCTATTACAAGTGAAAAAGATCAAGGGACTTCTGTGATAATTACCTTACCTATAGCAAAATAAAAACAGTATATACATACTGTTTTTATTTATATTAAAGATCAGCTTCTTCAATTGCTTTCTCTACAATATCTTTCTTCTTGTATATCTTCATAATGCTAAACATAAATAAAGATGCAACCATAATACCCAAGGTATTTAAGGAGAACATAAGAAATGCACCGACAGTTATCGTTATATTTAATGTTGCGATACCTATACCAATCGTTGCAAGCGGTGGTACTAAAGCAACAGCAATTGCTGTTCCTGGAAGAGCATCATTTAGACTTGGTTTCACTCGAGCAAAAGTTGTTGCAAGTCCTGATATGATAGCAATCATAAAGTAGGTGAAAGAGGCTTCTGTTCTTGAAATAATTTCAGGGTTATAGAAAGTTTGAAAAGTATCAGTTCCTGTCGTGTTCCACATGAGAAAGGTTGCAAGCATTGCAATACCAATAGAATAAATCATTGATCGCAAAAGAGTAAAAGAAGATCTTTGGATAAGTTTTCCATCTGAAAGACTTATCCCAAGTGCCGCAGAAAGTATTGGTGATAAAATAGGAGCAATAAGCATCGAACCAATAATTACCGAAGTGTTATTTAATATAAGACCATAAGTTGCCATTAATACTGATAAAATAACCAGAAAATAAAATGATGATTTTCCAGTTGATTCCTTGATCAATGTATCAATAGCCTCTGATTTATTTTCTTCACTAATATCCTTAAAGATAGAATACATATATCTGAGTATACCTTTTTCTACCCAGCAACAGCAACTTTTATAATATTTTTATTTTTTCCTTGAAATAGTTTTTCAATACTTCGCATGGTAGATCCTGTAGTAATAACATCGTCAAGAATGATAATGGTATGTTCAGAGGGATACCTTTTGAGATAAAAGGCATTGATTGTATTCTTTAATCTATCCTCTTTTATTAATGTCGATTGTTTCATTGTGTTTTTCTTTACTACAACATTTATACCTAAGGAAAAGGCATTGTTAAGCTTGCACATTTCAAGTGCAATACCATTTACTTGGTTGAAACCTCTTGTTCTTAATGTTTTATTTGAAATGGGAACAGGTATGATAATAATATCTTCATATATATGTATTAAGGGAATAAGGCATTCAATTATCTTTTTTGCTATAACCTTATCTCGTTTCATATCTTGAAATCTTTTCATAGAAAAAATGAGATTTCTTACCTTCTTGTCTGTGTAAGAAAAAAGAATAACAGTTGATTTTTTAACACCGATACATGGAGTACAGAGGTTAATATATTCTTCATTGTATCGTTGAGGAAATATTGCTGATAGTATTTGGTAAATTAACATACTATCTAATATAATTATGATATAATAAAAAATATGAAAAACTTGTTTGGAAATTTATTTAAGAGTGCCCCAACTACTTACGTCGGTATCGACATTGGATCATCTTATATTAAGATCGCACAATTACGTAAAACAGCAGGACGTATTGTTTTAGAGACCTATGGAGAAGTGGCTCTTGGTCCATACGCAGAAGTCTTTGCAGGAGAATTAACAAATCTTCCTCCAGAAAAATTAAGTGAAGCACTTAATAATCTATTAGAACAGGCAAGCGTAACCGCAAAAGATGCTGTTATGGCTATTTCTTCTTCAACTTCTTTAATTTTCATCCTTAAATTACCTAATAACATTGGAAAGAAAAACCTACCTTCAGTAATTCAAAGTGAAGCTCGAAAATATATCCCTATCCCATTGACTGAAGTAAGTCTTGATTGGTGGGTTATCCCAGGTCAAGAAGTATATGGAGATGACAAGTCAGAAGAACTTGGAAAAATGGACGTTCTTGTTGCTGCAGTAAGAAATGAAATTGTTGAAAAATATAATAATGTTGTACGTGGTCTTACTCGATTTGATTCAAATGTGTTTGAAATTGAAACGTTTAGTTCTATTAGAGCTTCATTTAAGCGTGAGTTAGCACCAGTTCTCTTAATAGATTCAGGAGCTTCAGGTACAAGAATCGCTGTAATTGAGCATGGAATTATCAGAAAATTTTATGTAGTTAATCGCGGGGGAGCATATCTTTCCAATTCTATTGCAAAATCACTAGAAATTGATTTTAAATCAGCTGAAGATTTAAAGAGAAAGGTTGGGTTAAATTCTGAATCAGATAACAAAGAAGTGTATGAAATCATCAGTGCTGGAGTTAATTACATTTTCTCAGAAATTCAAAATGTTATCACTGATTATGAAAGAGATTATCACAAGCCAATTAGAAAAATAATGCTCGTGGGAGGAGGATCACTTCTTTCATACTATCGAGAGTCTATGGAATCAAGATATGGAATTCCAACTGAATTTGCTGATTCTTTTGATAAGGCAACTTCGCCTGAGTTTTTAGAGGACGTACTAAATCAAGCTGGTCCTGAGTTTGCTGTTGCTGTCGGATTGGCTCTACAAGGTCTTGAGTAGTCATAGATATTAATTTCACGTATAATCATTGTATGGATAAAGAATTTAAAACTACATTTATTCCGAAAAAGAATTTAGCTACTCCAAGCCAGATTGGTTCTGCAGTAAGAAATCGTAAAGCAACTGGACTTGTTGGTCTTATTGCTGTTTTACTATTTATTACCACCGCTGTTTCAGTAATAGGGGTTTTCCTCTATAAACTTAGGTTAGAAACGGTTGTAAAAGATCAGATTGAATCGATAAACAGAGCAGAGAAAGCTTTCGAACCTAATACTATTGTTGAATTAAAGAAATTAGATATTAGACTTCGTGCTGCAACAGAACTGCTTGAAAATCACGTTGCCGTTGTTGATTTCTTTGAATCGTTTGCTGAAACAACACTTCCTGATATTCAATATTCAGGTATTGATATTGATTTCTCACAGGATGTTCCAACGGTAACTACTGATGGTCTTGCACGAGGATACTTAGCGATTGCACAGCAATCAGATATTCTTGAAGAGAATAGGTATATACAAAACCCAATCTTCTCTGACTTTAGTAGAACAGATGTTGATCGAATTTCATTTTCACTAACCTTTAGTATTAATCCTGAATTATTGGTATATGGTCGATCACTTCAAGATATTCAACCAGTACCTCAAGAGGGGCAGGTAGAGGCCATCGATACTGAAAGCGCTATCATCGAAGATCAAAGCACTGTATTACCAACTGGCCGTGACGTAGAGTTTAACCAATAGTATTATGAGAAATATTCTTTCAATTATAATTATTCTGGGTTCAATAGCAGCTTTTGTTTTAGTTGTTCAACCTCAGTATAAAGAAATAAAAAATTTACAGGCAAAGGCTGTGGAACTAGAAGGAGTTTTGGTTAATGCACGAAAACTTCAATCAATAAGAGATGAATTATTAGATAAAAGAGATAGTCTAGTTAAATCTGATTTGGCTCGTCTTGAAAAAATGGTTCCTGAAAGTGTTGATAACGTAAAACTGATCTTAGAACTTCAAGGAATTGCTGATCAATATAATCTTGAAATTCAAACAGCAAGTGCTGATAAGGAAGGTCAGGAAGGAGCTGATGGTACTACTTCAGAAGGAGGAGAAGCATCAGAAGCAGGAAGTTTTGTTGATGTTGATTCAAGAGATTATGGAATCATTTCGCTAAACTTTAATCTTACTGGAGGATACAATGATTTCTTTGCTTTTCTTAGAGATCTTGAGAGAAATCTTCGAATTACTGACATTAAGAGCGTAGGTTTCTCGTCAAGTGATAACGGAGAGTATTCATTTGATCTTTCCTTGGATACTTATTGGCTAAAAGATAACATTTAATATTATGTCTAGTAAAAAAACAATTCAAAATATCCTTATCGGATTATTAGTTGCAGTTGCACTTCTTGTTGGATATTCTCTTATAAACGAGGAAGCAGGAGAAGATGTTAGTGCTGGACAGTTACTTTCTATTTTTGAAGAAACAGGAAGTGTTGATGATGGTGAAATACAATTAGCAAACCAAGAAATTCTTAGGATTCTTTCAAATATTCAAAATATTGAATTAAAAGAGGATATCTTTAAAAATCCAGTTTTTAGAGATTTGCGTGATACTCGTTTCACTATTCCTCGACCTACAAGTATTGGACGACCAAACCCATTCCTACCAATTGGATTTGACGATGTAAGCATTCAGGAAGTTCAAGATATTGAGCCTGTTGTAGAAGAAATAATCGTAGAAGATCCTATTGTAGAAGAATTTTTTGAAGCAGGATTAGAAGTATAAAACACCAATGTGATTTGGTGTTTTATTATTGAACATATCGTTAAATTATTTTTTTTGGTATGATATAGATATATTATGGATTTTCTAGAATTACTTGTTAATAGAGAGGTTATCAATCGATATCAAATAGATGAGATTGTGGAGCGTTCAACCAAAGAGGAAAAATCTATTGAAAGCGTACTCATGGATATCGGTGTTTCAGATGCAAATATCTTAGCAGCTAAAAGTGCATATTACGGTGTAGAGAAATATGACATTGATTACGAAAAGGTACCAGAAGAATATGTAAAAAGACTTCAAGAAGATGTTGCTCGGCAATATCAAATGGTTCCTTTTGGTGAACAAGATGGTGTTTTGATGATTGGAATGATTGACCCACGAAACATTGAGGCTCAAAATGTTCTTCAATTTATTACTGCAGAAGAGGGGACAGCATTTAAAACTTACGTACTAACTGAGTATGGTTTTGATCAACTACTTGGAAAGTTCTCTGGATTAACCGGTGAAATTGGAAAAGCATTGGATAATTATGTAAACGTTGCTGATGCGGTAGCCCAAGTAGAATCAGATGCTGAGAGTGATGAGGACGACGGAGAAAAGCATGATCCAAATAAGATTACAGAAGATGCTCCTGTAACCAAGATGGTTGCTGCTATTATTAAACATGCTGTACAAAAAGGTGCTTCAGATATTCATATTGAACATACAGGAGATGCAGTACGTGTTCGTTTTAGAATAGATGGACAATTAACTACATATCTTGAGGTTCCTAAAAATATTCACAGTGCGGTCATTGCGCGTATTAAAATCATGACTAAAACAATGAAGTTAGACGAACGTCGAAAACCACAAGACGGTCGTTTTCCTGCATCTATTGATGGGAGAAAGATTGACTTCCGTGTTTCTATTATGCCAACATTCTTTGGTGAAAAGGTGGTAATTCGTATTCTTGATTCAAAGAAGGGAATTAAGAAGCTCTCAGAATTAGGTCTTTCAGAAGAACATGATCGACTTATCAGAGAGGCTATTGCTCGACCTCATGGTCTTATTCTTATCACTGGACCAACTGGATCAGGAAAGACAACAACTTTGTATTCAATGATGGGAGAAGTTGATCGAGAAACTAAAAACGTAGTATCTCTTGAAGATCCAGTTGAGTATCAATTCCCTGGTGTAAACCAATCTCAAGTTCATTCTGAAATTGGATATACCTTCGCTACTGGTTTGCGTTCAATTGTTCGACAAGACCCTGACGTAATCATGGTTGGGGAGATTCGAGATAGTGAAACAGCAAACCTTGCAATTCAAGCTGCACTTACTGGGCACTTGGTATTTGCAACTTTACACACGAATTCATCATTTGGTATTATTCCTCGTTTGGTTGAAATGGGAGTTGATCCATACCTTATTGCTCCAACTTTAATTCTTGGAATGGCACAGCGTCTTGTTCGTCAAATTGCAGACGGTGCAGCAGTTCCTATTGAGAATAAGGCAAGTATACAGCAGATGATTCAAAAGCAATTTGCTGATCTTCCTGAGGAATATAGAAGTCAATATGATTTAAGTGGAGATTTGTATGATGTTCAACCTACAACTAATAATCCTTCAGGAATGAAGGGGCGTCTAGCTGTTCTTGAAATGTTTAAGGTGGATAAAGAAATTGAAGAAATTATCCTTACTGATCCAACTGAACGAAAAATTTATGAAGCAGCTCGAAGGAAGGGTATGATTACCTTGAAAGAAGCAGCTATTCTTAAAGGTCTTGAAGGACTTACACCATTTAGTGAAATCAATGAATTATAAAAGAGCTTTCAAGCTCTTTTATTCTTATGCTGGTATTAAACTACTATACGTTTTATAATATACCCATGAATACATATTTAAATTTACTACAACAACTATTTATGACTGTTGTTAGAGAAAATGCTTCTGATCTGCATCTCTCAGCTGGAAGAAAACCTGTAATGCGAGTAAATGGAGAACTTATCACACTTGAAAGTAAGAATATATTATCTGATGAGGATACCTTTGGAATTCTAAAGGCAATTGTTTCAGAAAAAGATATGCAAAGAGTTATGGACAAAGAAGAAATTGACTTTGCATATACCTATGAAAAACACCGTCTTCGATCAACAGCATTCATTCAACAAGGAAAAATTTGTATAACCTTCAGAGTAATTCAAGAGGTAAAAACAATTGATGAATTACACCTTCCTGAATCATTGAAAGAGTTAGCTCGAAGAGAACAAGGACTTATTCTTGTAGTTGGTCCGGTTGGACAAGGTAAATCAACAACTATTGCAAGTATTATTAATCAAATTAATGAGGAACGTAAAGAGCATATTGTAACCATTGAAGACCCTATCGAATATATTTTTCATGATAAAAAATCAATAATTCATCAACGAACAGTTGGTCTTGATACAAAAAGCTTCGAAGCAGGACTTTCCTCAATCTTTCGACAAGATGTAAATGTAATCATGGTAGGAGAAATGCGAAATCCAGAAACAATTGCAACAGTGGTAACGGCTGCGGAAACTGGTCACTTGGTTCTTTCAACCCTGCATACAAACAATGCTTCACAAACTATTGATCGAATTGTTGATTCTTTTCCAGAAACTCAACAAGGACAGGTACGAGCACAGTTAGCAAATTCACTTATCGCTATTTTCTCTCAACGACTTATTCCTGATACTAAAGGTGGTTTAGTACCAGCTTATGAACTTATGATTAACAACAAGGCTACTGCAAACCTTATTAGAGAAGGAAGAACTCATGAGATTGATACGATTATTGAAACAGGTCAAGAAAATGGAATGGTTGATATGAATAAATCCCTTATTGAACTTGTTCAAACAGGGCATATCAGTATTGATGATGCTTATCAAAATTCATTAAATCCTAAATTATTAGATTCAATGCTATAATATTTTTATGTTATTTAATTACAAAGCCGTAGACAAATTAGGAGCTGAGAAAAAAGGTCAAATTGAAGCTGCAAGTCGTGAAATTGCAATTGCTAGTCTTCAGCGACGTGAGTACATAGTTGTATCAATTGCTGAAGATGGAGGTGAAGGATTTATGAAGGCCATAAATGATCTTCCTTTTTTCAATCGAGTTCCTCAAAAGCATGTTGTGCTTATGTCAAAGCAAGCCTCAACATTGTTTGAAGCAAGAGTTTCTGCAGTGAAAACGTTTGAACTTCTTGGACAAAATGCTGAAAATAGAAGTATTCAGCGGTCACTTGCACAAGTTACTGAAGCTATTCGAGGAGGAACTTCTATTTCTGGAGCAATGGCACAACAACCACATGTATTTTCTAATTTCTATGTAAACATGGTACGAGCTGGAGAAGAATCAGGAAAACTAACAGAAACATTTACTTTTCTTGCAGAATATTTGGAGAGAAGTTATGCTCTTTCTTCTAAAACAAAAAATGCTTTAGTATATCCTTCATTCATTATTCTTACGTTTATTACAGTAATGATATTAATGCTTACAAAAGTTATTCCACAGATGGTAAGTATTATCGAGGAATCAGGTCAAGCAATTCCATTCTATACTAAAATAGTTATTGCTCTTTCAGATTTCTTTGTTAATTATGGATTATTCCTTCTTGTATTTATCGTAATTGCTGCTTTCTTTATTTGGCGAGCATTGCAATCAGAAAGTGGTCGTTCACGTTTTGATCAGCTAAAACTTCAGATTCCAGGATTTGGTGGTCTTTTCAAGAAAATATATCTGGCACGTATTGCTGATAACGTGAATACGATGTTAAGTTCTGGGATTCCTGTGGTACGTACCTTAGAAATTTCAGGTGATGTCGTTGGTAATAGCGTGTATCGAGATATTTTAAGAGATGCTGTAGAAGAAGTAAAAGGAGGAAATAGCATCTCAAGTGCGTTTAATAAGCATCAAGAAATTCCCCAAATTATGGTTCAAATGATTAAGGTTGGAGAAGAAACAGGATCAGTTGGTACTATCCTTAAAACTCTAGCTAAGTTCTACAGTAGGGAAGTAGTAGGGGCAGTAGATACCTTAATTGGATTGATTGAACCAGCAATGATTGTACTTCTTGGAGTTGGGGTAGGGGGACTGCTAATGTCAGTTATGATCCCTATTTATAACGTTGCGGGAGGAATCCAATAGTTGATGCTTTTTGTTATTTTATTTGTTATACTATTGGCAAGCTTATCTTGCTTCACAAGAGTTTGCTTGTCGGTTACAAATTAATCGATTTTAGGTTTACCTAATTTATTTACTTAATTGATATATATTAATACATGAAAAAGAACGGATTTACATTGATTGAGTTGCTTGTAGTAGTAGCGATTATTGGTATTCTGGCAACAGTAGTACTAGCTTCACTAGGATCAGCTCGATCACGAGCACGAAACGCAGCAGTTCAAGCAGCGGTTCAACAAGCTAAAACACAGATGGAAATTTTTTACCTAAATGGTAATACTTACCAAGGTGCAACAGCTAACGTTTGTGGTGCTACATTGACTTCAATCAATGCGTCAGCTACTTCAAATGGAGGAACACCAGTATGTAATGGAACAGTAAACGGTTTTGCTTACTACGCACCATACCAAGCAGCAGTAGGAACAGCAGTAGGTTTCTGTGCTGACTCAACAGGATATTCTGGACCAGTTACAGCAGCTTTGGTTGCTGGATCTGATGTTACTTGTCTATAGTAACGAAAATAAAAACTCTCCTAGGAGAGTTTTTGTTTGACTACTTTTATTTTTTTCAACTTCTGGTATAATAGGTAAAGCTTATTTGAGATTTATTTCTAGCTAAGCGTATTATACATTTTACGTAATTATTTTATTATTTTATGAAAGAAAAAGGATTTACCTTAATTGAGCTTTTGGTAGTTGTAGCAATCATCGGTATTTTGGCTACTGTTGTACTAGCTTCACTTGGTACCGCTAGAACACGAGCTAGAGTTTCAGCTATTCAAGCTGCAGCAGTACAAGCAAAAAATGAGATGGAAATTAAGTATTTAGAAGGAAATACTTACATGGGAGCAACCGCTGGTACCTGTGTTGGAGCTCTTACAGCTATTAACGCTACTGTAACAAACAATGGAGGAACAGCACCTGACTGTGATGCGAGCGCTACTGCTTATGCATATTACGCAGGATTTCCAACAGGAGCTGTTACTGGGGCTACAGGATTCTGTGTTGACTCAACAGGATTCAGTGGACCTATGTCTGCAGCAAAAGGAGCAACTAATACTACTTGTTCTTAATTAAAAAAACTCTTTCTAAGAGTTTTTTTAATTTCCTGATATACTTATGAATATGAAACATATAAAAGGATTTACCTTAATAGAGCTTATGGTTGTTATTACTGTAATGGCGATATTTCTTACCCTAGTTATTGTAAATATTGATGATAGTCGTGCAACGAATAGAGATACTGTTCGCTCGTCACATGTTCAAGAAATACGAATTGCTTTAGAAGAGTATAAGGTTCGTTGTGGTGAATATCCAAATACTCTTCTTCTCTCAGCAAATAATGGTTGTCCCGCAGGATTTTCACTTGGAAATGTACTGAAGGCAATCCCTGTTAATCCGTACTATTCATCGGTTCCTCCTTTCCATCTAGGAAATTCAATTTCAAGTGCCTTTAATGGTTACTATTATGCTGGATTAAGTACTCGATCAGGTGGCCCTTGTTATGAATATCATGTTGGAGTACCACTTGAAGGTAATTATAATGGTTCATCGTATACTATCAATTCATTACTCAGTGAAGATCATGATTGTGCTCATGAAGAAGGAAAGTATGCACATACGTGTACTGGTTCACAGGTTGATTTTGATGGATCTAATGATTCAAGTCACGGTGTGTATGACTTTAGAAGTGCTAAAAACTGCTAAGTATGTTGACCTTCATTAGCTTTTTCTCGCTCATACTAGGAGCAATTGTTGGTAGCTTTATTCTCGTTGTATCTTTAAGGTACAATACAGGAAAATCCCTAAAGGGAAGATCACAATGTTTTTCTTGTGGAAAAAAATTATCATGGCACGAACTTGTTCCTCTACTGTCATACATTTCACAGCAGGGTAAGTGTAAAGGATGTTCAAGTCGTATTCCTAAAGAAACATTTCTTGTTGAAGCATCTATGGGATTAGTTTTTCTTGTGATATCACTTCGATCATTTTTTGCAGGGTATGCTATTCCATTTACCTCTGAATATTTATTAGGAACATTACTCTTAATGATTCTTTTTTCTATCCTCAGTATTATTTTTATATATGATTTAAAGCACAAGATAATACCAGATTCATTATCTTTTCTTTTTGGAATTTTGAGTTTCTTCTCAATGTTTTATTTTGGTTTTAATAACGGTATTTATATATTTACTGGTTTTTCATATCCAATACTCATTGATGTGTTAGCTGGGGTACTGGTACCACTTCCTTTTTTCCTTATTTGGCTACTTTCAAAGGGTAATATGATGGGCTTAGGTGATCCAAAGCTTATGGTTGGAATTGGATTTCTTCTTGGTCTTGCTAAAGGATTTACCGCAGTACTTGTTTCTTTTTGGTTGGGTACTCTTATAATTATCTCATTCCTTGTTATCGAAAAGATAGTGAAAATAAAATTGTTAGGTAAGGCTAAAGAAGGTATAATGAAACAAGAAATTCCCTTCGGTCCTTTTCTTGTTGCTGGAACTCTGTTTACCATATTGAGCAATATCAGCTTATTTTAATTATATGATTTTTCAAAAAAAACAAATGAAGAAAGGATTCTCAGTAGTTGAATTCATCGTGATTATTTCCATTTTTGGAATTATGAGTAGTGTTGTTTTCTTCGATTTCAATGGTTTCAGTCGACAAATTGATAGGAATAACTTGGCTACTGATGTAGCACTAGCTTTCAGGAAAATGCAGGTGTTTGGTATTTCTGCGTCTGATCAAGGTATTGGAAGTGCAGGATTTTCAAACTCACAAATTAACGAAGCTTTAGCATCAAACCTAACAGCTACTGATGCCCGTTATGGTGTTGAAATTAACTTCAGCCAACAAACCATAACTCAATATCAAAAAGGAGATAATAGTAGCAACATATATACCAGTTCTTCTGATACTCTTATTGATGTTCTAACCGTAACAGGGCAGAATAGGATTCTTAGAGTTTGTGTTGTGAATGATGGAAATGTTCCTCGAATACGAAGAAGCAATGCTACCTGTAGTTTTGTAAATCCTTCTAATGGAGACGAGATTGATGATGATGAAATTGTTGGCGTGACCTTTAGGCGTCCATACCCGGATGCCTTGGTATATGGGAATGATTTATCTCTTGTATCTCCAAATATTATGATTATTGTTGTTGGAATTCCTGGAGGAACTGCAGAAGAGGCAAGTTATATTTATGTAGATAGTATTGGTCTTATTCAAGTCACTGAACCAACATTAATTGATTAATTATGACAACAAAACAACAAAAGAATAAAGGATTTACCTTAATTGAAATAATGGTTTCCATTAGTATTTTTGCTATTATCATCACCACTGGTATGGGAGCATTGTTGCAAATTACTCGTTCATACCAAGTTTCAAAGAATAGGAGTGCGGTAATTTCAAATCTACATTTTGCCATTGAAAGTATGGTTCGTGATATACGTTTAGGAGATACATACTATGCAGGTAACCTGGCTTCTTGGGAGACGAATACAGAAAGTTATAGAGACAGTACTTCATCTTCTGGAGATTTAATTCTTAACATAAAAGGAGCTCCTGGAAGAGGAAATATTCGTTATCAGTTTAACACCGCTTCAAATGCAACAAGTTTTTTAAGTAGAAGTCAGCGTGTTAATGGGGTAACCCAAACTGTACCCATGGTAAATAGTGTTGGTGGAATACGTATTACTAATGCACTATTTCGAGTTATTGGATCAAATCCAAATGATGATAAACAACCTTCAGTATTTATCTATATTCGTGGTGAAGATACCGAAAATCAAATCCCTTTTGTTATTCAAACTTTCGTATCACAACGTAACTTAGATATTTAAACATATATATGAAACCTTCACTAAAAAAACATAGCGGATTTACTCTTATTGAAATGCTTATCGCAGTATTTATTTTTACCGTAGCGATGGCTGCACTAACATTGATGGCAGGAAGAGGAATACAATCTTCAAACCAGTCCTCAGATAGGGTAACAGCAGAATTTTTAGCTATTGAATCTCTTGAAGCTATTAGAAACATGAGAGATACTGCATTAATTACCGGGCGATCTGACAATAGTTGGATTGGAGTTTTTGGAGGTACAAATATATTTTCTGCAGAGGGTTGTTTTAACAAACTAGGTGACGCAGATCAAAACAAAACATGTGCCGTTTACTATAACGGAGTAAATCCAACACTTATTGGTTGTATTTCATGTGCGGTGTTTTTTTCAGATAATGAAGGATATGAGAATGATTCACCAAGTCGTGCCCCTGGAAGTTTAGCTACTCCTTTTGTTCGAAAGGTATATATTAATCAATTAAGTACTGATGAAATCCGTGTGCGAGTAACAGTTGAATGGGATAATCAATTAGTAGAATTAGAAGATAACCTCCTTCTTTGGGGATAATACTATGACGATAAATAACACAAATAAAAAACAGCAAGGTTTTGTTATCCTTTTCTCAATTCTTGTTTCAACCATTATTCTTCTTATGTCAGCAGGTATTTTCCGCATTGCTCAAAAAGAATCAGTCCTCTCTTCATATTCAAGAGAATCACAAGTTGCATTTTATGCAGCTGATAGTGGTCTTGAGTGTGCATTGTATTGGGATATTAGTCGGCAAATTAGTGAAACTAAATTCAGGGTATATGATGTTGATGGAACGGTAACTAATTTCAATTGTGGTACTGATGCTTCAGGTGATTCCCAGACAATATCTTCTACAAAGTATGGAGTTGTGGGAGGTCAATATGCTCATGCCTTTGGATTTCGTTATGCAAATCTAGATGCTGATGCTGGTTGTTCCTTTGTCTTTGTTGAAAAAAACAATCCGGTTCTTTTAGATCCAGCAAATCCTGAAACTTCTTTAAGTACTGTTGAAACTCGAGTAACGGCAGTTGGTTACAATGCATGTAACGGAAATATTCCTGATATAGATGATCCCACCTTACTTGAACGTCGTCTTACCGTGCAATATACCGCGCTATAGTCATGAAAGATATTGAGGTACAACAGAAGATGAAAAAACTAGTAGAAGAGCTACGGTATCATGCTGATTTATATTATCGACAAGATGTGAGTGAAATTAGTGATGAAGCATATGACACGCTGTACCAACAACTCTTGTCACTAGAAAATCAATATCCTCAATACAAAGACCCGCTTTCACCTACCGTTCGAGTAGGGGGAATGCTCCTTGATGGTTTTGAGAAAAAAAGACACCGCTTTTCACAGTGGTCTTTTGATAATGTATTTGGATACGATGAACTTCAAAAATGGGAAACAAAAGTTCATAATGCTTTGATTAAAAAAGAAGAAGACAAAGCGATAACTTATGTTGCAGAACTTAAAATCGATGGTCTTAAGGTAATTTTAGATTATGACAACGGTAAGTTAGTTTCAGCTGCAACACGTGGTGATGGTACTGTTGGTGAATTAGTAACAGAACAGATTAAAACAATACCAAGTATTCCATTAACCGTCACAGAAAAATCATCATTTTCTGTAGTTGCTGAAATATGGATTAGCAAGGAGGATTTCAAACACATTAATAAACAACAAGAAGAGAATGGATTAATTACCTACGCAAATCCAAGAAATTTAGCTGCAGGAACGCTACGTCAACTTGATACAAGTGTAGTTGCTTCAAGAAAGCTTCAGTCGTTTAGCTATGACTTTGACTCAGAAAGTATACATTTTGAAACTCATGAAGAAGAACTACTGTTCTTAAAGAATCAAGGATTTCAGGTAAACGAAGAATACCTTGTAACTGCTGACCTTGAAGAAATACAAACATGGTACTTGAAGTGGGTTCTATTACGTCAGCACCAGGCATTTGGAATAGATGGTTTGGTGATAAAGGTAAATGAAAAAAAAGCTGTGAAGGTACTTGGTTTTACTGCAAAGGCACCACGCTTTGCTATTGCTTACAAATTTCCAGCAGTGGAAGTGACAACAACTATTAATGATATTGTTCTTCAGATAGGAAGAACAGGGATTCTTACCCCTGTTGCTGAATTAGCTCCAGTTTTAATTGACGGCTCTGTAGTTTCAAGAGCAACACTACATAATGAAAGTGAGATAATTCGTTTAGATGCTCGAATTGGAGATACCGTGATTGTTGAGAAATCAGGTGATATTATCCCAAAAATTAAGAAGGTTATATTAAACCTCAGACCAAACAATACTGAACCCTTTAACGTAAAGGAGTATCTTAGAAAAAATAGTATACATGCAAAGAAAGAGATTTCTCAATCTGGTGTTTTCACTTGGAGAATTGATGGAGAAGATAATGATGAAGTTAAAATCCAAAACCTTATTCACTTTTGTTCAAAGCAAGCTATGAATATTGATGGTATGGGTTCAGAATTAGTACGATTACTATATACCCATAGTTATATTAAAAAGGCTTCTGACATTTATTCACTTAAGTACGAACAACTTATTAAACTTCCTTTATTCAAAGAGAAAGCAAGCATGAATTTGCTTGAAGCCATTGAACAATCTAAGAAAGTTGATTTCGATGCCTTCATCTTTTCTTTAGGGATACGTTTCGTTGGAAAAGAAATGGCACGTATTTATGCTAAACATATTGATTCAGCAAATGACCTTCCAAAGATGTCACTTGAAGAGTTGATGAGTTTTCATGGAATAGGTAGAAAAACAGCAGAATCTACTGTGGTGTGGTTTTCACAGAAAGAAAACATAACTGAATATTTTTCATTACTATCCATCTTAGACATTCAATATGTTAAAGTGACCCAGACTTCTTTAGCTAACATTTCTTTTGTAATCACTGGTACCTTTGAAGAATATTCACGAGATGAGCTCTCAGAAATGATTAGGAAAAATGGTGGATCCGTGTTGAGTTCAGTTTCTTCTCAAACGAACTACCTCCTTGCAGGAGAAAAGGCAGGTTCAAAAAAGCAAAAAGCACAAGATCTTGATGTAAGCATTATTGATATAGATCAATTCCTTAGTATGCTCTCATAGTATATTGACATACTATTTTATTTATATTATAAATAAAATAAATATAACAATTAAATTAGAAAATATGAAAATTACCGTTGAGCTAGCAAGAAAGTATTTAGGAAATGCTAAATTCTGTTCCTTGGCCGAAGCTGTATCTTGTGCAAGATATCTTAATGATATTATCACTTGGGAAGCAGTTTTAATGAGAGAAGATATTAGTCCACAGAGAGTTATTCAAAATGCAAAAGAAGTAGATAGTGATGATGTTTGGAACATTGTCTTTAAAAGAGACAATGTTGAAGTTCTTTTAAAATCATTGTCTATCCAAAAAGCACTTGATTATGCAAATGATATTGATTGCCTAAAGATATGGCAAAGAATATTATTCAGAGATGATGTATATTTATACATAACAAAATTCAGTGCAAGTAAAGCTATTCAATTTGCAAGAAAATATGACAACCATGTTCTTTGGGAGATTGTCCTGCAACGAGGTAATGTTCAGAAATACTTGGGATAGTATTAGGTAAAGAGCTCATTTGAGCTCTTTTATTTTTACTTCTTATCTATATACTAATTATTATGATTACTAATAAAGATATTCAGGTATTAGCAGAGCTAGCTCGATTAGAAGTATCTTCAGATGAATGTGAGGCATACGCTCAAGATTTCAATGGGGTACTGTCATATATTGATACCTTGTCACAGGTTGATGTAACCTTAGGTGGTCAAGATAGTTATGTTCTTTCGAATGTTGTACGTGAAGATGAGCTAGCGTACGAACCAGGAGAATTTACTGATCTTCTTTTGAAAGAAGCACCTGATTCTAAAGATGGATATTTAAAGGTACCTAAAATTTTGTAACTATGAACATATACAGCATGACAATACGAGAACTCCATACTGCACTTAGGGAGGGAAGGATAACAGTAGATGAGCTCACTAAAGAGTATCGAAATAACATAGCAGAAAAAGATGGCGAAATTCAAGCATATCTTGAGCTTTTTGATGCAGAACAAAAGGTAAGTAACAGTAATTCAATGTTATCTGGAATCCCTATGGCAATGAAAGATAATATTCTCATTAAGGGTAAGCATGCATCAGCATCTTCTAAGATTCTTGAAGGATATACAGCCGTATATGATTCTTTTGTAACAAAGGAATTACAAAATCAAGGAGCTGTAATTTTAGGAAGGGTAAATATGGATGAATTCGCTATGGGCTCTTCAACAGAAACCTCAGCCTACCAACAGACAAAGAATCCTCTTGATGTGTCTCGTGTCCCTGGAGGTTCTTCAGGGGGCTCAGCAGCAGCTGTGAGCGGTCATATGGCTGTGTATGCTCTTGGAAGTGATACTGGTGGTTCTATTCGTCAACCTGCATCATATTGTGGAATTGTTGGTTTAAAGCCAAGCTATGGATCAGTATCGAGAAATGGACTTATGGCCCTAGCATCTTCTCTTGATGTTATTGGACCTCTTACTAAAACAGTAGATGATGCACGTGTTGTTTATGCCGCAATCAGCGGTTATGACGAATTAGATAGTACTTGTGTTCCATTACCTATCAGAATGGAACATGCAGAGAAATACAAAAAAAATACCAAACGAATTGGTGTACCACGACTTCTTGTAGAACAACCTGGTGTTGATCAGGAGGTGATTGATAACTTTAATGAATCTTTGGAAGTTATGAAATCATTAGGGTATGAAATCGTTGATATTGATATCCCTAATATTGAACATTCACTTGCTGTATATTATATTATTCAACCAGCAGAAGCCTCATCAAATTTAGCTCGTTTCGATGGTATACGATATGGATTACGCAAAGAGGGAAGTGATCTTCTTGATTTGTATAAGCAAACAAAAGGTGAAGGCTTTGGGGATGAAGTAAAAAGAAGAATAATGCTTGGTACTCATGTACTATCATCTGGATACCATGACGAATACTATTACAAAGCACAAGCGCTCCGTTTGGAAATTACTAAAAATATTTCAGCAGTATTTAACACGGTTGATGTTATTGCTACACCAACAGCTCCAACCGTAGCCTTTTCATTCGGAAGTAAGAAAGACCCTCTATCAATGTACATGGCTGATATTTTCACTGTTCCGTATAATCTTTCTGGAAATCCTGCCATATCAATTCCTTCAGGGAAGAATGACGAAGGGCTACCTTTTGGTATGCATTTTGTAGCACCACTTTTTTGTGAAGAAAAACTATTAGATATTTCTGAAGAATTTGAACGTGCTATAATTAAAGCATAATGGAATCACCTCTAGAACAATTATCGTTAATATTTAATCAGGTAAGTTCTGGTTTTTTTGATGTACTTCAAATTTCTCAAGTTGTTGGGTACATACTTACTGTTCTCTTTTTAGCAGGAATTATTGTTTGTGCATCTGCTTTGTCTAATATAAAAGAAGAGCAAGAAAAAGTTTTTGAAAATCATGTAGTGTCTCAGGGTAAAAAAACGGTAGATAATTCAAGAATGAAACATTGGAAGGAAATTACTACTGCTATTATGTCAGATCAAAATCAGCTATGGCGTCTAGCTATTATTGATGCAGATACACTGCTTGAAGATATGATACGTGGTCTTGGGTATACAGGGCAAAGTTTTGGAGAAGTTCTTAAAACGGTTCCTCAATCAACACCATGGATTGATGCTGCATGGAAAGTTCACTATCTAAGAAATACCTTAGCACATGAGGGATCCCGATACACCTTAACTCATAGAGAAGCATACCAAGCTTACAAAATTTATGAGGGTATTTTGTATGAAACAGGGTACCTTTCTTGACTTTAGGCTTTATTTCGTTACTATACAAAATGAAGCGGGATGGAGTAATGGTATCTCATCAGGCTCATAACCTGAAGACGCTCGTTCGAATCGAGCTCCCGCAACAAGTAACAAAAAAACTGCATTTAAATGCAGTTTTTTTTGTGTGTCGAGGGTGGGAATTGAACCCACGACCTTAGGTTTATGAGTCCTACGCTCTAACCGTCTGAGCTACCCCGACAATGTGTTATAGGATATCACATTTGATAAGTCAGGCAATATGATATTAAAAAAATAGTATTGAAAACATATTCAATACTATTTTTCATGGCGCACCGGACGAGACTCGAACTCGCAACCTCCCGCGTGACAGGCGGGTGCTCTAACCGATTGAGCTACCGGTGCAACGAGGAGTATTTTATCATGATGTTCTTAAAATACAAGTATTTTTTATTATGCGTATGATATAATTTCAGATATGAAAGATAAAGGATTTACCTTAATTGAACTACTGGTAGTTGTAGCAATCATCGGAATACTAGCAACGGTGGTATTGGCATCTTTAGGTAACGCACGAACGAGAGCAAAAGATGCATCCATTAGAGCCTCAATGAATGCTATGCGAACACAGGCAGAAGTTGATTATGTTAGCACCTCTAGTTGGAATACTATTTGCGATAACGGATCAACAACCTTAGCTATTTTTGAATCTGCACTACAAAAAGGTGGAACCTTGTCAGGGTTTAGTCACTTCTGCTATGACATGAATGGATACTACACTAATACACCGGGAGGTACCGGTACATGGACTCCTAACGCAACAGGTCTTGATAGTGCTGGAAATGGCTGGGCAGCCTCTATCTATTTAAATAGTGGAATATGGGTCTGCATTGATTCAAGTGGCGCATATACCGAGACGACTAATGCAACAAGACCTATTAGTATTTTACCTACTGTAGATAAGACCTGTTAAAAAAAAACGTATCGTGCCGACTAATTGGCTTGTTATATTGATATTATATTATAATTATTTAATTTTTTTAGAATATGTAAGTTTGTTGAATCTTCTTGAAAATTACTTGCATACTACTATAAATAGATTATGATGTATGTATCTAGCGGTTGTTACACTGTTAGGGTACTACATCTTAGAATCACCTCCGTTAGGGGGTGATTTTATTTTGCTTTTTGATTTCGGAAATTTAATTTTTTACCCCAAATATCTTCTTGTATATGCAGGACATCTTTATATCCATCACTACCTGTACGCAGTTCATTAGAAACATTGTTTTTAGAAGAATAGACATATACTTTTTTGCCACCATTTCTTAGGTAGTTTATAAGAGCCATATAGTCTGAATCTCCAGTAAACAGTAATACTGTATTAAAGTTGTCTTTGTTATGCATAACATCGAGTGTCAGTTCAACATCCATATCTCCTTTCTCCTTAATTCCATCTCCTTCTTCTGTTGTTATTTTTATTTGCTTAAGAGGTTTCTTTCGGACAGTAAAGCCAAGTGCTTTTTTGAGATAAGTATAAAATGCATGTTTCCCACTCACATCATAAGATCGAGTTTCATTTTTAGGATAGGCGGTAAAATAGAACATTTTTATTGTACTTGCTTGATGTTCATTCTTTAGATATGCAGTTAATTTTTGATAATCAAAAGACATACCTTTTGCTTTTTGGGTATTCCATATATTTGAAGCATCAATAAATACATATACATTGTGTTCTTCCATGCTTATAAGTATATCAGAAACAACTCAATGGTAAGTTTCTTGGATAATGATTTCTTAATCTTTTGAGTTTCAATATCCACGTGAAAATTCTGCTATTTTGAGATTAAAAATTGAGCCAACGCGCGGGATTGAACCGCGGACCTCATCCTTACCATGGATGCGCTCTACCGACTGAGCTACGATGGCGACATGAGTATACTAGTATATTCAAGAGATATTTTCAATAGTTAATATTTTGAATAATTTTGTGGTATAATATGTGTATTATAAGATTAACTAATAACTATAATATGAATGAAAATAATAATATGAATTCATTTGATAATCAGCGAGAAGTATTCAAGCCAGAAAGTGAAAAGGGAAATGGATCATTGCTTTGGATAATCGTTGGAGTAATTGTTCTCGGTTTGGCTGCTTGGTTTATTTGGGGATCAAGTAATTCAAATATTGTTGATGACCTTGATAGTACTCGAGTACTTGAGGTTTCAGGAGAACTATCTGAAGATGTTACTTATGATGATAGGGGAATGCCTATCTTAGGACCTAATGCACCTATTTCAGCTGCTGACGTAATTGTATCTGAAGGTTTTCCAGTACAAGTAACCTTACGAGTTTCAGGTGAATTAATAAATGGATGTACCTATCTTAATCAGCCAGTTATTCTTCGAGAAGGAAAGGATTTCTATGTGAGCCTAACTACGTATACAGAAGGGGAAGTATGTACCGAAGCATTGGTTCCTTATGAGCGTAATATTACTTTGAATGTAACATCGTTACCTGCAGGAACATATAACGTTGATATAAATGGAATGGTGAAATCATTTGAAATCGAACAAGAAAATAGTTTAGATTTTGAAACAGCATCAGACAAATAAAAAAGCGCTACGCGCTTTTTTTTGTTCCTATTCTTTTAATTTCCTCAAGTAGCTCTGGTGCTATTTTTTTTACATTACCAGGCATCATCCCTATGCTTGAAATAGTATGAACGCGAATTCTGTTTAACGATTCAATGGTGAGTTTACACTCATTAGCCATTCTTCGTATTTGGTGTTTTTTTCCTTCTTTTAAGATAATATTGAAAGAATGAGTACCTGTTTTCCATGCTTGTGCAGGTAGTGTCCACCCATCGTCTAATTCCATACCTTCTGACATTTTCTGGGTCATCCAAGGAAGAACACGCTCTCTTACGGTTACCGTATATTCTTTTTCGATAAGATGCTGATTATTAGTAACAGCTCTGGTGATTAATCCATCATTAGAAAGAAGGATAAGTCCTTCACTGTCTTTATCTAATCTTCCAACCGTGTGAAGATGCTTGTACTGAGGAAATACATCGAAGATATTTTTTCCTCTATCAGTATCATGTGATGATATTACTCCACGAGGTTTGTATACCGCAACCGTAATTTTTTCTTCCTGCTTTTTTACCACTGCTTTGGTAAAACTTACTACATCTTTTTGTGGATTAATTTTTTGACCTGGTTCAGCTTGTCTTCCATTAACTAATATATTTCCAGAAGCAAGCTGTGCTTTTGCTTCTCTTCGTGAGAGAAGACCCATATCACCTAAATGTTTTTCAATACGTAGTTCATGCATATTAGTCTTTGATGAGGAAATTCCAAACATGACGTGTTTTTAGATACCACTCATTAACCTCATTGAATCTTTCAGATCGGTGTGCAAGGTTTGCAGGTAGGGTGAAATGGTCTGGTGCTAGATATACATACAATGGGGTGTACAGGAATATTGCAGGCATATCTTCAAGCCATAGTTCATTAAACTTCTTAATGTCTTCTTCACGATCTTGCTTGGTACGGATATTAATGAGACGTGAATCAACGTTAATATCACTATACATACTGATGTTAAGACCCGGATCATTTTGTTGTGAAGAATGCCAGAAAGCAAAAGTATCTGAAGGTTTTTCAAGGACATATCCAAAAAGAAGAGCGTCATATGATCGTGATCTAATTACTTCATTATTTAATTCAGCTTCTTCATAGGTAATAATATTTACCCAAACACCTATTTCACTTAAGTTTTCAATAATAATACGAGCAACATCCTGTACTTCTTTGATATCAGGAACAGCTAATGAAAAAGTTAAAGGAGTATTATTTCCTGCAATTGATTTTATATATTGCCCTTCAGTATTTTTTTTCCATCCAGCTTTTTCAAGTAACTCTTGAGCTTTTTCCTTACTATATTCTGTTGTTGAATCTAATCCTAAAGGATTATCAACTGATTTTGCATATCCTGAAAAGACTTCATTAACAATCATCTCTCTATTAATTGCTGAAGAAAGAGCAATTCTTGTTTGGGTATCTAACAAAGATTTATTATTCTCTGTATTGAAAAATATTCCAAAAGTTCGCGGAAGAGTTCCTGTTTGGATATTTTTTTCTCTTACCCTATCAAGATCTGGAATGCTTAATCCATATGCTCCTTGAATCGCTCCTTGCTTGTATGCCTTAAGAAGATCATCTGGGTTTTCATATAGTTTGACGATAATATCTGAAATATATGGTTTTTGGTGGCTATACTGATTACTGGTAAGTTGAAATTCAGAAGGAACACCATTTCCTTTGAATAGTACTTTTTGTACGTGATAGTATCCTGAACTAACAGGATTAATATTTAAGGTATTGAAACTAAACTCCTCATCTGAAACATCTTTCCAGAGATGCTTTGGGAGAACCCCAATATTTAGATTGTAGATAAAATCAGCATATGGTTGACTAAGAGTAAATCGAACTTCCTTTACATCTATTGCTTCAACCTCAACTCCTGACCATTTGTTAAACAGAGGACTTTTGATAAAAGGACTTTGTATCTTTTGAATCGTGAATACAATATCATCAGCAGTGACAGGTGTTCCGTCACTAAATCTTGCCTGTGGGTGAATGCTCAATGTATATTGTTTCTGGTTTGACGAAATTTCAAGACTACTTGCAAGTTCATATGAAATAGTTCCTTCTTGATCAATATCTATTAATGATGAGAAGGTAAGTTCTGTTAGGTCTCTATCGCCATTTGAAAGAGCAAGAACTGGATTGATAAATCGAGGGGTCCCAACCATTCCTTCAGTAAAGGTTCCACCAAAACTTCTTACTTCAGTGGTAAATACTTTGTTGTATAGGCCAATAACTAGCAATAGGGCTGCAACAATCAAAAGAATGCTTAAATTCTGTTTATTGAAAATTTTTTTCATATACATATATGGTAAATAAAAAACGCTCCTAGACAAGCAATAGAGCGATTGAGATAGCAGTGAATAATATCGCAAGTATAATGGTTGCGTTAAATAGGAACTTTTCAGAACCTCTTCTTGTTTTGGTAACGGTATCAATATTATCACTTCCTCCAAATGCACCACCTAGTGATTCTTCTGATTGCTGAGCGAGAATAGCGATGATAAGGAGTACTGAAACGATAACAAGTAATGTTGGTAAAATACTAATTAATGTCATAGGTTTTATACTACCAAAGTGTATTAAAAAGACAATCATGTAAAAGACTTGTAACGAACCCAAAGATTTTGCTATACTACTTGGTATATGAACGAATTAAAATTTCAACTTACCACTTTTGCACTTGTTGCATTCCTTGCATTTGGAGGATATTGGGCCTTTGCTACACTTGACCGTGGAATTACTTATCAAAGTGAAGAGACGGTTGCTGTCGTAGATATTGAAAATACTGAACCTATTGAAATCGTAGAACCAGTATCAAATGAAACTCCTGCTGAAACTACAGAACCAGCGGTTAATACTCAAACACCATTATCTGCTGAAGACCAAAAGACCCTTGAAGAACTTGAAGACTTAATCGTTGATAACATCTTCATGAAAGAAGGAAGTCGTGGAACACGTGTTGGAACCGTACAAAAATTCCTAAACATCTATCTTGATGAGCAAGCAGGAGTTGATAATCAGTATGGTCCAGGAACTCTTAAACGAGTAAAAGAATTCCAAGAGAAAGAGGGTCTTGAAGCAGATGGTCTAGCTGGTCCTTCAACATATCGAAGAATGGCTGATATATTAAAACAGAGCTAAGCTCTGTTTTTTATGTATACTATTATCATGAACTATTATCTTATTGGACTTGGAAATCCTACTGAGAAGTATGCACATACGAGACATAATGTTGCGTGGATACTATTAGAAAAAATATATAGTACTTGGGAATACGACAAGTATGTAAAGGGGAGAATTAGTGTCGATGGAAAACTCGCAATTATTCTTCCTGATACATATATGAATAATTCAGGTCTATGTATCGATGGTATTGTAAAAAGAGATGTTTCCTTTAATCATACCCAACTTATCGTTCTCTATGATGATATTGATTTACCATTAGGAACAATTAGAATCTCATATAACAGGGGGACTGGAGGACATAATGGAGTTTCCTCTATTATTAAACACCTTGGTACTCCAGAGTTTGTTCGTGTCAGAATTGGTATCGCACAATTAATAGATGGAATTCAAAGAAAGCCACCAGTTTTAGGGAACTTTGAACAAAAAGAATATGAACATATCATTACTCTCGTTCCTAGAGTTCAAGATATTATTCATTCTCTTTGTACTTTTGGAATCGAAAAAACAATGAATGAATATAATAAAAAGCCTTAAATAAGGCTTTTTATTTACGCTTCTTTCTTGAAACCAAGAGTTAGCTTTTCATCTTGTGGTTCAAATAGTGTAATACTAAATGAATATGATTGTCCTAGTTGTAGGCTAGATTTTAGATCTTTTTCTGATTCAAATTCAGAGATGTGAACAAGACCAGCAACACCTTGTTCGATTGAAACAAGAGCTCCGTGCTTGTTGTGCTTAATTACCACTCCGCTTACGTCTTGACCTACTTCATACTTTCCAGCAACAGTAGTCCAAGGGTTTGCGCTAAGTGTTTTAATTGAAAATGAAATTTTTCCATCTTTAATTTCAATAATTTTAGCTTTTACCATATCCCCAACTTTGTAGAGGGTTCTAGGATTCTCAACAAGGCTCCATGCCATTTCTGAAATGTGTACAAGACCTTCAACACCATCTTCTAGTTTAAGGAAGATACCAAAGTCAACGATTCCAGTAACTTCACATTCGATGATGTCTCCAACTTTGTATTGTGAAGGAATAGCTTTCTGGTGGTTGTTGGATTTCTCACCTGTTTCAGAGAAGATAAGTTTTCCTTCTTTAGGATTTACTGAAAGGATTGAAACGCTTAGCTTTTGTCCAACTAATTTTTTAAGTTCATTTACAATTGCATCCTTACTTCCATCTTTTACATTTGGATAGTGTTCAGCATTGAGTTGTGATGCAGGAAGGAATCCAGAAACTCCTTGCCAATTTAGCATTAATCCTCCCTTGTTAGCTTCTTTTACTACAAGTTCTAGTTTAGTTTTAGCTTCCATTGCTTGTTGAGCTTCTGACCATACAAGTGCTTGTTTTGCTTCTCGGATAGATAGTTCAATATATCCTTCGTTGTTTTCTAGATCTACTACCTTTGCGCTTACGCTATCACCTGAGTTAAGGTTTCGGATGATATCTCGTGCTGCAAGGTATTCTTTTCCATACACAATTCCTGTTCCATATGGAGCAAGATTAACAAACACTTTTGTTCCTTGAATGCTGATTACGGTACCTTCAATTAATTGACCAACTTCAAGAGCTTTTGTCTCATCTTTGATGAGTAACTGTTCTAATATATGTGACATATAAATATAAATCCGCACTAAAAAGCGCGGTCCTGTTGTTCATATGGTTCTCTTGATATCTGTGTTCTTTCGTATTACAAACAAGAGGGTTACCTACAAACCGCTTTTAATATTCAGGATGATTTAAATAGTAGTTATTTTCCTTAAAAATGCAAGAAATATGAAATAATTCTTAGCGATTAAGAGCTAATGTGATATACTTCTTGTATGATAATTACGTACCACGGAAAGCAATTTTTAAAGTTACAGCAAGGTGATTTTACACTCGCATATAACCCAATATCAAAAGATAATACACTTGGAATTAAACCTACACGTTTTGGATCAAATATTTGTTTGGTAAGTGTAAGGCACCCAAATTACAATGGAGTAGAAAATGCACAATTTGGAGATGCAGAACCTTTCATCATTCATGGTCCTGGAAGTTATGAAATTTCAGGAGTTACGGTTACTGGTTTCGGTACCAATGCACTTATTGAAGATACTTCATATATCAATACCGTTTACTTCGTAACCATTGATGACATCTCTTACTGTTTTATTGGGGATCTTGAAGACCCAACCCTTGATCAGCAAATCAAAGAATTTACTGATGTTGTTGATGTACTTGTTGTTCCTATTGGTTCAAATGGTACCTTGTCAGCATCTCAAGCAGCAAAAGTTACTAAAATATTCTCTCCAGCTGCAATTATCCCTGTAGACTATGGAACAGGAAGAGACGAGGGAAGTCTTGCAACATTCATGAAAGAAATGGGTTCTTCAAAAGAAGCTGAAGAAAAATTTGTTTTCAAAAAAAGTGATTTAGAAAAAATGACAGGAACGCTTGTTGTGTTAAAAGAACAGTAAGATGAAAAAATACATTGCAAAAGTAAAACAAAGAGGAGAAAAATATACTCATAGAGTTGTTGTGATTCTTGCTAGTGTTTCAACACTTGCTGTTGTAGCTATTTGGCTACTTCTCACCTCACTTATACCACAGGAAGAAACAGCAATTCAAATACAAGATACCACACCAAACATTGAAGAATTTTTTCAAGAAACACGATCTCAGGTAAATACAATATCAGAGTCTCTTAATGAAGCACCAACTTTTTTCAATCAAGAGCAAATCCAAGAATTGGAAGAAGAAGTGATAACAGAAACTAATGAATAATTATGGAAAATGAAAATAATAATCGAATAGTTCCCATCAATATTACTGATGAAATGAAAGAATCATTCATTGCATATGCAATGAGTGTTATTACTTCACGTGCGCTTCCTGATGTACGAGATGGGTTAAAGCCTGTTCACCGACGTATTCTTTTTGCTATGAATGGTTTAGGACTACAATCAAGTTCAAAATTTAGAAAATCTGCAACGGTAGTTGGAGAGGTTCTTGGAAAATACCACCCTCATGGAGACACTTCTGTATATGATGCAATGGTAAACTTAGCACAGGATTTTTCTACTCGATATCCAATGGTATGGGGACAAGGAAACTTTGGATCAATTGATGGAGATTCACCTGCAGCAATGAGGTATACCGAAGCAAAAATGCAAAAAGTTACTGCTGAAATGTTGCGTGACATTGAAAAAGATACTGTTGATTTCGTCCCAAACTACGACGATTCACAACAGGAACCTACGGTACTACCTACCGCTGTACCAACACTTCTGTTGAATGGAGGATTGGGAATTGCTGTTGGTATGGCAACGAATATTCCTCCTCATAATCTAGGGGAGGTGATAGATGCAACGGTTGCATTGATTGATAATCCAAAAACAGCTGCAGAAGACCTTATGGAACACATCAAGGGACCTGATTTTCCTTTAGGAGGTTTGGTGTACAACAATCAAGATATTCTTTCTGCATACATGACAGGTCGTGGAGGAGTAGTATGTAGAGGGGAAGCTGAAATCGTTGAAGGAAAGCAGGGAACAACTCAAATTATTATCACCTCTATTCCTTTTAGGGTGAATAAGCAAAACCTCATCATGAAGATTGCTGATCTTGTTCGTGACAAGAAAATCAAGGGTATTTCTGGATTACGTGATGAGTCAACTAAAGATATTAGAATTGCAATTGATTTACGAGGTAGCGCACAACCACAAAGGGTTCTTAACTATATCTACAAACATACCGATTTAGAACAAAAGTTTAACTTCAATATGGTTGCTTTGGTTGACGGAGTACCACAAACATTAGGACTAAAAGATATTCTTGAATATTTTATCGAACACAGACAAGTCGTAGTAAAACGTCGTACTGAATTTGATCTTGCAAAGGCAGAAGCACGAGCACATATCCTTGAGGGATTGAACAAAGCTCTTGATCATATTGATGAAGTAATCGCCATCATTAAAAAATCAAAAGATACTCATGACGCTAAAGTTAACTTAATGAAGAAGTTTGATTTTAGTGAAATACAGGCTTCAGCTATTCTTGAAATGCGTTTGCAAAAGCTTGCAGGTCTTGAAAGAAAAAAGATTGAAGATGAATTAGCAAATATTCTAATCATTATTGCTGAACTTAAAGAATTACTTGCAAGTCCAATTAAGATGCTTAAGGTTATCAAAGACGAGTTGATTGAAATAAAAGAAAAATATGGAGATGAACGTCGTACTCGAGTAATTCCACATGCTGTTGGTTCTATTAGTGATGAAGATCTTATTCCACAAAAAGAATACGCACTTGTATTTACTGAAAATGGATACCTAAAGAGAACAGATCCTGCTGAATATAAATCACAGAAACGAGGAGGTGTTGGTGTTGTTGATATTGATACTAAAGATGAAGATATCGTAACTCAACTACTTACCGCTGATTCGCATGCAAATATTCTATTCTTCTCTGATATGGGGAAAGTGTATCAAGCTAAAATGTACGAACTTCCTGAAGGTAAAAGAAGTACAAAAGGTAAATCGGTAAGGAATTTCCTTCCACTTGAAGCAGATGAAAAGATTACTTCAATTCTTCCTGTACCAAAAGAAAAAGAACTTTCTTCACTTTCATTATTCTTTACTACCAAAATGGGTACCGTAAAGAAGGTAAGAGCAGATGCCTTTGCAAAGGTTCGTTCAAATGGAATGGTCGCTGTAAATCTAAAAGAAGATGACCAACTTCTTTCAGTTCGTTTACTTGAAGAGAATGATGAAATTATTTTCGTTTCTCAAATGGGACAGTCATTACGAACACTTTCATCTGAAATTAGACCAATGGGTCGAGCGGCAGGTGGGGTAAGAGGTATGAAGCTCAAAGGAGAAGATATGATTGTTGGTGTAGGGGTTATCAAACAAGGAGAAGAAGGAGAACTGTTTGTCCTTACTGAAAATGGATATGGAAAGAAAACAGTACTCACAGAATACAAGGTACAAACACGAGGTGGTTCTGGAGTAAAGACTCTTAATGTTACTGAAAAAACTGGTACTATTATCGGAGGAAAAGTTGTTGTAAAAGAGGACACTGATCTTCTTGCAATTTCTGCACAATCACAGGTAATACGGACACCGCTTGATTCAGTTTCATCACTTGGACGAGCAACCCAGGGAGTACGTATTATGAAACTTCGTGAGGGAGATTCAGTTGCTTCATTTACGATTATATAAAAAGCACCGAAAGGTGTTTTTTTCTATTTCAATGACTGGTATACTATTTGTATGAATACTTTTTCTGATCCACGAATTATTGTCGAACAACTTCCTCTATTCTCAGGCCAAAAGGTAGCTGATTTTGGAGCAGGTACTGGAGCATATACCTTTTTACTTGCTTCAAGGGTAGCGGGCAACAGTGAAGCTGCTGTATATGCTATTGATGTACAAAAAAATATGGTTGAACATATAGCAAAGAAAGCAAAGCATGATGGATTATCACATGTACATGCTATTTGGGGGGATATTGATGATCTTGGTGGAAGTAGACTACGTTCTGAATCAGTTCATATGGTGGTTGTGGCAAATGTAATGTTTCTTTGTGAGAATAAAAAGGAACTATTAAAAGAAGTACATAGAGTACTTGTTCCAGGAGGGGAACTGGTACTTGTAGATTGGTCAGAGTCTTTTGGAAATATTGGTCCAGCTGAAGCCTCTGTAGTAAATGAACAAACAGCTAGATTATTAGTAGAAGAATCTGGATTTAACATTGATGCTCAACTTAATGCAGGTGAACATCATTATGGATTTATCGCATTTAAAAATATGAATTAATTTTATGAAACAATTAGGATTACAAAATATAATAATGGGGATATTTATTTTCGGAGCAATTGTTGCTTTGTTAGTATTCTCAGGAGTAGTTAAACTTGGTGAATCGACAACGGAAGCACGAGGTTCAATTTTAGTTTGGGGAACTCTTCCTTTTTCAACCATGCAACCATATATCGATCAGGCTAAGACAAAGAATTTAACTGTTAGTTATGAAAGTCAAAATCCAGATACGTATGAACTTGATTTGGTGAATGCAATTGCAGCAGGTGTTGGTCCAGATGTATTTATCATGACCCATGAGGCTATTTTGAGGAATAAGGATAAGATTTTTGAAATTCCTTACGCTAATTTACCTAGACGTGATTATGAAAATAGATATGTTCGTTCATCAAATTTATTTTTAACTGATACAGGTATACTTGCCTTACCATTAGCTATTGATCCTATGGTGATGTACTACAACAAGAATCTGATGGATTCAGCATTTATCCTTAACGTTCCTGAAATTTGGGATGATGTAATTTCATATACATCACAAACTACGGTTTCAGATGTTAGTGGGCAAATATCAATTTCAGGAGGAGCACTTGGTACCTATCGAAATATCAAGGATGCAAAAGGATTGATTTCAATCCTTATGCTTCAAAATGGAAATCAGATTGTTGGAATTGATTCTACTTCAGGGAAATATCAATCAACATTAGCATTGAGTCAAGATTTAACCCGAAGAACTCAAGAAGCATTACAATTTTATACCTCATTTGCTAATGTTGATAACAGTAATTATTCTTGGAACGAAGCAATGCCACTTTCAAAGGATATGTTCATCGCTGGGGACCTTGGTCTGTATTTCGGACGTTCTTCTGAACTTACAGATATTAGAAGAAAAAATCCAAATCTTAACTTCCAGGTAGCTTTTCTTCCACAATTAAAAGATTCGAAGAATAAGCAAACATTTGGATACCTTACAGCAATGGCAGTAAGTAAACAAAGTAACAATCCAGCTGCAGCTGTACAGGTAGCAGGTGTACTTGCTTCTTCTGCTGTTGTTGAACCGCTTTCTGAAAGAATCAACATGGTTCCTGCTCGAAAAGAGTTACTTGGTAATACACCAGAAGAGCTTTATCTAAGTGTCTTCTACAACTCTGCAATCATCGCAGATGCATGGATTGATCCTGCGCCTACAAGAACATCAGATGTATTTGAAAATATGATTCGAAGTATTAATTCTGGAGCATTAAGTATTTCTGAATCAATTACTAGATCACACGCTAGCTTAAATACTATCCTTGAAGAAACTATTAACACAACAGTGAAGGATAAGAATTTAGAGGCATTCCAGTAATATGAGTACATTAATTAAAATAATGAGAAATATTTTTGTACTGAGTTTGATGTTCTTTGCTTCATTCTCATATGCACAAACCACAAGCTCTACGTACCTTGAAAATGTAACTCTCTATACACAAACAAATGAACTTCTTGGTATTTTTAAAGGAAATGATTTTTTAGCTGATCATGATGTAGCTTCAGGAAGTACTTCAAAAATACAACTTATCGGATCAGATGATAATATTATCGATGATAGTGATATTGAAATTGTTTCATTTCAAGTATCTGTTGCAGGTTCTGATGCTATTCCTTTCGAAACGAAACAACATAATTTCACTCCTTCACCAAACCAAGATAACTATGTGTATTTCAAATTTAGAAATGCCGCAGGTGATACTCAAGCAACAGTCCCTTCTGAATCAAACAGAGTAATTACCGTATCATCTGAACAACGTTCAAGTGAACCTTTATTGGTAAGTGTAGTTTGGGATGAATCATTTACTAAAATTGAAAATACTCAAAAGGATGGAAGGGGAAAGTGGCTATATACATTCAGCACTGGTCCAAATTTTTCAAACCTCGCACGAAGGAATAAAGTAGAAGAGGTTTTCCTTACTGCTTCATCAGGTTCTGAAACATTTAATCTTTGTACCTTTGATGCCTCATATGGAGAGCGTTTTCTCGTTTTATATCCAAATTGTGCTGAAAAGAGTGATTTAGCTACACATACCTTCAAGACAGGCCTATCATATGAAGTATTTTTTACAGATAAGAATGGAACAATAATTAATGCAGGAGGTGATGGAAAATATCAACTTCCACAGGTTCCAGGATATCTACTTCCCACAAACATATTAAGTTTTGAAAAAAGTATTGTTGATCATCCTAGTATTAAGGGTGGAAAATATTTTAATGTAAAAGTTAATGTGAGTGATGATAGGGAAGGAGAGCAGGTACGCATGTTGGTACGAACTGAAATAAATGGAGAAATGTTAAGTTCACCTATAGGTACCGTTCCATTAAAAAAAGGTAGCTATTCTTTACCATCTACTGTTCCTGAACTCGCTCTACGAAATGGTTTCTATCAGTTAGTTACTGAATATAACGGTAGTGAAATTCAAGTAGAGGACTTAGGAAGAATTTCAGACACCGATTCGAGTATTGCTGATAATGATACGGTTAATAATGGAGGTGGTGGTTTATTCACCGTTCCAGAAAATCTTAAGAATGGAATCGTTCCTGGGGATTGTGGATATGATATTAAAACACTTTCAAATCCCAATGGGGTCGGTAGAGCTTGCGGTTTAGTTGATATCATTGGCCTTATTCAAAGAATCATTGAGTATATCTTCTTCCTCATTCTTCCTATTGCTGCCATTGTCTTCGCTTATGCAGGATTTTCACTGATGACTTCAGGAAGTAGTGATACGAAAAGAAGTGCTGCAAAGCGAGCCATGACGAGTTTAGTGGTAGGAATTATTATTATTATGGGAGCATGGTTCGTTGTTCAATCAGTCCTTAAAACATTAGGTGTTGATACAAGTATTGCAGAGCAATTCCTTGATATTGACTTGTAAACTTATTTTCTTACATGATATAATAAGGGTATGTCTTGATATGTTTTACATATCAGACTAATAATCGATTATTATCAATCTATATATTAACCATAATCACATGATGAAAAAAATCTTAACCGCTTTTTCGTTAGCAGCGGTACCATCATTTGCTTTAGCTCAAGCTAATGCATTTGGAATCCTTGGAACCATTTCTAACTTAATGCGAATTATTATCCCTCTTCTAATTACTGCAGCATTGATCTACTTCATTTATGGAGTTATCACCTTCGTAATCGCAAAGACTGGAGATGATAAGTCAGCAGCAAAGGATGTAGTAGTACGTGGAGTTATCGGACTATTCGTTATCCTTTCAATCTGGGGACTTGTTGGAATTATCCAATCAACCTTTAATATCGGATCAGGAGGAGAAGTAGGTCGTGATAATATTCCAGGAGTTAACTTAAATTAATAAAAAAAGAACCTCAGGTTCTTTTTTTATTTCATTGTCTTGGTACAATATCTGTATGTTAGATTTCATTACTACTTATATTCTTATCCCTCAAGCTGAAGCACAAAGTATTGGTACCCTTATGGCACGGGTTAATCGTTTCGTATTCAATCCACTTATTTCTCTTATGTTTGTGGTTGCTTTTGTTTTGTTTGTTTATGGTTTATTTAATTTCTTTAAAGCAAAGCAAGATGGTGGAGCTGATGGATCACTAGAAAAGGGAAAGCAACATATGCTTTGGGGTATTATTGGTATGTTTATCATGGTTTCTGTATTTGGTATTATGCAACTCCTTATCAATTCACTTGGAGTAAAGGGTATTGAACCAAACTCATCTAATATTGGAACGCTTTCTGGGAATTAAAAAAACCACAACATATGTTGTGGTTTTTGATTTAATTTTTAGTCTTTTTGCTAGAACCTGAATTTTTTGATAGGTATGCGATAATCATGGATTCAAGTGCTTTTAAGTTGTTTCCATCAGTTCCGCTTAGTCTGAAGACTTGTTCATCATTGAATGAATTCATAATGATCATTGCGTTTTCAGTTGCCATCGCTTTTGTTAATGACCCGTCGCTATTTGCTAGCATATCAGCCACCGTTTCTTTGAGAATTTCACGTTGAAATTTCATACGTATCGCTTCTTTTTCTGCCTCAGCTGTAGCTTGCAATTTAGCTATTTCCAAATTTGCTAAGGCTTCAACTTTTCGCGCTTTCATTTCCTGATCTTTCTTGTAAATACTCGCAACTATATCTCTCATATCTTTTGAAAGTGATGCTGTCGTATTGATATCAGTAATTTCGATTCCAAAACTTCGTAGTGTTTCCGGAAGTGTTTCAGATACCTTGTGATCTGGAAAATCATCACCATGTTTTTCAATTGCCTTCTTGATTTTATATTCATTCCAGTCAGATTTTATCTTCATTTCAGGATAGCCTAGGAAAGAACCAATCGTTTCAAAAGTTGATTTGATGTTGGCTATAATATTCTTTTCCCATGAATATTTACCTGTAAATTCATAATCAATATCTAGAGTATAGATACCAGTATTACTAAAAAAATTTTCTGCATTTACTATTTTTACAGATAATGAAATATCAATTTCATAAGGGTAAGAAAACAAATCTAATGGATCTAATTCTCTTTTTTCATCATGTGAGTGATCAATGTACGTTACTTCTTGGGTTTTGGTATCCATGGTGATCACCTTATTTGGAAATCTAACAATACTGTTATTCAGGAAACCAAGAAACACATAGTTTATACCTTTATTAAGATCATTAATATATTCTCCAAAAATGAGTGCACCGCCAATCTCTGATGATGATATTTTCTTGAAAGAATTTTTGAATAAAATAATTCCTAAGAAAAATAATATCCAGGTAAATGGTCTGAAACTTTCAAAGAATACAAGGTCTAAAAAAATCCCAAGTAGTGGAAATGCTCCAAAGCTTAAAAGGACTCCTACAATTAGGTAAACAGTTTTTACTTTCTCCATAATTAATGTTTTTCGTGGTTACAAATATCTGCTTTACTCCAAATATATATTCTATGTGGTTCAGTATGATTACAAATTCTTTTAATTTGTGCCTGCTCACTCATCCATACACTTTGAGTATTCTTATTTTCCATCCATAATGAATTACCAGTCTTCCAGTTAAAGCAGGAAATATATTTTCCTGCATCTTGATGAAAATGATGACCAAAGGTATTAATTACTTGAATCTCATCCTTTTTTTCAAAACTCAGATGATAAATATATATTTTATTTTCTTCGTAGTGTTTGTATGGGATGATTTTAGCCACACTTTCATTTTTTTCTTCAGAAGGTGGTTTTGTTAGGTATCGTACTGCAATAAACATTACAATACAAAAAATAATTGAGAATATGGCAATAAGCCATTTAAATGCTGTCTTCATATTTTAATTTTTAAAGTTGTTTATACTATTATATTATATATAACTATATTTGTCAATATCTTGGTAATATATAAAAATGATGTGATAATATAAATATGAAAAAAATAAAAAACATTCAATTTCTTTTTCTGGTATTTGTGTTTACTTTTATAATTCCAACCTTAGCTTCTGCTCAGCCCCAGACAAATAATGGTAATCCTGTATCCCAAACTGATAATGGTAATCCTGTATCCCAAACTGATAATGGTGGACAGTCAACAAATATTAAACTAGTAAATCCATTAGGAAACAATACCACGGTAAAAACACTTCCTGATCTTGTTCAACAAATACTGAGAATTGTGTTAACCGTAGGAACTCCACTAGTTGCTATTGCTATTATCTTCACAGGATTCCAGTTTGTCGCTGCACAAGGAAAACCTGAAGCTCTGACCAATGCAAAAAAATCATTCCTTATGGTAATCATAGGAGCTGCGATTCTTCTTGGTGCCTATGTCATCGCAGAGGCAATTGTTGGAACTATTAATGCTATAAGAGGCTAACTATATGAAGTACTTTGATTATATAAAAATAGGTATTACGTCTATCCTTATTGGTGGTTCTTCACTTGCGTTTGCACAACAAAGCACAAGAACCTTACGTGACGTGGTTTCAGACATATCTGATATTTTAGGAGATGCGGTAATGCCACTTTTGTTTGTTTTTGCTCTTTCTTGGTTTATCTGGGGAGTAGTAGAATTTATCGGAAGTGCAGATAACAAGGAAAAACGTACGAAGGGAAGAACTAGGATGCTGTGGGGGATTATAGCGCTTTTCGCTATGGTTTCTTTCCTTGGTTTAACTTCTATTTTCACAGAAACATTTTTTAATCAATCACCTACACTTCCACAATTATATGAAAACACGACTCAATAATATAGCGTATACAGTGATATTAGGTGTAGCTGCATGGTTACCTTCACTTGCTTGGGCTCAGGCTCCAGGAAACGATATTAAGTCGTTAATACGCTTTCTATCTAACATCTTTCAAAATACACTTATTCCAATGATGATCATGCTTGCATTGATCTATATCATTCTAGCCGTGATTCAATACATTCGTGCAAATGAGGATAGTAATGCACGAGAAGAAAAAAGACAGCAAATATTCTGGGGGATTATTGGTTTATTCGTCATCATGTCTGTTTGGTACCTTGTTGGTGTTATTCAAAATACTTTTAGAATCTTTGGAGGAGGAACTTTGCAATAATAAAAGACCTAACAATAGGTCTTTTATTATTGGTGCCGAGAGCGGGAATTGAACCCGCACGCCAAAGATAGGCAAGGGATTTTAAGTCCCTCGTGTCTACCGATTCCACCATCTCGGCATGGTAAACATTGTATACCAAAGTTCCATAACTTCAACTGAATTTGTACTCTAGGTCTCAAGTATGTTAAGTTTAAGTATATTGACATATACATTTATATATTATATTATTTTATCTGAATCGATATATATGCAAAAAGCATATATGGGTAGTTCATTACAATAAAATAGATACAGATGATAACAGAAATGATTACATCAGGACAAAGAAAGCAACTTCTGAGAGTATTGGAAGATGGATTGGATCAACAACAGCTTACTAAAGCAGAAGCTGATCAAATTTTAAAAGTTGGAAATCTGGTACAAAGTGACCTTGGAAAAAGTCTGCAAAAGCATGCTATCGTTGATAAACGATTTGGTGCTAATATTCTTGATCCTAATTACACCTTCACGGTACCTCCCGATTACAACCATGACACACAAATCGACACCTTTGGAAAGAAAACTCGCAAACTGAAATCAACGAATTACTACGATGATCAACTTACGAGCAAAAACCATGCCAACGTTACCAGCAAACTGGTACCAGGAAAAACCTACGCTATTAAAATGTTTCCTATTTTGGAAGCAGTCCAGAGCGAAGACTGTTTGAACCGACTGAAAGCTGAACGAGGTAATGTATTAGTTGGAGCTCAAGGACAAACACTTCTTCAGGAACACCAATCTTACATTTTCCCAATAAACAAGTGGACGGTTTCATTTGATGAAAAAAAAGCACTTTCTAAATTCCATAACAGCATCAGGGTGCCACGCATGCGGCGGGGTTCGAACGGTCGATGGAATTTCGAATATGGTCACTTCGTTTTAGTTTGGCATTCTGAATTTGTTCTCGTTTGCTTCTGCGACTTGGATGAGTCCTCTGACGCTTAGTCACTTACAATGTTATATGGTCCTTTGACCCTTTAAACGCTTTCCCTTAAGAAAGCGTTTTTTTAATACGAAATACCCTTGCGTAAAAACCTCATTCTATTATAATCTTAACCTGTTACCGCCTGTAGCTCAGTTGGTAGAGCAGCTGGCTCTTAACCAGACGGTCGTAGGTTCAAATCCTACCAGGCGGACACGTCGTGTGGTAACATACGATATGAAAATGGTCATGGTGACCTTCATATGCCCAGGTGGTGAAATTGGTATACACGCTAGTCTTAGGAACTAGTATCTTCGGATGTGGAGGTTCAAGTCCTCTCCTGGGCACCATTAAAAACTCTAAATGAGTTTTTTATTTTCTCTATAAATACTTTACATGTATACTAATATGTGTTATTTTAATTCTAAACATTTAAAACCATAAAAAATGAAAAAAGTATTAGTCGCAGTTTCCTTATCTTTATTATTCTTTTCTTGTGAAAATTCAAAAAAACAGGAATTAGAAACAACACAAGAATCTCCTATCCAACTTGTTAAAAAATTGGAGAGTACTACACCGGTAAAAGGTGAATATTTATCAGCAATTGATACGTCTTCCGTAGCTACCTATGATGATTTTGATAATATTAAAACAATATTATTTAATGAGTATGATTCTATTAAAGCATTAGCCTGGAGAAAGTATGATGAACGAAAGCGAGGTGCTTTTGATATCTACATCCAAAAAAAGGATAGTGTCATTTCTTTAATCCGAGCACAACATTATGAAAAATATATTCTTTGGCTTGATGCTAGAGAACAAAATGATTTTGCTGCACGGATTCAAATTGAAAAATCTCCTGAATTTAAAATACTTCAGGATACAGAATATTGGTATATGAAGTACCTTGAGGTTGATAAAGAGGGATATGAAGAGTATCAAGAAATGGATCGAGATTTGTATACTGAGTTTTCTTTAAAAGAAAACATTGCATGGAATGCGTATCGATCAAAAAAATAGAATACCAATTAAAAAAACTACTTTAGAGTAGTTTTTTTGTTTGAGGCGTGGGCGGGAATTGAACCCGCGCATGGCGGTTTTGCAGACCGCAGCGTTACCACTTCGCCACCACGCCAATGGGTACCACATGTGGTACCTTGTTGCTAGCTTATACGTCTTTTAATAGCTGGTCAATTCGTTGTCTATTCTTTTCTCCGTAATCAATTCTGAATTCAACAAAAGGGATAATTCTCATTGAAAGAGATTTTTTTACATAATCACGAGCATCCCATTTCCTTCGGTTCATGAAAGAGATTACCTGTTCTTCCTTATCAACTGGTAGTACAGAAAGATATACAATGATATTTTTGAAGTTAGGAGCAATGTCACAACGAGTTACCGTAATGAGTGATGTCTTATTTGATTCTCGTTCAATAAAGGTAGCAAATATTTTACCTAACTCCTTATTCATTTTTTCTTGTCGTTGAGTTGCCATATTATTTTATTTCTTTGATGAAGGTAATTAAAGTATCACCCTCGTTAATTTCAACCTTCGAGGTAATCATGATTCCACATTCATTACCAGAAGAAATTAGTTGCTTTTCTATTTTTCCTTCTTGTAGTGCAGTGATAATTCCTCTTCCTATGTCTTCATGCTTTCTTGTAATCATGAAATCGTGACCTAATTTAATTTCACCTGAAACTACTTTTCCACCAATTACTTGTACATTTTTTTGATGAGAGAAAACTTTAAGAACACGAACTTGTCCTTGCTCAGTCTTTACCTCTTTCTTTATCCTTCTTGTTTCATGGAGTTCCACTAAATATTCGGTAAGTTTGTAGATAATATCAAAGTGTTTTATTTGAAGAGCCTCATATTCATTGAGACCTTTTATCTTTGGATCTTCGTTCACATGAAATCCAATAATAACCGTACTCTCATCTGATAAGGCTAGTTTTACATCTGATTCATTAATATCTCCGCTTCCTGATTTGATTACCTTGAATATTACATCCTCACTTGTTAGCTTGTTGATTTCACCGCAGATAGCTTCTGCAGTTCCAGAAACATCAGTTTTTAGAACAATAGGGATAAGGGCAACTCCTTCAGGAACATGAATAACTCCTTTAGCCTCTTCAAATTCACGTTTGATTTCTGAAAATTCAGTAATCGCTTGTTCAGCATCTTTTTTTGATTCAAAGGTTGCAAAGGTACTTCCAATTGGAGGTAGATTATCAAAACCTACCAATTGAATTGGTGATGAAAAATATGCATCTTCAATGTCATTACCCTTAAAATCTCTAAGCATACGAGTAGGGGTGATGGTATCATCAACAACCACATACTGACCTCTTTTAATAGATCCATTTTTAATAACTAGAGTTGCTGAAATTCCTTGTTTCGGATCTCGGTGTGCTTCGATAACAAATCCAGTTGCAAGCTTTTCCTTATCTCCTTTCATTTCTTCTATTTCAGCTACCAAAAGTAATGTTTCAAGAAGTGCATCAATACCATCACCTTTCTTTGCAGAGATCATACATACAGGTGTATCACCACCATATCCTTCAACAAAGATACTATGTTCTAATAGTTCAGTTTTAATCTTCTCTGGTTGTGCATTTGGTTTATCAATCTTGTTAATTGCAACGATAAAAGGAATGTTATTCTTTTTGATTACTTCAATAGCATGCTTTGTTTGAGTTTTCACACCATCTTCAGCAGATACGATAAGGATAGCGATATCAGCAACCGTTCCACCACGATGTCGCATTTCATCAAATGCAGCATGACCAGGAGTATCTATGAAGGTTATTCTTTTCTTATCCTCACCCACCTCTACTTCATAGGTAGATAGATGTTGGGTAATACCTCCTGCTTCTCCATCAACAACATTAGTTTTTCTGATGGTATCAAGAAGGGTAGACTTTCCATGGTCTACGTGTCCCATAACGGCAACTACAGGGGATCGTTCGATTGTTGATTGAGTACTCATATTATTGATGTGCTTGGTTTAATGCTTGTTGCTCTTCTTCACTTAAAGTGAAGTTCGAGGTTCCATTAGTAATTGGCTTTGCAAACACTTGTACATGTTGGGTGGTATACAGAGAAGATAGTACAAGACCATCTTTGTGTTTGTTTGTTAAGGCGATTGCAAAACTTTGATTTCCTCCAGTATTTAATGCCTTGAATCTGACAATACCAACATTTTGAATGGTATTTAAAATATTTTGTTGTAGATCGATAATGTACTTCTTGTGATTTTCTTGAGTGTTCATCATAGAAGTAATAGCCTTGTTATTTTCAAGAATTATTGATTCTAGAGACTCACCAGTACGTCCTCTCACTAATTTTTTTATGGTCAGATTAAGTTTCACTACCCATCCCAAAAGAACTAAGGTTATACCAAAGAATACCATTGGGTTGTAATGTAGTAGTGTTTCCATGAGCTCAATACTATCTGATACCACTTATTTTTCAAGCAGATGCTTGATATTGCTATATTCATTGATACTATTTGATACATGAAACAAATATATCTTGATCATGCTGCAACAACACCGATGCTATCTTCAGTAACTGACGCAATGATGCCATATTTCTCTTCAGTATTTCATAATCCGGGTGGATTATATTCTTCTGCTAACAAGGCAAAAGAAGCCATTGAACAAGCAAGAAATACGGTTGCTTCATTTCTTCAGGCACGGCCACGCGAAGTATATTTTCTTGATGGTGCTACCTTGGCAAACAATCTAGTTCTTCATGGAATTATCAAAGCGTACAAAAAGAAGAATCCCGAAAGTGTTCCTAAGATAATTACTTCTTCAATTGAACATAGTTCTATCTACAAGCAAATGAATAATATTGAAGCTGAAATTGTGTTTCTTCCTGTTGATCAGAATGGAAGAATATCATTAAAGGAACTTAGAGAAGCAATTTGTAAAAGAACGATATTGGTATCAATATCATACGCAAACGGAGAAATTGGAAGTATTGAAGATATTAAAGGTATTACAAAAGCAGTTCGTCATCATAGGAAACATAATGATACGGTATATCCATATGTTCATACTGATGCTGTACAGGCTTGCTATTTTCTTCCTATGGGAGTTCCTCAATTAGGTATTGATGCTCTAACTATTTCAGGATCAAAAATATATGGACCTAAAAAAATAGCAGCTTTGTATATAAAAAGTGGAGTTGATATATCTCCAATATTTTTTGGAGGAGATCAAGAATTTGGAATGAATCCGGGTACTGAAAATGTTCCGTACATTGTTGGCTTAGAAACAGCAATATCATATATCGATACCCAAGAATTCACACGCTTACAAAAACTGAAAGATATTCTTTTACAAAAATTAAAGTCTTTTGATGTTATTATTAATACTCCATTAGACGAATCACTTCCGCATATTGTGAATGTAAGTTTCAAAAACCTATCAAGTGAAGAAATTGTTCTTCGATTGAATGCAAGAGGAATTGAATGCTCAGTAAAATCAGCATGTGCTTCAGGAGAGGATACTGATTCACATGTGATATTAGCACTTCGAGATGAACACACAGGATCAATTCGTTTTTCACTAGGGAAGGGAAATACCCTTGAAGATATTGAAGACCTTCATACTGCACTTAGCGACATCATTGCTTTAATGACAGAAACACAATCAAAGTATTTTTAATTTTTTACAAGTTTTTCACTAAAATGAAAAACTTGTAAAATCATAACTTAGATATATACTGTATACATGCCTCCATTTCATAACTTTACAAAAAAAGCGAAACAAGTAATTAAGCATGCTCATGAACTTGCACTCGAGAGAGGACAAAATCATGTAAATGCAATTCACTTACTTGCCGCACTTATCGTACAAGATGATAGTTTAATCATTTCACTGCTTGAGCGTCTAGAAATAGACACAAGTATTTTCACCAATCACGTACTTGATGAATTAGATGAGATCGAAGGTGAAATGACCGAAGATACACTCAATGCATCTGTTCAAATGTTTGTTACTCCTGATCTAGCTCAGATTCTTGAACGTTCTATGAAAGTATCAAAAGAAATGAAAGATGAAGTTATTTCAACTGAGCATCTTTTTTTAGCACTCTTTGATGTTGAAAATGCAACACAATCTATCTTAGAAGATGCTTCACTAAACAAAAAGAAAGTACTTAGGGTACTTGAAGAAGTTCGTGATGAGGAAAAGCAAATTGATTCAAGTTTTAACAAGCAATTTAGATCACTTGCTAAGTTTTCACGTAATCTAACTGAACTTGCAAAGGCGGATAAGTTAGATCCTGTAATTGGAAGGGATAAAGAAATTATGCGTATTATCGAAATCCTTTCACGAAGGACAAAGAATAACCCTATCCTTATCGGTGAACCAGGAACAGGGAAAACAGCAGTTGTGGAAGGTCTTGCTCAACGTATGGCAAAAGGAGATGTGCCTGAATCATTAAAGAACAAGGAACTTGTGTTACTTGATCTTGGGTTACTCCTTGCAGGAACAAAGTACCGTGGGGAATTTGAAGATAGGCTTAAAAAAATTATGAAAGAAGTTGAAGCTTCAGAAGGAAAGGTTGTAATGTTCATTGATGAAATTCACACCATCATTGGTGCAGGATCATCTGAAGGTTCAATGGATGCTGCTAATATGCTTAAACCAGCACTTGCTCGAGGAGAATTCAGAGCTATCGGTGCAACTACCTTAGGAGAATACCAGAAACATTTTGAAAAAGATCCAGCACTTGTACGACGTTTCCAACCAGTATATGTAAATGAACCAAGTATTGATGATGCTATTGCTATTTTAAGAGGGTTGAAGCATAAGTATGAGTTATATCATGGTGTTCAAATTACCGATGATGCTTTGGTTTCAGCTGTTACTTTGTCGTCACGATATATTACCAATAGATATCTACCAGATAAGGCAGTTGATCTTATCGATGAAGCAGCATCTGCATTAAAAATATCACTTGAGAATAAGCCAGAACCTTTAGAACAGGCACATAGAAAGATTACTCGACTTGAAGTTGAAAAAGAATCTCTTGCAAAAGATGTTGAAAAGGGAATTACAAAAGCAGAGGAAAGAATCAATTCAATCAATCAAGAAATTGCTGATCTTCAAGAGGGAACAAGAGAGCTTGAAATGAAATGGATGAATGAAAAGCATATCTTGACCACCATTGCTCGATTAAAAGAGGAGCGAGAATCATTAAAACTTGAAGCAGAACAATCTCAACTTGATGGGGATCTTGGAAAGGTTGCAGAGATTATTTACGGAAAGATACCGGTAAACGAAAAGGAGATGCAAAAGGAGAATAAGAAATTATTACGTATCCAGAAGAATAATCGAATTTTAAGAGAAGAGGTAAATGATGAAGATATTGCAAGTGTTGTTGCAAAATGGACGGGAGTACCGGTAACACGAATGCTTGAACAAGAAACTTCAAAGCTGGCACGCATGGAAGAAGATTTGAAGGAGCGTGTAAAAGGTCAAGATGAAGCAATTGAAAAAATTTCACATGCTATTCGAAGATCACGTGTTGGTATTGGAGATCCAAAACGACCTATTGGTTCATTTATTTTCCTTGGTCCAACAGGAGTTGGAAAAACAGAGCTTACTAAAGCCTTAACTGAATTCATGTTTGATGATGAAAAAGCATTAATTCGTGTGGATATGTCTGAGTTCATGGAGAAACATTCAGTTTCAAAACTTATCGGATCGCCTCCTGGATATGTTGGCCATAATGAATCAGGGACATTTACTGAATCAATAAGACATAGGCCATATTCAGTTGTTCTTTTTGATGAGATTGAAAAAGCACACCCTGAAGTATTTAATATCCTTCTCCAAGTGCTTGATGATGGTCGTTTAACTGACGCAAAAGGAAGAGTTGTTGATTTCAAAAACACTATTATCATCATGACATCAAACCTTGGTTCAAATCATATTCAAAAGATGCAATCAATTGGATTTACCGATGACTCACGTGAAGATAACTACGTAAATACAAAGAAGAAAGTAATGGAATCGCTTAAGGATTTCTTTAGACCAGAATTTCTTAATAGACTAGATGAGATTATCGTCTTTGATACGCTTTCAAAAGAGGTAATCACTGATATCGTAACCTCACAATTATCAATTGTTGAAGAACGGATTGCTGCAAAAGAACTTGATTTTAAATATTCTAAAAAAGTTCTTTCATATCTTGCTGAAAAAGGATTTGATCCACAATATGGTGCGCGACCATTGAAACGAATCATTCAAAATGAAATCCTGAATGTTATCGCCCTTGAGATGGTAAAGCAGAATATAAAAATGGGAGATGCAATAGCTTTAGATATAAAAGATTCTGCTATTGTTATTAAAAAAGTAATTCCTTCACGAACAATGAAGAGAAAGACATCAAAAAAAACCTCTTAAGAGGTTTTTTTGTGCGGGCGATGAGAGGATCGAACTCCCAATGTCGGTTTTGGAGACCGAAGTTATACCATTTAACTAATCGCCCTGTCGTACAATGATACACAAAAAATAAAAAACGACAAAATGTCGTTTTTTATTTTTTCTTGAATAATTTCTTTGTTTGAATAAAAGAAACTCTTTTTCTTAATTTCTTACTAAACTTCATCAATGAAAGCTTTTCAGCATTAGCAAATTTCTTTTTATTGATACGTGTAGTTACATGCTCATTTGCTTCCTTGCTGTATAGAGTAATTAGATTATCTTGTGACATAATACCCAGTATCTTACCCACAAATAGAAAAAAATCAATAGTTTGTAGGTCTAGGAAAATCAGAAAGCTGTGATATACTCCTAACCGTTCATAACGAACAATGCGTCGATGGCAGAGCGGTCAAATGCACGGGACTGTAAATCCTGCGACAATCGTCTACGGGGGTTCGAATCCCTCTCGGCGCACTATATTAAAAGTCCTCATTTGTGAGGACTTTTTCTTTTGTATTGCAATAGAGAAAATATATCTTTACTAAAACAAGGTGTGACTAACTTTATAAAGTTTGCAAAACTTTATAAAGTTATGATATAATAGTATTATTATGAATTTCCAAGAAAAACTACAATTCATTCAGAAGTATGCAGAGGTTACACAAACTCAACTTGCACAGATGCTTGATGTTTCTTTTCCTACTTTAAATAGCTGGCTGAACAATAAAAGTGAACCAAGAGTGAAAGCTCTTAAAAAAATTGATAGTTTGTATATTGAATATGTAGGAGATTTAGATATCAACTCTTCATCTTTAATTCTTAAGAAGAAGAGACTGGATGTTTTACAAAAAGAATACACCAATCCTTTTAGATTTATTATGTCCCGCAAAGACATATATGATTCATTTTTGTTAGAGATGACCTACCACACTAACAGTATTGAGGGGAGTACCTTTAATGAACCGGAGGTAAAAGCAGTTTTGTTTGACGATGTAACAATTCCAAACAAGACAGTTCGTGAACATCAAGAAGCAAAAAATCACCAAGGAGCACTTGGTTTTGTGATGAGATGGATACGAGATGAGGATGGAAAAATTACCGAAGGATTTGTTAAGAAAATTCATGAAATTTTAATGAATGGAATTTTGCATAATGCAGGTCAGTACAGAACGCACAAGGTACGTATTGCAGGCTCACATGTAGCTACTTCAAATCCTCTAAAAATTGAAGACAATATGAAAGACTTTATAAAAATATATAATTCATCATCAGAAGATCTTGTATATCATATTGCACAGACTCATGCACAATTCGAGCAAATCCATCCGTTTTCTGATGGAAATGGGAGGGTAGGTAGATTATTGATGTTAATATTAGCACTAAGGAACAATCTTGCTCCAGTTTTAATCCAAAAGGAAAAGAAAATCGCTTATTATAATTATTTAGAAGAGTCACAAGTTAAAGGAAACAATATTCCTCTTACATCTTTCATATATGACTCTCTGTTTGAAGGATATCGATTATTGAAAGAGTAAGTGATACTTATGAATATAAAATAACATCCCTAACGGGATGTTATTTTCTCAAAAACCTCTTTTGAACTCTGAAATATATTAATTGAGAAATAATAATTCCAAAGAAGAGTACTAGTCCATATAAGAGTAATCCTGTTGATACCGTGAAAGGAATAGAGCGTACTGATCCTAGAACAAATGAGAGATACCAAGAAGCAATTGAAATAGCTCCTGTAGCAAAGGCAATCCTTTTTACTCTTCTGTGAGAGGCTGTAGTGAAGGTAATCTTTTGCATATTCTTGTGCAGATACTTTGTCATAATGGTCCCGTTAACAGCAATGATTAATACAATGAACATCTTCACAATAAACTTTGATGATTGTAGATATCCTTGAGGATCACTTAAAAAGAGCATAATTCCAGTTGCAATTAATAGGTAAATAGCAACCCACATGATTTTTGTCATAATGTCCAAGATAGGTGTTTCTGTTTTGGTAATGTTTCCATCTTCAAGGAACTTGAAGAAAAGAACATCAGAAACACTGGCAGCCCCTAATCCAATAGCTGCTGAAATAGCATGTCCAATAACGATAACTGATTTATATTCAGAAAAAAAACTAATGATATCCATATAAATATGATTGTATCACTGTTTATTCAAAAAAGAATGGACAGTGTTTATCAGCTCTTCTTTTTGTTCTATTGGATGAAACCAAAGGATATCTTTATTCTTCCTGAACCATGTGTACTGTCTTTTCACAAATTTCTTTGTTCTCACAAACAGTTCATGCAAAGCATCTTTTGGTGACATCTTGCCCTGAAGTATGTATGCAAGGTATCGATATTCTAAACCAAATCGCTCAAGAGTTTCGTAACTTACTCCTTGTTTATGAAGACTAATTACCTCATTGAGCATCCCTTGTTCCATCCTGCTATTAATTCTTTTCTCTATATATTTGATATGTGTTTCCTTATCAAGTTCAAGACAAACATACAACAGATCATATATTGATTCTGTTGATGTTTCTGGAACCTCACCTAGAGCATCAATAATTTCAAGTGAACGAATAAGGCGAACTTTGTTATGAGGATCAATATCTTGTGCTCGTCTTGGATCACGATCATTAATCATTCTGTACAGTTCCTCAGTGTTGTATGTTTCAAGTTCTTTTCGAAGTATTTCATTTGCTTTGATTTCTGGAAGGTGTTGATTGTATACAAGTGTATCTATATAAAAACCTGTACCACCACAGATGATAGGAATCTTTTTTCTATGAAGAATATCTTCAATTACAATCTGTGCTTCTTTCTTAAACTCTGCCACTGAAAACACTTCTGTTGCAGGGTTTGCAATATCAAGGAGATGGTGGGGCACACCTTTCATCTCTTCTTTTGTTACCTTTGCGGATCCAATATCAAGACCTGTATACACTTGACGACTATCTGCATTGATTATTTCTCCGTTAAAAAGCAAAGCTAGTTCTATAGCAATATCAGTTTTTCCTGTTGCTGTTGGTCCTCCGATTACTATTACTTTTGGTACGCTCATATGCCTAAGTATACCTCTTTTATGTTTTCCACACGAAAAGTCTTGGTATATTGCAGAGTATTGTGGGATAAGGTACTATAAAAGTGGGATGAAGTGGTAGATATCAGTGAAGCATATCATGTAACAATCTCTTGTTTCACTGCTATCTATCATTTCAAACCATAAGGATTCATTATTAACAGATGGCTCTATGGTGTAGAGAACTGGTTGTTAGTAATGAAGTCAAATTCGCGAGATCACTTGTTGATCAGAGATACGATCCAATCTATTGGAAACGACTCAAATATTTTTATGCTTATCGGTGAACACACACATACTCTCGATACGAAAAAAAGGCTTTCATTACCTTCAAAATTTCGTAAAGAGTTAGGAAAGAAGGTAATTCTTACCCGAGGTTTAGATACCTGTGTTTTTGTGTATTCATTAAAAGAATGGAAAAACTTTTCTGAAAAATTAGGAGAATTATCGATGGGACAAGCAGACACGAGAGCTTTCAATCGTTTTATCCTAGGAGGTGCTGTTGAGGTTGATATCGATAATGCGGGAAGAATATTAGTTCCTGATTTTCTTAAAGACTTCGCTTCACTATCTTCAAAAGTTATTGTTGCTGGAATTGGTAATCGTTGTGAACTTTGGGATGAAACGGTATGGACTGATTATCAATCTCAAGTTGAAAAGAAAGCAGATGCTTTAGCTGAAAAACTTGGTGACATTGGAATGATTTAGTTATGTCAGTTCATCTTTCAGTTCTTACCTCTGAAGTTTTAGAAGGACTTGATCTTTCACCTTCAGATATCGTAGTTGATGCAACCGTTAATGGTGGAGGACATGCCTCACACATCATTGAAAAACTTTCAGACTCAGGAGTATTTATCGGATTTGATTTAGATCAATCCGCATTAGATATTTCAAATGAACGTTTGAAACATGCAAAGTGCCAGGTGAGTTTAGTGAATAGAAGTTTTCATGAAATTGCTGAGGTTCTTAATGAAATGGAACTACGTTCCATTGATAAGATTCTATTTGATCTTGGATGGTCAAGTAATCAATTTGAAAAAGCAGAACGAGGATTTTCATTTAATGAAGATGGTCCACTTTTAATGACTTTATCTGATGATCCAAGCAAAGCTACATTCACTGCATATGACATTGTAAATGAATGGGAAGAGGAGCATATCATCGATATTCTTGTTGGGTATGGTGAAGAAAAGTATGCAAGGAGAATTGCTCAGAAGATTGTAGAAGCAAGAGAAGTTGAAGCTATTGTAAGTACAAAACAATTAGCACATATCATAAGCGAAGCTGTTCCTGCTTCATATCGAAATGGAAGAATTCACCCAGCGACTAAAAGTTTTCAGGCGCTTCGAATTACCGTTAATAACGAGATGGAAGTATTGAAAATTGGTCTTGCTGAATCTTTCAAGAAATTAAACAAAGGTGGAAGAATGGCAGTTATTTCATTTCACAGTATCGAGGATCGAATTGTAAAACTGTATTTTAGAGACTTAAAGAATAAGGGAGAAGCAATCTTGGTAACAAAAAAACCAATCATTGCAGGTCAAGATGAATTATTAGCAAATAGGCGTTCACGTAGTGCCAAATTAAGAATTATTGAAAAAATATGAAAACCTACATCTACAATCCAAGGAAAATAGTGCGCTCACTTACTATTGGTATTGCCATACTTTTTGTTCTCTATTTTTTTGCAATTGCAAGCACTACGGTAAATGTTTCAGATGCAAAGATTAAAAATCAAAATGTTCAGGAGCTACGAACAGAACTAGCGTCACTTGAAAGTACCTACTACACCATGGTAAATGAACTTTCACTGAACCATGCAATTGAAGAAGGATTCATCGAATCAAATGAAATAAGTTTTGCACATGTGAACCAAACAACTCTTGTTGCCTACAGAAACTAACCAATCTTGGTTAGTTTTTTTTGGTATACTGTAGCTACGATGAATATACATGACAAAATCTTTTTAGTTCGTATGCGATGGGTATTTTACTTAGCAATGCCTTTAGTTTCCCTTATCCTTATCGCTAATCTTTTTTCTATTCAAGTGGTACATGGAAGTGCCTTCAGAGAAGAAGCGGATAACCAATATGTTTCTGCTAGTTATAACTCTTTTGAACGTGGGGATATATACTTTCAAGACAAAGAAGGTGGTTTAACCACAGCTGCAGGGCAGAAGAGAGGGTATAAGTTAACCATAGATCCTTCAAAAACAACTGACCCTGAATTTCTCTATACTGAAATTACTAGTGTCGTTGACATTGAACAAACGAGAGATGAATTTATCGCCCTTGCAAGTAGTTCACGAACCTATGCTGAAATAGTAGGGAAACTAAGTTCAGAAGAATCACAGCTACTTAAAAAGAAACTAGGAAAGAAAGTTCAGTTATGGAGTGATAAGTGGCGTGTATATCCTTTGAATACGGTTGCTTCTCATGTGATTGGACTTTTGGCATACAAGGGGGATGAATATGGAGGACGGTATGGTCTTGAAAGAGAATATGAGTCGGTTCTAGTACGAAATAACAAGGATCTATATACTAATTTCTTTGCACGTATTTTCCATGGTGTGCAAGATATTGTAACGACTGGAAGTGTACTTGAAGGTGATATTGTAACCACCATTGAACCACAGGTACAAATTTATCTTGAAAGCATGCTTTCTGATATTCGTGAAAAATGGTCATCAGAACTTGTTGGTGGAATTATCATAGATCCAAAAACTGGTGATATTTATGCATTAGGTGCAACCCCTAGTTTTGATCCAAATGATTTTTCAAATTCTTCAACTAGCTTTTTCAGGAATCCATTAGTTGAGAACGTATATGAAATGGGTTCTGTTATTAAACCATTGGTAATTGCACAAGTATGGAATGAAGGAGATATCAATGAAAGTACTAGATATAATGATACAGGTTCAGTGGTTGTTGGCCCTCATACTATTTATAACTTTGACAAAAAGGGAAGGGGTCAAGTTGATATTCAAGAGATACTTTCACAATCCTTAAATACCGGAATGGTACATATATATAAACAAGGAACACGTGATGATTTCAGATCATATTTCCAGAAGTATGGACTTACCGAAGCAAGTGGAATTGATTTGCCAAATGATGTAACTGGAATAACAAGTAACCTAAAGAGTAATCGTGATATTGAATTTGCAAACATGTCTTTTGGACAGGGAATTGCTATGTCACCTATGACATTAACTAAGGCATTAACAGCACTTGCAAATAATGGGAAAACAGTAACCCCTAAAGTGGTAGATCATATTAAATATCCAAGTGGGCTTTCAAAGAAAATTGATGTCAAAGAGGGAAATCAAGTGTTAACAGAGCAAACAACAGAAGATATTTCACGAATGCTGGTAAATGCTTTTGATAGCTATAACAATGGGAAGGCAGGTATTCCAAACTATGCTATTGCTGCAAAAACAGGTACTGCCCAGATTCCAGCACCAAATGGTGGGTACTATACTGATAGGAATTTGCATTCATTTTTTGGATATTTTCCTGCATATGAACCAAGATTTTTAGTGTTCCTGTATACAGTACATCCTAAAAATGTAAGGTATGCATCTCAAACACTTCTTGAACCATTTAGAGATATCTCACAATACCTCATTAACTACTACAATATTCCACCTGATAGATAGTGGTATACTTATTCATATGAACACCTGTATTTTTTGCAAGATTGTAGATAAAACCATTTCAAGCCCAGGAATTTTTTGGGAAAATGAAACACATCTTGCGATGCTTTCAATTAATCCAAATACTTTAGGATTCACTGTGGTACTACCAAAGCAACATCTTTCAAGCGATGTAATGGAACTCGAACATAATGATCTTAGTGAATTAATGATTGCTTCAAAAGAAGTTTCAAAAATACTTAAAAACTATTTTCCTGATGTAGGAAGAGTAGGGGTTATTACAGAAGGATTGGGGGTAGACCATGCTCATGTAAAACTTTTCCCTATGCACGGTACTTCAGAACTTAAAAAACAATGGAGATCATATGATACCGATAAAACCTTTTGGTTTGATACCTTCGAGGGTTGGATGTCTTCAGGACCAGGACCAGATGCTAATTTAGATGAACTTTCACAACTTGCTTCTGATATTAAAAAAACAATACGATAGTATTGTTTTTTTAATTAGTAACTATTTCTTTTTGCAAACTGTTTGCAAAAAGAAATAGTTACTGTATATTGTTACTTATGAGAGGAAATGAGTATAAGAAAATAATAACTGAAGTACTGAGAAATAATCACCTTTTGAATTTGTCAGAAATCCATGCAAAAGTTCCTGAAGCACATTTTGCATCTATTTATAGAAATGTTGAAGCTATGTGCGATGAGGGGATATTGAAGAAGGTTGTCATGGGAAAAAACAACGTTAGATATGAACTTTCTTCACATGGACACGGACATTTTATCTGTAATGACTGTGATGTAGTTCAAGAGTTGGATGTACCTATTTTTACTGATAATCGTCGGATAATGATTTCAGATATGCTTGTCCGTGGCTTATGTGGAGATTGTTCTGATACAAAACTTGTATGATTTTAGGTTTCTTAGGAAAAGGTGGAAGTGGTAAATCATCAGTTGCAACCCAGATTGCATTGTATTTGCATTCTGAAAAAGAAATGAAGGTACTTGCCATTGATGCTGATCACAATATGGACCTTAGCTATAATTTATTTAATGGAGAAATCCCAAGCGATGTTAAATATTTTGGGTCTAGCTTGAAAGAAATTACAAGGTATCTTGGGCTTTCTGATGATGAAAAATATGACAGGGTATTCCAAGCAGAAATACCTAAACGTTTTTCACTATCGTTAATGGATGACATAACTAAAGGCTTTTGTTTTAACCGGGATGATGGGATGAAAGTCATGATTGCTGGACCTCAGACTGATACCGTATTGTATGGGCAATCATGTAGTCATAGCCTCACAACCCCACTTAAGATATATCTGCCCTTGCTTGAGTTAGGCGAAAATGAGTATGTGGTAGTTGATGAAAAGGCGGGTGCTGATGGGGTAAGTACTGGAATTGTTACCGGAATTGATGTTGGAATTATTGTGTGTGAACCTGCACTTCATAGTATAAAGACAGCAAAACAAATTGCTAAGTTGATGGATTTCTATCAAACACCTTATGTTTTTGTAGGAAACAAAATTCAGTCACAAGAGGATATTGATTTTATAATCGACACCTTAGGTGAAGAGCCAATCGCTTGTTTACCTGATTTTCCAGGGGTAAAAAGAAATCCAGGAAGTATCATTCCTCAATGGTCTTCTGAAGTAATGAAGGTGCTTGCAAAGGCACAGGAGGTAAATAACAACAATCGTCTTAACCGTACTATGGAAAAGTTTAGGCGAAATAGGGAATTTGAAAATAAATAGCAATGTCCCTGGCTGTAGATTTTAGTAGTTCTTCGGTCGTTCTCACTAAAATCTACAGGCAGGGATATTCCTGTCAGTTCTTTAAAAATATAATATATATGTGTAAAAATTGTGAGTTATCAGGAATAACCATGGAACTTCACTATCTTGAAGTTCCTAGTATTGAGGTAATGGTAAATGACTTATCAACCATTGCTAGTTGGAAAAAATTATTTAATACCGGATGGGAACATCCTGATTTAATTCAAAGAGCTTGGTCATACAAGGCTTGGCTCTTTAGAACCAAAAATGAGCTTTGGATAAATAATGGAAGAGCCTTTTTATCAGCTCTTGCAAAGGGGTTCATGACTCCATTTTCTTCAAAACGTTTTTACATTGATGAAGAAGATGATTTTTATGAACTTAAGGTAAATGCACTTACTGCATTGCAGGAATGTTCAGATTATTTTGGTGATAGGGTACCTAATCTTGTATGGAATTCATTTGCACACCTTGCGGTGCGTGAAGATCCAGAAGCAAGTCGAAGTATCTTAAAAGAAGCTGATTCACTACCACATCATTATGGTATCGTTGATAGTGTATTACACGCTATTCCCAAATGCTATAAAATGATGATGTACATTCAATCAGTATTTTCTAAACATACAGGAAGGATACTTGATCATAACTGTGATTGTTCATGTTCATTAATCAATCTTACAGAATCTGGAACTATTGAATTTACGCCAAGAGAGGGAAGTCTTGTTGAAATGACACAGAGTTCCTTTGCTCATTTATTGGCAGAAAGTCATCTTTTGATTAATCACAAATTACCATTTGAATTCACGGTAACACAGGAAGCAAAACTTATTCCTGGTATTACGGTGAGATAACTGGATATATAAATACCACAACATATGTTGTGGTATTTTTAATAGATATTTTAATCAAATTCTCGTAGCAGTATTTACCTATCATATTCTCTACTTAAGCGTATGCTTGGTTAATGATTCAAACTTATCGAAACGAGAATATCTTGCATACAGGAATAACGGATCGAACAATATAATCGTGAATAATATTATAAAATTAATATTTTTTTTAATGCTCGGTAGTATTTGTATATTTATCATATTTTCATCTAATATTTTTTCAAATGAACAACCCGTTGATCCTGTAGAAATTTTTGTAGAGCCAGTTATTCGAGAAGAACTGTATGTACAAGACATTGTTATCCCAGTAGAACTTCATATCGATAGTATTGAAATAAGGGCACAAATTGAACTCGTTGGTGTTTCAGATAAAGAAATGGGTGTTCCACTGATTCCAGAAAATGTTGGTTGGTATAAGTTTGGAGCTCATCCAGGGGATGTAGGTAGCGCTGTGTTAGCAGGTCATGTTAATTGGGAAAATAATCCCCATGCTGTGTTTACAAACTTAAGGGATGTAGCTATTGGAGATACCATAGAAGTTAAAAACAGTGATGAAGAAACTATCTCTTTTTTGGTACACAATATTAAGCGATATCCTTTAGATGCAGACACGGAGGAAGTGTTTTCATCGGATGATGGGTTAGCACATTTAAATCTCATTACATGTGGTGGTTCTTGGAATCCAATAATAGAATCACATGAATTGAGATTGGTGGTGTTTTCAACAAAAATATAATTTTTAATATTATAAAAACCACTACGTTAGTGGTTTTTATAATATTAATTAGTTGGTTCAAATCCTGTTGTAGGGAATGCTGGATCTTCAGGAATTGGATCAGAGGTCTCCTCATCTCCTTCTTCTGGTTCAGCATATTGATTGTCTTCAGGTACTTCAACTTCTATTTCTTCACCTACCGTATCTGAATTATCAATTGTTGGATCTATTGTTTGGTTTTCAGGATCAAGAATAAGAAAGGCAACAACTGATGCTGCAATAAGTCCAAGGATAATGAGTGATGTTTTTGTATTCATGTATATATTATGATGTATTAGTAATATACCAAGTATATACCTAAGCATATATAAAGATAGACAAAAAAACTTTGATTTGAAAATTCTAGCCCTCTTGTGAGATTAGTTATTTGTTACTATTCAAATAATCTAAATCTCGCAGATCCCCTTCTGACATCTCACCCCCATATTCTTCTGGGGCCTTAATGATTTGTACCAAGGTATTATTCTTAACTTTTTCATCCAACTCATCAGGAATATAAATGCTTGTTTGCGGCTGTACCCCTAATCCTTCCGGTGTATTGACCAAAATAAATCGATAACCAATGTGTGTTGCTCCTAATTGCTCTGCTTTGTTTCCGTGAGCATTTTCATGGCTGAGAGCATAAATGATGGTCTCATGTTTAAACCCTAGTATTTCCATTGCATGCCTAAACTCAAATAGATTTTCAGCTTCTACAGTGGCTTCGTTTATTTTATGTTGAAGTGAAACAAGGTACTTGATTTCATCAGTTGTTAAGTCTTGTTTATTTTCAATATCTCTAAGTTCAAACTTATTTTTCATACCTTGTTCATATTCTTCTTGAGATAAAGCATGTTCTTTTGCAAAAGTAATTTTTTTTTGCAATTCAACTTTCATTCTAATAGCGCTATTGTTTTCATTTTTAAAGTAATTTTCCATATATTTATATTTTATCATATTAGATATATGCAGTATGCCGATTGTTCTGTAATAATGGATAACCCCTCTTAAGCTCTAATAACAAAAGGCCAATCTTATTGGAATTAAGAATAATTTTCTTAAATAAAAAACCCTCAAACTTACGGTTGAGGGTTGTTATCTAATTAATTTTCTTTTCTATAATCAACATTTTTTGCTGTATAGGGAATTCTGGCTTTCCAAGTTTCTTTTCAAGAAGTTGAATTACCTGATCAATTTTTGAGTAATATAACTCATCAGGAACTATCATCAAAACCTGAACAAGTTCAGCTAACTCTTTGAATGTACTTGCTTTTAGATTTACGTCAAAATCATACTCATGGTAGTTAAAACCTCTTAATACATTCTCATGAAAAACATCGAACTCAACCTCTTTAAACAAATCTTTGGTAAAATCAATAAGATCCCCGTGAAATCTTTGTTTGAGTTGTGTAGAGTCATCTTGTATTAATAAAATAGAAATACAAAAACAGCTTATTAACTATTTAAAAGAACAGTTAGAAATACAGGAAGAAGTAATGTCTGAACTTGAAAAGTATAACTTTAAATAAAATTAAAAAATAAAAAAACACCCTAGACTGTTTTTTTATTTGAAACTTTGAGACTCAGGCTTGTCTTATATACACTGAATATTATCAATACTAAACTCGCCACAAGTATAAGTGAACCAGCAAATTCTTCTGGAAAAAAAACCATATTAGCAGAAAAGTATGTTGGGTAATACCAGAAGAATTGTGTGGCAAAGAGTGAAATAATTACTAGAATGACAATAGGTACCACAAAAGGAAGAATTTTTTTACCTTTAACGAAATCAATAAGGAGATAATTTAGAAAAAGAGTTAAACCTAGTATTGCAAGTGCCGTAGTTATAATAATTTGCGGAGTTGCGTATACAAAAGAGGTTCCCTGTATAAATGGTTGCGTACGTACATGACTCAAAATTATTGAAGCAATAAGTGATAATGCTAGTACTGTTTTGTTGGTTAAATTGTTCATATTTTTATAATAATTAACTAATAAATTACCATGTAACACTGATAGTATATCAGTAGATCTTAATAAACTCATAAATATCTTTCATATCACAATTATAATCTTTAATTTCATGTGGAACTAAATTTACATAAGCAATTTTCTGAACTGGTTCTGGAATTCCTATAGCGTAGGCGAGCTCTATGCGAACTTCGTTTGCATTGTGTTTTTGTAGTAATTGTTGAGCGATATGCTGTGCATATTTGGATCCACTACGGTCAACCTTAGTCCAGTCTTTACCGGAGAATGCACCGCCACCAACAGGTACTCGTGGGCCATATTGATCAATAACAATCTTACGACCTGTCAGTCCTGCGTCAGCTTCGAAACCACCAATATTCCATTCTCCAGCTGGATTAACTAATAATTTAATATCATCAACTAATGATTTCTTATCTGTTAACCACTGGATAATATCTTCCGTGAGCTGTTGTGTTTGCGTTCCCTGAAAACTCGCAACAATATGTGTGATCTCGTGCTTATGGTTAATGGTAACTTGAGTTTTTCCATCTACTGGATATTTCTCATATAAGTAATTACATAATGATTTTGCAAGATAAAATTCTTGAGGAATCATTTCCTCATTATGATTACAAGCATATCCTATAACAATTCCTTGATCTCCTGCACCCCCTGTGTCTACACCATGTGCTATTTCAGGTGATTGCTGAACAATGTGTACTATGACATCATAGGTATCAAAGCCTGTGATATCTGCGACTATTTGTTCGTATTGCAATTGTGTAATAGTTCCCGTGCTAGTGACTTCACCAACAATGAATACCTTGCCATGACCACCGAGTGTCTCGACTGCAACACGACTATGTGAATCCTGAGCAATAAATTTTTCTAATATTGCATCTGATATACGATCACACATCTTGTCTGGATGTTTTGGTGATACGTATTCCGCGGTGTATGAAGGCTTGTATATTTGGGTGCTCATATTAGTTGATTTCAATGATTACTTTGTTCTCTCGTAATATTTTGTAAGCTGCTTGGAAATCCAGATTATGTTTCTTTTGAAGTTGTTGAATGCTATGTATCATCGCTAGAGGCACTTTTCCTTGGGTGTCTTTCCAGTAATCTAATAGCGTTTCGTAATTTTCATAGTTAAGTTTTGTTTTCATAAAAAATAAAAGTATATTAATTGAATAATATACTTTCATCGATATCTCTGAGTTTTGGGTCATCAGCTGTAAATGGAGCACCTTGTGACAAGTCATAGGTTGCTGGTAGGTCATAGAGTTACATCTCTCGCTACACTCTCGATGAAAGTAATGACAGTATATCATAATTATGCTTAGCAAACCTAGTAATCTCTGGCATTAATATATACATGGAAGAAATACCATTAAAATATTTTTTATATGCTAGAAAATCCACCGAAGGTGATGAAAAGCAAGCACTGTCTATTGATTCACAGATTAAAGAAATGCTTCAGATTGCCGAACGAGAGAAACTTACTATCACCGAGATACGTAAAGAGTCTCATTCTGCAATGGAATCAAGCCAACGACCTGTATTTGAAGAAATTGTAAAAGATATTGATACCGGGCTGTTTAATGGAATCATTACATGGGCACCAGATAGGCTTTCTCGTAATGCAGGAGATCTTGGAAAACTGGTAGATAGAATGGACCAAAAGAAGCTAATTCAGATCAAAACATTCGGTCAGACTTTTACCAATTCACCCAGTGATAAGTTTCTGCTAATGATCCTTTGTAGTCAGGCAAAACTCGAAAATGACAACAAAAGTATTAACGTAAAGCGTGGTATGAGAACTAGATGTGAGCAAAGATTATAGCTCGGCAAAGCATCTTTCTTTTTCTGAAGGGTGAGTCAAAAGTTATTAATTCTACAGATGCTTCTTCTCATTGGAGACCTTCGAGTCTACTTAGTTTTCATTTACCTCGGTTTGTCCTTCTGGCTAAGTCAAAAACCTATGCTGAGGGTCTTGCTAAAGCTATTGGTGTTCCGCACGCTCAGGAAGTTCAAATACTTCTTTCAAATAAAACACCAAATATCTCAAAAATGTACTCAGGGGTTTCTATTATTTGGCGAAGTGAAATAGACTCAAAGTATATTCAGGAAATAGGAACTAGATAATAAAAAACTGCCTCACAAAGTAGGGGATTTTTACTCCCAATTTTAATAATTACTTTAAGAAAGCAAAGCTCTCAGATTTGAAGACATAATAGATTTAATAGTGCTAATAAGCTCACTATTGTCATCGTTTGTAGTCTTCAGCTCAGCGGAAGCAAGAGCATAGATCAAAAAGTCTATACCTGCAGTAATGTCTTTTCGATCCTTATTCACAAGAACTATTTTCTCGTAGAAAGGGTGATCTACATTCCACTGTATGACGATAACCTTACCTTCTTGGTAACAATCGTACATAGAGCCTTCTCGCCCCATTGAAAGGGTTTCAAACCTTGCACCTAGTCCTGCGGGAGATAGTTTCGTCTCTTTAGGGTTTCTTGTTCTAGGCTCGTCATTTTCAGGCTTAACTGGTCGATCTGAAGTGTTGGTTCTTGGTTCACGTCTCTCGATCACTTTTTCAGGAGTAATAAGAAGCTTTGATTTTTTTGCAATTACTTCTGCAGACTCGCTGTGATCTATCTCTTGGGACTTATCAGCCTTCTGTGATTTGATAAACATCTTTCTTATTGATGTTATCTGTCCACCGATTTCTTGCTTCAAGAAGTCGCCTATGGCTTGATTTGGGTAGACACCGTTCTTTGTAAATCGAACTCCCATTTCATTATCTAGGTTTGAAGTAAAAGACAGCTCAATTCTAAGACGGTTAAAGTCGTTGTGCTTCTTAAACACGTCTAGGGTTTCTCCGTTCGCTATTTCTCGATTGTTTCTAATAACATAAAACCCCTGTGAGCGAATGTTCATCTTCATTTCACTTTCAAGTGTTTCATTTACATCAGGAAGAATTGCCAACTTCACTCTGATCTTTTCCTTACCGTTTCGAGAAGGTACCTCGTATTCTTCATCAGAATAAATCTGAGTACCTTCAACATCAGTCATCAGTGGATCAGTAGCTGGTACTTTCTTATTGTTTACTGATATTACAATTCCTACCTCAATAAACTTTCTGTAGATACGCCCCATATCTTTAGCAAGGTTGTTTGCAAAGATTGTTGGATTTGTATTTGTTAGACGGTCTGTTTTACTCAACACGACCACAGTACCGTGATCATCGTTTACATGATCTTTGAACAAGGCAATTTCTTCTTTGTTAGCCTTTCGTAGTTCTTTGATAAACTCGTCTGTTTCTACAACTTCATCGAGGTCTTGGGAACTATAAAGATAGTCGCCGTTTGCTTGCTTTGTAATAACTTGCAAACTTTTCGCCATTGATATTGATGCGGTACAGAGTCCCATACCGTACTTACCAAGATCAGACATTTCATCTTTTTGAGTTGCTGAACCAAGTTTTAGAGCTTGGTCAAGCACATCTTCAGGCATTCCTGATCCATTATCAGCAATGATGATACGAACGTCTTTATCGACTGTATTAATCGCTACGTTTACGTTTCTAGCACCTGCATCGATAGAGTTATCGATGATATCCTCAATAGCAGTGTAATTGCTATCATAACCCGTGTTTCGCAAAGAAGAGAGGAGCTTCCCTGCATTCGGGTGATTTTTAATTGACATATAATTTTTATTCTACTTATTTTCGATATCCGACTAGATACCAAAAAATTAATAAACACCCTTGGTGGGGTGTTGCAGATTAAAATACAATTTGGGAGATTTGTATTCAGTGTCTGTGATCGATATCAAAAGATACCAATACTTCATCAAGGACTAAATTAGTATATTCTTGCTACAAGTTGTTGTCAACAGTTTGATGCTGTAGATACCTGTAAAGCTATTAAAAGTTGGGCCAAAAAAGTTAAAATGTATATGTGAACCTCTTAGATCAAATAACAACCGTACAGCAACCAACAGCGATCCTACAGCAACAAAACAAGCCGATTGCTGATATTGAACCTGCAAATCTGAGGTATGCAATTTATGTTAGAAAGTCTACAGAAGAAGACACAAAACAAGTTCAATCTATTGATGATCAACTAGCTGAATGTAAGCTCACTGCACAGAAACACCGCATTGTTTTTTTAGAGGAAAACATCATCAGGAAAAGCGGATCGACAAAAGTCTCAGGTATTCGCCCTCTTTTCAGAAAGATGTTGCAGAGAATTAGCGATGATGAACTTGATGGAATTATCGCATGGCACCCTGACAGATTGAGCCGTAACATGCTCGAAGCAGGAGAGATAATCGATATGCTCGACAAGTATGTTATTCGAGATTTGAAGTTTGCCAACCACCCTTTTTCAAACCATCCTGCAGGTAAGATGCTTCTCGGTATCTTGTTTGTGACCCCACGGAGAATCGAACTCCGATTTCCAGGATGAGAACCTGATGTCCTAACCGTTAGACGATGGGGCCAATGTGAGTATCATATAATATTATGTAATCTTTTCAATTAAAAAAAGCATGAATGAATTCATGCTTTTTGATATTAATACCTCCTTCTAAATATTCTGTAGGGAAGGGGTGAATGAAAGAAATACTGCGATCCCCCGTTAAATGCCAATGTGGCATTCCATGGGTTAGAAAAATCAGCTCCGTAATATGATATGTTACGTCTAAATATACGAACAGGTGGGTCAAAGAAATACTGTGAACCTCCATTGAATGCAATACTGGCATTCAATGGGTTAGAAAAATCAGCACCTCTATGATACTGAGAGTAAGAAACTCTTCTTACCGGAGAGACAACATTAACATTAACGTGCACCTGTACTTGTTTACGATAATGTTGATTCAAGTAAATCTTGCCATTTTTCTTGTAATATCTTGTTTGCTGACCATGAAGGTACATTGTACCTAAACTCATGATAATAATTATTAATTTTTTCATCTGTTATGTTTTTAAATTTACTGTTTATCATACAACACATAACAAAAAAAGCTAGTATAAACTAGCTTTCTCTAAACGGAAGAGAAAGGATATCATTTTCTAATTCAGGTGAACTTCCTGTTATTTTTGTTACATCCTTATCAATTTTTTTAAGTTCACTTGATGCTTTGTTGTAGTGATTCACCGTACTTCCTAAGGTATTACCAATTTTCTCATAGAGTTCTTGATATGCTTTTAGGTGTCTCCCTAATTTCTCAACATTTTTTTGAATCTCTACTGCTGATTTTTCAATTTGAAATGCTTTGAATCCATAGAGTACTGATTGAAGGTAAGCACTGAAGGTAGTAGGTGATACGATAATTACCTTTTTGTCATTGTATGCGTAGTCAATAAGGTTTCGTGTATTTGCCTTTACTGAACCCACTTGGTTGATTAATAAGTCATAGTAAATACCTTCTGCTGGAATGAACATAAAGGCAAAAGGAAGAGTTCCTTCACTTGGCCTAATGTACTGTGCTGTTTCATCAATACGCTTCTTCAAATCATTTTTGAAATCTCTTTCAAGTTCAATTTTTCTTTGTTCATCAGTTTCATCCATTAATCTTCTGTAATTGTCCATTGAAAACTTTGCATCAACAGGGATAAACTTATCCTGTTCAGTATAGATAACTGCATCAACAATCTTCCCATCATTAAATCCATACTGTAGTTGATAGTTTGTAGGAGAGAGAATATTTGAAAGAATTAGTTCAAGACCCATTTCTCCTAAGGTTCCACGATTCTTTTGATTTTTTAACACCTTCTCAAGATCTTTGAGCTGACCTGCTAGTTCAAAAACCTGCTTGTTTGTCTCTTTAGTTTCTGCAACTTCTTTTGTTACATTTTGTAACTGCTGATTAACTTGGGTATTAATCTGTTGTACCAATTTTTGTGATTGGTTGAACTGATCTTGTACCACCTGTGACATATTTTTACTCGATCGAGACACTTGTTCATCAAGACTGTCACGAAGTTGATTCATCTGTTGTAGCAAAAGACCCATAGCTTCGCTATTTTCTTTTGGCTTCTGATGCTTTTTCATTTCTAAAATAAGCCAAGTAAGGAGTATGATAATTCCAATACCAATAATAAGTAATATGATTTCCATGGGTATAGTATACCGTAAAAAAACACTACAGGTGAAGGTAGTGTTTTAGGGTATGAATCCAATCCTCATCTGGACCATCAGGATCCTGTTCTTTTTGAGTAAGCAGCCACTTGAGATATCCTGGATCATTTTTTGCAATGTTTTCTAGATTTTCACCTCGATATTTTCCAAAATTAAAGCTTCGATAGAGTATTGGTTCCTCTGAAATACGTATCATCTTTTCAATTGCTTCTTCACTTGAGCAGTTGGTATCTTCTACCATCTTTTTTAACATTCTGAAAAAGAGTTGTTCAAGTACTAAAATATCCCCCCACGCATCATGGGCAGTTGCTTCAACATCAATACCAAGAAGGTAACGAAGATACTGAAGAGAATATGATTCGATACTTCCTTTAGGATCAAGATGTCGTGCAACTTTCAAAGTATCAATTACTTTTCCTACCTTAAGACCCTCTTTCTCAATCATGTTGACATCAAAAGGAGCATTGTGTGCAACAAATATCTGTCCTGATGAAAAACGTTTCTGTAGATCAATTGCTTCTTTACTTCCTTTGAACATTGGTTTTCCTGCAACCATTGCTTCGGTAATATGATGTACCGCCATTGCAGAAATGCTAATCTTCATATTTGGTTTGTAGAGTTCATTAACATCAACTCCATCAGTTGTTCTGTACGCTACTTGGATAAGGGTATCATCTTTTCCTGCACCGGTTGTTTCAGTATCTATGAAAATAAGGGTATGGTTCATATCTAAAGTGTACCAAAAAATGATCTATATCAGAAGATATAGATCATTGCTATGTTTAAATATTTTTTTTAAAGAATTGTTTCTTTCTTTAAAAATCTCATAAAGAATGTAACGGTGTAAGAGAATTTTTTCAATTTCACCACATGCTCTATCTTCAGATGAAAGATTAATGTAAATATCTTCGCTTTCAAATGAAAGTATGAGTATATCATTTGAATAGTCTATATCTTCTAGGATAAGTTCAATAGAAGATTTGGACCATTTCTCTTTGTGCTTTTGATATACATCGCTATGCAATGTTGGAATATCAATTTTTCTTGATTGATATGCTCTGTTCTCCCAGAACACTGAATCAATCAAATTGATATACATGTTTTTTAACGAAGGTGGTAAACATGCATCATTGATAATCATCTTTCTATCAGAGTTATAATTATCTTCTGAATAGCTAAAGCTTCTCTTGGTATCTTTATTACAAGATAGTAATAAGAGAATAAAACAGGTAAGAGGAAATATTCTTTTCATGCGTATAGTATTTTAGTTTTTTTAATTTAATTATTTTATTACCACAAAGTCAACAGGAGCTACTTGAAATGAATAGGAAAGCACTATACACTTTAAAGCATATGACACTACAAGAACAAATTAAAGAACAAATGAAAGACGCGATGCGTGCAAAAGAAACAACTGCAGTTATGACCTTACGAGGATTAATGTCTGCGTTTACTAATGAATTAGTTGCTTCAGGGAAGATGCCAACAGATATGCTAACAGATGATCAAGCACTTGTTGTTATCACAAGAGAAGCAAAGAGAAGAAAAGATTCAATTGCACAGTTCGAAGAAGCAGGAAGAGAGGAGCTTGCATCAGACGAAAAAGAGGAATTAGCAATTCTTGAAAAGTTTTTACCTGAACTAATGCCAGAAGATGAAGTTCGAGCTGTTATTACAGTAAAGATAGAAGAACTTGGAATTACTGATGCTTCAGAAAAAGGAAAACTCATTGGAGCATTGATGACAGAGCTGAAAGGAAAGGCAGATGGATCAATGGTGAATGCTATTGTTTCTGAGCTACTTAAATAGTATGAAGAAATTTATTTTACAACTTATTGGATTATCACTTGTTGTATATTATCTGCTCCCTGAATTAGTTTCAGGTATTAGCATTGGAGGATTTCGATCAGCAATTATTGCAGCTGTTCTCTTCTCATTTATTAACATTGCGGTAAAACCAATACTACGAATTATCACACTTCCATTAAACCTTATTAGCTTTGGCCTTTTTGGTTTATTAGTAAATGTGTTTCTGTTTTGGTTCGTTGCCTCAGTTATCGATGGCTTCAGTGTAGCAAGCTTTACTGCTGCACTTATCGGAGCAGTTATCATGACCTTTGCTAATTGGCTTATCGAAAAAATCACCTAATTGAGGTGATTTTTTACATAGTTCATTCATTTGATATACTGTATATATGTTTTTTTCTCGACCGATAACAATAGCAACACACAATGGTTCATTTCATGCTGATGATATTTTTGCATGTGTAACGCTGTTACTGTATTTTAAACAACAAGGAAAGAAGGTTCGCATTATTCGAACACGTGATCAGTCTGACATTGATGGTGCTGATATTGTAGTAGATGTTGGAGGTGTGTATGATATTGAAACAAAACGTTTTGATCATCACCAAAGCAAAGGAGCTGGAAAAAGAGAAAATGGTATTCCATATGCATCGTTTGGTTTGGTATGGATGACCTATGGTTTTGATTTATGTGGTAATCAAGAGATTGTTGATGATATTGATAGGCGATTAGTACAACCAATTGACGCTATTGATAACGGAGTATCAATTTCTGAATCAACTGAATGTGGATTGTATGACTACGGTATTCACGGTATTGTATCTGCCTACCAGTGTACCTGGAAGGAAGCAGGGGAAACAGAAAAACAGTACCGTAATTTTATGGACCTCGTTTCTTTTTTTAGTGATGTCTTGAAACGTGAAATTGAGAAAGCCCATCATCGTCTTGAAATGGTTGAACTTATCGAAGATATATATACCAAAGCACAAAGGAAAGATATTCTTGAGGTTCCATACCATGTAACTATTGGATCGCTGATGCAGGTTTTAGAATCACATAAGGAAGTTCAGTTTGTAATTTGTAAGAGTAATACTAATTGGAAGGCATTGGCTTTACGAAAAGAGGCTTGTTCATTTGAAAATAGAACTTCACTTCCAGAAGCATGGGCTGGAAAGAGAAATGAAGAATTACAAGAAATATCAGGTGTTGATGATGCACTATTTTGTCACAATGCGCTATTCATGGCCGTTGCAAAGAGCAAAGAAGGAGCTTGGAAACTTGCAGAGCAAGCAGTACGATAGAAAAAGCTTCCTAACTTGCTCTTTTTTGTTACAGTAGAGATATATGGCATTTATAGATGAAGTACAATTAGAAATCAACGCAGGAAATGGGGGAGATGGTGTTGTTCGATGGAGACAAGAAAAATTTAAACCAATGGCAGGTCCTGGTGGGGGAGATGGTGGAAGAGGGGGAGATGTCTATGCACAGGCCATAGATGACTTAGCTTATCTTGAGTACTATCGATTTACTAAAAAATTCCAGGCACAGCATGGTGAACCAGGAGGAAACCTAGGAAAAGAAGGAGCAAATGGTGAAAGCCTTACGCTTAGATTTCCACGTGGAACAGTCCTTACCAACAAAGATACTGGTGAACAATTTGAAATTGTTGATACTGAAGAAAAAATACTTATCCTTAAAGGTGGTCGCAATGGATTAGGGAATGAACATTTTAAATCATCTACAAATACCACACCATATGAATGGACTCCAGGTACTTTAGGGGAAGGTGGAACCTTTCATGCTGAATTAAGATTGTTTGCAGATGCTGGTTTTGTCGGTCTTCCTTCTGCAGGTAAGTCAACCTTACTTAATTCACTTACGAATGCAAAATCAAAGGTTGGGGCATATCACTTCACTACCTTAGAACCGCACTTAGGTGCATTAGGATCATATATCCTTGCTGATATTCCTGGACTTATCAAAGGAGCCTCAGAAGGAAAAGGTTTGGGATACAAATTCCTTAAACATCTTTCACGTACCAATATTCTTGTTCATGTTATCGGTCTTGATACTGAGGATGTTGTTTCTGCGTATCAAGAAATTAGAAATGAACTTGAAGCATATGATGCTAACTTAGCTTCAAAAAAAGAAATACTTCTGTTGAGTAAAACTGACTTGGTTGATTCGGATATGGTACAAGAAGCTATACAAAAGCTATCTTCAGTATATCAAGGAGATATATATACCATCAGTGCATACGATGATGATTCGATAAAGGTATTTAAGGAAAAGCTATTGAATATTCTAGAAAAAGAAACAGCCTAAGGGTTGTTTTTTCGTGACAGAATTTACTAATAGCGATACAATCACCAGCATGGATACCAAAGGATACAGAGCAACAATAGGGCTTGAAATTCACGTTCACTTGAAGACGAAAACAAAGATGTTTTCACGATCGCTAAATACGGTTGATATTTCAGATACTGCACAACCAAATATTTATATTTCCCCAGTTGACCTTGCTCACCCAGGAACACTACCTACCATTAACAAAAAAGCACTTGAACATATGGTACGAATTGGTCTTGCAGTAGGTGGAAACATCGCTGATTTTACTGAGTTTGATAGGAAGAATTACTTCTATCCTGATATTCCAAAAGGATATCAAATCTCACAATATAAATATCCAATTGTTTCAGGTGGTTCTGTTGCAGGTTTCGCGCTAACTCGCATTCACCTAGAAGAAGACACGGCAACTTCAAAACATTTCGATACTATGTCACTTGTGGACTACAATCGAGCTGGTGCCCCTCTTATGGAATTGGTAACTGAGCCAGTACTTCATACCCCTGAAGATATTGTTGTCTTTGCTCGTGAACTCCAATTGTTACTTCGATATCTAGGAGCAAGTGATGCTAATATTGAAAAGGGTCAAATGAGAGTTGAAGTGAATCTTTCTGTTTCAAAAACAGAAGAACTAGGAACAAAGGTAGAGGTAAAGAATATAGGTTCAATTTCTGCTGCAGCAAAAGCAGCAAGCTACGAAATACAACGACAAATCGAAGTACTAGAAAGTGGAGGAACCCTTGTTCAAGAGACACGAGGTTGGAACGATCAAAATCAATCAACTTTTTCTCAACGTTCTAAAGAAAATGCAAAAGACTATCGGTATTTTCCTGAACCAGATTTACCAAAACTCTATTTACATAGTTTGTTTAATCTTGAAGATATTAAAAAAGGTCTTCCTGAACTACCTAAAGAAAAAAGAGAAAGGTATGCGAATGAATTTGGTATTAAAGATGAGGATATTGAGTTTTATATCAACGACATGAATGCCTCATTGTTTTTTGAAAAAGTTTCAAACATGTTACCGAAGGATCAAGTACCAATTGCTTCAAATTACATTACCTCAGATATAGCTGGGATTATGAAACAAGGAAAAGAAGATGTATTTACTACCTTAAATCCAGAATCATTTTCTTCATTAATATCTATGATTTCAAAAGGTGATATCAATTCAAGAGGAGCAAAGGATATTCTTCCAATTCTTATCAATGAAGGCGGAAATCCAGAGGAAATTGCAGAAACAATGGGATTGAAACAAGATAACGATATTGATTCATTAAAACAAGTAGTACAAAAAATCATTGATGAAAATCAGAAGCAAGCTCAAGATTTCAAAGAAGGAAAGGATACCCTTATGAAATTCTTTGTAGGGCAGGCTATGAAGGAAACCAGAGGATCAGGGAACCCTCAGGTTCTCGCTGAATTGTTCAAGGAAATGATATAAAAAAACTCTTTCAATGAAAGAGTTTTTTGTGTAATTAATTCTATACGTAGCACAATCCTAGATATACTAAATATATAAAAATTGATGCAAAGACAATATATTTTCTTTGGTTAGTAATATTTTTAAGTCCAAATATTATAAGCAAAATTGAAAATAATGAGACAAGCAGTGAGGGAAATATATTTCCCGTTAATGTTATTTCTTCGGGTTCATATGAGGTAATCATACGAGTTGCCATTGAAAGCATGAAATATATTCCTGCGATAAGGAATAACATTCCAACGAAAAGATCTTTTTTGTAAGCTACTGTTGAATTCATAACTTTTAGTTTTAAAGGTTCATATATATTATGAATACATTTTATAAATATGTCAATATATTTATCAACAGACAATTTTCAGGTACACTCCATATCATGGAAAACAAAGGAAAACTACATCCACTTACTCAAACCATTCGAAAGATCAACAAGATTTTTGTTGATATGGGTTTTGAAATTGCAAACGGGCCACATGTCGAAGATCAGTGGTACAACTTCGATGCTTTAAATGTTCCGAAAGATCATCCTGCTCGTGATATGCAAGATACTTTTTTTATTGATGATGATTCACAAAGGGTACTGCGTACCCATACCTCAAGTGTACAGATTCGTTACATGGAACAATTTGTTAAAGAGGGAAGAGCACTTCCTCTTAAAGTGATAGCACCAGGAAAAGTATTTAGACAGGAAGCAACTGATAGGACTCATGAGACGCAGTTTCATCAAGTTGAAGGGTTAGTAGTAGGTGAGGGAGTCTCACTTGCACACCTTAAAGGTACCCTTGAAACCTTCTTAAAAGAATTCTATGGAAGAGACATTGAATTTAGATTCAGGCCTGGATATTTTCCTTTTGTTGAACCGGGTATCGAAATTGATCTTAAATTTTCAGATACGTGGATGGAGGTGTTAGGTGCTGGAATGGTTCATCCGCAAGTTCTAGAAAATGTTGGTATTGATTCATCTAAATACACAGGTTTTGCCTTTGGTGTTGGTATTGATCGTCTAACTATGATGAAGTATGGAATACAAGATATTCGCCTTATGTACCAAGGAGACCTTAAACTTCACGATTCAATAAATTAATATGAAATTCTCACGAACTTGGCTACAAAGCTACACAACAACTCCATTACCTGATATTCATCAACTTGCAGATACCTTAATGCTGCATGCTTTTGAAATTGAGGAAATACTCAATGACGATGTTCTTGATATTGATGTTCTGCCCAACAGAGCACATGACTGTTTGTCTCATAGGGGTATAGCTTATGAGTTAATAGGGTTATTAAACTTAGAAGCACGCGAACACAGATACCAAGAAGATATCTTAGTACGAACCGAAGAGTCTCCTTTATTAAACGTAGAGAATAGTATTAATTGTAGAGCCTATACGTTGATGTTAGTAAAAGGTGTGACGGTAAAAGAATCACCACAATGGTTGAAAGATTACCTTGAATCAATTGGGCAAAGAAGTATTAATAATATTGTTGATGCTACAAACTATATAATGTTTGATTTAGGGCAACCACTTCATGCTTTTGATGCTCATAAGGTTGTAGGTTCAATTGTCGTTCGTAATGCAGAACCTGGTGAAAAGATGATTACCTTGTCACAAGAAGAACTTGAGCTCACTGAAGATGATTTAGTCATTGCAGATGAGGTTGGAGTACTTGCACTTGCAGGAGTAAAAGGTGGAGCAAGAGCTGAAGTAACTTTTGATACAAAGGATATTCTTGTTGAAGTAGCAAATTTCAATCCAGTATCAACAAGAATAAGTGCTCGTCGTCATAAGATATATACCGATTCATCAAAACGATTTGAAAATGAGATTCATCCAAACCTTATCGATGAAGTACTACCTAACGTCACAACTCTTCTTAATGAGATTGCAGGAAATGATGAAACCACATTCAGTAGTATTCAAAAAGTATGTTCATTTGAAGATCACGTGAAAGAAATAGTTCTTTTACCATCTGATGTTGAAAAAGTTCTTGGATTGAACATTTCAAAAGATGAGATTCTTACCTTGTTTGATCGATTCAACCTATCATATCAACTAAGAGATTCAGAGATATTAGTTACTCCTCATGTATACCGACTTGATCTAAATACTAAAGAAGATTTGATCGAAGAAATTGGAAGATGGTATGGGTATTATAATATTCAAAGTAAATCAATTGATAGTATTGTGACTGAGCCACGTATTCATCCATTAACATATCTTGCACATACTTTAAGAAATATCCTTATCGAACGTGGATTTTCAGAACTATACACCTACACCTTTGTTCCTGAAGGTGAACTTAAGGTAAAGAATCCAATAGGGAAGGATAAACAAGCACTGAGAGTTGATATTGAAACAAAACTCCGTGAAGCAACAGAAAAGAATGCCAAAAATGCTTCATACTTCAATCAAAATAGAATAGCTGTATTTGAAATTGGAAAAGTATATACAAAGCAAGGTGAAGATACTCGCCTTTCAATTTGCATTGAAAATGTAGACAAGAAGGCAACAAAAAAATATGGATCAGTAAAACAGCAGCTACAAGATATTGTGTCTGAAATGGAAAAGGAGCTGGGTATGGATATTCATGCAAACATTCAGGATTCCACACTTTCATTCTCACTTTCTAAACTTAGTTCAGCTTTAGATATTCAAGAATATGGAAATGTTTTTGATTTTGAAAGTTATCAAGATAATGCAAGATTCTTCGAAATTTCTGTATTTCCATACAGTACAAGAGATATATCAGTATGGGTACCAAGCTCTGTTTCATCAGATGAGGTATTGAGGGTAATTACCCAAGCGTCCTCTTCATATGCAATTAAGCATTTCCTTTTTGATACTTTTACAAAAGATGAAAAGACATCGTATGCATATTCAATAGTATTTCAATCACATGAACGTACTCTTGAAGATGCTGATATCGATGAAGCAATGCAACAAATATATGATGCAATGCTAAATATGTACTGGGAGGTGCGATAACAAAAAAACAACCATAATATGGTTGTTTTTTTGTTATTCTTTAACTGCCTTTGGGTCAGCAAGAACTTCTTCAAGAGTTGGCCCGTTTGATTCTTCTGATTCTTCTGAAAGACCAGAAATACTTACCACCACAGCATCAGCATCTTCTAAGATAGTAACTCCTTCAGGAATAACTAAATCTGAAATTCTAATACTGTCTCCTACGTTAAGTGATTCAACATTTACCGTAATAACTGAAGGTACCTTAGATGGAATAGCTTCCAATTGTACTTCATGAATTGATTGATTTAGAATTCCTTGTTTCTTAGTTACTGCTTCAGCTTCTCCTACTGTTTCAATTGGTACAGTAACTTCAGTAGTTTCTCCTTGAGCAACAATTTTGAAATCAACATGCAGAACTTCTCCAGAAACTACATGTACTTGCATATCTTGGATAAAACACTGTTGTCCTTTAAGGTCACCAGTGAGTTCAACTACTGATGAAGTACCTGCCTTCTTATATACCTTTCGGAATTCACCTTGGTCGAATGATACTGGAGTATTTTCAAAACCAGCTCCATAACAAATACCTGGAGTTCTTCCTTCAGCTCGTAGAGCCTTGAGGCTCATTTGAGCATCTCTTTTACTTACATTTAGTTCAGTCATAATATCGAGATTATAACGACTTAACCTGATAATGCAACCATTTTAACTCATGCAAAGATTTGGTATACTAGTGACCATGCAAAATACAATAACAAAAGTCGCTATAATATTCGTAAGTATTCTTTTCTTGACCTCAGGAATTCCTTCTGATGTTTTCGCACAATGTAAAACAGAAGCAGAATGCCAAGCTGAATTGAAGAGAATTGACGAGGAAATTAAAAGAATTAATAGCAATATTAATGAAGAAACTAAAACCCAACAAACTATTTCTGGGGAAATTTCAAAATTAAGTACTGAGATAAATAAAACAGCAACTGAGATTAATAAAAAGAATTCACTTATTTCTGAAATTCGTTCTGATATTACAAGAAAGGAAAAAAGCCTTAACGCATTAAATGAACGTCTAGAACGTGAAAAACAATCACTTGAAAGAATCATGAGAAGAAGAGTTGAGATTGATGATGCAACCTTGTTTGAAGTGATTTTAAGTTCACGTAATATTTCTGATTTCTATGAGGACCTTCCTCGATATAGTAATGTACAACGATCACTCTCTGATTCATTTAATATCATTGATGACCTTAAGGTAAGTATATACAACGAGAAATCATCCTTAGAAAAGAAAAAAGAACAAGAGGATAATGAGAAGTACTCTCTTGAACTAGAACGCAACAAGATTGCTGTTCAGAAGAAAGACAGAGATGTTGCTTTAACGATAAGCCAGCAAAAGGAAGCAAACTTTGCAACACTAAAACAACAACGTGAACAAGAAGCAAAGGCAATTAGAGATCGCTTAATTTCATTCCAAGGATCTGGTATTAATCAACGTTCAATCTCATTTGGAGAGGCGTATGATTATGCAAAATTTGCTTCTGAAAAAACAGGGGTACGTACTGCATTTATTATGGCTATCATGCAGCAAGAAACTGGATTTGGAAGAAATGTTGGAGGATGTAATCTTCGAAATGGTGAAACTGGAGAGGGGGTATATATTAGTACAGGAAATCCATCAGTGAGAAATATGGTTCCTGGTAACTTTGAAAACTTCAAGAAAATTACAGGTTCATTGGGTCGTGATTGGCAAACAACACCAATTTCTTGTGTTGCTATCATCAACGGTGCTCCATATGGATATGGAGGTGCTATGGGATACACCCAATTTATCCCTAATACATGGATGAGCGTTGAAGCACGAGTTCGTTCATATCTTGGAGCTACTGTTGCAAACCCTTGGAATCCACAACACGCAGTTATGGCAACAGCTGTATTCGTACGTGATTTGGGAGGTGCTGCTCAAACATACTCTGCTGAACACAATGCAGCATGTAGATACTATGGATCATGTTCCGTATATGCATATGGAGATAACGTAATGAAGAAGGCAGCTACCATTCAAACATCTATTGATATTCTTGAAAGAGATTAGTTATTGCAATCTGATAATGGTGTGATAGTATAACAATCATTATGAAAAGCGATATTCACCCACAAGATTACAGAAAAGTTATTTTCCACGATAACGCAAGCGGAGAAGATTTTCTTATTTCTTCAACAATGCCTTCAGAGGAAACAAAAAAATGGGAAGATGGAAAAGAATACCCAGTAATACAGGTAGAAATTTCTTCAGCATCACACCCATTCTACACAGGAGCTGAGAAGCGATTAGATACTGCAGGACGAGCTGAAAAGTTCCGAAAGCGAGCAGAAGCTGCTTCATAAAAAACACCGCATGGTGTTTTTTATTTACATTTTTTCATAAATAGATAATAGTTATATTGAATAACACTAAAACTAAATACTATGAATAAATTACTCACACTCTTTGTCTTTTTCCCATATGTACTGTTTGCTCAAGTTCATAAAATAGGAGATAAGCTTGCTTCAGCTAGCTTTGAATATCAACTTGATCGCTTTGATCAATATATTAAAGCAGATTCAATATTAAAAAGTAAAACATTGTTTTTCAATACCTCAAACAATTCTGGATTTCAAAGAATTACTGAAGGAGGGCTTGATAAGATTCTTTTCTTTCAATCAAAGCAACGCTTAAATATGTACTATATCGAAGAGTATGTTCTTGAGAACAATGGATTTTTTGTTAAAGAATATTACGCACATTTTATGCTTCTTCATGGAAAACCATTCTTTTGGATAGAAAATCCAGGGAAATATATTGCATATAAGGTAGATGATTGGGATACCTTATCACAGCACATTAAGAAAATTGAAATAGTACTAAAATATTTCACTTCAGTTTTAAAGCTACCAAATCAAAAGGTGGTAGCAATGTATTAAATAGATACCGCTTTGTCTTCACCAAGCGGTATTTTTCATATATGATACGGTATACCTATATGACTTTTGAAGAACAACTAGAAAAAGTAAAATCAAATCCAACAACCATGTTTTTTGCTACACAGATTGTTGAGCTTTCAAGAAAACTTGAAGAAACTAAGAGTATGGCAGAAGATCCTGAAATGATGGATCTTGCTCAAGAGGAAATTAAAACTCTTGAATTTCAAATTGATTCATATCTTACACAAGCCCTAGAAATTATCACCAAAGAAGAGAATGCAGAAAAGGAATCACCAACAGAAGTAATTCTTGAAATACGAGCAGGAGCAGGGGGTGATGAAGCCGCACTGTTTGCAGGTGAAATGGCTCTTATGTATGAAAAATATGCTGAAATTAAAGGATGGGCATGGGAGATTGTTGATACCTCTGTTAATTCAATTGGTGGATACAAAGAAGCTTCATTTGAGGTAAAGGGACCTGATGTATATCAAAAGTTACAATGGGAAACTGGAGTACATAGAGTTCAGAGAATTCCAGCTACTGAAAAACAGGGAAGAATCCATACTTCGACAATACAAATTGCTGTTATGCCATTGTTTAAGCGAACAACCATCGAACTTAACGATGCAGATCTTGAATTTGAAACTTCTCGTTCAGGTGGAGCTGGAGGTCAAAATGTAAACAAGGTAGAAACAGCTGTACGAGTAATTCACAAACCAACAGGAATTGATGTACGTTCAACAGCTCAAAGAACTCAGCTGAAGAACAAAGAAAATGCATTATCTATTCTTAAATCAAAACTTCAGCAAATGAAGGATGAAGAAGAACAAGCAAACTATGCTGAAAAGAAACGTAAACAAATTGGAACTGGAGATCGTTCTGAAAAGATTAGAACATATAACTTTCCCCAAGACCGAATTACTGATCACAGGATAAAAGAATCCTGGTCAAATATTGAGGGTATTTTAGCTGGTGGATTTGAAAAAATTGTTGATGTAATTTTACAAAAACAGAGTGAACTAGAAAATGAAGAGTAGCTTGTCTGTTTTAGTATAAATATATTGCACATTCATTTCCTTTTGATATACTCCTTGGTATTGCGCGTGTAGCTCAGGTGGTTAGAGCGCGTCACTGATAATGACGAGGTCCTAGGTTCAAGTCCTAGCATGCGCACTACTAAAGCCTTTTATAAGGCTTTTTTCTTTGCTACAATGCAAAATATGAAATCTAAAGGATTTACCTTAATTGAATTATTGGTAGTGGTTGCCATTATTGGAATACTTGCAACAGTGGTATTAGCTAGCTTAGGTTCAGCTCGTGAACGTGCACAATACACAAAACTACTTTCGACTATAAAATCAGCTGAAACAGATTTATATATAGAACAGGCATCAGTTTTAAGTTGGTGGACAACAGCCAACTTACCATCATCACTTGCAACAAAATTAGCATCCCTTGATACAGGAGTCCCTGGAGTTTCTATTGTATATAACAATAGTGGTCAAGTTAAACCAGAAGGATGTGTACAAAGTGGCGTTCGGACAGCAGGTGTTCAACTCCGTATTGTGTTTCCTAATGTGACTGAGGCAACAAAAGGTCGTGATTTTCTTGATACCGCTTTTGATGGGACTAACCCACAAGGTGATAGGAATGGTTGCGGAAAAATCATGTGGCTTGGTGGTACTGAGCTATATTATCAAATTGCAAATAGCTCAACAGAATAGTCTTCAACAAAAAAATATCTATGCAGTAGATATTTTTTTGTTGAATACATGCTTTCTTGTTACAATAACTATATGAAATCTAAAGGATTTACCTTAATTGAATTATTGGTAGTGGTAGCCATTATTGGAATACTTGCAACAGTGGTATTAGCATCACTTGGAAGTGCACGCACGCAATCTAAAGATGCAGCGATAAAGCAGATTGTCTCTCAGATGCGTGCACAAGCTGAACTTCAGTATGATGGTGACTACGATGGGATCTGTAATAGTGGTCAATTTGGAAAAATGTTTGAATCAGCAGTACAGAATTCGCTGGTTACTATAGGAGGAAGCTTAAGAAGTAGGTGTTACGATAGTTCAACGTTTAGATATACAGATAATAGTAGCTTGAATATAACACCTGCAAATGGATTTGCAGGTAGTGATTCGAACGGGTCTCCTTGGGCTGTTTCTATTGCATTAAACACAACCGAACATATATGTATAGATTCAACAGGTACCTTAGTTATTACACCTGGTCCGCTATTAGGGCATTCTTCAGCTGGGGCTGATAAAACCTGCTAAAAATAAAAACTCCTTTAAAAAGGAGTTTTTTTATATTCTATTTTCAAGTTCAATAATATTGCTCGCAATAGTACGTTCAATATCAGCAACTTGATTACTCTCAACAATTACTTTAGAAAGTAAAAATTTAAGACGAGACATACTTCCTGATGCAAATATTATTTTTCGTGCAGTCTCAAAATCATAATATTCATACAATAATTTTGTAGCTGAATCAACTTCACTCATAGGGACAGTCTTTGATCCTGAAATTTGATAAAAAATTTCTGATTCAGCATAGTTACCTAAGATAAGTAAGGAGAATGCATAATCTCTTGGATTAAGAATATTTTCATATTTTTTTATAAAATCAATATCTAGTGTTTTTCCGGAATTAGCTACTTCTGCAATTTCTTGAATTAATGATTCAGCTGAATTATAAGAGGCTCTAATACGTTTGGATATACTTTTCTTGATAGCAAGAGCTTCTTTTTCATTCAGATGCTTGTTAATCTCATCAAGAAAAAAATATTCATAAAGTCTTTCTTTTTGAAGATATGATTTTAAATTTTGAAAATATTTCTGTTGCTTTTCAGCAACATTAAAAAAAGACTGAAAGTAGGTATTTAAATTACAGTCAGAAAGCTCAAAGTCATTTATAGCTTTTGCTTCTAGTATTTTCAAAATTCTTTCATCTGGCTGATATCCCAGACTAATTGCTTTCTGTACCATGCCATTGTTGAGATACGTTTCGATAAGAAGGGTATCAACTTCAGATAAGTGTTTTTCCATGTGATATTTTGTTTTAGTGTTTAAACCTAAATTACAATAATATTAGAAAACGTCAAATTATATCATGAGTTGATTTACTTATTCTCTATGCTCAAATAATAATATCTTGTTGCCGAGGGATATAGGTATGTTACACTAGCCTCGGCATTGTGTATTACAGTGCTTCTCTTTACATAAAGAGAAATCTTCTTTGTATGAAGTTACATGAACTTGAAAAAGAAAGAGATGCATATGCTGAGAAAATTGGAAAATTAGCAATTACTATTGCCTTAATTTTTGGTATTCCAGTAGCACTAGCGATAGGAATTGGACATCTTTTTGATGTTCCTTTGGTATATACTATTCCTGTCGCTTTTATCATTTCATGGTTTTTTGTTATCCGACTCTATCGAAAGGTGGATAAAAAGGTACGAGAATTAGAAGAACAAATTCGTGAACTTAAAAAACAAGAAGCATTAAAGAATTAATATATGGGATTCACAAGCATCACAAGAAATTTAACACCTATTCAACCTGAAATCGTATTTTCAATGGGTGATTTTGGTATTGCAAATTCAACACTCATGGTACTACTTATCGCACTTCTTTTTTCATTTGTGGGATTAGTATTGGTACCTAAATTTTCATTGGTTCCTGGTAAATTTCAATCAATGATTGAAATGGTGTATGAATCAATGACCGATTTGATTCAGCAAATTACTAATGATCGCTTCCATGCACAACGTATTTTACCCCTTATCACAACCATCCTTGTATATTTTGCAGTTGCTAACGTAATTGCAATCATTCCAGGACTTACTGATATTACGTATAACGGAGTTGCTGTTTTTCGAACCCCAACCTCTGATTTCAACACCGCTTTTGGTGTTTCATTGGCAGCGGTTGTGGTACTGAACTTGGTAGCAATTCAAGAATGGGGGGTATTAGGATATCTTGGTAAGTTCTTTAATTTTAAAGGAATCGTTGATGGATTTAAAAAGAGCCTCATGGATGGATTCATTGGATTTATTGAATTCTTTGTAGGGGTGTTAGACATCATCGGAGAAATTGCAAAAGTAGTTTCACTTTCATTTCGATTATTTGGAAACGTATATGCAGGGCAGGTACTTGCCATTATTATCATGGGTGCATTTGCATGGGGTCTCCCAACTATTTGGGCTGTTATGAGTAACTTCACAGGAATACTTCAAGGTTTCGTTTTCGCGGCTTTAGTTTCTGTATATTACTCACTTACCCTAAAACCAAAAGCTGAGGAATCAGCAGATATTAATTCAACTCATTAATCACTATTTATTTTAACTATTTATTTATATGACAGAAGAAGCAGCACGATATATTGCAAAAGGTTTAGCTACCTTTTCAATGTTTGGATCAAGTATTGGAGAAGGATACTTGGTAGGAAAGGCATTAGAAGCAATGGGACGAAACCCAGAAATGGCAGGAACTATCTTTACTCGTATGATTGTTGGAGTAGCTCTTGTTGAGTCTGCAGCGATTTACGCATTGGTAGCGTTCTTCCTTATCTAATCTTTTCGTACCTGTATATGGAAGTCCTTAGCAATATTGGATTTGATTGGCAGGTAGCACTTTCTAACTTTGTTAGCTTTGTCCTTATTTACTTCATTCTCAAAACATGGGTTTTTGGTCCTGTTTCAGATATTCTGGAACAAAGAAAATCAACGATAGAAGAAGGAGTTAAGAAGGCAAAAGAGTCTGAAGCGGTATTAACCCAAGCTCAAGAAGAAGCTGATACGATTATCAAAACTTCAAAGCAGGAAGCTAATATCATTGTTGCAAAAGCAAAAGATAGTGGTGATGAACTTATCACAAACGCAACAAAGCAAGCAGAAAAAGAAGCACATGAAGTGCATATCCGTGCTAAACAAGCATTACAAAAAGAACAAGAAGACATGGAGCAAGCATTGATTTCTAAAACGGCGTCATTGGTTTCAATGGGGGTTACTAAACTCTTAAAGGAAGAGGTTGATCAGAAACGTGACCAAGAGTTAACGAATAGGGCATTAAAGCATTTGCAGAATGTAAGCTCAGTACAGAAATAGTATGGCAACATCTGAACACTTAGCTCGTGTACTGGAACAACTTGCAAAAGGTGATCATGCTGACAAAAAAGTTGATTCATTTTTTACTTACTTATCAGAAAAAAACCTTATCACCTTACTTCCTCAGATTTTAAAGCATGTTGTTTTAAGGAAAGAACAGCAGGATAATTTCAATACTCTGCGTATCGTTTCTCGATATCCACTTTCAGAGGAACAACTTGGGTATGTCAAAGAGGTAGTAGGCGCACCAGATGAAATTGTTTTAGAAAAAAAAGTAGATGAACATATGCTTGGTTCATTTACAGCTTCATACCAAGGATCACTTTATGATGGATCACTTGATCATGATGTACTAGCAATGAGAAGAGCATTAACACAATAAATTACGTATGAATACAGAAACACTGGTAAAAAAAATTCAAGAACAAATTGAAGGATTTGAATCTCAGGTAGAAATAACTGAATTCGGAACAGTTCAATCAATTGCAGACGGAGTTGCTCGTATCTCTGGTCTTTCACAGTGTCAGGCATCTGAAATGGTCTCATTTAATGATGGCGCTATTGGAGTTGCTTTGAACCTAGAAGCAGATACTGTTGGGGTAATTATCCTTGGAGACTACCTTGGTATTAAAGAAGGGGATACAGCAAAGCGAACAGGAAAAATTCTTTCTGTTCCTGTAGGTGACGCTATTATTGGAAGAGTGGTTGATCCACTAGCTAATCCTATTGATGGAAAAGGTGATATCAAAACTAATGTAGATCAACTTATCGAACGTGTTGCTCCAGGAGTAATGACTCGTGAACCAGTATCAGTACCTCTACAAACTGGTATCAAAGTAATCGATGCGCTTGTTCCAGTTGGAAGAGGACAACGAGAACTTATCATTGGTGATCGACAAACAGGAAAAACAGCTGTTGCTATTGATACTATTATCAATCAAAAAGGACAGAATATTAAATGTGTGTATGTAGCTATTGGACAGAAAAAGTCAAAAATTATGCGAGCAGTACAAAAGCTTCAAGAAGCAGGAGCTATGGAATATACAACCGTAGTACTTGCTGGAGCTTCTGACAGTTCTGCACTTCAATACATCGCACCATATTCAGGAGTAGCTATTGCTGAATACTTTTTGGATAAAGGGGAAGATGTACTTGTGGTATATGATGACCTTACCAAACACGCTGCAGCATATCGAGAAATTTCACTTCTACTACGACGACCACCAGGACGTGAAGCATATCCTGGAGATGTATTTTATCTTCACTCTCGACTTCTTGAGCGAGCATGTCGACTAAATGCGGAAAATGGAGGAGGATCAATTACAGCACTCCCTATCATTGAAACACAAGGAGGAGATGTATCCGCATACATTCCAACAAACGTAATTTCAATTACTGACGGACAAATTTTCCTTGAAGCAGGATTATTCAATAAAGGTATCAGACCAGCTATTAACGTTGGACTTTCTGTTTCTCGAGTTGGAGGTGCTGCACAAACAAAGGCAATGAAAAAGACAGCCGGACCAATGAAGCTGGCTTTGGCTCAGTATCGAGAGCTTGAATCATTCGCACAGTTTGATTCTGATCTTGATCCACAAACAAAGAAGATTTTGAATCATGGTGCTAAGTCAACTGAACTATTAAAGCAAGGACAGTACCAACCAATTTCAATGGCACATCAGGTAGTTTCAATCTATGCATTGAATAACAGGATGCTTGAAAGTATTAGTATTGATGATATTGGATCATGGGAAAAAGGATTATATTCATTCCTTTCATCTTCAAAATCATCACTTCTAGAAGAAATTAACAAAGGATGGTCAGATGACATCCAGAAAGGTATCGTTGATGCCGTAACGCAATACAACGAAACTTTCACTGTCTAATGTTATGGCAGTTCAAACCAAAACAATTAAACAGAAAATGCAGTCGGTGAAGAATATCGAGAAGATAACAAAAGCGATGGAAATGATTTCAGTATCAAAGATGAAGAAATCAGTTGAAAAACATAATGCATCAGATGCCTATGCAGATCATTCTCTTGCTCTTCTTGAGAATCTACATAAGCATAGGAATTTGAGTCATCCTTACCTTGAAAAAAGAGTAATACAGGGAGCAAGAAAAGTATTAATGCTTGTTGTTGCTTCAAATAAGGGGCTTTGTGGAGGATACAATATGAATGTTTCTAAGCAGGTAAGTCTATATGTTAAGGAACATTCAGATGTTGAAATAGAAGTTATTGCTGTGGGAAAACAGGCATCAAAAATTGCTTGGAGAAATAACTTAAAAACAATAGCTAGTTTCACTAATCATTCAGAATATTTTAGCTCAAGTGAGGTACGTGCCATTATGCACACTATCTACGAACAATTTGAGGTTGATAATCAGTATGAATCAGTGGTAGCTTGCTATACTCAGTTTCTTTCATCTATTTCTTTCAATCCTAGAGTTCTTTCATTGATTCCACTGTCACTTGAAGATTCAAGAAAAGCACTTCACCTTAACAATGAAGAGTCATCAATTGCGAGATATGCTGAGTATCAGTTTGAACCATCAGAACAAGAAGTTCTTGATTCTATGGTACCTCGTATGCTTATGACTATTGTGTATCAGGTACTTCTTGATTCAATTGCATCAGAACATAGTTCTCGTGTAACAGCAATGAAGAATGCTTCTGATAATGCGGGAGAACTTCTTGAAGATTTAAAGATTAACTATAACCGTGCCCGACAGGCAGCTATTACCCAGGAGATCGCCGAAATAGTAGGAGGATCATCCGCCGTATCTAATTAATATTATGAGTAAACAAACAGGAACAATTACACAAATCATTGGACCCGTGATTGACGTACACTTCAGTGGGGAACTTCCTCCTATCTACCAAGCGTTAACGGTAGTACTAGATGGAAAGAATATTACCCTAGAAGTACAACAACACGTTGGTGCCAAAGAAGTTCGTACCATCGCTATGGACAGTACCGATGGTCTTACCCGTGGACAAGAAGTTATTGATACCGGAGCTCCTATATCAGTACCTGTTGGAAATGCAGTACTTGGACGTATGTTCAATGTTACCGGAGATCCAATTGATAATAAGGAAGCACCTAAAGCAGAGCGTTCACCAATTCACCGTCCTTCACCAGAATTTAAGGATCAATCAACAGAAACAGAAATTCTTGAAACAGGAATTAAGGTTATTGACCTCATTTGTCCTTTCTTGAAGGGAGGAAAGGTTGGACTTTTTGGAGGAGCTGGAGTTGGAAAGACCGTTATCATCCAAGAGCTCATTAACAACATTGCAAAAGAACATGGAGGTTACTCTATGTTTGCTGGAGTTGGAGAACGAACTCGTGAAGGAAACGACTTGTACAAGGAAATGGAAGAAGCAGGAGTATTAGAAAAGACAGCACTGGTGTTTGGTCAAATGAATGAACCACCAGGAGCTCGAGCTCGAGTTGCTCTTTCTGCCCTAACTATGGCTGAGCACTTTCGAGATAAAGAGGGGAAAGATCTTCTTCTCTTCGTTGATAATATTTTCCGATTCACTCAAGCTGGATCAGAAATTTCAGCACTTCTTGGACGTATTCCATCAGCAGTAGGGTATCAACCAACTCTTGCTTCAGAAATGGGAGCTCTTCAAGAGCGAATTACTTCAACAAGTAGAGGATCAATTACTTCAGTTCAGGCTGTGTATGTACCTGCTGATGACTTTACTGATCCTGCACCAGCAAATACCTTCACGCACTTGGACTCTACGGTTTCATTAAACCGTAGTCTTGCTGAAATTGGAATTTATCCTGCAGTTGATCCCCTTGAATCAACATCAACCGTTCTTGATCCACTTGTAGTTGGAGAAGATCATTACAAGGTTGCACGAGATGTGCAGGGAGTTCTTCAAAAATACAAAGATCTTCAAGATATTATTGCTATTTTAGGAATGGATGAACTTTCAGATGATGATAAGTTGACCGTTGCACGTGCTCGAAAAATCCAAAAGTTCCTTTCTCAACCTTTCTTTGTTGCAGAACAATTTACTGGTATGCAAGGAACTTATGTAAAAGCTGCAGATACCGTTCAATCATTTAAAGAGATATTAGAAGGGAAGTATGACTACATAGATGAAAACTCTTTCTATCTTAAGGGTTCTATCCAAGAAGTAGTTAAGGCCTACGAAGAAGCACAGGCACAAGCATAGGCCTATGAGTTTGAAACTTACCATTCTCACTCCACTTGGAGAAATATTTTCAGGTGAAGTAGATCAAGTAACCGCAACTACTACATCAGGAGAAATTACCATTCTTAAAAATCATATTCCTTTAGTAACAACCCTAGCAACTGGAGAAATTATGATCAGGGTAAAAGGTGAACCTTCATATTTTACTGTTGCAGGAGGAGTACTTGAAAAAAAACAGGAAAACGAAGTGGTTGTTCTTTCAAGTCGTTCTGAAGATGCCCTTGCTATTGATGTAAAACGAGCAGAAGAAGCTTATCAAAAAGCACAGGCACTAGCTGAAGAAGCAAAAGAAAACAAAGAAGTATTTGGTGGAGTTAACTACCAAAAACTAATGAATAAAGAGTTAAATAGAATTCGACTCGGAAAGCGAGGTCAGAGGAAATAAAAACCACTTTGTGGTTTTTATTTTTTATTTATTTTTTTGTCCTAACATGAACAAAATTAAAATTACATACGTATGAATGCACTCGTTTCTTATAACAAAATAAGGGTACCAAAAAAGATACAAAAGCATGTTGCGTGCTTTGATAATATTTTTAATCCCAAAGATCCATCATCAGTATTGCTTAGTGATCTGGTATATCAAAAACTATTACACAACCAACATCAGTACAAAAGAATAATTGTTTTCTTGGGTAAAAAAAGTTCAGGTTCATGTAAGATGATTCCATTACTTTGGAATAGTATAGAGAAAGAAAAGTTATTCTTTACTCTTTGTCACCATGATATTGAAGAAAAAATATCTATATTACATGAAAATTCAGTTCCTAAATTACAGTACTTAAGTTTTTGTGATAATTGGCATCAAGAGGGAAAGCCTTGCAACGAAGTTCCAATAATGATTGGCATTGCACTACAAAAAGCAGATTAATCTGCTTTTTTCTCATGGTACAATGTCGCTATATGAAAAATATTCTCATTGTTATTCTTGTCTTAGGTATTAGCGTAGGAGCTTTTATTCTTACCAATAGATCAGAACCATTAGCTGTTTCGGTAGTTGGACCACAACGTATCGATACTCGTTGCTATGCACAAAAAGAACTTCTTGAAGGTGATTTAGGTTATTCATATTCTTTTGCACGTTTTGATATTTTCAGTGATATGAGTGTTGAAGGGTATCTAGGATATTTCCCATATGGTGTTGATGCAAGTTCCGGAAGCTATGTTGGAACACTTCTTCCTGAAGATGATATTATAACCGGTGAATATACCTTTTTTGCTGAAGGACAGACGGGTACGGAAGAGCGTTTTGTGCGATTAACAGATATTGGATTACTCTTTGGTTTTGGTCCAATGGAGCTATCTTCAGATGGGGTGTACCGCTATGCCAATACTGATTTTATCGAATATGACTACCCAGTACCTTCAGCTGCATGTAATCGATATGATGCATGGTACTTAGAGCTATTTGGGGTATAATACGAGAATTATGATACAAAGATTAAAGAATATAAAGAAAAAATACTATGCAATTGCTGTAGTAGTATTTTTAATTCTCGTTATTTTTCTTAGGAATAATAAGGAGGGGGACATTACTACATATACAGTAGTAAAACAAGATGTTGCTGATGCAATTATCCTAGCTGGAACCATTGACGTTGACTCAAGGGTTGAACTTGGTTTTGCAACATCAGGAAGGGTATCTGACATCTTTTTCAAAGAAGGTGAAAAGATAAATAAAGGGCAAGTAATTGCACGAATTGATCAGAATCAACTACAAGCAAACCTTATCCAAGCTCGTGCTAGTCAAATTGTGACTGAAGTTGATACAGGGTCTGAGTTAGTGAATACTCAGAGTGATTTTGAAACAATAAAAGCACAACAGGATGAACTTGTTGAGGGAGCATACCAAACTTATCTCTCATCAGATCTACAAGCATATATTCAAGATGGAAATAAGAGGAATATGGTAAGTCCAACAATTTCAGGAACATTCTTTGGAAACAGAGAAGGTGAATATATCCTTAATGTATATTCTTCAAGTACTGCATCTGGATACTCTTTTAGACTCAGTGGTTTAGAGAATGGTACCTATGAAGCATATGAGTACCAACCTGGATTACTTGGTAATGAAGGATTATTCATCAAGTTTGATCCAGATACAAATTACAACAATACTACATGGATTGTTCCTGTACCGAATAAAAGATCATCTACCTACGTAAGTAGATTAGCTAGTTATGAAAATGCACTTGCTACCCGTACGCAGGTAATTACTTCTGCACAAAATCAATTAAATAGAGTTTCTGGAGGATCTTCTGATATTTCACGAAGTCAGGCACAAATTCAACAGGCACGAGCACAGGTAAATGCAGTAGCTGCTCAGTTGAATGATGGAAAAATTGTTGCACCTTTTGATGGTATTGTTGCAAAAAATACTCTTGAAGTAGGGCAAATTGTTTCTGCGTACCAAGGAGTAGTTACCATGTTTGGTAGTGAGGTACGAGAGCTTAACTTAAATATCCCTGAAATCTACATTAACAAGATTGCAGAAGGTGACACCGTTGAGGTAATGCTTGATGCATATCCTAATGAGTCTTTTGAAGGAACTGTAAAAGAAATTGATATTATCGATACTATTGTTGATGGTGTACCAGTGTACGCAACAACGGTTGTTTTAAATGATCAGGATCCACGGATTCGTGTTGGAATGAATGCGAAGGGAAAGATAACTTCAGAGAAAAAGGAAGGAGTTATTGCTATTCCTAAACATTATATAATTTCAAAGGAAACTAAGTCATATGCAATGCTTAGAAAAGATAGTGAAGTTACAGAAGTTTTAGTTGAACTAGGTTTTGAAGGAAATGATGGCTTAGTTGAAATCACTTCTGGTTTGCAAGAGGGAGATGTAATCATTCGACCATCAATCTAATATGAAAGCCTACAAAGCATTTGAAAAATATTTTCGTTTTGTAAAGGTAGGTTCTTTTCTTGCAAGGCGTCAAATTAGAAGGGGAAACATATGGATTACTCTTCTTATTATTTCAATAATGACTCTGACATTCCTTTCTTTGGTAGTTATTCCTGGAATTCTTGTAGGACTTACTGAAGGTTCGTTTGAACAGAATCGTGAACACTTCACTGGAGATCTATATTTAACAACATTACCAAATGAAGAAAAAATTACTGATACCCAAGATGTTATTCGAGTTTTGGATACTATTCCGGAAGTAGAAAGTTACAGTGTACGATATTCTATTGGATCAACGGTTGAAGCAGGCTATGTATTTAGAGATGACTATACTGAAGCTGCTGAAAGTTTAAGTATTAATGCGTATGCTATTAATCCTGAAGATGAAGAGAAAACAACTAATATATCAACCTTCCTTATCGAAGGAGATATGCTTTCTTCTGATGAATCAGGGTATGTCTTGATCGGATCAACGCTTCTTGCTGAATACTCTGGATTTGCTGATTTGTTTGAACCTCTTGTTAACGTAGAGGTAGGGAAACCAGTAAGGATTACTCTACAAGGTAATCCTCTTGAAGGTATCGGACGTGATCAGGCACTCGTTGAGGGAAACACTGATCCTGGTCAAACTACAGAATTTATCGTAAAAGGAATTCTAGATTCAAAAGTAGGTGAACTATCATCTGCAATATTTATCACAGAACAAGATTATCGAAGAATTAGTGGTGAAAAAAGTTTACAAGCAAGTGAAATTGCTGTGAAGCATGATGGAAGTGTAACTGAAGATGCATTTAAAAATATAGCTCTTCAGTATGGATTTGATAGGTATGCAAAAGTTAGAACAGCAACAGAATCAATTCCTAAATTTCTAAGTGATGTTCAACAAACTTTCGGACTCCTTGGAAACATGATTGGTTTTATCGGAATTGTAGTTTCATCTATTACTATATTCATTGTTATCTATATCAATGCCTTAACGAGAAGAAAGTTCATTGGTATTTTAAAGGGAATTGGAATTTCAGAAGGGGCTATTGAAACCGCCTACCTTATCCAAGCAGTATTCTATGCTTTAATTGGTATTGGTATTGGTCTTCTTGTAGTGTATGGAATGCTCGTTCCGTTCTTTGCTGCTAATCCAATTGATTTCCCATTTTCAGATGGAATCCTTGTAGCTAAGGTTCCTGCAACACTTGTTCGAGCAAGTATCTTGTTACTTGTTACCATGATTGCAGGATTCCTACCTGCTCGATTAATAGTACGAAAAAATACTCTTGATAGTATTTTGCAACGATAATATGAACACCAATAAAGAATTACAAAATGCAATAATTAAGGTGCGAGGATTAGTTAAAACCTATGTAAATGGAAATGTTGAAACTCCCGTTCTTAAAGGAATTGATCTTGATGTAGCTTCAGGTGAATTCTTAGCTATTATGGGAAAGTCAGGTGCTGGAAAATCTACTTTCATGTATCAAATAAGTCTTCTTGATATTCCAAGCTCTGGATCAATTATTGTTGATGGAACTGATATTCTTAACTTAACTGAATCTGGAAGAACAACTTTTAGATTAAACCAGTTGGGTTATGTATTTCAAGACTATGCGCTCGTTCCAGAATTAAGTTCAGTTGAAAATATTGCAATTCCTATGCTTATGCAAGGAATACCTGAAGAGAAAGCATACAAACGAGCAAGAGAAGTTTTAACTGAAATTGGAATGGAAGGGAAGTATGACAACAGACCAAATCAACTTTCAGGAGGAGAACAACAACGAGTATCAATTGCTCGTGCTGTCGCTCAAAATCCTACCATTCTCTTTGCAGATGAACCTACTGCAAACCTTGATTCATCTTCTTCTGAAGCCGTTATTGAAGTGCTTCGTGATTTGCATAAGCAAGGACAAACCATTGTTATGGTTACTCATGAATCTGAATACACAAAATATTGTGACAGGGTAATATATCTTGAAGATGGTCTAATCACTAATTATAACCATCAGGTGTAATATAAATAACTCATACATATGAGTTATTTATATTACCTGAAAGAAACATATGCTACTCTTTGTATATGAGAGAAGCGAAGAAAAGAGAACGGACAGAACGTATGAAAAAAATGCTAAAGGTATTTAAGAAAATGTTCCCACATCCAAAATCAGAATTAAACTATACAACCCATTTTGAATTTCTTGTTGCTGTTGTTCTTTCTGCACAGTGTACTGATAAGAGGGTGAATATTGTAACTCAAAAGCTATTTAAGAAATATCCGCATATTGAAGATTATGCACAAGCAAAGCAAAAGATTTTTGAACAAGATATTTTCTCTACTGGTTTTTATAGAAACAAAGCACAGAATATTATCAAAGCAGCACAGGTAGTATTAACTCAATTCAATGGTGAAGTACCAAAGAGTATGAAAGAACTCATCACTATCCCTGGAGTTGGAAGAAAAACTGCAAATGTTATTCTTTCTAACTTGTACAATATACATGAGGGAATCGCTATTGATACCCATGCTATTCGTATAAGTAAAAAGTTCGATCTTGTTGATCCTCCATATTCTCCAACATCAATTGAAAGAGATTTAATGGAAATTGTTCCACAAAAGGAATGGGGAAATATGAATCACTATTTGGTACTGTATGGACGATATCATGCTCCAGCTTTTGCAAAGGAGGTTCATGATGATCTAACAAAGATATATCCTAATGCTTCGTATAAGCTTCGTTCATAGTATAATGACTGTATGAAAAACAAGTTATCATTACGCACAATGTTATATATTGTATTAGGAGTTATATCAGTCACATATCTTCTTAACTTTAGCTTTGGTTTCGCTGAAATATTACCCGATGTTCTTCCTGTTGTCGGACACATTGATGAAGCCTTAGCTTTTTATATACTTCTTTCTGTTCTTGAATACTTTGGAATATCAATTCCATTAATACGAAAATAATATGATTATCAGTTCAATTTCTGGAATTCGAGGAACTATAGGAGGGAAGGCAGGAGAAAATTTAACCCCTATTGATGTAGTAAAGTTTGCGTCAGGCTATGGTTCTTTTGTGAATAGTAAATATCAACATCCTACGATTGTGATAGGGAGAGATGCACGACAAAGTGGAGAAGGTATTTCTCAACTAATCATGCATACTCTTTGTGCACAGGGAATTAATGTTATTAATGCTGGATTGGTACCAACACCTACCTTAGCTATGGCCGTGGTTGATATGAAAGCACAAGGAGGAATTATCATTACAGCAAGTCATAATCCGAAAGAATATAATGGTATTAAGATGTTGAATCACGAAGGTGAATTTCTTTCAGATGAAGAGGGAAAGGAAATACTTTCAAATATTTCTGAAGGAAATATTGAATATTGTGATACTGAACACCTAGGTTCAGTGTCACCGTATCCTGATGCTATTAATGTTCATGTAAAAAAAATACTTGCACTTGATATTGTTAATCAAAAACTCATTGCATCAAAGAATTTTTCAGTAGTATTTGATCCTATCAATTCAGTAGGAGCTATTGCTGTACCAATATTGCTTGATGCTTTGGGGGTAACATATCGTGGTATCAATGATATTCCTGATGGAAATTTTGCCCATGCACCTGAACCACTTGAGAAGAATCTTACACAGCTCAAAGAGGAGGTTGCAAAAGATAATATATCATTTGGAATATCAGTAGATCCAGATGTAGATCGATTAGTACTTGTTTGTGAAGATGGAACTATGTTCGGAGAAGAAAGAACCCTCGTTTCTGCAGCTGATATAGTTCTTTCGCATACAAAAGGTTCTGTAGTAACTAATGTGTCATCATCACAGGCAAGTTCAGATATATCAAAAAGGTATGGAATGAATATTTTTCAAAGCAAGGTAGGTGAGAAAAATGTCGTTGAAAAAATGAAAGAAGTTCATGCTGTTATCGGAGGTGAAGGTTCAGGAGGGGTAATATATCCAGAGCTACATTATGGTCGTGATGCCTTAGTTGGTATTGCACTTGTCCTTACCTTACTTGCAGAACGTGATACCACCTTACTTGAGCTTTCAAAAACATATCCTTCATACTATATGAGTAAGAAAAGCGTAACTCTTGAAGGAGTAAATGTACAAGAAACATATCAAAGAATAGTAGATAATATTCAAGAAGGGGTTTTAGATACACAAGATGGAGTAAAAATCACTTTTGAAGATTCGTGGGTACAGTTAAGAGCATCTAATACTGAACCAATTATCAGGATATATACTGAAGCAACAACACAAGAATATGCTGATGAATTAGCTGAAATGTATGTAAAAAAAATATTCTAGCTATGATATACTTATCGCATATGAAATCAAAAGGATTCACTCTAATTGAATTACTTGTAGTAGTTGCCATCATTGGAATACTTGCGACCGTAGTGTTAGCATCGTTAGGAAGTGCACGTGACAAGGCACGAGATGTAAAGATAAAAGCTTTGCTAAATCAATTAAGAACTCAAGCTGCAATCCAAGATGAAAATCTAAATTCGTTATGTGATTCGGGTACCACCGGTGGTACTATGTGGAGAGAAGCAATAGCTTTAGGGAGGAAGAATGTGCGCTCATATTGTGTAGATTCATTTCAGCATGATCAGACAAATGATGGAATTACTTTCTTGTTGTATCCAAGTAGTGGTTCTGACTCAAATGGAAGTTTTTGGGCAGCAAATGCACCCCTTCTTGCGGGAGGATGGTTCTGTGTTGATGGAAATGGAGCAGCAATTGAACTTAGTTCAGGAACAACCATTTCTGGTAGTGATAAGACTTGTTAGTATATATAAAATGCTCATCATAGAGATTTTTTTTCTGCCCAAAGCGGGGTTCGAACCCGCATGCTCTAGGAGCCATGGCCCTTAACCATGTGTATATACCAGTTCCACCATCTGGGCATGCAAGAAATATTTTAGCTATGATATACTTATCACATATGAAATCAAAAGGATTCACCTTAATTGAGCTACTTGTGGTAGTAGCCATCATTGGAATACTTGCAACGGTGGTACTAGCATCATTAGGAAGTGCACGAACAAGTGCTGAAGATGCAAAGCGTCTAGCTATAGTTAAGGAATTACAAAATGCTCTTGAAATGTATTATCTCGATAATGGTAGATATCCAGAGGAAGGGACAACATCATGGGGAACTACTACGTATCAAACAAGTGATAGAGTAGAACTTAGAAATTTAGAAAATTTACTTGCTCCATATATGAAAATTGATTTTAATGATAGGCTATGGAGTCAGGCTATAACAGGTGGTATATTCGCCTACAATTCTACTACAGTAGATAATAATCAGACTTATGGAATTGGTATTGGTCTTATTTCTTCAAACAATACTTCGCTTGCTTTAAATGATGGTGGGTATAGTAATTGGTATGAAGTCGGACAGCTTCCTGTATATTGCAAGAATAAATACACAGGAACGGGCGGTGCATGGTGGCATGCTGGTAATGAACTATGTGCGGGTGGTAATTAAATACAATATAAAAAGAGCATATGCTCTTTTTTTGTGCCCAAAGCGGGGTTCGAACCCGCATGCTCTAGGAGCCATGGCCCTCAACCATGTGTGTATACCAGTTCCACCATCTGGGCATGCAAGAAATATTACCATAGCTACAGAAAAAATAAATTATTGTATACTTGGTACATGCAAATATTTAAGATTATAGACATTACCTCACAGGCAAAAGAGGGGTTTGAAAATCCTAAAAGTTTCTTTGGAAATCTTTCTTTAGCTTTTGTTGAAGGGTATGCAATTACTTGGTTTATTTTGGTTGTTATTGGATTGATTATTAATTTTTTCCTTGGTTTTGTTATTGGTTGGTGGTTATTTCAAATATTTTTCTTCTTTGGAATCATCATTCTTATCATTTCAATCATCTTTTATATAAAAATACGAAAGATAATGAGATCAATAAGTGATAGGGTAGTTGATAAGACAACAGAGAGTTTTAAGAAGGGAAAAATTATTGAAGTTGAAGTTGAGGAAGTTAAATAAAATCTATATACTATACGCGTATGAAAAAAATATTTTTAGTTATTATTTTATTATTGTTAGTAGTAGGTTTAGCGTCAGTGGTAGAAAGAAATGAACGACTTAGCAATCAGGATTATTCATCAGATCCATTAGCAACACAGCAAGATTTTTCATCAATTAATGGTGATTTAGTTTTTAGTGTTGAAGAGTCAGTGATCTCATGGAGAGGTACAAAACCAGGTGGTGAACATATTGGATTTCTTACCCTTGTTCAAGGAGAACTCCTTAGTGATTTATCAGGTTCACTAGTAATTGATATGACTTCAATAACAAGTGATTCAGAGGTTCTTGATGAACACTTGAAGAGTAATGACTTCCTAAAAGTAGAGGAATATCCAGAAGCTCAGTTTGTTATTAATACTATTGAAAATGGTGTTCTCTTTGGACAACTTACTCTTCTTGATGTAACTCAAGAAATTCAAGTTCCAGTACAATTAATGGAAGTTAATGAATCACTAGTTATTGAATCAAGTTTTGATATTGATAGAACTGATTTTGGTATTGAATATGGATCAGGTTCAATTTTTGACAACCTTGGAGATGCGATTATCGATGACACCGTATCGATAACGGTATCATTGGTTGCAACTGAAGTTGAATAATAATGGACACTCCATTTTATATTGTTTCAACCCCAATTGGTAACCTAGGTGATATCAGTTTTAGAGCTATTGATATATTAAAACAGGTAGATACCATTCTTTGTGAAGATACACGAGTGACAAGAAAATTATGTGATCACTATGGTATTGATACTCCTCGTGAAAGTTATCATGCACATTCTTCTGACACTGCATCGTTAAGTATTATCAGAAGAATTGAAGAAGGGAAAACCTTCGCACTTGTTTCAGATGCAGGGACACCAGTGATCTCTGATCCAGGGGTAAAGTTAGTTTCAGATTTACGTGCTCATTTTGGTAGTACATTAAATATCGTTCCAATTCCAGGAGCAACAGCACTTATCTCAGCATTGGTATGTACTGGTTTTTCTGGTAATGATTTTAGATTCTTTGGTTTTGTTCCTCACAAAAAGGGAAGAGAAACATTTTTTCAAGAAATTGCAGATCATACCAGTATCGCCATATTTTATGAATCACCACACAGGGCAATGAAGACTCTTGAATATTTATCTCTTGATCTAAAACTAAGTACACGTCAATTATGCGTTGCTCGTGAACTTACAAAAATGTATGAACAAAAGGTACAGGGAACACCAAAAGAGGTATTGGAATATTTCACAGAGTACCCTGAGAAAATGAAAGGAGAATTTGTGTTTGTGGTTGATAGAGTAATTTAGATACTATTTGATATACTTATAGATATGAAATCAAAAGGATTCACCCTAATTGAATTACTGGTAGTTGTTGCCATTATTGGGATACTTGCGACCGTAGTGTTAGCATCATTAGGAAGTGCACGTGATAAGGCAAGAGATCAAGCAATGAGATCTCATTTTGCTCAACTGAGAAGTGCGCTTGAATTGTATTACATGGATAACAATAGCTATCCTGTTACTAGTTCATGGTGTATTGCAGGTCACACAAGCACTCCTACTTGTAATCAAGCTTCAGGATCAAATGGTTGGATACCTAATTTAGCTCCAAATTATATCCCAGCCTTAAGAATGGATCGTGGTACAACAGCAGATTCAACGTGGTATTACATGGGTGGAGTAGGAGGGTACAAAGTAATGCTTCATCAGCCTAATAACATATTATCTGCACCAGTAACAGCAAGTGATCCAATGCGGGATGACAACGTTGGAGGGGCAAGAACCTGGGCACTTTCAATGTGTGTAAATTTATCACAAAATTATTGTGGATTTTAAAAAACCTCAATAGAGGTTTTTTGAATTTCAAAAAAGTACCTAACATGATATAATTTCCATATATGAAATCAAAAGGATTCACCCTCATTGAATTACTGGTAGTTGTTGCCATTATTGGGATACTTGCGACCGTAGTACTTGCATCCTTAGGAAGTGCACGAAGTAGAGCTCGTGATGCAGCAGTAAAGGCAAGTCTAAAACAAATGCAAGTACAAGCTGAAATTCTTTATCTTGAAGTTGGAAACTATACCACTGTTTGTGGTAATGCTCCGAGTACTTCTTCGAAAGCTTCAGAATTATTCTTATCAGCTGTTAAGAATGGAACAGCAAATGGAATTAATAATCTATGCTACGACATGAATGATGAATATATTGGTCAACCACCAGGAACCAGTATGATAAGGCAAACAAATGTTGCGCACCTTCTTGCTGATCCAAACGGTAGTACGTGGGCAGCAACTATATCTTTAAGTGACAACACTTGGTTCTGTGTTGATTCACTTGGTAACACTACGACTACAACATCAAGACCATTAGGAATATCAGGAGGTATTACAGATAAAACATGTTGATAAAAAAACTCACAAAGTGAGTTTTTTTGATATACTAGGGGTATGAAAAAAAATATCAAAACAATTATTATTTCAGGAGTTATTCTTCTGCTATACCCATTCATTGGTCTTTCAGAATTTTGGGAGTACGTATATGTAACTATTCCTGCATTTTTGATTACATATAACGCACTTAGAATTATGAAACAGAAAAATATGTTTTCAGAAGAACCTGATGGAACCTTTTCAAGGTACCTAAGAAAGGTGGTAGGAAAACCACAGAATCACACCAAGGTGGAACATACTGAAACTGAAAATAGAAGAATTGACAGTTTGAGATTAAGAAATGAAGAACATCATTATGAATAAATCAACAAAAATGACGATAAGGATAGTAACATCAGTTTTAATATTTTTTTTAGGTGTTGCCTCTGGAAGAATATATCTTGAAGCAGCTCGTGGATCAGATGCTACTCCTCGTGCCAATATTGATATGTTTTGGCAAGTTTGGAATATTTTAGATGAAAAATATGCATTTGATACACCAAGCGTTGATAATCGTATGTATGGAGCTATTGAAGGTTTAGCTAAAGCGTATGGTGATGACTATACCTCATTTCAGAAACCAGAAGAGGCAAAGTTTTTAAATGATACTGTCTCAGGAAAATTTGGAGGTATTGGAGCTGAATTAAATGTCCATAAAGGACTTTTGATAGTAATAGCACCACTTGAGGGCTCACCAGCACAAAAAGCAGGATTGCTCCCTGGTGATATTATCCTTGAAGTTGATGACATTGAAGTAATCGGTATGACTTTCAATGAAGCAATATCAAACATTAGAGGGGAGAAGGGAACCCCTGTTACCCTTACTATACTCAGAGAGGGAAAGGAAGATAAGATGAAAATCACTGTCGTTCGTGATGTGGTTGATGTTCCTGTATTAGATACTGAAGTAGTAGACAATATCTTTGTTATTCGTCTGTATAATTTTAATGAAACATCGTCTGACAAATTTAAGGAAGCATTAATTTCTTTCAAGCGTTCTGGAAAAGAGAAACTCATTCTTGATTTAAGGAATAACCCAGGAGGGTATCTTGATGCTGCAGTTGATATCTCAAGTTATTTCCTTGACCAAGGGAAAGTAATTGTTCTTGAAGATTTTGGTGATACTGGAAGAGACTCTCAAAAATATAGAAGTTCAGGATTTAACTTACTTTCAGATATTGAATTTTCTATGGTTGTCTTAATCAACGAAGGATCTGCTTCTGCTTCTGAGATTGTAGCAGCTGCTTTAGGTGAACATGAAGTTGCAACGCTAATAGGTGAAACAAGTTTTGGAAAAGGGTCTGTTCAGGAATTAATAAAACTTCCAAATCAGACATCACTAAAAATTACTATTGCTAAATGGTTAACACCAAAAGGGAAGCATATTGATGGGGTAGGTATTATACCTGAATATACTATCAATCATGATGTAAATACTGAACAAGATTTACAATTTGAAGCAGCAATTAATTATTTAACCACAGGAAATATTAATTAGTCTATGAAAGTCTTATTAACACAACATGTAAAAAAGGTAGGAAGAGTAGGGGAGATTGTTGAAGTATCAGATGGGTATGCAACCAATTCACTCATTCCACAGAAGAAAGCAGTCGTTGCAACTCCTAAGATTATCAATGAGTTCCAGACTAAAGAAAAAGCTTTGCAAGATAAAGAAAAAAAGGAAAAAATCACAGCTTATGAAAATTTGAAAAAACTTAATGGGGAAGTGGTGATCATAAAAGAGAAACTTAATCTCTCTGGTTCCTTGTATCATGCGCTAGGTGCAAAGGAAATTATTAAAGCAGTATATGATCAATGTAAGATTAATATATCTAATGAATACTTTCCAATAAAAGTTCAGCTAAAGCATGCTGGTGAACATTCTGTTATGCTCGAACACCATGGAAACAAAGCTATTCTTACTGTGGTGATAGAGGGGATATAAGCTGTATTACAAGAGTACAGCTTTTTTGATATACTAATGTTTATGAAATCAAAAGGATTCACCTTAATTGAATTACTGGTAGTAGTAGCTATTATTGGAATATTAGCCACTGTGGTATTAGCATCATTAGGAAGCGCACGAAGCAGAGCAAGAGATGCGAAAATTAAAGCTACGCTTACTCAGATGAAGACAGCAGCTGAAATAGTGTATTTAGAGACTAACAGCTACAATGGTTTATGTGATCCCTTAACTAAGCCAGGGAAGATGTATGAAGATGCTTTTTTGAACGGACCAGACCCTTCAGGTGTTGATGGCGGAAATAGTGGCTGGTGTACAACTACTAATCAATATAGAAGAGGTATAGCTAATGTTGCTTTATCATCTACTATGATTCTAGGTGATTCTTTATCCTCAAATCCAAGTGGAAGTGTGTGGTTTGCTACTATAAAGATGAATGATGGTCAGTGGTTCTGTGTAGATTCTCTTGGAAACTCAATCATCTCATCAAGTAGGACGGTTAGCTCAGGTGGAGCTACTACAAATTATGATTTCAAATGCGGAGATTAGTTATTGCTTTTATAGATACTCATATTCTTATATAATCTATTTATGAAATCAAAAGGATTCACCCTCATTGAATTACTCGTAGTTGTTGCCATCATTGGAATACTAGCCACTGTGGTATTGGCATCGTTAGGAAGTGCACGAAGTAGAGCGAGAGATGCAAGGAGAATGGCTGATATGAAAAACATACAAACTGCACTTGAATTATATTTCCTTGATAATGGAAGTTATCCAAGTACTGGTTCTTTGAATACAACATATATGGATCTTACTTGTACTGGTGCATCAGCAATAGCGCCAGACTTAAAAACTTCAAATTGGATTCCTAATCTAGTATCAGGTGGATATATTTCATCGTTACCACAAAATCCAAGTGGTGCAGGGTATGATTATGCAAGAAATATATCTCCTTCTAATGCATGTTATATGTATGCAAGTGATGGTGATGCATATATTTTGTCTGCATGGGCTTCTATTGAAAATGGACCTATTAGTACAAGTAGTTCCTTCTATTCAAGAGCAGGATTCAGAGAGAGTGTCTTTGGTGATCAAAGTTATCTTTGTAATCACGTTAATATTGGAAATGCAACTAGCGGTGACTATTATAGATACTCATTAACTGTAACCAATATATCAACCTGCACTTGGTAAACAACTTAATCTCATATATCATATTAATATGAAGCCTAAAGGATTCACCCTCATTGAATTACTCGTAGTTGTTGCTATCATTGGAATACTAGCAACGGTAGTGTTAGCATCACTTGGAAGCGCACGAGATCGTGCACGTGATGCACGAATTAAATCAACCCTCAATCAAATGAGAGTTCAAGCTGAAATACAGTATCTTGAAAATGGAAATTATAATAATATTTGTGATCAAGGTA